>JAANMX010004379.1_pt1 | contig 11237 bp, 9 predicted proteins | sample 7279681 | NCBI WGS metagenome assembly JAANMX01 (sample SAMN14094542, study PRJNA606508) | bioreactor metagenome | isolation source: A lab-scale SPAN reactor treating ammonium-rich wastewater day 351 | place: Ireland: Galway | collected 2018-01-01
TCACCAGCAAGGTGGGCATCGTCCGGCGCAGCACGACCGGGTTGGTGGGCAGGAAGTTACCCGGCGAGAACATGTCGAGCAGCTGGCGCGCGGCAAAGGACACGACCTGCTCGTGGTGGCGCGACACTCCGGCCACGCCATGGGTGGCCGCGGCCCACCATTCCTGGGTGAGCAGGAAGGACTGGTGCATCAGGTTGAAGGGCCAGGTGTGCCACTCCGGCGCACTGAAGCGGCGGTCCTGCGCCGGCGGCTCGATGCATTCGTGCGCGAGCGAGCCCGGCGGCGAGAAGCCGGCCCCGACCGACAACCACCTCGTCTGCTGGCTGACGAAGGAGATGCCCGCCGATTTCCTGCTGGAATTCAGCGTCCGGCCCCAAGATCGGAAACGGGGGCTCAACATCGTCTTCTTCAACGCGCGCGGCGTCAACGGCGAGAGCATATTCGACCCGGCGCTGCAACCGCGCGACGGCCTGTTCAAGCAATACCACAGCGGCGACCTGAACAACTACCACATCTCGTACTGGGCCGGCGATCGCGGCACCGCCAACGTGCGAAAGAATCGGGGCTTCGCGCTGGTCGCCACCGGCCCCGATCTCGTGGTCGATGCGCCGCCGGAGGCGTTCCAGACCATCCGGCTCTACAAGAAGGGCGGCACCATCCGCCTGATGGTCGACGACATCATCTCCGTCGCGTTCGACGACGACGGCAAGGCGCACGGCCCCGCCTGGACGCACCCCGGCTGGATCGGCCTGCGGCAGATGGGGCACACCACCCGTTGCGAATACGACCACCTGAAGGTGTTTCCGCTGAAGCCGTGAGAGGCATTCGATACAGATCCCTTGTCTCGCGCGTCGGGATGCCGCCCGGGAAGGATGCTCGTAGCCCATCTGGTAACAGATGGGCCCATGCGTGGGAAGATCCACGGCCTCACGGCCGTGGCTACGTCTGGAATTTTCGAGTCGGCGCGGCCATCGCGATCGTGACGGCGCTGTGCTTTCCGAGTGAGGCGTGCGCGGCGGAACAGCGCGACCCCGGCCGCGTCCTGGTGGGCGTGAATTACTTCGCGGGGTGGTGGGAATCGCTCCCGAACAAATGGCACGGGAAAGGCTGGTCCACCAACGAGCCGGATTGGCGGCCGCAGTTCCCCGGGCGCGTGCCCCTGCTCGGCGAGTACAACGATCAGCCCACCATGGACCGGGAGATCGTTGCCGCCGCGGACCACGGCGTGGATTTCTTCTCGATCCTCTGGTACTTCCCGCGGCCCGGGACGCCGCACGAGGTGACGGGGAAGCTCCTGAACCGCGGGCTGGACTGTTTTCTCGCATCCACGAACTCGGGCCGGATGCGTTTCATGATCGAGTACTGCAACGCGACGGTGTACCGCGCCACGAACGAGGTGGAGTGGGCCTCCTGCGTGAAGACCTGGGTGGCGGCGATGAAGCACCCCAGCTACCTGCGCGTCGATGGCCGGCCCATTTTCAAGGTCCACGGGGCCGACCAGTTCCTGAGGACCCACGATCGCGACCTGGATCTGTGCCGGCGGCGATTGGACCACCTGCGCGCCTCCGCGCGCGAGGCGGGAGTGGGAGAGGTGTGCGTCGGCGGCGGGATCATGGCCGCCAACACCGTGAAATCGGCCTACCTCGTCGCGAGGCTATTCGATTTCACCGCGACGTATATGAGCGTCCCCGATGCCGGGCCGCGGGAGGAGGAATTCCCCTACGCGATGCTCGCGGCGCCGGCGCGCGAGGCACGGTCGTCCCACGCGGGCGACCCCATCCCGTGGATGCCATATCTCGCCGCGGGATGGAACCCGCGCCCGTGGACCCATCCCAAGGCCGATGACCACCACCGCACCTTCTTCGCGTTCCCCACGCGCGAGGAGTGGGCCGCGGAACTCCGGGCGATCAAAGAGGATTTTAAGAAATACCCGCGGCTCGGCCTGCCGCGCACGGATGGCACCTGCCAGCCCGCCTTCACCATCTACGCGTGGAACGAGTTCGGCGAGGGCGGGATCGTGGCGCCGACGCGAGGGGAGGGCAACATGATGCTGGAGGCCATACGCAAGGTCTTCTGACCGGAACGCGGGACGCGGCGGATCGGCCAGCGGGAATCTGGAACTCAGGGAATCAGGAACCGACAGGCCATTCCCGAGCTCCTGTTCAGCCCCCGTGGCGCGCCAGGGTTCAGTCTTCCAAGAGGAACCGGAGCCGGGCTAACCTATGGCGATGCGAAGAATGGTGATCTTGGCGGGAAAGCTCGCGATCGCCGCACAGATCGCGGGGGCAGATTTCCAGCCTTTCGACAGCGGCCCCGTCCCCGGCGACGGGCCGGCGCAAAAGGTCTCAGTCGACATCGCTGGCGTCAGTGTGTTGCGATTGCTGGCTTCCTGCGAGAAGGGCGTCGCCAACTGCAACATCTGGGGTGAGCCGCGCCTGATCGCGAAGGATGGCACGGTGACGGCACTGACGGGCCTGCGCCCGTTTGCGGTCAGCGTTGGCTGGGGCCGGTTGCTGGTCAATACGAATTGGATGGGTCATCCCCTCCGCGTCGGCGAACGCACCTTTGCGGATGGTTTCTGGGCGCACGCCGATAGCGAGTTGCGCTTCAGGATCGACGGCAAGTACGAGCGATTCGAGGCCTTCGTCGGGGAGGACAAGGACCGGGCCAATGGCGTGGCCCGCTTCCAGGTCCTGTCGGGCGATCGCCCTCGCCCCCTGACCGCGGACGAGATGCGGGCCGAAGAACTCGACAGCCAATTCGCGGTCCTGTCGCGCGATATCCAACAGCGGTCGAATTTCCAAAAGTTCGCCGCCGAGGCATTCCACCCGGCCGCGCTCGTGCTGGATTCCGACCGGGATCCCGCCGACATCGTGTTGCGAAGGGCGGCGGCGCTGTGCGCGGACCTTGGGGCATCGCAGTTCGAGGGGCGGCTCCAGGCCCTCCAGCAACGGAATTTGGGGACGCCCCTGACGGAGCCGTCGGCGCGCCGCGCCCTGTTCGACGAGGCTTGCGCGCTGCGCCGCCGGATCGCCTTCTCAAATCCATTGCTGGATTTTGACGGCATCCTCTTCGTCAAGCGCCACCGGGCCATCTTCAACCATATGTGCGATCAATTCTACGGCATCGCGGCGCGGCCCGGTGGCGGCCTATACATCCTGGAGGATCCGTTTGGCCCGGATCCCGCGGTGCGCGATGTGCTGGCGAATGCCGTCGTCACCAGAGGCCGCCTCAAGGGCCAGCGGCTCGTCGGCGGTGACGGCGCCATGGCCCAGTTGCGCTGGGACGGGCACACCTGGCTCTCCGGTGACGAGACCGAGGGCGGGGCGTTCCTGTCTCCCGCGCTGTCCTATGACGCGAGGCAGATCCTGTTCGCCTACGTCGAGTGCCGGGGCGACCGCGACCAGAAATTCCACACCGACCCGTCCCGCGGACACTGGGATGCCGGCCGGTGCTATCACATCTTCAAGGTCAACGTCGACGGCACCGGCCTGGAGCAGCTCACCGATGGCACGTGGAACGAGTTCGACCCGTGCTGGCTGCCAAACGGGCGCGTGGCGTTCATCAGCGAGCGGCGCGGCGGCTACCTCCGGTGCGGCCGGGCCTGCCCGCTCTACAACCTCTACGACATGGGGCCCGACGGTTCGGGGATCAACCTGCTCAGCATCCACGACAGCAACGAGTGGCACCCCAGCGTGACCCACGATGGGCGTATCGTGTGGACCCGCTGGGATTATATCGACCGCCACGGCTGCGTCGCGCACGTCCCGTGGATCACGCGTCTCGATGGCACCGACCCGCGTGCCCTCCATGGCAATTTCGCGGTGCGAGCCCAGCGCGCCGACATGGAGCTGAATGTCCGGCCGATCCCCGGTTCGCCAAAATATGTCGCCACCGCCGCGCCGCACCACGGGCAGGCCTTCGGCTCACTCGTCATCATCGACCCGCGCGTCGAGGACGACGACGCGATGGGCCCGGTCCGGCGGCTGACCCCGGATGTCGGATTCCCCGAGAGCCAGGGCGGCAAGGAGGCGTATGGCACCGCGTGGCCGCTCGGCGAGAAGTACCACCTCTGCGTGTATGATGCGGCGATGCTCGACCCCAAGACCGGGCGCGCCCCGGGCAATTACGGCATCTACCTCGTCGATGCCTTCGGCAACAGGGAGATCCTCTACCGCGATCCCGAGATCGGCTGTTCCAACCCGATACCGCTCCGCCCGACCCCAAGGCCGCCGGTGGCGGTCAACACCCAGCTGGCCGAAGGCTCTCGGCCGGTCAAGCCCGGCGATACCGGAGAGGGCACCATGGCGGTCGTCAGCGTCTATGATACGATGCGGCCCTGGCCGAAAGGGATGCGCGCCAAGGAACTCCGGATTTATCAGCTCCTGCCGTGTTCGGTCCCGTCGGGCAAGGCGGCCCCACACCAGACCGGCAAGCGCGTCGCCGAGGCCGGGGACTCTATCGTGCCCGCCCGATGGGTGCTGGGCACCGTGCCCGTCGAGGCCGATGGGAGCGCCTATTTCAAGGTGCCCGCGTATCGCGAGCTGTTTTTCCAGCTGGTCGACGATCGCGGCATGGCGATCCAATCCATGCGATCGGGCACCGCGGTCCGCCATGGCGAGAACCTCGTCTGCCAGGGTTGCCACGAGCCAAAACACCGCGCGGCCGCCGCCATCGCCATGCCGCAGGCCCTGCGGCGCGAGCCCTCCGAACCCAAGCCGGATGTCGACGGCTCCTTCCCGTACTCCTACCCCAGGCTCGTCCAGCCCGTGCTCGATCGCAATTGCGTCGCCTGCCACGAGCGCCATCCGGGTAAGGCGCCCAACCTGAAACGCGAGCCGATCGTGAACAAGTTCTACGCATCCTATAACAGCCTCGTCGGACATGGCTTCACCAGCTACGGCGACCACTACCGCACGGTTTCGGGCAAGTTCGGCGCGCGCGCCTCGAGGTTGGTCGAGATGCTGGACAAGGGCCATCACGACGTGGCCCTCTCCGCCGAAGATTTCCACCGCCTGACGCTGTGGCTGGACTCGGTGTCGATGTTCTACGGGGTCTTCGAGCAGGAGGGCGGCGAGGCCCAGCTGCGGGGCGAGATCGCGCATCCCACGCTGGAGTAGCCCAGGTGCCGCGTGAACCGCGACCGCGGCGTAGCGGGGAGCGTGAGCGACCCGTGCCATGGCCCTGTTACGGGGGGTTCCAAGGGCCCGTGAATCCCTTGGCTCCCGTCCGGGTGATGGAGTCCATCGAGATCCCGTGGCGGGATGTCTGGCTTCTTCCCGCCACGGGGCAGCAACTTCGAGGACCCTCTGGTGTTTAAAGGGGTCTATGAATCGTGTTGCAAAATGTCGCGCGTGCGGGTGTCTGCTGCTTCCTCTTTTTCTGGCGGCTCGGACGGTTGGCGCGACTTACGATCCCCTCGCGACGCCCGAAGGGATCGCCGTCGCGCGCGAGGACCTGGCGGCACACGACTCGGGCCGAGGCAGGGAGATCCCATTGCGCGTGTATCTGCCCGGCGGGACCAATGCGGCTCCGGTGGTGCTCTTCAGCCATGGCCTAGGTGGCAGCCGAGAAGGGTGCGCCTACCTGGGGGAACACTGGGCGGCGCGGGGCTATGTCGCGATATTCCTGCAGCATCCGGGCAGCGATGAATCGATGTGGAGGGAACAGCCCATCGCGGACCGCATGGCCGCCATGCGCGAGGCCGCCTCGGGCAAGAACTTCATGCTCCGCGTCATGGACGTCCCGGCGGTGCTCGACCGGCTGGCGGAGTGGAATGGATCCCAGAGTCATCCCTTGTGCGGTCGCCTCGATCTGGACCGCGTGGGGATGTCCGGTCATTCGTTTGGCGCGGTGACGACCCAGGCCGTGGGCGGCCAGACGTTCCCCTGGGTCGGCGCGCGATTCACCGATGGGCGGATCAAGGCGGCGATCGCATTGAGCCCCAGTGGGCCGAAACGCGGTGACGCCGCCGCCGCATTCGGGTCTGTCGGAATCCCATGGCTGCTCATGACCGGGACGCGCGACGTCGCGGTGATCGGCGACACCGATGTCGCGTCTCGGCTTTCGGTCTTTCCCGCGCTGCCGAAGGGCGACAAGTACGAACTGGTCCTGTTTGACGCGGAGCACTCCGCGTTCGCCGATCGCGCGCTGCCCGGCGACAAGATGGGGCGAAACCCGAATCATCATCGCGCCATCCTCGCGCTGTCCACCGCCTTCTGGGATGCGTACCTCGGGAGGAATGCCGACGCGCTGGCATGGCTCCGGGGCGATGGGGCGCGATCGGTGCTGGAGGAGAAGGATCGGTGGCAGCTGAAGTGATGGCTCCGTCGCGCATCAAGCGCGCGGCCCCTGTCCGGAACCCTTGTAGCGCGCGATGACCTCGCGGCGGCTGCGGACGTGGAGTTTTTCGTAGATGCGGCGGACGTAGGTGGCCACGGTCGAGATGGAGATCCCGAGTTCGTCCGCGATCTCCTTGTACGCGAGCCCATTCACGAGCAGCTCCAGCACCTGTCGTTCCCGGGGCCCCAGTGCCACATCCGGAAGCGCCGCCTCCGCCGCGCGCGATGGCGGGGGCGCGCGATGGAAGAACTCGATAACTTGCCGCGCGATGCCGGGGCTCATCGGCACGCCGCCGGACCGGATCTCGCGGATGGCGGCGAGCAACCGTTCGGGCCTGACCGGCTTGACCAGGTAGCCGTGGGCCCCGGCCGCGAGCGCCTGGAAGATCGTCTCGGGATCCTGATAGACCGTCAGCATGAGGATCTCGGCATCGGGGAGCCTTGGCGCGAGCTGCGCCACGCACTCCACGCCGCTGACATCGGGAAGGTTGATGTCCATGAGGATCACGTCCGGGTTCAGCGGCGGGACGCCGGCGATGGCACCCGCGCCGTCCGGGAACACGCCGACGCGCTGGCAATCCTCGGCGTTGTCGATCGCCTCGGCCAGGACGCGGCGGAGGCGGGCATCGTCCTCGATGATGGCCACTCGGATCATGACGTTATCCTTGCCGTGTCGTGTCGCATAACGCGGGATGAGCCAGCGGGGCGCAGAATTCGAGCCGCGCGCCGCCGCCGGGGCGGCTTTCGAGGTGAAATTCGCCGCCGATCTCTTCCATGCGGCGGCGCATGTTCGCGATCCCCTCGTGCGTGCCACCCGCGACCGGGGCACCGGGATCGAAGCCCCGGCCATCGTCCTGGACCGACACCCGGAGCTGTCCGTCCTCGGTGCGGATACCGATCCGCACGAGGCTCGGGCCGGCATGTTTGGCGACGTTATGGAGCGCCTCCCGCACCGCCATCAGGAAGTGGTGTCGCACTTTTCCGGCGAGGGCGAGCTCGGGCAGCTGGGGCGGGACGTCAAATCGGACCCGGAGCCCCGCGGCCTCGCAGAATTTTGCCGAGTACTCGGTGAGGTAACTGGCGAAATGCCGGAGGTCGTCGTTGGCCGGGTTGGTCGCCCAGACGATGCCGTCCACGCCGCGCGCCAATTCCGTGGCGGACTCCCGGATGCGCTCGACGCGCCCGCGGGTTTGGGGCGAGGGATTGCCGTCGAGATCGCCGAGGACCCAGTCGCTCTGCATGGCGATCTCCGCGAGCCCGGCGCCGACGTCGTCGTGCAGGTCGCGGGCGATCCGGGCCCGCTCGCGCTCCAGGGCCTGCTCGCGCTCAAGTTCGGCCAACCGGCGCTGCATCCGACGCCGGGCCACGACTTGGCGCGCCCAGAGTGCGATGCCCCCGGCCAGCACCCCGAGTCCGGCCCAGAACTGCGGCCGATGATACAGGGGCGCGAACACCTCGACCGGCAGAGAGACCTCCTCGCCCGTGAGTTCGCCACTGGCCTTGGCGGCCGCCACCCGGAACCAATAGCGTCCCGGCCTCAATCGCGCGTAGGTGGCATGGCCCGGGCTGCTCCCGCCGATGCTGTGGGCGGTCTCCCATTCCAGCGTCACTCGGTCCCCCGGCGCTACCGGAATATCGTCTCGCGTGGCCCAGTTGCCGAAGGCGGAAGGGTCGTTGTCCAAGATGACGAGGATCGGATGGGGCGACGGGGTCGGCCTCACCAACAGCTGGGCCAATTCGCCCCGCGACCCCTCGCGGATCCACTGGCCGGGGGACCCTAGCGGATGCGTCAGATCGCTGCCATGGCTGACGCCCAGATCGAAATCCCTCGTTCGCTCCCCCGCCGCCGAGTGGACGCGGACCCGCACGGCATCCACGCCAAGGACACCCATGCCGGCCTGGCCGCCGTGGGAGATGAAGGAGATTCGCACCCTGGCGGATCGCTCGGGCGCCACCGCCTCGCCGCTCCGCGAAACGAAGTCCGACGCCTCGATGGGGTCTCGCCAACCCGGCGATTCCCCCACCATCTCGAACTCGGTGCTGCCGACGATCGCGTGGCGCCGGTCGAGGAAATAGATGATGGCCCGCATCTTGACGGGAAGGTCCCGCCATGCGCTGTCATGGCCCTCGAGCCGATAGCGCAGCCGCGAGGTGGGGCGGCCGCCGGGTCCGGCCTCCTCGAAATGGAAACCCACGGAGCGGGCGGTGGAGGGCACCGCGACTGGCTCGGGGGGGCGCGAGTCGCCCGAGGCGATCTCCTGGGCGCGGCCGTCGATATTGACCCGCGTGACCCGGATGTCGCACCATCCGCGCCCACCCATCAGGGAGAGGGCGCACGCCAGCAGGCCCGGGAGCATCGGCATTCTGCGCACGGTCGCCTGAGAGATATCAGGACCCGCCATGACCCACAATGAACGATACATCGCGCCATGTCGCAAAGTTTGCGACATGATGGCCGTTTCATCCAGACGGGACGGCGTTGCGGCAGGGGATCAGAGCAGTGGATTCGTCCACTCCAGCCCCGGGAAACGAGCGAAATCCGAGTCGTTGGAGCAGAGGGTGGCGCGATTGTGAATGGCGTAAACGGCCAGCGAGGCATCGGAAACCAGCGCGCCGGCACCCATCGTCCGGGCCAGAAGTTCCATCGCCGACTGGAAATGGTTTGGCCGTGGAATCAGGACCCGCACCTGGGAAAGACCCAGCCACCCTTCGACCACCCCCCGTGCCCTCTCCAGATGGACCGCCGCCCGGCCGAGGCTTGGGTGTGTCGCGATGCGGACAAAACCGAGGCATATCTCATTGGGAAGGCCGATGAGCTCATCGCTTCGCATGGTGCCTTCCCACCAGCGCCTCGCCTTTTCGTGCTGCGGGATATGCGGATTGTACGCATACAACAGCAGGTTCAGATCGGGAATGATCACGACCCCAGCTCCCGCAGCGTCTCGTCGTCATCCAAGGCGTCAGCCAACCGATTGAAACTGACAGCGGCCAAGGCGCTTGGAAACGGCGCGGGGAACAGGGGTTCCGCCGTCGCTTCCTTGCCGGGCGACAACCCGCCAAGGGACTGTCGCACCGCAAGGTTCAGCACCTCCTTGAAAGATAGCCCCGTCCTCTGCACCGCCTCGCGCAGCAGCGCCTCCGTATCGGGCTCCAAGGTCACCGTCGTCCTCATGAGGAACCATGACAGCATCTTATCTGCTGTCAAGATGTCGGCGCCCTTTGTGCGGCGCTTGGAGGCCACGTCACTTCGCCCATGTCACGATTTTTGCGACACGCCAGCGGCGGGGAAAAATGCAATAGTCGGGGATCGGGCTCACGAGGTGATGGTCATGAGGATGATGAAGCAGTCTCTACTGATCTTGAATTTGCTCGCGGGCGTCGCGGTCGCCCGCGCGCTGGATTACCCGTATGCCCCGTACAGCGAGGGCAAGATGGACCCCCAGTTGACGGGGTGGCCACTGACCGAGGAGGAGAAAGCGTACGTCCTGCGCCCGGAGCACGAGCGCCGGCCCGGGCGCGAGGCGAACCAGCACCTGCCCGCGATGTGGCCCGTGACGCCATCGGCAGGCAATTGGGGTGGGACCAGTTGGCTAGATACGCACGCGACGCTGGTGGAGACCGTTCGGGCGAACCAGGGCCCGATCGACGTGTTGCTGGTGGGCGACAGCATCACCATGCAGTGGGGTCCCGCCTGGGCGACGCATTTCCCCGGGCTCAAGACCGTCAATATCGGCATCGGCGGCGACAAGACCCAGAACGTCCTCTGGCGCCTCGACCACGGCGGCGTCAAGGGCCTGGAGCCCCGCGTCGTCGTGCTGCTGATCGGCAACAACAACATGTTCTTCACGCCGGAGACCGGCATCGCGGCCGCCGCGCAGGGCATCGCGATGTGCGCGAGGAACCTGCGCGAGAAATTTCCCGACGCGCCGCTGGTGGTCGTGAAGATCTTCCCCGCCCACGCCCCGGGGAATCGCTTCTACGAGGACATCAGGAAGACCAACGCCGCGCTCGATGCCCTGGCGCTAGAAGCGGACCCGAAGGTGACCGTGCTGGACCTATGGGGCGAGATGGTCAACGCCGATGGCACGCTGAAGGCGGGCCACTTCACGCCCGACAACATCCACCTGACACAGGAGGGCGGATACGCGCTCTACGCGGCAAGGCTGAAGACCCTGATGGAGAAATTGCTGGGAGCGCAGTGAGATGAGGATCGCCCTGCTCGAGGTCTTCAACCCCGTCCAGCCTGGGGTGCCGGGTCACGGCCCGAGAGAGATCAAGGAGGGCTTCGGCGACCGCTTCGCCTTCTGGGGCGGGATCGATCAGCAATACCTCCTGCCCAAGGGCACCGACGAGGAACTGGAGGCGGACATCCAGGAGAAGATCGCCGCCCTAGGCGCCGGCGGCGGCTACATGATCTCACCCGCCCACATCATCCAGGCCGATGTCTCGCCCCAGCGCGTGGAGACATTCATTCGCCTGTGCGTCAAGCATGGAAGTTACGGAAGACCATAGGGTCACATATGAATGGCGCTAAGTTAAGCCATGTCTGGGAGGGCCCGCGGCCTCGCGGGCCGGGTCGACCGAGGCATCCCGCGGGCTGGTGGCGCGCATGGCCTCGGGCCGAGGCGCGCCATCTTGCGCATTGTGGTCAATAAAGTTTACCAGTAGCCGCGACTGGAATTGAGGAGGGCCGGGGCCGAGAATGGCGCGCGCCACATGAAATGGGTTCTTGTGAGTGCGGCATGGCTATTGGCCCTGGGGGGCCGACCGCAATCGGCTGAGCCGCCGGGCCGGCCCAACATCATACTGTTCCTGATTGACGACCTCGGCTGGCGTGACCTGGGCTGCCAGGGCAGCACGTTTTATCGGACGCCGAACATCGACCGCCTGGCGGGG
>JAANMX010004382.1_pt1 | contig 11232 bp, 9 predicted proteins | sample 7279681 | NCBI WGS metagenome assembly JAANMX01 (sample SAMN14094542, study PRJNA606508) | bioreactor metagenome | isolation source: A lab-scale SPAN reactor treating ammonium-rich wastewater day 351 | place: Ireland: Galway | collected 2018-01-01
ATCTGTGCCTCTGTAAATCTTGATTTTTTCATTTCTTTTTTATTGACGTTAAAATTAATACTCTAATTTTAAACCGTCTGAAAAAAGCAGCCATGTACCAATAAGATCGAGATTATTCCGGAAAAAACCTCTATGGGATATCTCTCAGGCTATGCCAGTCCGGAGTATATTGAAAGCCTTCAGACCCTCTCTCTCCGCAAAAATCCCTGTAAGTTATTGACTTACAGGTATTTGTATTGTTGGGTGCTAATATAGGTGCTAAATGCTATCGATTAATATTTTTTTGAAATTATTGTTTAGTTGGCAAAGCATTTCATTGTAGTCGCAATTTCTATTTTTTGCTAACAGTTCTACTATTACACCAATATCCGTTACTCTAAAAGATTTGTCATTATTTTTAATAAAAGGAAAATCAGATTCTAAAAGAATTCGGTCAACAGGAATATGACTAATAATTTTTTTTCCGGCTGTCGAGCTGAACATTGCTTTATTTATTGAAAAATAAGCACCGTATTCAACTGCTAAATTTATATTTCGTAAATTTCCTGAGTACCAATGTAAGATGAACTTACAATTGAACCTACTTCCAATAATAGACAAAACATCATCAACGCTATTTCTACTATGTATTGTTAATACCTTCCCTCCTAAATCGTTACATTTGTGAATTAATGATTCAAAAAAGCTTAGTTGAATCGCTTTTGAATTAATTGCAACCTTATAATCCAAACCGACCTCCCCAATATATTTTGCCTCATCTAATAGATTCCACATGTGAGGTATATACTTTTGATATTTCTCAATAAGTTCAGGGTGGAACCCTAAGGCGGGTTTTATATATTTTGATTCAATCCTGCTTTTAAACTTAATGTAAAGAGGCGGAAGATTTGTTACGGCTATTGTGTATATTTTTAGTTTTTCAATACTATTAACTTCCTCATTAAAATTAGTTGACAAATCTAAATGAGCATGAGTATCAAATAAAAAATTAGTCATTTTTCGTATTTATAAAAGTAGCTAGTTCTTCCATTCCCCTCTTATATAAATCTTCATAGTCATCTATTTTATCATCAATTTTTCCAGATATTTGAATTGTAAATAACCCTTTATTACTTGCAGTGTAGTCTAAAAGACCAATCTTATAGGATCTTAGCTCTATGTTTGCTTTTCTATTTTCATAATTTACATCTCTGTATTCTGTATTATCACTCTCAAATGCTTTTAAAATAGAAGCCCTTCTAATAGTACATGGTAAGCAGGTACCACAATGTTTTGGCTTAAAACTACCTTTTAGCCACCTAACCTGATCTGGATGTGAACATGACATCGTCTCTCTATAATATTCCTTAATAAAATCCTGTTCTTTGCAATTTAACAACATTTCTCCCTTGGTTAAAAACTGATATGGGTTTTTTAAGTTGATTTTTATGCCAAGTTTTACTAATAATTCCTGAAATATTTTCAGGTAATAAGGATGCGTTGTTCTTGTACTACTACTGCCCAATCGAGAATTAGTAAGAGGGATGTTTAAAGATATTAATCCATTTTCAGGAATATATAAATCAACTTCTTTATTCATACAGGATGCTAGAATTATAGCATGCATAAAAAACATAAATGAACGAGTTCTGGTTGTATCTTCAATTCCCCCAATTGGTGTTGCATTAAAATTAAAAAACTGCCCTTCTTGTAATTCGAATTTATCTTTCAATAATGAGATAACCTTATCTTGGAAAGGCTTTACCCCTTTTCCCCCTCCATAATGGCCAATAAATGCTATATTTTTGTTTTCCTTTAATAGATCTATTGCACCAATAAAGGAATCTAATCCTCCAGATAACATACAGAAGCAATCAGGTGTATACTTATTTGAGACATAGGTTCTTGCAATATTTTCAGATATTTTAATTTCATTTTCATTTAAATCTCTTTTTCTAAACTCAAAATCCCAAATATCACCACTTAAGTAAGAAATCATTTCTATAAGTAAATCCTTATTTTGATTCCATTTATCAACTTCTAATACTGGAATATAAAGTTTTACCTCTCTAGTCCAATTGTCAAAAGTCCCATTCCTTAAAACTTTCCGATCCACATAATACACCATTAAAGAGATATACCATAAATCTAATGCCTCATTTTGAAAAAAGCTTGGCATACGATAAAGTGGTCTTAATAAATTAAAAAAAGTATGATAATAGTCTGCTTTTGAAGTCAAGTCCACCTCAACTGCTGAGTTTGCTGTGAATGAGTCTTCAGTATCTAGTTTAAATATAAATTCTGTCATAATAAATCTTCCATTACGGTGTAACACTGATTATAAAGGCTTAGTACTTCTTTTGTTGAAAATTCATAATCTTTAATATCTTTACCTTTAAAGACAACCTCAATCTTAGAATGTACATATTCTTTTATATCTTTTTCCAAAGCTACTGCCTCTATTGCACTTTTGGAATTACTTTCTATTCTTGACCCTAGATCATTTATAAGCTTCTGATAGATATAAGCTTCTATATAAGTAGGAATTATGATACTTACATCTAATTTTTCAATAGCCTCAATCTCTAAATTTTCTTGTTCTATAAGCTCATATAAGACTTCCATGGTAAGAATTAAGGCTTTTCTTGAAACGGCATCATCTTTTGTACTTGGGGAAGGTGCTAAAATATTTATTAACTCACTTAGAATTTCTTTTGTACTTTTATCTTTATAATCTATCTTATACGCATCAAGCGTCTCTCTCAACCCTTGCTCTGAAATACCTCTTACAAAATTTCCAAGATTAATAGTTGTTTTTACTCCTCCTACTGCGTTTTTTGAAGCAGATTTAGCACCTCCATAAGCTTTTACATACTTTGAAACTGCTCCTTTAATATTATTAGATCTTCCAGAAGCTACTTTTGACATGAAAGTTTTTGCATTACTCCATTCAATAGTTTGCTCTTTTTGTTTTTCTACTTTATTATCCTCTGAGCTTTGTTCATTATCTTCATTCTCAGAATTTTGATTTTCTTTATTATTTTCACTTTCTCCATCAACATTATTTTCTTGTTCATTATCTTCAAAATCTGGTGGTATTAAAGGATTATTTAGTGAACCCCCGTTGGAATAGCCCCCATACATACTCGATGTTCCCATAGTTTTTTTAGTGTTGTTTTATTTCCTGCTCAATTGCCTTTTTTAATCTTGTGTTTTCTTTTTCCCATTTTCCTGCAAGTTCTTTAATATCTTCAAGCTTATCAGTAGCTCTCCCAAACTCAAAAATACTTGGTATGAAAGTAAATTTTATAGCTTTTGCAGGTATGGCTGATAATTTTGCTATAGTATCAGAATGTAGGCTTTCCTTGGTTTTACCCCAATCAAGAAATGACTTTAATAAATTTAAATCAATCTCTGTGGATGCTTCTATTGATATAAAAAGTGTTTTTAGAATCTCTGAAGATTCAAATTCATTTATATTTTTGGATTTTTTAATAGCTTCATTCCTGAAAGTGTCAGAACCTGCTTGCAACTCACTTAATATATTTTCAGCTTCTGAACTAAGAGAGTAGGATGATTTAAAGAAAGAAGTTTGTAAGCTTTCCCTTGTGAAATAAAAATAATTTTGTAAATCAATATCTGATAGTTTTGGTTCAGAGATTATCCAATTATTTAGCCAAAAATCATCTTTCCAAAGCTTCAAAGCTTCAACATCATCCCATTTGTTTTCTTCAATTAGTTTAATCTCTGCGGGCTTACCATTTTCATTTGCTTGAAGCTCGCCTATTTTCTTAAATACATCATCTTTGAAATATTCTATTAACATTAACTTAGCTAAAACCTTTTTGTCTAAGTTTACATTTTTAAACTCAGCCATTTTCATCCTCATGGATAATGCATTTAAGAATCTTTTACAGTGTCTTGGATTCCCATTAAGCCTGTTAGATAATACTGATGAAAGTTGTTTTGAGACTGACAACACATCTTTTAATTTATCCTCATCAATATCTGCGAACTTATCTTTTATTAAGTTATAACTAATTTCGAATTTAATGAAGTTTTGCTCTCTTTCTTTTTTAAGAAACTCTATTATTTCAGCATATTCTTTTTTGAACGTTTCTTGAAGAAATAATGAGGTAATATAAAACTCCATCTCGTAAATACCCAATTGAGGTATTTTTATTGGATATTGTATCATTTTCTCAAGATACTCTTTACCAATATCTAAATGGTTTCCTTTAACTTCTGGAAATCTTTTTCCTACAGCATACATTACTTGCCTTTCATCGGCACCAATTATAAATGAGGTTCCCTTTGTAAACAAGAACAATCTTATTGCTTCTAAAGTCTCTAGAATTGTATCATGGTTACACCTGTCAAGTTCATCTATAAAAACAACTAGTTTTTTAATTTTAGTTTCTTTAAGTAATTCTTCGAAATCCTTTTGAAACTCTCTAAGATTTTTTCTCACCTCTTCCTTTGAAAAAGTACCTGTAAGAACTTTTTTTATTTCCTCATCATTGACTTCCTGACTTATTGATTTTAATTTAGAAACAACTTGATTTAGAGTAATATCTGCAATAGTTCCTATTCCTCCTGTTAGCATAAAATCTACTCCGTACTTTAATCCTTTACTTGCTAAGTCAAGATAGTTTATATTTTTTAATAATTTTTCTACACCAGCCTTAGCCTTTGCAGTAAGAGTTCTCTTTTCTTTAATTTTGTCTATAATTGTACCTAACAAAGCAGTTTTGGCATCTTCATAATCTTCAAACAACCATCCATTAAACTTTATACATAAAAAATCCTCATTATCTTCATATGATTTTAGAATCATTTCAACCAAACTAGATTTTCCACTACCCCAATCTCCATAGACCCCTATTGTGCAAGGAGACAAATCTTCATTTTCAATAATATCTTTCGTAGCTTCAACTAAATAATCAAAGTTTAATAAATCAAAATAAGTTTCACTGTCTTTCCACATATTAGTACTTGCTTTTATTTCCTATTCAACCTTCTATTAGACAATTTTTTCCAAATCCTATCTGCTATTTCCACATCTTGTTTTGAGAATCCATAATTGTCCATTAGGATTTTTTTGTTTGTAATTTCGAGTATTGTATCAATACTTTCGTTTGCACGAATCAATGTATCTATCGCTTCGATGAGTTCCCCATTTGAATCATGATAGGGCAGAAAAATGTTTTCAACTTCGCTAGGCATCAATTCTAAAACACCACCACCATGACTTCTTCCCGAGATTTCAGCAAATGCAAATGACAAAGAGTTATAATAACTCGCAATAAATGCATTTAGATTAACATTTTTCTTAATATTTACCCGGTGCATCGTATCGGTTGTATATGCATTAGCCTGATTGATAATGAGCTTTGGATATAGATGGTTTCTTCTGATAAATAGTGCATCAGAAATTTTAAGCGAAGGGATGATCTGCCATTCGTCACGGATTCCACATTTATACCCTTGGTCAATTCCTTGCTCTTTTCCGTAATCTAAATAGTCTCTCACTCCAACTGAACCATTAAGCTCACTCAACTTTGGAAATGTCAACAAATGTGTTCTGGCTTGGCTATCTCTGTTCTTTTTCCAATCTTCTTCGGTAAATATAAGACTTGGAACTTGCACACTTCGGCCAACTAATGGTTTCGCATATTTTTCTAGATTGTAGAACTGGACAGTAGACAGTGGAATAGTGAAAAAGGGATTTGATCCTGTTGTGATTCCTACTTCGACATCTGCGTATTTTCCAAGTTTTGGAACCTTTTGTAATTCTTGAAGATTTTCAAGAAAATTTATTTCCTCCTGTTCCAAGAAATAAAAAGTCCACTTATTAGATTTAAAATCAATTGTCTTTTGAGGATTTTTAAGCTTTGAAATATCCAAATCTTTTAATCCATCTGCATCTCGAAGCTCTAAATGCTCAATTTTGTGTGAATTCGTTCCATCTTTCTCACATAAAAACAATACAACTTCCTGCTGGATTTCAGGAAATACTAACTTTTCAAAGGAAACAATATTAATTTTATTGTAAAAATGCGCTAAAAATTCTCTTAACTGTTGAGCGTATGAAACCTGCAAAACTTCTGCTGGCAAAACAAAAGCTATTTTCCCTTTATCTTTTAACAATTGGCTAGAACCAACAACAAATGAAACCCAAGCATTGGTGAGTTTTGAATATTTGAGTTTCGATTTTTTAAATATTCGCTCTGCTAATATTTGCTGTTCTTTACTGAAATATTGGTATCTAATATAAGGTGGATTACCAATAACTAAATCAAACCTATCACCAGTCGTTAAACAATAGTTATGAAAATCATCGTTAATTAGAACTGAATCTTTTAAGCCAATCCCTCTTGCTTTTTCATATTCTGCCTGGTCGTATTCAATGGCTGTAAGGGAATTAAATGAAATTTGTTTCTCATTCATTATTCGAAGAAAAACGCCATCACCACAACTAGGCTCAAGAATATCCATTTCTTCGTCACCGTTTATAGCCCATCTCAACATAAAGTCAGCAATGTCTTTGGGTGTGTAAAAACCACCTCGAAGTTTTTCTTTACTTGCTTCACTAATCAGTACCATAACTTTCATTTATTTTAGGGATGAGATTGTCGTCTTCGCCCAGATTATACAATTGTTTTAATAATTCATCCATCTGAGATTTCTGCTGCACGAATCGCCTTTGCAAGGGAATAAGGCGTCTGTTATTATTTTGTGAAGCATCTATCTTTCCCTGCAGTTCAATCAGATTTTGTTGTAAAGTTGCAATTTGATCATGAAATACTTTATCTTCCTCATTCTCAAAATCTATTCTTCTTATTGGGAGCTTTTTTAGAACCTTTGTACCTCGAGCAATAAATCCACCTCGGAACACTTCGCCATGAAGCGAGGCAAACCATTCTCCATATTTGGAGTTTAATAATGCTTGGATATAATAAATAAAATAAGGACTACTTTCAGGCAATGTAATCATGCAATATCCAGCGGTTCCACCAGAAGAAATAAATGTGTGGTTTGTATCAATAGCGTATTTGTCGCCTTGTGACAAAACGCCTACAACAAGTTTTTCAGGTACATCACATTTTTCTAAACTTTGATGCCTTCCATAACGATACCATTCATTAGGTGTTTCAGGAATAGGTTTAATATCTCTATCTTCTAGTTCAATTTGATAGTTAGTCAAAAACCTAAAAGCATAGGGGTATTTCCGTTCCAAACTATGTATATCCACAAACCTTATTGTTCCATTATCATTGATGTATGGGTAAATCACAAAAGAGTTAGGTTTGAGTTTCCTGTAGGTGTTAAGATTATCAATACCACTCGATGTTTGGAAGTATGGTCTTGTCAAAGCCTTTTCAACTTTCCATTCAGTATTATCGTAATTGAAGAAAAGATATTCGTCATCTTCTCTGTTTGCAATCTGAACATAGATTTCATTCTTGCTTGTTTGAATCCCATTAAAAATATTGCCATTTCCAATAAGCTTACCTAACTCAATACTTTGTGTCGATATGTTTTCAAATACCGTCTTTAGATGATTCGGGACTAATAACCATGTCTTTTCATCTAATCGTACAAAATCAACGTTATCGTAGGTTATAGTATAGTTTTTTACATTCCAGTCGCCTAAATCTTCCACTTCATGATATAAGAGTGAATTAAGATCAGCTTTCTTCAGTATTAATAAACAAGTATAAGTAGTTTTATCTTTAAATATCTGATTTGCTCCAAACGATATGATTTTTTCAACGGCCTTATTTTGAGAAAGGAAACCACGCAAATTCTTTCCAGCTCCGACTTTTGCAAACTTACTCGGAATAATAAAGCCGAGAATTCCGTTATCATTTAGCAATTCGTATCCTCTTTCAATAAAGAGAAAATATTTGTCAAATTGCATATATGCCGAATTAAAAATCTGTTTATAGATTGGAAGCTCCTTTGGAGTAAATCTCTTCATATGCTCCGTAGCCATGTAAGGTGGATTTCCAATTATAACATCAAACTTTTCCCCGTTAAAATCAAAAGGGTTAATTTCTTCCCGATTGTTTTGATTTGTTATAGAAGACTCAATTAGGCTATTACCATATTGAATATTTCGATCAATATTTGGTAACGCTGGACTTGATATACTTTCATTATCTTCATTTTCCAGTAATTTTAGCAGTAATCCAAACTTACAGGCTTCTACCGCATTGAAGTCTTTGTCTATTCCGTATATACAATTTAGCAGTATGCGCTTTTTAAACTCGAATTTTAGTTTGTAACTATTTATGCCAGTTTGTATTAATTCCGAAGGATTATTCTCTATAAAATAATCAATTAAAATATCTTGAAGTAATTGATAGGTTTCTAATAAGAATGCCCCTGATCCGCACGCAATATCTGCAAATTTGGAATTCAATATTTCTTCCGCCGCTTTACCTTCGCAAAATTTCTTTACAGTTTCATTGAGTATATCTCTGACGATAAAAGTTGGCGTTGTTACTACATCTCTATCTTCAACTTCGGGCTTCTTTTTAAGAACTACAATTCCATTTTCAATTTTGAGTTGCTCTCCAAGAAAAATTTCATAGATATGCCCCAGAATATCAGAAGAAAATACAGCAAATGAATATGAGTTTTCAGGAAAATATAATTGTTTGATAATTTTCCAAAAAGCAGGACTTTCATTGGAAATTATCTCTTCACTCAATGGCTGAGCAAATAATCCAGCATTATACTTAAAATCAGATGACCTAAATTTTTCAATTAAAGCACTAAAATCTTTGTTTTCTGCTAATAAAAGAAGTGTTTTATAAATTTCCAGATTTCTATCTTCACAAACCCGGAGAAAAACAATGCTATTGATATAACTCTGTACGATATCATTTAATTGAAATTCATCAATGCTAGGATTTTTGGCGAAAATTTCGTTTCCTAACATAATACGCCAATCGTTAATTTGCTTCAAGAAAAGATCATCAATATTAAACTTTTGTATTTGAAGCTCAATGTCACTCCAGATATCATCAAAATTTCCTGAGTAGACAGATTCTTTGCCGATAAGAGATTTTATTTCATCAAACTTTTCTTCGTATTCCGAATAATGGTATAGTTTAAGTCTTCTTTTACTTACGTTGTCCGTATCTTGTACCGGTTCAGAGCAATCGTAAATGGCCAAATATTCAAAATTAGTAAGAACAGAAATCTTTAGTTTTGCTGTAAATCCATAGCGTCTTACTTGTTTAGACGGCTGTGGATCTGATTCAATTTTCACAAATGGTTTCTTCGCTTCAACAAAAAATTTTCTTTCTGCAAAAAGTCTAAAAGTATAATCTGGTTTTTTGGTATATTCATTTATTTCTTCCCTTAGACCTTCCTCAACCAAAACTTCTCTTTCATTTGTAGGCCGACCAGAAACATTAATTAAATCCCAACCCAGCAATGTAAATAACGGATCAAGAAAATCAGTTCTAAGTTGGGTTTCGTTATATGAAACTAATTTGAATCGCTCTTTTTCAGCTTCAAATTTATTTATTAAGCTTTTAATTGTCATTAGTCAAAACTGAGTTTTCCTTGTTGGTAATTTTTGCTTCTGAAATATTTAATCTTTTCTTCTGCAACTTTCAATATCTCACTCGTATTGTCTTCGTAAATCAATGACTCAGCAACATTATCACTTAATAAACTAAGTGTTAAATCATGTTCTGATATGTTTAGAACTTTAGCCAAGCCGGGAACCAACTCTTTATGTGCAGAACGTTCTCCGCGCTCAATTTTACTTAATGTTGAGGGGTCTATGTCGATGTAGGCTGCTACTTTTCGCACTGGTAATCCTGCTTTTTCGCGACATTCACGTATTAACTCTCCAAATGATTTTTTCATACTTAACTTAATTCTTGAAATTATTTTCAGGACAAATATTGTCCAAATGTACTGAATTTTTCTATTCAGTTTAAACGTTTTCAGCCTTTTCAAGAAAAAAAGATACTTCGAAACCGATTGTACGTATGATCCCAGCAATTAATACATAATAATTTTATACTTTTAAATTGCACAGTTTTCGAGTGCAACGTAGGATTTGTATTAGCGGACCAAATTCAACACAAAAAATAAGATTTACTAAACCATAAAATTATTAATTATGAAAATACATACTGTAAATCAAGATAAAATTCGGAATATAGAAAACGAATTGTTTAACACAGAATATTTTAATGAAGAAAGTACCGTTTTTCCAAACAAAGTATTCAAAAAAAAATTTGGTAAATATTATTTTCTAGATACTGAAGATTGGTTCAGTTCCGAACCTGAGTTTAAAAAAATTATTGAATTTGTAAAAGAAAACGGCGAACAAGAATTTTATAATACCATACCGGGTTTTAATAACATAGCCGGTATAGAAATACCAGTTCAAATTGATTATAAATCTTATGTTTTAGAACAAACATTCGAAAATAAGGATAATAGTATACATGGGGGTATTGGCCTTAGAATGTCGCCTGAAATGTTTTACTTTGATACAAGTAAAAAATGGGCAATTGTTTTTGATTTAACTAAACCTGTTGTGCATTTAGGAATTAAAAAAGAAAAAAGATTGTCCATTTGATTAAAAAATCGTATATTTAATTGACTACTAATCGATTAGATACATGAACAATCTCATTCAAAATTACGAAATTATTTTAAAAGAATTGACAAAAACCTGCAAACATATTGCGACCACCAAACAAATCAGGCTTCCCAAATTGTCTGACCTGAAACTGGTTGCACTCAATATTACCGCAGAATATATGTCAATTAACACTGAATTGCAGTTGTTTAGGTGTATTTCAGGCACTTATTTGGACGGAAAAATTGAAAGGAGCGTCTACAATAAAAGAAAGAGAAAGCTTTTTCCGTATATTGAAAAAATCAGGGAAACTTTGAGCAGCAAATTTTCGGATTTCACCGATGTCTTTATTGTGGATTCCACACCTGTCGAAATCTGTAAAATAAGTCGGGCAAATCGTTCCGCAATTTGTTCTACGGATGAGATCAAGCCTGCATTTGGATATTGTGCGGCTCAGAAATCAAGATATTTCGGCTTCAAGCTTCATGGGGGTTTGTGACAGAAATGGGATCTTTCACTCTTTTGATTTTTCGCCCGCGAATGTTCACGATGTAAACTACCTTCACGACATTAAGATAATTTCCAAAACTGCCTGTTAATAGGAGACAGAGGATACATTAGCAAAGAATTTCAAG
>JAANMX010004383.1_pt1 | contig 11231 bp, 8 predicted proteins | sample 7279681 | NCBI WGS metagenome assembly JAANMX01 (sample SAMN14094542, study PRJNA606508) | bioreactor metagenome | isolation source: A lab-scale SPAN reactor treating ammonium-rich wastewater day 351 | place: Ireland: Galway | collected 2018-01-01
ACCGAAATGCTGAAAGAATGAGTTTTCGGTCTATACTATTGGGTTGTCTACGAAAGCTTTTTGCGAAGGTACAATAAAATGGACAGTATCAGCAACCGTCATTTGAGATATTTGGAAAGTGAAGCGATTTACGTTTTGCGGGAAGTGGCGGCCCAGTTTGAGCGCCCCCACCTCCTCTTTTCCGGTGGTAAGGATTCGATCATTCTCACCCACTTGGCCCGCAAAGCCTTTCATCCGGGCAAAATTCCTTTCCCTCTGCTGCACATCGACACCGGCCACAACTTCCCGGAGACGCTGGAATTCCGTGACAATTTGGCCCAGCGCCTGGGGGCACGGCTGCTGGTGCGCTATGTACAGGATTCCATCGATCAGGGGCGGGTGGCGGAGGAGGTCGGCCCCACGGCCAGCCGCAACGGTTTGCAGACGGTGACGCTGCTGGATGCTCTGGCCGAGCTGCGGGTGGACGCGGCCATGGGCGGCGCACGGCGGGACGAGGAGAAGGCCAGGGCCAAGGAGCGCTTCTTTTCCCATCGGGACTCCTTCGGCCAGTGGGACCCGAAGAACCAGCGCCCGGAGCTGTGGAATCTCTACAACGGGCGCAAGAGTCCCGGCGAACATTTCCGCGTCTTTCCCATCAGCAACTGGACTGAATTGGATGTCTGGCAGTACATCGCCTACGAGGAGATTCCCCTGCCCAACCTCTACTTCTCCCACACCCGGCAGATTATCGACCGGGGCGGGATTCTGCTGGCCGCCTCGGATGTGGTGCCGCCCCTGCCCGGCGAACAACCCGCCAACCGCATCGTCCGCTTCCGCACCATCGGCGATATGACCTGCACCGGCGCGGTGGAGTCCGCTGCCTCCACAATCGATGACATCATCGAAGAGGTCGCCGCGGCCCGCGTCACCGAACGGGGCACCCGCTCGGATGATCGCCGCTCCGAGGCCGCGATGGAAGACCGCAAGCGGCAAGGGTATTTTTAGAAGGGGACTGGGGAGCGGGGATTGGGGACTGGGAAGATTACCGTCGATAGAGGCAAATTGTGGCGGGGATAAGGAGTAGTCGGATGTCTGAGAGAGGCTTTGAGGGGCTGGATTTTTATCGGGATAGTCTGAAATTGCTGAAAGCGGCCTATCGGCTGGCTGGCTCTTTGCCTGATTACGAACGTTACAATCTGGCCGATCAACTGCGGCGGGCGGTGGTTAGTATTGGGCTGAATATCGCAGAAGGATATGGGCGGTATCACTTTTTGGACCGTCTGCGTTTTCTCTATATTGCACGCGGATCGCTCAATGAAACATTGAGCGCCTTCATCATTGCCGAGCAGCTCGGCTATTGCGACTCTGAACAATTGGAGTGGGTCCGGCAGTTGGCTGTCGGTATTGAGAAGAATCTCAACGGATATTGCCGTTCTATCCGCCAGCAACAACAGGGCGGAGATGAATTCGGCGTCCGATATATGGCAGAAGAACAAGCACCCTATGTGCTTTCCACTGAAGAAATGGCAGAATAATTAATGACAATCGCATCCCCAGTCCCCAGTCCCCAGTCCCCCATCCCCAATCCCCAATCCCCGCTTCCCGCTTCTGATCTCCTGCGCTTCACCACCGCGGGGAGTGTGGACGACGGCAAGAGTACCCTCATCGGGCGGCTGCTCTATGACGCCAAGTCGATCTTTGCGGATCAGATGGAGGCGGTGGAGCGGGCCAGCCAGGGACGGGGCGACCCGTATGTGGATTTGGCCCTGCTCACCGACGGGCTGCGGGCCGAGCGGGAGCAGGGCATAACGATCGACGTGGCCTATCGCTACTTTGCCACACCCCGGCGCAAGTTTATTATCGCCGACACGCCGGGCCATATCCAATATACCCGAAATATGGTGACGGGCGCGTCCACCGCCGAGCTGGCGATTATTCTGGTGGACGCCCGCAAAGGGGTGCTGACCCAATCCAAGCGCCACGCCTTTCTTTCCACTCTGTTGCAGATTCCCCATCTGGTGGTGGCTGTCAACAAAATGGATCTGGTAGACTATCGGGAAGATATCTTTGACCGCATCGTTCAGGAGTTCCGCGATTTTTCGGCCAAATTGGATGTGCAGGATGTGGTCTATATCCCTATGTCCGCGCTGCTGGGGGACAATGTGGTGGACAAGAGCGAGAGGACGCCCTGGTACGACGGCTCTACGCTGCTCCACCATTTGGAGACGGTGAACACGGGCGCTACCCGCAATGCGGTCGATTTCCGCTTTCCTGTCCAGTACGTCATCCGCCCCAGCCAGGATTTCCGGGGCTATGCGGGTCAGGTGGCTTCCGGACGGGTGGCTGTGGGGGAAGAAGTGGTGGTGCTGCCCTCTGGCCTGAGCAGCCGGGTGGCTTCCCTGGTCACATTCGACGGCGAGCAGGCCGAAGCCAACGTCGGCGAGTCGATTGTCATTACCCTGGAAGATGACATCGACGTAAGCCGGGGCAATATGCTGGTGCGCACCCGCAACCTGCCCCACAAATCCAACCGGCTGGATGTGACCCTCTGCTGGATGAGCGAGACGCCCCTGGACCCCAAAGCCAGCTATTGGCTGCAACACACCACCCGCAGCGTGCGCGCCCTGATCTCCGAGTTGAACTACCGGATCGATGTGGATACAATGCACCGGGAGCAGGCCGATACCCTGCGCCTGAACGAAATCGGGCGGGTGCAGCTGACCACCACCGAACCCCTCTTTTTCGACCCCTATCAGCTCAACCGGACGACGGGCAACTTTATTCTGATCGACCCCTACACCAACCGGACTGTGGCCGCGGGGATGATCCGGGATCGCTCCCGCCAGGTGGATGAGATTGTGGATGTGACCAGCCGGGGCGAGCGGCCCGCCTCGGAAAATGTGGTGTGGGAGCAGGGCACTATCAGCCGGGCTATGCGCGAGCGGCTCAACGGCCACAAAGCCGCGGTATTGTGGATGACCGGTCTCTCCGGTTCGGGCAAATCGACGGTCAGCCATCTGTTGGAGCAGCGGCTCTATCGGATGGGCTGCCACACCTTCTATCTGGATGGGGACAATCTGCGCCACGGGCTGAACGGGGATTTGGGCTTCAGTCCGGCGGATCGCAAAGAGAATATCCGCCGGGTGGGGGAAGTGGCAAAGCTGGCCTTTGACCACGCCAATCTGGTGCTGTGTACTTTCATTTCACCCTACGCCGCCGACCGGGAGTTTGCCCGCTCCCTGCTGCCAGAAGGCCGTTTCTTTGAAATTTATGTAAAATGTGATATTGAAGTTGTAAAACGCCGAGACCCCAAAGGTCTCTACGCCAAAGCGCTGGCCGGGGAGATCAAAGGCTTTACGGGGATCGACGCCCCCTACGAAGAACCCCTCCACCCGGAGATTGTGGTGGAGACCGACCTGCACAGCGCGGATGAACTGGTGGAGCGGATTCTGGATGCCCTGCGCCGGGCGGGGATTGTGGGGGAGTAGGGGATTGGGGATAGGGGACTGGGGATTGGGGACAGGGGACTGGGATCGTCGCCGATCCCCTGTCTCCAGTCCCCAATCTCCCTCAACGGGAGAAACGCTGATGCTATCTGAGATTATCGCTAAATTCACCTCCCGCCAGGCCCACGTGGCGGTGATTGGGCTGGGCTATGTGGGGCTGCCCCTGTCGGTCATCCTGGCCGAGGCGGGTTATCGGGTCACGGGTATCGACCTGGACGAGTCGAAGGTGGCGTCGATCAACCGGAGCGAGAGTTATATTGAGGATATTTCGTCGGAGCGGTTGGGGCAGGTGATTGGGGACAAGAGACTGGGGACTGGGGATTGGGATGGTCCGATCCCCGTTCCCCAATCCCCGCTCCCCAGTCCCCAATCCCTTCTCTCCGCCACCACAGACTACTCTGTTCTGGCCGAATGCGACGCGGTTTCCATCTGCGTACCCACGCCTCTGAACAAGACCGGCGACCCGGACATTGCCTATATCGTCGCGGCCAGTGAACAGATCGCCCGCTATTTGCACCCCGGAATGGTCGTGATTCTGGAATCGACCACCTATCCGGGGACAACGACCGAAGTTGTCCTGCCGATTCTGGGAAACGGGGATTGGGGATCGGGGATCGGGGATCGGGGATCGGAATCACCAGTCCCTAGTCCCCAGTCCCCAGTCCCCAATCCCCGTTCCCCGATCCCCGGCACTGACTTTTACCTCGCCTTTTCGCCGGAGCGGGTAGACCCGGGGCGCACGGATTGGACGACCCGCAATACGCCCAAAGTCATCGGCGGGGTGACGGAGGCCTGTCTGCGTGCGGCCAGCGCTTATTACGGACAGGCAATGGAGACGCTGATTCCTGTCTCGTCGCCAGAGGCCGCGGAGTTGACCAAACTTTTCGAGAATACCTTCCGCTCGGTCAACATCGGCCTGGCCAACGAATTGCAGTTGATGTGTGATAAGCTGGGGCTGGACGCCTGGGAAGTCATCGACGCCGCGGCCAGCAAACCCTTTGGCTTTATGAAGTTTACGCCTGGGCCGGGGCTGGGCGGCCACTGCATCCCCATCGACCCGGAGTATCTTTCGTGGAAGATGCGCACCCTGCGCTATAAGACCCGCTTTATCGAGCTGGCCAGCGAGATCAACACCGATATGCCCCGTTACTGGGCGCAGAAGGTGCAGGACGTGCTGAATGGGGCGGGCAAGGCGGTGAAGGGCAGCCGGGTGCTGGTGCTGGGGGTGGCCTACAAAAAGAATGTGAGCGATATGCGGGAATCGCCCAGCCTGGATATTATCCACCTGTTGGAGGAGAAGGGCGCACTGGTGGACTATCACGACCCCCACGTACCCAGCTTTCACACGGATGGCCTGCGCAAAAGCTGTGTGGACGATCTGGACGCTGCCTTGCGCGCCGCCGACTGCGTAGTGGTGGCGACGGACCACTCGGCGTATGATTGGCAGGCGGTTGGGTCACAGGCCCGGCTGATTGTCGATACCCGCCACGTAATCTGATGGGCTACTTCCCTGGAAATGGGTTTGTATACACGGATAAAAAGGAACACAGATTTTTACTGATCCGTGTTCCTTTTTATCCGTGTATACAAAATTTTTAGTCAAGGACATGGAAAGCAATTGACTCTTTCAGCAGCCCAAGTGGCAGTCATCGGCTGTGGCTATTGGGGCAAGAATCTGGTGCGCAATTTCTACGCGCTGGGCGCGCTGGTCGGGGTCTGTGATGCCACGGCCCAGGGCCGGGAACTGGCGGCTGCTCTGGCCCCCGGCATAGCCATCTTTGACGACGCAGAGAGGGTCCTGGCTTCGGACGTGGCCGGGGTTGTGATTGCCACCCCAGCCGAGACCCATTTTGAGCTGGCAAAGCGGGCATTGCTGGCGGGCAAAGACGTTTTTGTGGAAAAACCCTTGGCCCTGGCCTACGAACAGGGCAATCAGTTGGTGCGCCTGGCCCACGAACGGCAGCGCATTTTGATGGTCGGCCACGTACTGGAATACCATCCGGGGATCGTGGCTCTCTACGATCTGGTGCGTCAGGGCGTGTTGGGCACGCTCCAGTATATCTACTCCAACCGGCTCAGCCTGGGCATTATCCGCCGCCAGGAGAATATCCTGTGGAGCTTTGCCCCCCACGACATCGCCGTCATTCTGCGGCTGGTGGGCAGCCTGCCCTTCGAGGTGCTCTGCACCGGCGGCACATACGTCCAGGCCAACATCGCCGATGTGACAATGACCAATCTGCTCTTTGACAACGGCGTGCGCGCCCACATCCACGTCTCCTGGCTGCACCCTTTCAAGGAGCAGCGGCTGGTGGTGATCGGCAGCCGCAAGATGGCCGTCTTTGACGACGTGGCCAAGCAGTTGGTGCTCTACGACCAACGGGTGGAATGGCAGGAGGGGCAGCCCATGCCCGTGCGCGGCGAGGGTGAAGCGGTGGCCTATGCCAGCGACGAACCGTTGCGGGTCGAATGCCACTCCTTTTTGGAGGCCATTGCCCAGCGCAGCCCAGCCTTGACCGACGGGCCAAGCGGTCTGCGGGTACTGCGGGTACTGCAGGCGGCCCAGCGCTCGCTGGTGATGAACGGCGAGCCGGTTCATCTGCCGATGGATGGGTCGGATAGTCTGCTGTAGGAGAGAACGCAGATTACGCAGAAACAACAGATTTACGCAGATTTTTATTCGTGTGAATCCATCCCATCCGTTTCGATCCGTCTCCTGATTGCAGAATGGGGCAGTCGATGTCAGAAGTGAACTATTTCGTCCATCCCAGCGCGTATGTGGATGAGCCGTGTCAGATTGGCGACGGGACGAAAATTTGGCACTTTTGCCATGTGCTGGCGGGCGCGCGTATCGGCGCTGGCTGCGTATTAGGCCAGAATGTGATGGTGGCCGGGAGTGCGGTTATCGGCAATAATGTCAAAATCCAAAATAATGTGGCGGTTTACGACGGCGTTGTGCTGGAAGACGACGTTTTCTGCGGCCCCAGTTGCGTTTTTACAAATGTGATCAACCCCCGCTCCCAGATTGTGCGCCGTCACCAATACCTGCCCACACTGGTCAAGCGGGGCGCGACGATTGGGGCCAATGCTACGATTGTCTGCGGGGCCACGATTGGCCGCTATGCCTTCATCGGCGCGGGCGCGCTGGTGCGGGGGGATGTGCCCGATTACGCGCTGATGCTGGGTGTGCCTGCCCTGCAAAAGGGCTGGATGAGCCGTCACGGCCACCGGCTGGTGGAGCGGGACAGGGCCGGGGATTGGGTCTGCCCAGAGAGCGGCTGGCGCTACCGGGAAGATGAAGTCGGTCGGCTGCGCTGCCTGGACTGGCCGGAGGATGAGCCACTGCCCAGAGAATAGAACGCGGATTGACACGGAAAGGACGGATTTTCACGGATTCTTTCTGCGAAAATCTGCGTCCGTTGCCCTGAGGATAGAACACGGATTGACACGGAAAGGACGGATTTTCACGGATTTTTTTTCTGCGAAAATCTGTGTCATCTGCGCTCTGATTTTTATCGTTACAGGTGTCAGTTCCTCGTGCGGCCTGTGTTTGTTTAATACTCGACTCGGGCATAAACTGACATTTTGTCACCTTGTCACCCGGTCATTTTGTCACCTTGTCAAGTATAGTTGGGAGAGATGGATGAATGCTGCTGTGCCTCTGCTCGATCTGAAAGCCCAATACGCCACCATTCGCGAAGAAGTGCGGGCCGCGGTGGATCGGGTGCTGGAATCCCAGTATTTTATCCTCGGCCCGGAGGTGGAGGCGCTGGAGGCGGAAGTGGCCGCCTACTGCGGTTGCCGTTACGGAATCGGCGTCTCGTCGGGCAGTGACGCGCTGCTGGTGGCGCTGATGGCGATTGACATTCAACCCGGCGATGAGGTGATCACCACCCCCTACACCTTTTTCGCCACGGCCGGCGCGGTTGTGCGGCTGGGGGCCAAGCCGGTCTTTGTGGACATCGACCCAACCACCTACAATATCGACCCGGCCCGGCTGGAAGCAGCGATAACGCCCAGAAGCCGGGCCATTTTGCCCGTCCATCTCTACGGGCAGATGTCTGATATGCAGCCAGTGATGGAGGTTGCCCAGCGTCACGGATTGGTTGTAATCGAAGATGCGGCCCAGGCCATCGGCGCGGAATATCGGGGGCAGCGGGCTGGCTCTATCGGGCAGATGGGCTGCTTCAGCTTCTTTCCCTCCAAGAATCTGGGCGGGGTGGGCGATGGCGGGATGGTGACGACGAATGATGCAGCGCTGGCGGATCGGCTGAAGTTACTGCGCGGGCACGGGGCCCGGCCCAAATATCATCACAAAGTGGTGGGGGGCAACTTCCGCCTGGACGCGTTGCAGGCGGCTGTGCTGCGGGTGAAATTGCCCTATCTGGACGGGTGGACGGCGGCCCGTCAACGCAATGCCCATGCCTATCGCCGTCTTTTTGCCGAGCGTGGCCTGCTGGCTGGGGAATATCTGTTCCTGCCTGTGGATGCTGGCTACGGGCGGCATATCTATAACCAGTTTGTCATCCGCAGCCAGCGACGGGATGCGCTTGCCAGCTATTTGAAGCAGCAGCAGATCGGCACGGAGGTCTACTATCCCCTGCCCATGCACCTGCTGGAATGCTTTGCCGGGCTGAATCTAACCGCGGGCGCGTTCCCGGAGAGCGAGGCCGCGGCCCAGGAGACCCTGGCCTTGCCCATCTATCCTGAATTGGATGGGGAGCGGTTGGGGCGGGTAGTAGATGCTATCTGTGGGTTTTATATGGATATACTCGACACGGGTATAAACTGACATTTTTTCACCTTGTCACCCGGTCATTTTGTCACCTTGTCAAGTATAGTGCCCCTGCACGCAACTAAAGGAAATTTGCCTCTATCGTGGGCTATGGTATAGTGTGGTTCACATTTCAAGGTCAACTATCTCGAATCCGATTCACCGCTGGATGTATGCTGGGCGGTTCACCGATAGATTTTGCATCCCCCTATGACTGTCAGCAACCCGGAACTCCCCCAACGACCCGTTCAACCGAACCCCGACACTTGGCTGCCCGAAGATGAGATCGATCTGCGCCAATACGTATTGGTGCTGGTGGCCTGGTGGCGCGAGATTGTGCTGATTGCCCTGCTGACGGCTGTGGCTGCGGCTGCGTTGGTGCTACTCAGCCGTTTTGTATTGCCCCCCGTCTACGAAGCCTCGGCCACGGTTGCAATTGCCCGCACCCAGAGCAATATCAGTTTTGATGACCGTTTCCAGACACAGGTAGCTCAGGGGGATGCAACGGCCAATTCACGGGTGATCGACTATAATGCGCGCCGTTCGGCACTGCTCGGTCTGGTGGCAAGTGGCAATGTAGCCCAGGCAGTCATCGATCAGATAGGTGATCGATTGGAAGAGGATGAAAGGCAGCCGTCTCGATTGCTGGAGCAGGTCAGTGCTGAACTGGTCAGACCTGAAGGCAGTAGCGCCAATATATCCAGTGATTTGATCCTGATTACAGTTCAAGCTTCTGACGCGCCGTTGGCTGCTGAGATTGCAAATGCCTGGGCCGAGAATTATGTGGTCCTGATCAACAAGCTCTACGGTGAGGTGCCAGCAGAACTGGTGGCTTCCGTGGAGGTGGAATTGGGCCAGTCTCAAGCGACCTATGAGCAAGCCCAACGCGAACTGGAAGAGTTCATCGCCCAGAATGATATCGATCGTCTTAACCGGCTGATCGCCGAGAAGCAGGATATTATCCAGAGTCTACAGCGGGGACGTCAGACCGCGATCTCTACGATTGTGGATACACAACTGGCCGCGCAAAGTCAGGTCATCTCTGCCTTTATCAATGCCCAGGCCAGCAATCGACTGCTCGCCTTCAACGAAGAACAGCAGGCCAAACGGGGTATGATATCGGCATTGATTCAGGCCGACACAAGCAGCCGCTTGAAGGCATTTCAAAAAGATCAGGCCACCCGCCAACAACTGTTTGATCAGTACACGGATGTGGAACTGAACAATCAATTGTTGGCTCTCTCCCGAGACCAGGAGATTCGGCGTAAAGTCTTCAATACATACGTGGACAACCTGGTTGCCAATCGTTTGCAGGCCGTGGACAAAGCCCAGGAACTGCGGGCGCGTACCTTTGCCCAATATGTGAACACAGAGATCGAAAATCGTCTGCGTGCGCTGGGCAAAGAACAGGCGGCCGCCAGCCAACTTTTCGACGCTTATGCCAGCGCGGATGTGCGGTCTAAGGTGGCTGTCTTTAACGAGCAGGTGGAGGAGAAGTTGCAGACCCTGGCCCGCTATTACGACACTCGCCGCAAGCTGGCACGCCTGCAGAGCGAAGCGGAATCTCTATGGCTGCAAACCAGCTTGGCGGGGGAAGCGGGCGCGGCTACAAATGGACTGGCCCTGATGTTGCTTAAAGCCGAAGTCTTTGCCTCATCGGCCAGTCTGCCCGCTGATCTGCAACTGCATCTGGAGACGACGGATTTCACTGGCAGCAGCGCGCTTGAACAAAGTGCCGACATAAACGCACTCATTTCCGTACTCAAAGCACGCATTTCCGAGCTTGACCGCCTGATCGCCATTCAGTCACGTACGGTCTTGAACAACGAAGGCTATGATCTGCTGTCGCCCCAGCGTCCGGCTAATGATCCGCTCTACACCGCCTTGCAACAACAATATCTGGAACTTTTTGCGCTGGGTCCCCTGGCCCAGGCCGCCGATCAGGTGGACAACAGTGCTCTTTCCCAGGCGTTGTTGGTCAAATACCAGGACCTGTTCTCCTTGGATGCGTTGGACGCTGCCTCGGACTCGGTCTGGCAGGACAACGAGTTGCTCGCTGGGGTGATAACGAAATATCGAGAACTGTTCGATGTGGGCAGTTTACCTGCCTTATTTGCTGATGGGATGGCGGGCACTGGTCTCTCGGCTGCGATTGAATCCCGCTACACAGAATTATTCGGCGTAGGGACATTGGCCCAGGCATCGACCGTCTTTTCTTCCTCCACGCCTTTATTTGCTTCAATCCAGGCCCAATATCCGACGCTCTTTGATGTGGGTGCTCTGTCCGATTTGACGGAACAGGTGACGACGGATACACCCCTCGGCTTGCTCAGCGAAGAACGCTCCAAAGAGTTGCTCCAGTTGCAAGGATTGGAGGATGTGCCTGCGTATACGGCCAGTGCTGAACCGCTGCTGCAGGCCATCGATAAATTGGAGAAAGAGATTCAAACCCTGGAAGCCCAACGGGAGGGTCAGGGTGCCCGGCAGGGGCAATTGGTCCGACGGCGGGACCTGGCCCAGAGCACACTGAACACCCTGCGCAACAAGAGCGCCGAATTGAATCTTACGCGTACAGTCACCAACAGCGAGCTGCGTTTCGCTTCACCGGCCGTGGAGCCGATGAGACCTGTGGCGCGACTGGGGCTGATCACAACGACGGCACTGGCCGGGATCGTGGGGCTGATGCTGGCGGTCTTTGTGGTCTTCTTTGCCAACTTTATGGGGGCACAGCCCTGGTTGGTTGGACGCAGATTTTCATAATTTGGATTGTTCTGAAAATAGCCATTCGTACGTCGGACTGACAGTCCGACGTACGATAGAACAGGCCAGTCGGACTAACAGTCCGATGTACAATACTTTCGTCGTTACCGGTGTCTGCCGGTCGTGTGGCCTGTTCTGAAAATAGAACACGGATGGACACGGAAAGAACGGATTCACACGGATTCAATCTGCGAAAATCTGCGCAATCTGCGTTC
>JAANMX010004385.1_pt1 | contig 11229 bp, 10 predicted proteins | sample 7279681 | NCBI WGS metagenome assembly JAANMX01 (sample SAMN14094542, study PRJNA606508) | bioreactor metagenome | isolation source: A lab-scale SPAN reactor treating ammonium-rich wastewater day 351 | place: Ireland: Galway | collected 2018-01-01
CTTATCGAAAATGGTGACACGGCCATGCAGATCCGGGATCAGCAGATCCCCATTCTGCTGGTCAAAGTGGCAGGGATGGCGCAGATCATGGCTGATTTCGGACAGGTATTTCCCATCCAGAGAAAAGTACTGAAGACGGACATTAGCGCGATCTGCCACAAGAACCTTCGGCTCGCCATCGCGAATATCGACCGCGATTCCGTGGGGGCATCTCATCTTTCCGGCTTCGGTGCCCTCCCCACCCCATGTGCGAACATACTCTGCTTTTGAATTGTACTGGTGGATGTAGTTGCTGCCGTATCCATCTGCAACATAAAAATCACCATTTGGAGCGATGGCAACATTGGTGGGAACATATTTCTCCGGCTGGGCATATACACCCGCCTCTTTCGGGTATTCGATAGTCCAGACAACTTCTCCCTCGAGGGTTGTTTTGACCACAATGCGGCGTGCGATGTCGGCCAGGTAAAGAAACTCTTCGTTCCCCTCTTTCGAGAGCTGCAGGCCATGGGCTCCAGCTGCGAAATCCGCTCCCCAGGATTTGATGAATCTGCCATCTCCATCAAACACAATCACCGCATCTTTGCTCTGGTTGTGAATGAAGATGCGCCCCTGTGAATCCACACAGACCCCATGTGTGTAACCATACTGGATCCCGGCAGGCACTTTCCCCCAGTCTCTGATCCACTCGTACTGATGATTTCCACTGCCGAGAATGTTATTTTTCATGTCGCTTCCCTGAGCTCCTTGAGAGATGATAGTGGGCAGAATGGCCGCCGATGTGACACCCAGGGCCAGATTTTTTACAGCTGTCCGCCGTGAGATCTCCCGGGGCATCAAGCCTGGTTTGTTAATGCGCATTTCGGTCCCTTCCTGCGGGGCAGAGTCCTGCCTTTTGCACCCAACAGGAGTTGGATTTAACATAAAAACCTGTGTACGGCAATGGGAGGTCCATGAATAAAAAACGACATTTCAGCCCGGAAATTCCTCTGGATAATCGAATTCCATTCCCCCCGGAGAGGTTGTGTTGTTCTTATGGGTGCGATTTCATTCCGGTCCCGGAACCCATCCACTCCCTCACAACGCCGCTTTGCTTTATGATGAGCCTATGACGAAATTGAGAATTCCCAGACAGATCCTCCTGGTTCTTCTTGGGGTAACAGCATTTGCTTCTTATGCCCAGAATGTCCCTCCGGCTCAACCCGTCCCCATTGAATCAGGAGGCGAGATTCAGAGAGAAGGCGAAGCCTTCCGCCGATTGCCCACCACCGGATCGATTAAAGAACGATTGGCGGCCTATCAGGCCTTTGTCGACCAGTTTCCGGGCAGCCAGCTCAGCCTGCGGGTGATGCGGGATGTCTGCACCTTCTATCTCCTCCAGGAAAAAACAGGCAACTCCGATCCCCTCAGAAGCTGCGCCGCCTGGATAGGTGAAAGGTTGTCCTCCCCGGCTTACTCATGGAATCGGTTTGCGGGTGCCCCGGAAAGCCTCATCCTCGAAAGGATCGAGACCCAGCTGGTTTATGCACGAATCCTGGCGAACCTCAGATCCGACTCCGGCAAGGGGCGCTATGATGAAGCGCTCTCCGCTCTGGCCGAGATCCTGGTCGAGGGTGACAGCCGGCCGGACCTCTGGAGCGCACGCCCTGACCTCAAGGAACAGATCGATTTTGCACGCTGCTGGTGTTTTCATGGACAACAGGAGGAGATCCGATCCGCCTTGAGCTGCTACCAGCACTTTATGGAAGCATATCCCTCCTCGGATTTCATGCCGGCTGTCCTGCTCAATGCGGCTCGCACTTTGAATGCGATCGACCCTCAGGGGAGCCGTGAGCAGACCATCCTCTATTTGACACGGCTGCGTGATGAATTCCCCAAAAGCGCCGAAGCGGCTGCGCCGGATGTTCTCAAGCTGCTGGGTGAACGTTAAATTGCGGGAATGGAATGTGGAAATCTCCTGCCTCGTTTTTCCTGCTGCTGTTCCTGGTGTTCTGCAGTCCGGCCTCTGCCATCGAAAATGGGGCTATTGCCTATGAGCAGCTGGCTGTCTCGACAACAGCTTCCTGGACATTCCGGATTGCATTCTGGCGGGATCCGGATCTGGCGGCTCTGGCCTCCAAGCGTTCTTCCGATGCCCTGAAAGCCAAGATATCGCTGCTGGCTCAGCGTATCATCAAGGAAATGGGGCGTGACCTGCTGGCCAGCGGATATGGCGATCTGTCGATCTCGCTGATCGAGGACTATGACCGCCTCAAGGATGAGCGGCTGCGTGGGAATGCCTTTCATGTCCTTCACTGTGACCCATCTCTGTTCTGCCTGGGAAACCATTTCCTGACTGCCAGCCACGAGGAGGATCCTTATATCCTTCTTGCCGAAGAGATTCCCGGGGCTGACTCGACTCCCCCATCGGATGCCGGCATCTGGGTGCGGAAAGAATCAGAAATCAACAAAGTTTCTGAAATTTCGCGCCGTCATGTGGCGATGGTCAATCGTTTCTCTCTTCTCGGTGGAGCGGTGCAGCGGGCCACCCTTATGGCTGATCCATCCACTCCTCTCGAAGAATCTCTCCCTCAAAGAACTGGCGACTATGATGTGACTCCATGTGGTTCGGTATCCGATGCGCTCTACCGCCTGGCCACCGGCCTGGCCAGTGAAAAGCCCATTGATGTTGCTTTCCTCCCTCTCGAAGCGCCCGGATTCTCACTCGTCCTGAAAGAAATGGGGATCAAATCGGTCGAGGATCTGCCCTTCAGAACTCTTTCAACCATTCCAGCAGGAGATCTGCCCTGTTTCCTTTTGCTCGGAAACCGGATGCTGGTGCGGGACAACCAGGAATTCTGGCTGCACCTCACACGGTTTTTTCTGGGTGAAAAATTCCCATACCGCTGGAAGCCGCCGGATGGTTCTTCTCTCCAGCGGCTGGAAGATCGGCTCCAGCCGCTCTTTTCACTGGGCAGCGGGCAGCCATGAGCCTTTCTCCGCTGCAGAAATCCGCAATTCTGGCGCGGCCTCGTTCTGTGGCGGTTCTTCTGATTATCCTCTGGGGGCTGGCCACCTCATTGATCTTCATCCGCCTCGAGAGGAGATCGGAATCCGAAATCGACAGCCTGGCGACCGCCCTTAAAACGCGATTCAAAGTCAGCTGGATCTATCGGCCGGATGATGAAAATAACCAGCATCTTTTCCGCTCGATGAGGGAAGAATATTTTGAGGAGCTGGCTGCTGGGCCTCGCTTCTTCCGCAGTGTGTTTTTGACCTGGGTTCACCCGGCAACTCATCAGGAAGTTGTTTTATATCCCCCACAATGGATCGGCCGAAAGGTCGAAGAACTTGTCACACGCGACACACTGAGAAAACCGCTGATGGATCGCTTTCATCAGCCCGAAGGGGTGAGTGGTTTTCTCTATTTTCAATTGGATCCCTGGCAGAAACGTGCCACTCCAGTCACTTTTCTGCTTGCAGCGGTCAATGTCCTGCTGCTGATGTTGATACTATTGTACTGGCTCTCACGCCTGAACCGCCGTTTCGAAGCGACCCGTTCCGAACTCGAACAGAAGAAGATCGAGCTCATCCAGCTCGAACAGCTGGCTCTGGCCGGGCGTTTGACTGCCGGTCTGCTGCATGACCTGAAAAAGCCTGTCATTCATATCCGCGAAGAGTGCCGTGAAGGGATCGATAGCTCACGGCTTGAAGATATTCGGGAACAGAGCGATCTGTTCCTGACCATGCTGCGGGATTCCGGGCTGGAAGACTTTGCACGCCGGCGGACCTCCGAACCGGAGTGCTGCGATGTCATCGATCTGCTCGAGAGGTCTCTGCGGCTGGTGGAGTATGAGCGCAATGATGTGCAGGTTCGCATGGAGGTGGAGGGTGAGATTCCATTTGTCTGGGCTTTGCCGACACGGATCATGCAGGTTTTTTCCAACATTATTCTGAATGCCTACCAGGCGATGCAGGGGAGGGGGGCTTTGTTCATTCAGGTTACATCCCGCCAGGAAGGCTCGAACGGATTCGCTTCGGTTGAAATCTCGGATACCGGACCTGGTATTCCACAAGAGCAGAGAGAGGATATTTTCACCCCATTCTTCTCTACCAATAAGCAGGGGAGTGGGTTAGGTTTATATATCGCTCAGACGATTCTCCAGGATCTTGGAGGGAGCATCACCTTGGTTGATTCCAGCACCCAAGGGGCCACATTCCGGATACTGATTCCGGGTGATTCTTCCATTTCATGATAAACTTAACCTGGCATGGCCCCTGTGGCAGGATCAAAGTTCGCTCTGTTCCGAGACCCCATGAAAGAGTTGTCTGTGCTTGAAAGAGACTGATTGACTGAGGCCGAATGGTGTTGAAATTGAGTTTTTTGGGGACTTTATTCCTTCTGGTTCTGGTGCTTCCGATCTGCACAAGTGTTGCTGAACCTGGCCCCTCTGCCGAGGATCTGCTGATTTTTTCCTTGTCGTGGCTGGATTCCTATCATCGGCCGGCCGATCTCCTTCTTCTGCTGGAAGGGCACTATCAGCCGCCAACCCCCACCCCGACAAGGACATCCACGCTGACTCAAACCTCCACCCGCACTGCCACCTTCACCAGGACACTTCATTTCACCAGGACACCCACTCCCACAGTGACTATCAATATGACTTTCCCTCCCTTCGATGTTCAACCCGGCCGCTGAATATCAGAAAAACACAATTTTTCCGGCTCCCGGAGAGGAAAATCTGCACGGTTTTATGCCTCCTTTGCCTTCAAGGACAGAGAAAAGTCAAGATGTTTCTGAAAAAAAATCACAACCCTAGAATTATGAAGGCGTTATGTTCCGTTTGATCCCCTGATTTACTGAATTATTGCCCTCCCGGTTACGTCTAATTGAAGAAAGATCGTTCCAAATCGTCTCATGAATCGTTTGTTCATCAGGAGATGTTGTGATTGGCTCAGACTGTTGAAATGTCGGCTGTTCACACAAAGGAGGGAATCATGGTCACCATTACTGAATACGATGAAAAGTGGATGACAGCGGATGATGCGGGGGTGGATTTCAATGGAGATTTAAACTCCAGGGAAGGAATCGACCTGATCACCACCTGGCTGCGTGAATCCGGAAAAGCCAAACTTCTGACCAAAGCCGATGAGATTGTGCTTTCTGAAAAAATAGAGGAATGCAGGGTCAGTATTGTGGCCCTGATTGCCATTACCCGGCCCAGTATCGATAGATTCAATGAAATCGCCAATCGCCCTCCCAGCGAGCCTGATGAGGAAGAGGAGGAAGGCGATCTTTTCCCATCGTCCTCCACCCGGATCAGCGAGGAGACCCGCAAACGGATGCTGGCTCTGGCGCGCCGTCTGGAAAGATTCCGGAAGTCGCTTCTGGCGGTTCCCTTCCATCCCAAAACCAATGGGTTGACGGATGAGCATGTGGCATTGCTGGAAAAAGCCGGGAAGTATGTCAGAGACCACATGGTCCATCACTCCTGGCTGAAAGGTATCCCTGAAAAGCTCCAGGAATTGATCGCCGAACTTGAAAACCTGGATCAAATCAAAACCAGGATCCTTCAGGTGCTCAAGAAAGCCGGGATCACTGAATCGACCTTTATCCGCCAGGTGGATCAGGCTCAGTCTACCGGCAGGGGCTGGCCGAATCTCGAACGGCGTTTCAATGAGTCCCGGGACCGGATTGCCGATCTGGCAAAGAAACTGAACCTCCAGCGGAAAAGGGAAGAGGAGCTGATCCTCGAAGCTGGTGTTCCCCGCCAGATCCTGATTGCAATCTGCTCCGAGCTGGAGGGGCTTCAGTCGGAGCTGGTTCGAACCAAACAGGCATTTGCTGAAGCGAATCTCCGCCTGGTGATTTCTGTCGCCAAGCGTTACCGGGATCGTGGCCTGCCTTTCATGGATCTGATCCAGGAGGGGAATCTCGGACTTCTCAAAGCGATTGAGAAATTTGACCACCACCTCGGTTTCAAATTCTCGACCTATGCGACCTACTGGATCAAACAGAGCATTTCACGCTCTCTGGGTGACCGGTCCCGGACTATACGGCTGCCGGTTCACCTGCAGGATGAAATAAGGAAGATTCAAAAAGTGCGCGACTCTTTGACTGGATCATTGGGACGAGAGCCGCGTGTCGAGGAAGTGGCGGCCCAAACTGGAGAATCTCCGGAGCGGATCCGTTCTCTGGAGGATCTGGTGACCCCGATCGTGTCATTGCACTCTGCGGTGGATGATGAGGGCAAACTGGAGCTCGAAGAGGTGATCCCCGATGCTACCCACAGATCGCCCCGTGAGAACCTCGATGAGGTCAGTGCCCTGGAAGATGTCGAAGCCGCATTGACACGCCTGCCTGAACGTGAGCGGGAGATTGTCCGTTTGCGGTATGGGCTTAAGGATGGAAAAAACTACACTCTCGAAGAGCTCGGCCAGATGATGGGTGTGACCCGTGAACGTGTCCGCCAGCTCGAGATGAAAGCTCTGAAGTTCCTCCGCCATCCCGTCGTTGGGAAGAAATTGATTTCACATCTCACCCATTGGGATAACTGACAGCATGTTTCGATAACCCTCCACCCCTTCTGCATCACCGAGGGGGTGGAGGCATCTATGTCAGCTGCCGATTTTTCTATGGTGCTTTCCAGAGGGATGCGGTGGCCAGTTCGATGCTGTTTCCCGATGGATCCCGAAAATAGATGGAATGACCCCCATGGGGCCGGATGATCTCCTGTTCGATGGAGATTCCTTTTTGATTGAGCCGCTCTTTCCAGGCGGGAATGAGGGATTCATCGATCTCAAAGGCCACATGCATCGGTCCAGTCGCACCATGGGGAGGAAATCCATGGTTTGCCTTCTGTGTTTCCCGGGCATTGAACAGAAGGAGCATCCCTTCGCCACAGTGGAAAAAGACATGCCGCTCTTTCTGCTTGCCATACAGCTCAAAACCGAAGAGATCTGAATAAAACTTCTCGGCCTGATCGAGGTCATCGACATACAGGCATGTTTCCAGGACTCGTTGGACTGAAACTGGAGGCAGCATTTGCAGAGCAGGAGTTCAATATTTCTGTTCGCGTTTGTCAGGCGACCCCGGGCCGAATTCATACAGCTCACCAAAAGAAATTGTCCCATTGGTGGGTGAGTAAAATTGTGGGCTTCCCCATACGGAACTATCGACACGGTCGGGACCGGAGCTGTAATAAATATAGCCTGCCTTCCGGTTGGAATCAAAAAATTGGCGGGAAATCGGGACTGGCCCGCCGGCAGCAGCCTGGACTCTCGCATTATTTGAAACAACCGCTCCGACAGGCCATGTGGACACTCCGGTATCCCGGATGACAGTGTAAGGAGGATCGGATTCTGCGCCCGCCATTGATTTCCAGAAATCCAGCGTGTAGTCATCGCTGAAAGGTTCGAAAGGGATCGAGGTCAGGTATTTATGCGGGGTTGTCAGCAGGCTGCTGGTGAAACCCCACCACTCGGAATACGCATTGTTGGCGGGTCTGAAGGCGGTAGAAGTCTTTGGCTCTCTTCCTTTCCAGTCGATCCGGTAAGATTCCGTCGCTACCACCAGTGTCTTGAGCTCCCCGCGGGCATTGGCAATCTTCGCTCGGACCTGCGCTTCCAGGAAATTGGGCAGGGCGATGGCAATCAGAATCAGGATGATGGCAATGACAATGAGCAGCTCGATGAGCGTAAAAGCGTGACGGGATTTCATGTCATTCTCCTTTGGCCAGAGAAGATGGAATTGCTCAATCAATATACCGTAAATCGGTTCACCGGTGCAATGAGTTGTTTTTGGCGTACCTTTCAGCGGGGCTTCCGGCTTTCTTTTTTATATCTGCTGGGAAATAAACCAACCTGCCGGCGGTTGTTCTTCGATCAGCCAGGCCCCTGTTGAACGCAGGCAGGGGAAATCCTCACGCCTCAAACCTGGGCCAATCACGAGCACACAGGAATGCGATACCAGTCCACATTCCGTGAAATTGCGCACCCAGTCGCACTGTCGGGAGGGGTGCAGATGCCGCAGATCCACCCACAATGGCAGCTTTCTCTCGGCTGCATATTCACCCAGTATCCAGGTGTGAATTCTTGAGCGGTACAACTCAGGGCACACAAGAACCAGCAGGGGGAGGGAAGGATATTGATTGCGGATCTCCTGCAGGTCCCGGTCGAGCTTCAGAATCGAAGGTGAAGGTTCACCACTGTGAAGATGCTCTTCAAGGGGGGGATCTTCAAGGATCACCCCCATTAAGGCTAATGTGTTTTCGGGATTATGACCCATTATTTTCAGCTGAACAGCCGAATCCGACAGCTCATCGGAAGTCCAGCTGAATGGCTTGTAATCAAAGCCGAATTGATCATGTAAAAAATCAACCAGGACTTCTGCGTTTTGGTGTGCCATATTCCCTCCAGTCATGCGAAGCTTTTCAATGATTCTGTGGAATAACAAGCCCTGAGCGGCTCGAACGTAAATAAAATCGCGGCTGCATGAAAGGCAGATCGATGAATCCCTGTGTCAATTATGAACGCCTCCTTCCAGAGCAGATTCGTGAGGTTCGTGAGCAATCTCCTGTGGCATTCATCCCTTTAGGGACCCTCGAGTGGCATGGCCCGCACCTTCCGGTTGGACTGGATGGCCTTAAAATTCACCGCCTGTGTGAACTCTGTGCCAGGTCCAGTGGGGGCCTGGTATTCCCGCCCCTGTATTATGGCGAGCCTCGGGAAGAAGGATTGATGGACTCGAATCCCACCTATCGGGATGCAATCTCGAAGGAGATGGGGCTGGCTTCGGAAAACTTCGCCCCGGGTTATATGCGGCGATCCCCGGCAGAGGCCGTCTCGGCTTACCAGAACCTGCTGATCCATATCCTGAATCAATGCCAGAGCCTGGGGTTCCGGGTATTGGTTCTTGCGGCGGGCCATTACCCCCTGATCGATCATGCCCGTGCCGCTGCGGGTTTATTTCATCAGCAGCGCTGGTCCGGGCAAAGACGGAAGATTCAGCCGATTCCCTGGGTATTTACCGGTTATGAACTGGTTCGGAATATCTTCTCCGATGCGGGAGACCATGCCGGCTTCTGGGAAACCAGCCTGATGCTGGCTCTCGAACCCGAATTAGTCGCCATGGAAAAAGTCACCGGATCACCCGCTCCTCCGACAGCTGTGCTGTCATCACGGCCAGTCTGTGAAGCCGGCCGGGAGTTTGGATTGGCGGCAGTTCAAAAAATTGTCGAACAGGTAACAATCCGGGTCCGTGACCGGCTCGATCATCCGGAAAGATATCTGGGGCATGGACTCCCCCTGGAAGGATAAAATTTCTTCGGCTGATCACATTAATCATCCCCCGCTTCTGAGCCAGAGCCACAGAGCCGATACCGCCAGTGTGAGCAGGGTCACAGGGAGTCCTGTTTTGGCATGATCCACCCAGGAGATACGCACTCCCATCAAACCAGCCTGCTCGACCACAATGATGTTGGCAATGCTGCCTACAATAAAAAGGTTCCCGGCCAGGGTGCTTGAAAGCGCCAGGATCGGCCCAGCCATCTCATGAGTCGCTGCCGGAAGTAACAGGATCGTGGCTGGAACATTCGATACCAGATTCGAGAGCACAACAGTGGTTCCAAACAGCCACATCGGCTGCTCGAGGTGAATTCTCATCTCTTTCAGCCAGCCCATCAGCTCTTTCAGGACTCCGGAAATGTCCAGGACATGGTTGACAATAAATAACCCGGCAAAGAGTGTGAGGAGATTCCAATCAACCAGGGAGAGAATGCTTCGTGTAGTCATCCTGCGGCTGGTGAGCAAGAGGCCTGCAGCACAGAGCGCGACCACCTCTCGCGGCCAGTTTGAGAAGAGGAATGCCAGGATCAGGAAGAACAGCACCACGATGGCCTTGCTGGTTTGCCAGAGATTAAACGCTGGAGCGGAGGCCACCTGAACAGGCTGATCGGAGGTCCAGTTGCCACGTGTCTGGATATGGATGACACCCCAGATGATTCCCAAACCGATCATTACCGGCGGAAGTGCTTCGATCAGGTAGCCAGAAAAGGACAAGCCGAGTTTCTGGCCGATCAGCATATTCTGAGGGTTCCCGATTAAGGTGGCTGCTGAACCGACATTGGAAGCGCAAGCCAACCCTAACAGATAGGGCAGGGGATTGAGCTTTCTCTTTTCGATTCCTTCTATCATGACCGGTGTCATCGCCAGGCAGATGATGTCATTGGCGAGAAGGGCTGAAAGAAATCCGGAAATCAGGATCATCAGGCCTAACAGCAGGCTGGGGGATACATCGATTTGTGCCAGGACACGTGTCACCTGCGTGTAGAACCCTCCCAGACGGAACTGGGCGGAAACGACCATCAAGCCCAGCAGAAGCGCCATGGTCGGGACATCGATTGAATCTCGTGCGTCTTCAGGGGTTGTTTTTCCCAAAGCAAGCAGGGTGATCGCTCCCAGCAGCGCGATTCCGGTCCGGTCCAGCGCCAGGCCAGGATATCGCCCAAGCATCATTCCCAGATAGACAAGAATAAAAATGATTAAAACAGTGGTATCCAAAAGTCCTGGTCCTTTGTCTGTCAGGTTTCCGGATCAACCGGACCGGCGGCTGATCATCCCATCCTGCACATGCCATTCAGTTGCATTCTTAATCAGCCCCCGATGGCTTTCTGTTTCGGTGAAAGTCAGAAAAACCTGTCCTGAGGAACAGATGTTTTCGAGGAAGCGGTCACAACGGCGCATGTCCATTTCATGAGTGACATCATCCACCAGCAGGATCGGTGGATCATTCGGGCTGGTGAGCAAATCGCGCTCCGCCAGTTTCAGTGCCAGCACAATCGAACGCCGTTGCCCCTGGGAGGCATACCTCTCCGCCGATTTTCCGCATACCTCCAGTACAATATCATCCCGATGGGGACCGGCATGGGTTTGACGATAGAGAAAATCCTTTTCGACAGTTTCCTCTAGGGCAATCTCAAAGTACTTTTTAAGATCCTGTTCATCTGGAATCTCGCCACCTTTTCGCCAGGCCAGGTGAGTCATGCTCGAACGATAGACACCGGCGAGGTTTTCCCGGCTTCCAGTGATGGAAGCATAATAATCCGATGCCTTCTCGATCAATTTCAGTGTGTAGTCAGCCCGCTGTGAGAGAATCTGTGTACCGAGGCGAATCAGCTCGGGATTCCATGCTTTCACCAGGTTGCGTGTGGTTATCGATGCATCCGCCTGACGCAACAGAGTGTTTCTCTG
>JAANMX010004387.1_pt1 | contig 11224 bp, 8 predicted proteins | sample 7279681 | NCBI WGS metagenome assembly JAANMX01 (sample SAMN14094542, study PRJNA606508) | bioreactor metagenome | isolation source: A lab-scale SPAN reactor treating ammonium-rich wastewater day 351 | place: Ireland: Galway | collected 2018-01-01
GATGGAATGATAACTTCCCGTTTTGGTGCGTCGCACTGTCCAGATGAGGTTGCGGACTAGAGTCATTTCGTGGACAGTGCGACGCACCGGATGGAATGAGATACTGGGATGATGGGCCAGCATCCCATCATCCCACCCGCCCATCCGCAAACCTTCGGATCGCGGCCAGATGCGCCCCCACCCCTTCCAGCCCCCGCCCCATTGTATTGATGCTGACGTGGCTGACACCCAATTCGGCCAACCGCTCAATCGTCTGCGGCCATTCATTTTCCGGGTGGCGGTTCAGGCTGATGTGAAACTCAACGCCAAAGGCGGCTGGGTCCCGGCCTGCGTCGCTGATATAGCCGCGCAGGGTGGCAAGCTCGCCGGCGAGTTGGTCCAGGTTGCCGGTGTTGGTCATCCAGCCATCGCCCAGGCGGGCCATCCGGCGCAGGGCAGCGTCGGAGCCGCCGCCAAACCAGATGGGGATGGGCTGCTGGATGGGCAGGGGATAGAGACCCGCATCGGGGATGGTGTGGTATTGGCCCTGAAAGATGACCAGCCGCTGGGTCCACAGGGCGCGCAACACCGCCACCTGCTCGGCCTGACGGCGGCCCCGGGTGTGAAAATCTTCGTTGAGCGCGGTGTACTCCACCTCATTCCAGCCCACCCCAACGCCCAGAGTCAGCCGCCCGCCGGAGAGCACATCCAGCGTCGCGGCCTGTTTCGCCAACAGGACTGTCTGGCGCTGGGGCAGGATGACGATACCCGTCATAAAACGGATGCGTTCGGTCAGCGCCGCCAGATAGCCGAAGAGGACGAAGGGTTCGTGAAACATCGAATTGTGGTCATAGGGACGGCCCTCCCAGCCCCCGGGCCGGTCGGGATTGGCCCCGACGACGTGCTCGTAGGCCAGCAGATAGTCGAAACCCAGCCCCTCAACCGTCTGGGCGTAGTCGCGGATATCCCTGGGAACATCGCCAATTTCGGTCTGGGGAAAAACAACACCAAATTGCATAGGAATCCTCCACCGTTGTAGGGTTTCACACAGTACGGCAGCACAGAATAGAACGCGGATTGAGCAGAAAGTACGGAAAAAGCCGGGTTTTTCTCGCTTCTATCCGCGGAAATCAGCCCGTTCAGCTCCAGCTCCACCAGACCTCACCGCCCAGCGTGACCGCGCACAGACCCGCCGCGCCGGGCAGGAGCGCGACAACCGTCTGCTCGGCCAGACCGACACACGCCGCCAGATCGCTCTCCGGCGTCGCCTGCCAGATGCCCCGGTTGCTGCTGATAAGAATCTGGCGCTGGTCGGGATGCCATTGCAGGGAAGTGATGCGCACATCCGCTTCCAAAAAGCGCTGGTCTACGACAAGTTCCCCCGTGTCCGGGTTGGTGGAAAGGGTAATCAGCCGGTTCTGCACCCCCAACAATAATGGGCGACGCAGTTCATCGGCCAGGGGCAGCAGACAGACAGCGGGTGTGTCCAGGGACAGCCCGGCCAGGTCTGTCCAGCTTTGCCCCGCGTCGTCGGATTGCCAGACCTCCGCCTGAACAGTCTGGCCGTCGAAACCAGCCGTGACCAGATAGAGGCGCTGGTCTTCGGCGAAATAGGGGGAGATCGCCAGGGCCAGCACATCCCCTTCGGCCTCCGGGCCACTGAGTTCCTGCCAGCTATCCCCCCGATCCTCCGAAAGATAGAGATAACCGTCTCTATCGGCCAGGAGCAGTGTGCCGTCTGTATCAAACGCCGGGGAAGCTACCAACTGGACTGCGCTGTCACCGGGTGCTTCCTGCTCCTGCCAATCGCCTTGACCTATACGCCGATAGATGGCGTCGTCGTCGCAGACAAACAGGGTGAAATTGTCATCCCTGCCTGCACCCGTAATCGCAGCGCCGTAACTATGCGCGGCCAGAAAGTCCAGCGGCTGCCACGTCTCGCCCCGGTCGGTAGAGAGGGCCGTCGCGCCGTCGAGGCCGAGGACAAAGAGTTCGTCCCAGGGCGTCAGTACGGCCAGGGGCGGCGCGTGGCCTGTCAACACCTGAGCGCCGCTGCCATTGGCGGTTTGCCAGGTCTGCCCGCTGTCGCTCGAAATATACGCGCCGCTCTGCCACGCGCCGGCCACAACCAGACCGTTCGATCCGGTTTGGGCGGTGTCCTGAGCTTGTCGAAGGGCAAAGGCTACGAAATCACCCCCAGCGCAGGCTTGCCACGTCCCGCCGCCATCCGTTGAGCGGAAGATACCCGAGGCGCTTCCGGCCAATAGACAATCCGACAGCACGGCCAGACTGTCGACGCTCCGCCTGCCCAGCCCGTCGCTTGCCCACTGCCAGGAGTTGGCCCCGTCGCTGGAGCGGAAAACCCCGTCGGATTCGCTCCCCGCGTAGAGGGTGCCGTCGGCGGCCTGGGCCAGACATTGCACCGCGGCGTCGGGCAGCCCCCCGCCCGCTTCCCGCCAGGAGCGCCCCCCATTGCGGGAGCGGAAGAAGCCGCCGAAGGCCGTGCCCGCCCAGAGGGTTTCGTCCGTGGCAAAGTCAGGCGAAATGGCGAGGCAGAGGGTGTCCACATCCAGCAGACCGAAAGTGGATAGCTCCCAACTCTCGCCCCGGTCCTGGGAGCGCAGGGGGCCGTCGGCGGTGGCGATGAAAAGCGTGCCGTCGTCAGCGTAGGCGGGGGAGAGGGCGATGGCAACGCCGATCCCCAGCCCGGCCCAGCCGACAACTTCCGGCCAAGTCGTGCCGCCGTCCTCCGAGCGATAGAGCCGTCCGCCTTCGCTGCTGGTGAAGATGTCCGAACCACTGGCGGCCAGCGCCACAATCGCCGGGTCGGCTGGCCCGCCGATGACGCGCCGCCAGCTTTCCCCGCCATCCGTCGAACGAAACAGACCGGCTTTTGTCCCGGCCAGAATGTGGCCGTCGGGGAGGGGGAGAAGGGCGGTGATAGTCCCGCCGGGCCAGCCGCCGGTGTGGGTGAAGGTATTGCGTATTGCGTATTGCGTATTGGACACTCGTACTGCTCCCGGTATCTGATCGAAAAATGTATACACACTTTTGTATACACGGATTTGAAGGAACACAGATTACACAGGGAGAAAAATCCGTGTTCCTTCAAATCTGTGTATACAATTCTTTTTTGATTTTGCCTGGACTGAGAAAAATTGATCTACAGCGGCTCAAATGCCAAATACTTACTCCGTACCAGCGAGGAGCTAACGCACAAGCGTTAGTCGCTCGGCCAACCAGTTGAAACGTGAAACGTGAGGTGTCGTCACATACCCTCACGTTTCACCTCTTCACGTTTCTGTACGCAAATCGTGGCTCTGCCACCTTATGAAATACGCAATACGCAATAGCCCTCACGCCTCAAAATCCACATCCTCGTCCCGATTGTGCCGGGGCTTGTAGACCAGCACATCCGTCGTCAGCCCCATCAGCGCGCCGGAGACGCCGGTGGTGAGGGCGGCCTCGGCCACCTTTGCCGGATCGACGATATGGCTGGTGGCCATCTCCACAATTGCGTGGCGCAGGACATCGTAGCCCCAGCCCGGGCCCCGCTCGGACAGCCGGGCCAGAATCGGGGCTGGTTCTACCCCCGCGTTGCTGATGATGGCCCGGGCCGGTGCTTCCAGCGCCCGGCACAGAATCGGGATGGCCGGGGCTTCGTCGGACGAAAGGGCGAGCTTCTCCACCGCGGGGATGCAGGCCAGATAGGCCGCGCCGCCGCCGGGAACGATGCCCTCCTGCAGGGCCAGGCGCACCACCCGTATGGCCTCCTCCGTGCGGGCGTCCAGATACTCCTGCTCCACATCCGACGCACCGCCGATCTCCAGCACAGCCACGCCGCCGGTCAGTTTGGATTGGCGCTCGATCAGCCGCTCCCGTTCCCGGCCATAGGGCGCGGCGGGGATGCGCTTGCGCAGATCGTCGGCCCGCTCCCGGATGGCCGCGGGCCGCCCCCGCCCCCCCACAATTGTAAAGCTGGAACGGATGGCCTGCACTTCGTCGGCCTGGCCCAGATCGGCCAACGTCGTCTTGGCCAGCCGCTCGCCGGTCACTTCCAGAAAGACTTTGCCCCCGCAGAGCGCGGCCAAATCGGCCAGGACTTCGGCCTTTTCCGTGCCTAGCCCCGGCGCTTTGACCGCCAGGGTGGGCAGACCGCCCCGCTGTTTGTTTGTCACCAGCAGATTGAGCGCGTCGCCGGTTACATCTGTGGCGATGACGACCAGCCCCCGCCCCCCCTCTTTGCGGATGGCCCCCATCAGGGGAATCAGATCATCGGCGCTGCTCAGGTGGCGGTCGGTGAAGAGCAGATAGGGCTTCTCGACAACTGCTTTGCCCGGCTCAGTGGTGAAATAGGAGGAAATCCAGCCGTTGTTCCAGAGCACGCCCCGGATGTAGCGCCGGTCGTGGGTGCGGGCGTAGCTCTTGCGCACTTCCACCGCGCCCAGAGGACCGACCACATCGAAGACCTCTTCGATATATTTGCCCAGCACCGGGTCGCCAATAATAGATGTGGCCAGGGCAACCGTCTGCTCGGCCTTTTCCAGGGGAAGGGCCTGCCCGCGCAGTGCCTCCACCGCCACGACCAGCCCCTTTTCCAGCCCCCGACGCAGGCTCATCGGGTTGTGACCGGCGGCGATGTGGCGGTGGCCTTCGTTGAGGATGTGGCGGGCAATGACGACGGCCGTCGTCGCGCCATCCCCCACATTCTCCTCCATCTGCCAGGCAATGTGGCGGGCCAGATAGGCGCCCATCCCCTCGTGGGCGTTGGGCAGGCCCGCGACGCGCCGGGCTATTTCCGCGCCGTCGGAGAGCAGTTCGGGCGGACGGTTGGGATTGTCCCGCGCCACCGCCACCAGACTGCCTTTGGGTCCGAGGGCGATTTCCAAAGCCGCGGCCAATTGATCAAAGCCACGGCGCAGGGCAGATTGTGCTTGGGCGCCAAAGAGGATGCGGGAAGGGGGCATAGGGTTCGGCTATATGGCTGGTTGGATAGATCGCTACGGAGGAGTATAGCGCGTTCCGGCCATTTCTGCCAGTTGGGGAGAAGAACCGGGAAAAGTCAGAGGGTTTAGGCCACGAATTGCACGAATTGGTAACTACTCAGGCATCCTCTGCTTATTACCCACGGAACACACGGAACAAACTGAAAGAAGCGGAGAACTTCCGTGTATTCTGTGTATTCAGTGGTTATTTCTGTCGTTGGCTGGGTAGTTACACGAATTGTACAATTCGTACAATTCGTGGCCTAACTTCTGCTTTTACGCACCGGCAATGCGCGGCATACGGGTTCCCTCCCGCTGGATTTCAGCCTGGACAAAGCGCAGCAGGAGATCGCCCTTAATCGCGGCATAGGCTGGATCGTCCCAACGATTGCGGAGCTCAGCCGGGTCCTCGCGCAGATCGAAGAGTTCGCCGTAGGGCGCGTCCCGATAGACGGTGACTTTGTAGCGCTCGGTGATGAGGGTGCGCAGATCAACGGTCGTGGGGTTGTGGCGGTTTTCCACCAGGGCCCATTGCCGGGCCGCTTCACTTTCCCCGGTCCAGACGGGCCACTGATTCACCCCCTGCATCGCACCCGGCGCGTCGATACCCGCCGCGGCCAGGAAGCTCTGGGGATAGTCCACCAGACTTTGCAGGGATTGAGAGACCTCCCCGGCGGGGACGTGCCCCGGCCAGGAGACAATCATCGGCACGCGGATCACATCTTCGTAGTGGAACGGTCCTTTGGCGATCAGCCCGTGCTGGCCCAGAAAGTGGCCGTGATCCGTCGTGAAGACGATCAGTGTATTCTCCGCCAGCCCGCTGGCTTCCAGATAGTCCAGCATCCGCCCGATCTCCTGGTCGATGAAACTGATCATCCCGTAGTAGCAAGCCAGGCTGCGGCGCATCTCCTCCTCTGTGTGCAGATGGGAATGGAAGCCGTGGACGCTCTGACCGCCTGGTTCCTGATAGTCGGAAAAGTCCGGGGCGACCTGCTGGGTGCGGGCAAAGTGGGGGGGCATCCCGTCGAACTCACCCGGCGTATGGCTGGGCAGGTCGAGGGTCGCCGGATCGTACATCGACGCCCACGGCTCTGGCAGCACGTAGGGTGGGTGGGGATCGAAGAAGCTGGCCCACTGGAAGAAAGGTGTGCCCGCGTCCACACAGCGCTGCATATTGGCGATGGAGCGCTCGGCCACCCAGCGGGTGTGGTGAAACTCTTCTGGCAAATCCCAGGTCAGCGCGTCCCGCATATACCAGGGGCCCGCGTACTTGTCGTCGGCCCGGTGGGGCCAATCCACAAAATAGTCCCGCCAGTTGGTCAGTCCCTGCTCCTCCATCCAAATGGCGTAGTGCTGCCCGGCGTGGGATTCGTTGGCGTGCATCCGCCCGGTTTCGATGTGGTTGAATCCGTACCAGGGACCCTGAAAATCCCGCCAGAAGTCCAAATCCCGCAGGAGAGGCTGACGTTCGATGGATTCGCTGCCCGGTGCGCTGGCCAGGGGTTGGAAGTGGGCTTTGCCGATCAGTGTGGCGTCGTAGCCGTTGGCCTGGAAGATGTCACCCACTGTCGGTACATCTTCCGCCAGCTTTACGCCGATGGCCCAGCAGCCATGGGAGGAGGGATACAGCCCGGTGATGAGGCTGGCCCGTGTGGGCGAGCAGGTGGGGTTGGGGCAATAGGCCCGCTCAAAGCGGGTGCCCGCTGCGGCCAGCCGGTCCAGATTGGGCGTCTGCACCTGGGGATTGACCATTCCCAGAGCCTGGTAGTGGTGCTGGTCCGTGGAAATAAAGAGGATATTGGGTTTCACGATAGGTCCTCGGATGGAAGTGGAATTGCTTTGTGGTCTCTGCGTGCGGGCAATTTTACAACAATTCGTTACAGCTAAGACGTGACGCATTCACTACATAATTTTTGCACAGGGATACTCTCCCTGGGAGTGCGTTTCACCGAAAGCCGTAAACTTGCGACTGCGCCCCCTTGGGACTTTCTCTCCCCGTATGGGCGCTGTCAAACGGTCTGTAAACAGGCGTATCCCTCCCTCCAGCTCTTCTAATTTGGGATTCAATTGCCGCGGGCGCAGCAACTTATACACAATACTGTGCGGTCTGTCACGGCAACGAAGGCAAAGGCGATGGGCCGGGCGCGGCTGCCCTGAACCCCAAGCCGGCTGACTTCAGCGCAGAGCACGTACAAGTATTAAGTGACGGCGGGCTTTTCTGGTTTATCACCAATGGCGTGCCCAACTCGGCCATGCCCCCCTGGGGAGAGGTTCTCAGCGAACAGCAGCGCTGGGAGGTCGTCAACTTCCTGCGTACATTCAAAAGTGAGTAACGGAACGGATGGTTTACCTCAATCACCAATTGTGAATTCTCCGTTGTAAAACAAAACCAATCGGCCGTCCTGTCCCACTGAGGAATGACCCATTTGAATGATTACCGGGCGTTCTCACCAGACATATTTGCGCAATCCGGCTCATATGCAGGCAGCCCAGGGAGCGGCTCGGTCTGGCCGAATGTCTCAGTGGGCCAGTTGACGCGGTAAAATCACCGTAAAAACAGTGCCCTCTCCTTTGACGCTGGATACGGATATACTGCCGTGGTGGGCCTTGATAATGCTCTGGACGATAGCCAACCCCAAGCCAAATCCTCCGCTCGTGCGTGCCCGGGCGCTGTCTACGCGGTAGTAGCGATTGAAGATATAGGGCAAATGCTCCTGGCCGATGCCCTCACCCGTGTCCTCCACCGAAATGATGATCCCCTGCCAACTGGCGCGCGCCCGCACCAGTACCGAGCCACCCGATGGGGTGTACGTAATTGCGTTGTGGACGAGATTGCTGAACGCCTGTTCCAGCAACGCTGCATCCCCCTCCGTTTGCCAGTCGTGCTGAGCAGTCAGATCGGAGTGGATGTGAATCTGTTTGCTGGCCGCGGGCCGGGCCACCTGTTCCAGCACACTGCTCAGCACTTCGTCCAGATGCACCAGTTTGGGTGCAGTAATGCCACGATTCTCAATTTGGGTTAGCAGTAGGGTTTGCTCCACGATGCGAGTGAGCCGGTCTACGTCGCCCTCCATATCTGTCATCATCTTCAGGAGGGTCTCCGCATCACGCGGTTTGGAGCGGGCCAGACTCAGTTGTGTTTTGAGCAGGCCAAGCGGCGTGCGCAATTCGTGGGAGACATCGGCGGTGAGCTGCTGCTCGCGGCGGAAGGCGTCGTCCAGCCGGTCGAGCATAGCGTCTAAGGTGCGGGCCAGACGTCCGATTTCGTCGTCGGGTAGGTCCAGATGGAGGCGTGTACTGATATCTTCGGCGCTCACCTGTTGGGCCATTCGTGTGATTTTGCTGATGGGTGTCAGGGCGCGGTTGGCTAGGAACAACCCACCCCCAGCCGACAGGGCAAGGATTGCCGGAATCAGAATGAGTAAGCCGTAGACAAACTGTTGTTGCAGACGCCGTGTTGCGCTCAACGGCGTACCCAGCACAAGCATACCCAGCACAGCGCCCCCTTCTTGCAGAGGTGCGGTGTAGAGGCGTACTGGTTCCCCGTTGGAGAGGGACGTGTTGCGCATAGCGCCCAACGGCGGCGGCGGTTGGGGTAAAGGATTGGCGGCCGCGATCCCAACGTTTCCTGCCACAGCGCCGACGGGCGTGAGTACCCAGGCGAAGATGCCTTCCGCCTGCAAGACCGCGGCATCCTGGGCCGGGATGTCGTAGACATCTCCCCGAACATCCACCGCGGCGTTGAGTTGCGAAGCGCCCAGACGCAGGCTTTCATCGATCCCGCTGCTTTGCACATTGCGCAGAATGAGTACAAGGGTGACCCCGAAGGCTATCAGGAGAAATGCCTCCAGGACGACCGTCCACAGAACCAATTGTACGCGCAGAGACTTAATCACGCTTGTCACCGTTGACGCGATAGCCTAGACCGCGAACGGTCTGGATCAGACTGTTGTCGTCGTCTCCCAGCTTGCGACGCAGGTTGTGAATGTAGACCTCGATGATTTTGGATTGGGCGTCGTAGTCGGCATCCCACACATGGTTGATAATCTGATCCCGGCTGAGGGTCTGGTTAGGGTGACGCAGCAATGTTTCCAGCAGCATATACTCCTTGGCCGAGAGTTCGATCTGCGCTCCATCGCGTGTTACGCGCCGGTTCAGGGTGTCGAGGGTCAGATCGCCCACCGCCAGGTCTGGGCTGCGATGGGACAACTGGCGACGGGTAAGCGCCCGCACCCGGGCCAGCAACTCTTCCACAGCGAAGGGTTTGACCAGATAATCGTCGGCACCGCTATCCAGCCCTTCCACACGGTTGTCCACCGTATACCGGGCCGTGAGCATCAGAACCGGTGTATCGATTTGCTGCTGGCGCAGGGTCTTGCAGACGGCAAACCCGTCCATGCCGGGCAGCATCACGTCCAGAAGGATAAGATCGTAGTCATAGACGCTGACCCAATCGAAGACATCGCGCCCGTTTTCCACACTATCCACCGCGTAACTTTCTTCTTCCAGGGCCTGGCGCAGCAGGGCTTGCATACGCGTCTCGTCTTCGACAACCAGAATGCGCATTGACACACTTCTTCCGTTTTCAATCGACAAAATGACCATTCGGTAGGGGCACTCTGTACCGTACCCCTACCGGACTTCAAAAGGGTTGCGCTATGCAGGCAACGCTCCCACACGTTTGGCGGACATAGTCTGCTTGCGCTGCTGCGCACTCAGGTAGATGACCAGAGCGAGGATTGCCAGCAGGAAAATCCCACTGGTAGCGACGGTTCCCAGCCCCAGGCCGCCCGCATCCACCGGCTGGGAGAGCAGATCGCCGATAGATGCGCCCAGTGGTCGGGTTAGGATATAGGCGAGCCAGAAGGAGAGCACCGCATCCATCTTCAGGAAGCGCACAGCGTCTATCTTGACGACATAATAGACGAGGGCTATCAGCCCGATCAGCCCGGCGAAGATCAGCGCGGAGAAAGCGTATCCCACATCCAGACTCTCCGCCACCAGATCGCCTGCGGCTGTGCCGAGGGCGAAGGTGAAGAGAATCGCGGCCCAGTAGAAGAATTCCCGCTTGGCTGTGAAAATCTTGTGAACGGAGAGCGTCTTTTCGCTCAGATACCAGCTCACAAAGACCGCAATCAACGCCAGGCTAAAGGCGATGGTGGTGGTAGTGAGCGCAATGCCCACCCCATCGACCAAATAGTCGGTAATCAGTGTGCCCACAATGCTCATCAGCACTACCGCGGCCCAATAGCTGGCCGGTTCATAGCGCTTGATCTTCAAGAACTGGACCAGAAGCACGGCAATCAACAGACCACCCATGACAACGGACGTGCCAGTCAGCCCTAAATTCAGGTTGACTGCTAGAAAATCGGCCGCAGTTTCACCTACGGTCGTCGCCAAAATCTTGATAATCCAGAAGAAGATTGTAATCTCCGGAACCCGATTCAGCAGCCTGTTCATCGTCGTACGCTTTCGTTTGTGTAGTAGAGTACATCGGAAGGGTAGATATCCCAAACGGACGAGAAGGGAATCTCGCCCGTTTGGGGGTGTTTCGTATTTTTAGCCTCAATCGCCCCCAGCTTCTTTGCCGATGGGATCTTTGTCGATGCTGGTCGTCTGGGGTGCATAGCCCGCAGCGTGCAGTGTGACTTCTACCTTCAGGGCATTGGGATTGGCGTAGAAGACGCTGTTTGGATTGACCGAGAAATGGTCGGCGGCCGCGTCGTTGTCCAGGTGCAAGGACTTGCTTTCGCCCGCTTTCAGACTGAAACTGTCCAGCTTGCGGTAGTAAGCTTGCTTGTCGCCAGTTACTGCATCGGTGAAGGTGTAGTAGATATCAAAGCTGCTGATCTCCTTCTGGGTGGAGTTGGACACCTTCATTTCCAGATGGTCCGCCACGCCCGCGCCGCTGGCGTCCACATTGTTTTCCACAGCGATAGCGTCGATCGTGAATCCGACGGTTGTGCTGCTTTCGCTAATCGGGTTGTCGGCAAAGAGCGGTTTGGCATCGGCCAGGTCGTTCTGCCCGTCACCATCGCTGTCGGCATTGTTGGGGTCTGTGCCCAACACTTTTTCGGCGTCGTTGGGGATGCCGTCACCGTCGCTGTCAGCAGCGGTTATTGTGAGTTTGGTGTTGGTAGTCGCTGGGGCTGCTGGTTGAACGGGCGCAGTGCGAAAAATACGGTCAAGAAGCAAGGGCATAAGACGGCGAGAAAGACAGGGATTTGAAGAGTGACCAGCGGCTGGATTTGCAGAAAGAA
>JAANMX010004389.1_pt1 | contig 11218 bp, 7 predicted proteins | sample 7279681 | NCBI WGS metagenome assembly JAANMX01 (sample SAMN14094542, study PRJNA606508) | bioreactor metagenome | isolation source: A lab-scale SPAN reactor treating ammonium-rich wastewater day 351 | place: Ireland: Galway | collected 2018-01-01
CCCGCGAGAATTCATTCGCGACGCTCGTCACCATGCTGCGAAACAACTCGCCTCGCTGACGGAGCCGGAAGGCGACCGTCGCGATCATGAGACTGTGCGAAACGCTGCCATCTCGCTGGAAGATCGGAGCCGCACAGCTTGCTGCGCCGTCGGTCATCTCTTCGACCGACGTTGCGAAGCCATCGACCCGGGCGCGATCGACCTTACGCCGGATTTCATCGACGTCGGTAACGGTGCTCGTCGTTATCGGAACGAAACCGCCCCGGGCGTAATACTCTTCGCGCCACGGGGCATCCTGAAAGGCGAGAAGCACCCTCCCGGCGCCCGAGCAGTAGAGTGGTCGCGGGTTTCCGATCGTGGCGGTATAGCGAACCGGATTCGCGCTCTCGATCTGGTCGACGTACACGAGGCTGCTCGTCGACCTATCCAGCGCCGCGAGAATCGCCGTTTCCCCCGAGCCCTCGTGCAGCCGTTGCATGAACGGGCGCGCCATCGTCGTCATGGTGTAGCGGGCCTGCACGGCAAGAGCAAGGCTGAACAGTGCGGGACCGAGCACGTATCGCTCGCCCTTGCGGACCGCCATCTCGAGGTTCACGAGTGCGCGCATGAGCGCGTGCACGCTGCTCTTGGGTGCGCCGATCTGCGCCGCGATTTCCGCGAGCGTGGCGCCCGACTCCGTCCGAGCGAGCAGATTCGCGATCGATACCACGCGCTGGATCGCGCGCGGGCCGTCGCTGTCCGCGGGAGACTCGCGCACGACGGGATGCGGCTTCACGCGTGTTGCTTCCGGTGGCGCGGCGGGTCTCGTCGGAACCCCGGGGGGAGAGCGTTTGCTGGGGTTGGTCACGCGGCGGCGCTTCCCTGGGTTCCAATATTGGAACAATACATCTAAAATCGGAACAACACAACCATCATCGGGGTGACGGGAATGCCGGACGGGCGGAAGACTGTCTGTGTGATTGGCGCGGGAATCGTGGGCGTTGTTGCCGCGGCATTGCTCCAGCGCGAAGGTCACGACATCGTGGTGGTCGAGCCTGGCGGCCCCGGCGAAGGCGCGTCGTTTGGCAATGCCGGGTGCCTGAGTGCGTCCTCAGTCGTGCCGTTGTCGATGCCGGGGACCGCGAGGGGAATCGCCCGCTCCATCCGGGATCCCATGGGGCCGCTTGCGATTCGCTGGCGTCACCTTCCGAGTGTGGCGCCTTGGCTCGTGCGCTTCGTGCGATCCGGGACCCATGCCAAGGTGCGGGCGCAGGCCCGCGCCCTGCGGCCCCTGCTCGCACCGTCTGTCGTCCTCTACGCTTCGCTGCTCGAGGAGATGGGCGCCCGCGACCTCCTGCGGAGCGTCGGGCACCTCTACGTCTACCGGTCCGAAGCAAGCTGGCTGAAGGAGCGTCTGCACTGGCAGCTGCGCCGCGAGAACGGGATCGACTGGGACGAGCTCGACGCGCACGCGTTGCGCGAGTTCGATCCCAGCCTGTCCACGGAGTATGTGAGGGGCGCGTTGCTCGCCGCGAACGGTCACGTGACGAACCCCCATCGCGTCGTGACCGCCATCCTTGCCGGAATCCTCGCTCGCGGCGGTCGCCTGGTGCGGGGGCGAGCCGTTGGCTTCGACCTCGACGGGACCCGCCTTGAGGCGGTGCGCATGGAGCATGGCGTGCTCTCGGCGGATGCGGCTGTCGTGACCGCCGGCGCCTGGTCGAAGCCTCTTGCGGCCGCGCTCGGTGACCCCGTACCGCTCGAGTCCCAGCGAGGCTATCACCTCATGCTGAGCGACCCCGAAGTGAGTCCCCGGGTGCCCACCAACGACGCCGACGGAAAGTTCATGGTGACACCCATGGAGCTCGGCCTCCGCGCTGCAGGGACGGTGGAGTTCGCGGGTCTCCGGGCGCCACCCAATTGGGAACGGGCGCACATCCTGATGCGGCATGCCCGCCGCATGCTGCCGGGATTGAGGGCAAGCTATGAAGCGGAACGGCTCACGAAGTGGATGGGCCATCGTCCGAGCCTGCCGGACTCACTGCCGGTGATCGGGCGTTCCCGCCGAACGCCCGACGTGGTCTACGCCTTCGGGCACGGACACGTGGGCCTGGCGGCCGCGCCCATGACCGGCGGGATCGTCACCGACTTGGTGGGTGGCAAGCAGCCGCGCGTCGACATCGAACCGTTCAGCGCATCGCGATTCGGTTAGCGATATCCGCTGCCGAAGCGTTGACCCATCGCGACTGATTGAGGACTGCAGCCAAAAATGGAACTTCGTTCGTATAATGGAACGATCAGCCTCTGCGAGATGACATGGTGAGACGTAGCGAGGCGACAGGCGGTTTCTTGGGCAAGGCGCAGTGCATTCTCAAGCGCATCGATGCGGCGCTGAGCCTCGTCGGCGCCGCAATGATGATCCTGATCATGGCAATCGTTGCCGCCGACGTCTTGTCCCGGTACGCGTTCAACGCGCCCTTCGCGTGGTCGTATGACCTCATTTCCGTGTATCTCATGCCCGGCATTTTCTTCTTCTTCCTGTCGGATACCTTCCGGGAGAACGGCCACGTGGCGGTGGACATCGCGCAGCAGCGCATGCCACCGCTCTGGCGCCACGCGGCCCTGCTGATCGTCTACGCATGCGCGCTCGTCATATTCGCGCTGGTCATGTGGGCAAGCGCGGCGCGCGCATGGCATGCCTTCGCGGCGAACGAGGTGCTGGCTGGCGGCATCGCATGGCCGATCTGGATTGCCGCCGCATTCGTGCCGCTGGGCGTCGGCATGCTGGTCGTGCGCCTCATGCTGGCGACGATCGGCCACGCGTTGTCCGTAATGAAGCGTCGCAACGTCATTCCACTGCCGCCACTGTCGGGACAGGAAGAAGCGCTCCCATGATCTCCGTCGCCGCGCTCGTCCTGCTATCGGTCTTGCTCCTCCTGGGCGCCCCGGTGGGCTTCGCACTGGCGGTCGCCGGATCTGCCGGATTGTGGTGGATCGGCAACCTCGACATCGTTCTCGGCGTCTTGCGGACGACGCCGCTCTCGTCGGTGAGCTCTTACGAGATGATCGCCGTGCCGATGTTCATCCTGATGGCGGAGTTCGTGATCCTGAGCGGGATCGCCAACAGCCTGTTCGCGGCGGCTGCCGCATGGGTCGGCCGCATACCGGGCGGTCTTGCCATCGCCACGGCGCTCGCAGGAGCCGGATTCGGCGCCATATCGGGCTCGAGCACCGCGTCGGCGGCGACGCTGGCGGCGACGTCGATACCCGCCATGCTCGAGCGCAAGTACGAGCCGAAGCTCGCATGCGGAGTCGTTGCGATCTCCGGGACGCTCGCGATGCTCATTCCGCCAAGCGTGGCCTTGGTGCTTTATGGACTGATCGCCGACGTCGACATCGGAAGGCTCCTGATCGGCGGCGTCATCCCGGGCGTGCTCGTCACGTTCGCTATCGTCGCGACTGTATTCGCCCTGGTCTGGCAGGATCCTTCTCGCGCCCCGCCCGGGCGCCGGTACAGCTTGGGCGAGAAGCTGCGCTCGACTGGCGTCGTCGGGCCCATGGCCGTCCTGCTCGCGGGGGTCACCGGGGTCATCTACACGGGGATCGCGACACCCACCGAGGCCGCGGGAGTCGGGGCGCTCGGGGCATTCCTGATCGCCCTGCTGTCCCGGCGGGCGAGCGCCCGCACCGTGCTTGCCGCCGCGACGAAGGCGGGCCACGCGACGTGCATGATCTTGATGATCATCCTCGGCGCGCACGTATTCGGTTACTTCTTCACGCTCACCCAGGCAACCCAGGGACTCGTGGCGTGGGTGCGCGCACTCGAGATCGCTCCGTACGCGGTCCTGGCGTTCGTCGTTCTTCTCTACCTCGTGCTGGGCTGCCTGCTCGACCAGGTCGCGATACTGATCCTCACCGTGCCCATCCTGCTTCCGCTGGTGGTGAGCCTCGGGTTCGATCCCGTGTGGTTCGGTGTGCTGGTCATCGTCGTAGCGGAGGTCGGCATGGTGACACCACCGGTGGGACTCAACGTGTTCGTGGTGGCGCGCTACACCAAGCGGCCGATCGGCGAGATCTTCGGTGGCGTCTGGCCACATGTATTCGCCCACATCCTGGTGATCGTCCTTCTCATCGCCTTTCCATCGATTGTCCTGTGGCTGCCGTCGACCATGAGGTGATCGCGCAATGCCCCGGGCGCTACGCCGGGTGAGAATGCATGGCAACGACTTCGGTGGCGACCCGTTTGGCCGTGCCGGCGGGCGTGTGGGGCCGCCACAAACGTGCCTCGAGCTCCAGCCATCGAGCACGCGCCGCCTCGATGCTTGCCCTCTTGACGGGACCGAAGCCGCGAATCTGCTCGGGGATGCGCGCCAGCGCGAGCGCCGCGTCGAAATCCACGGTACCGAAGCTCGCGGCGATCCGCTCGATGCTCGCGCGATAGTCAGCGACGAGTTGGCGCTCCTCGCGGCGCTCCGCGGTGCGCCCGAACGGATCGAGCGCCGTCCCGCGCAGGAAGCGCAGGCGCGCCAGCAACCAGAACGCAAGGACGATCCAGCCGCCGAACTCACGCTTGCGCGGACGGCCCTGGCCATCGAGCGGGCCGCCCGGTAGCGGCGGGGCGAGATGGAAACGCAGGCGAGCGTCGCCTTCGAACTCACGGGCGATCGCTTCGCGCAGGGCGGGCGCGCAGTGCAACCGCGCGACTTCGTACTCGTCCTTGTACGACATGAGCTTGGCCAAGCCGCGCGCCACCGCGTGCGTGAACGCGCGCGACGCATGGCGGCGGGCCTCCGCAGCTTCGACGCGCAACACGAACTCGCGATAGGCGCTCGCATACGCGCCACTCTGGTATGCGGCGAGCAACTCGACCCTGCGCTCGAGGCAGCTTGCGAGCGTCTCGGGGCGCTGCACGCTGACTGCTTGGGCGGGTACTGCGGCTTGCATGACCGCGGCCACGTCCACGGCGGCCTGGCGGCCCCACGCGAAGGCCGAGCGGTTGAGGTCGACCGCGACGCCGTTGAGCTCGATCGCCCGCAGGAGCGCATCGAGGGTCACCGGGACAAGGCCGCGCTGCCACGCGAACCCCAGCATGAGGAGGTTGGCGCCTATGGCGTCCCCGACCAGGCGCGTGGCGAGCCACGTCGCGTCGACAAATTCGCAACGCTTCTCCACGGCCCCGGTGATGAACGCACGCGCTTCCTGCGCGGGAAAGCGCCAGTCGGGGTCCTGAGCGAACATCCCGGTGGGCTGCTCGAACGCATTGACGAGGGCGAAGGTGTGCCCGGCCCGCATCTTCGCGATTGCATCCGGCGCCGCCGCGGTGAGCATGTCGCAGCCGAGCACGAGATGCGCTTCCCCCGTCGGGATGCGCTGGGCGCGAAGCGCGGAGGCCTCGGGGCCGATGCGCACGTGCGAGGTCACGGCGCCATTCTTCTGGGACATGCCGGTCATGTCGAGCACCGACACCGCCTTGCCGTCCAGGTGCGCCGCCATGCCGAGCAGTGCGCCGATCGTGATCACGCCCGTTCCGCCTATGCCGGTGATGAGGATGTTGTGCACGCTTGCCGCGTCCGGAACGGCCGGCAGCGGCAACGATGCGGCCGGCGCGCTGCGCGGGTTGCTCCGCCGGCGCGGTTGCGCGCCCTCGACCGTCACGAAGCTTGGGCAGAAGCCCGACATGCACGACTCGTCGACGTTGCACGACGACTGGTCCACGCGACGCTTGATGCCGAGGTCCGTGGGGATCGGCATGAGCGACGTGCAGTTGGATTGCACGCCACAGTCGCCGCAACCTTCGCAGACCGCCTCGTTGATGACGACACGCCTGCGTGCCTGGGGGAGAGTGCCTTGCTTGCGGCGCCGGCGCTTCTCGGCCGCGCATACCTGGTCGTAGACGAGGACCGAGACACCGTGAAATTCCCGCAGCTCGCGCTGGACCGCGTCCATCTCGCCACGCGGATGGATGGAGAGCGAGAGCCCCGCGGTCGCCGCGGGAAGCGTGTCCCCCATGCGCCACCGCGACGGCTCCTCGCTCACGAGGGCGATGCGCGTGACGCCTTCGGCCGCGAGCTGGCGCACGATGCTCGGGATCGTGAGCGGGCCATCCACGGGCTGGCCACCCGTCATGGCAACGGCGTCGTTGAACAGGATCTTGTAGGTGATCGCCACGCCAGCGGCAACGGCGGCGCGGATCGCGAGCGAGCCCGAGTGGTAATACGTGCCGTCGCCCAGGTTCGCGAACACGTGCGGCCTGCGAGAGAACCACGCCTGCCCGAGCCAGATCGCACCTTCCCCGCCCATGTGCGTGGTGGTGCGATTGTGCTCGGGGTAGATCGCTGTCGCCATCACGTGGCAGCCGATGCCCGCCAACGCGAGACTTCCCGCCGGCACCTTGGTGGAGGCGTTGTGCGGGCAGCCCGAGCAATACCAGGCCGGTCGGCTGGCTATCGGCGGGGCGCGGCCGACCGGGGCATCCTTGGCGTCGAGGAGAGCGAGCCGCTCCCGCACCCGCGTGCTGTCGTGAAAGCGGGCGATACGCGATGCGATCACGCGCGCGACCTGCGCGACGGAGAGATCGCCGGTCGCCGGGAGCAGCCATCGCCCGCGCGGATATACCCACTCGCCGGCCTCGTCGAACTTGCCGATGACGCGCGGGCGGACGTCTTCGCGCCAGTTGTACAGGTGCTCCTTCAACTGGTACTCGACGATTTGCCGCTTCTCCTCGACGACCAGGATCTCCTGCAGCCCGCGCGCGAACTCGCGCGTGGAATCGGGCTCGAGCGGCCACGGCATGGCGACCTTGAGTACGCGGATGCCGATGCGCGCCGCTCCGTCTGCATCGATGCCGAGCTCTTCCAGCGCTTCGAGAACGTCGCGGTAGGACTTGCCGGAAGCCACGATTCCAAGGCGCGCGTGGGGCGAGTCGAGCGTCACGCGGTTGAGCCGGTTGTGGCGCGCGTACGCGATGGCCGCATAGATCTTGTGGTCCTGCATGAGGACCTCTTGCTTGCGCGCTTGCACGCCGAGCGCATCCGTGGAAAGGCGGGCATGCACGCCACCCGAGGGCGGCACGAGGTCCGTGGGCAGTAGTGTGGTCACCGCGTCGATATCGGCGGCGATCGAGCACGAGGACTCCACCGTGTCGGCCAGCGCCTTGAAGCCCACGGGCAGCCCGGCGAATCGAGACATCGCAAAGCCATGAAGGCCGAGCTCGATGTACTCGCTGACGCTGTCCGGATACAGGTAGGGAATCATCGACGCCGCGAACAAATGGTCGCTCTGGTTGGGCAAGGTCGACGAGTAGGCGCCATGATCGTCGCCGGCAACCAGCAACACGCCGCCGCGCGGCGACGTGCCCGCGTGGCTCATGTGCTTGAACACGTCGCCGCAGCGGTCGACCCCCGGCGCCTTGCCGTACCACAGCGCGAACACGCCATCCACGGTCGCCTCGCCAGTGAGATGGACTTGTTGCGTGCCCCATACCGCCGTGGCCGCTAGCTCCTCGTTGATGCCCGGCAGGAACTTGATGGCGTTCGCATCGAGATGCCTTGCGGCCTTCCACAGGGTCTCGTCGAAGCCGCCCAGGGGCGAGCCACGATAGCCGCTCACGAAGCCCGCAGTATCGAAGCCGGCGGCGGCATCGCGCCGGTGCTGCACGAGTAGCAAGCGCACCAGCGCCTGCAGTCCGGTGAGATAGACGCGACCGCGGGTGGCCGTGTATTTGTCGTCGAGGGAAACACGGGACGGCAGCATGGCGATCATTCCTCGTACCAGCGGTTTTCGCTGAGCAGGATCCGGTGGTGGCCCTCGCCCGCGGGGATCATGGGGAAGCAGTTCTCCACCGGAACCACGTGCGCATCCAGGAAGAACGGGCCTTCGTGAGCGAGACATGCGGCGAGCGCGCTGTTCAAGTCGAGCGGATGCTCTACGCGCGCCGCACCCCAGCCGAACGCCTTCGCGAGGGCGACGAAGTCGGGCAGCGCCTCGTTCCAGCTATGGCTCGTGCGGTTGTCGTAATTGAGCTGCTGCCACTGGCGGACCATGCCCATGCAGCCGTTGTTCACGAGCACGACCTTCACGTCGCAGTCATGCTGGCGCGCGGTGGCGAGCTCCTGGATGTTCATGAGGATGGAGGCATCTCCGCTAACGCACACCACGAGCCGCTGCGGATGCGCGATCTTTGCGCCGATCGCCGCGGGCAGCCCGTAGCCCATCGTCCCGGCACCGCCCGACGTGAGCCAACTCCGCGGCGACTCGGTTTGCACGTATTGCGCGGCCCACATCTGGTGCTGGCCGACGTCGGTGGCAACGATCGGGTCGTGCCCGGCGAGATGGGCCTGGAGCGATGACATGAGGTGCTGAGGCAGGATTGCATCGCTTCGCGGGGTGAAGTCCAGACAGCGCCCGGATCGCCAACCCGCGATCCGCTTCCACCACGCCGAGAGGCGTCCGGGCGCGAGGTCCTTCAGCGTGGGCTCGTCGAGCAACGCACTCAGCACCGCGCCGCAATCGCCGACGATCGGGATGTCGGCCTTCACCGTCTTGTTGATGCTCGAAGGATCGATATCGACGTGGATCTTCCTCGCATGCGGCGCGAAGTCGGTCAGCTTGCCGGTGATGCGATCGTCGAACCGCGCGCCGATGCAGACGACGAGATCCGAGTCATGCATGGCGAGGTTCGCCTCCACCGTCCCGTGCATGCCGAGCATGCCTAGGAACCGTGGATCGGTGCCGCTCACGGCGCCGAGCCCCATGAGCGTCAGGGTGGTGGGCAGGTCAAGCCGCGCGGCAAGTGCCGCGAACGCCGCGCACGCCCGCGGCCCCGAGCTCACGAGGCCGCCGCCGCCGTAGAGCACGGGTCGGGATGCGCGGGCGAGCAGCTCGGCCGCGCGCTGGAGGCTGGCACGCGGCAACGAGGGCGCATTCGTGGCGGGCTTGACCGAGCGCGCGTCCGGCACGTGCTCGAGGTGCGGCGTGCGCGCGGCCTGCACGTCCTTGGGGATATCGACGAGCACAGGCCCGGGCCGGCCCCCTGCGGCGATCGCGAGAGCGCGCCGGATGGCTGGGGCCACGGCACCCGCGCTGCGCACCTGGTGATTCCACTTCGTGACGGGCCGGGACATGCCGAGCGCATCGCTCTCCTGGAAGGCGTCGGTGCCGATTGCCGAGGTCGAGACCTGGCCGCTGATGCAGAGTACAGGGACCGAGTCGCTCATCGCGTCGAGCAGTCCTGTGATCGTGTTTCCCACGCCCGGGCCTGAAGTGACGAGCACGACGCCCACACGGCCGGTCGTCCGCGCGTAGCCTTCCGCGGCATGCACTGCCGCCTGCTCATGCCGGACGAGCACATGCCGCAACCGTGGTTCGCGGAAGAGCGCGTCGTAGGTCGGCAGGACGGCGCCGCCCGGATAGCCAAACACGGTGTCGACGCCACAGTCGACGAGCGTGCGCAGGAGCAGATCGGCACCGGTCTGGCTGGTCACGCGCGAAGGGCGTACATCGAGCTGGGTCAAGACGTCGTTCATGATCGAAATTCTTAACGATGTTTGGCAGAATGTGCTTTCGTTGTTCGCATACGGAGGCTAGAAATGCCGAAGAATATTCCGAAAATTGACCACCATGCCGAAAAGGAGTTCGACAGATTCGATCGGGCGATCCTGAAGGCGCTTATCGCCGACTCCCGCAAGCCGCTGCACGAGATCGGAGGGGAAGTCGGACTGTCGGCCACCGCTTGTTGGAGCCGCATCAAGAAGCTCGAGAGCGCGGGGGTCATCCGGCGCTACACGATCGATGTGGACGAAGCGATGCTTGGCTATCGGGATTCGGTCATTGTCCAGCTCAACCTCGAGAGCCACAGCGAAGAGACGCTGGTGCGCTTCGGACGCGCGCTTGCGACGATTCCGGAGGTGCTCGAGGCGTATCTCGTGTCCGGCGACTATGACTATTACATTCGCATCGCCGTGCGCGATACGCGTGACTACGAGCGCCTCCTGCGCGAGAGGCTCTACAAACTACCCGGAATTAGGCACAGCAAGTCATCGTTCGTGTTACGGGTTCTCAAGGAAGCCGCGGTTCCGGTTATGTGAGTCCATGGTGCTCGTCGCAACACGCCGGAGATGCTCGATAGCGCCAAGGACTTGAACGACCTTCGCGTGCCTCCTGGCAACCGGCTCGAGAAAGTCAGCGGCGATCGGCGCGGTCAAAACGTCTGGATCAACGACCAGCGGTGAATCTGCTTTCGCTGGCGGGACGGCGGCCCTTGGAACGTCGAAATCGTTGACTACCATTGAGGCAAAGTAGGACCCGGAACCGCATGCGGCCAATTGATCGCGGTGAATTCCTGCGCGAGGAGTCTCTGTTGCCGCTACTGATGTCTGCGCACGCGCTATCGCAATCTATCCGCGGCCCCGCGACGCGCGTGAACGATATCGTCAACGGTAAGCGTGGCGTCACGGCCGATACTGCCCTGCGTCTCGCCCGGTACTTCGGTAACTCCCCCGACTTCTGGATGAACCTGCAGGCCGCCTACGATTGCGGGCAGCGGAGCGAGAGGCGTCGGTGAGGATCGAGCGCCAGGTCTCACCGCGGGTGGCGGCGTGACGCACACCTGTAGACCAAAACGTAGCAGCGGTGTGCTGCACACGCCTGTTTTGCGCTGCGATCGACTGCTGCGGTACGTTTGCGCGGACGCCGTAAGCAGTTGAAAATGCAGCAAAAGTGTCAATCGCGGTCGCGGTCTTTTAATCCGTTGGTCGCTGGTTCGAATCCAGCACGGCCTACCAGGTCCTTCCGGTCGACCGCGCCGTCGATCCAGGGTACCGCGGGCGCGGTAGAATGTCGTTTCTCTCGGCGGGCCGTTAGCTCAGCTGGTAGAGCAGCGGACTCTTAATCCGTTGGTCGTAGGTTCGAATCCTACACGGCCTACCAACCCGCCTTCTTGGCGCGGCGCCGTTTTCCGACGGCATGCGCACGCCCGCGCTCGCGGTATCCCTGCCAGCCCAGGTTGCCGAAGCCGGCTGCTCGTCGACCTCCCGTTGCGGGATCGACGCGCAGCGCTTCGCGTTCGCGGCCGTCGCGCATTCCTCTCGGGCACGCGCCCGGCGAACGCGCCGATCCGCGGCCGGGGCGCCGGCGCGTGTCAGCGCGTCGCGATCATCGTGGTGCTCGGGCCAGTGATCGAGACGGAAATGGAGCGGGCCTTGCAGGCCGACCTGTCGCTGCCCGTGCACGAGCTGGGCCT
>JAANMX010004390.1_pt1 | contig 11218 bp, 9 predicted proteins | sample 7279681 | NCBI WGS metagenome assembly JAANMX01 (sample SAMN14094542, study PRJNA606508) | bioreactor metagenome | isolation source: A lab-scale SPAN reactor treating ammonium-rich wastewater day 351 | place: Ireland: Galway | collected 2018-01-01
ATCCTCGCAATAGCCAAGCTATTGCTGTGGTTTGCGCCTCGCAACCCATCCCGAACCGCATCCCCCACACCTTCATTCGAGATCATGAACACGTTCTAAACGCTGCGCCCCTGGCCGGCTTCTTCGTGGGTTTGCCCGTCGCGAATGTGGTAGATGCGCTGGAAGGTGGGGATGATTTTTTCGTCGTGCGTGACCACGATGATGGCCGTTTGGTACTGCTGGGCCATGGTGTTCAAGATGCGCACCACGGCCAGGGCGCGTTCGCTGTCCAGCGGGGCGGTGGGCTCATCGGCCAGGATCACGGGTGGGCGATTGACCAGGCCCCGGGCAATGGCCACGCGCTGCTGCTCGCCACCCGAGAGCTGGGTGGGCATGGCCTGGGCGCGGTGCTGTACGTCCAGCGCGGTGAGCAGTTCCAGCGCCTGGGCGCGGGCCGGGGCATCGGGCACGCCGGCCAGCATGGGCAGCAGGGCCACGTTGTCGATGACGTTCAAAAACGGTATCAGGTAGGGCGCTTGAAACACAAAGCCAATCTTGTCGCGGCGCAGGGCACGCAGGTCGCGCACCTGCCAGCGGCCGTCGTTAAAAATGGTTTCTTCCCCCAGCGTCATGCGCCCGCTGGTGGGGTCGATCACGGCACCCAGGCATTTGAGCAAAGTGCTTTTGCCGGAACCTGATGGGCCAATCAGCCCCACCACCTCGCCGGGGGCCACGTGCATGTTCACGTCTTTCAGCGCCAGCACGGCGGTATCGCCTTGGCCGTAGCGCTTGCTCAGGTGTTCGATGTGGATGCCGTGGTGCATGGGCTATTTCTTAATAAAAAAGGCTTTTAACGCTTATGGGGTAAGCGGTTACAGCTATTAAATATAGCCTTAGCCAATGGCTTCGGCCGGATCAATGCGCAGCGCAATGCGGATGGCCACCACGCTGGCCAGGGCGCAAATGGCCAGCACCGCCGCCAGCGCGGCCACGCTGTCCTGGGGCAGCAGGAGCACGTATTTGGGAAAGATGGGCGCTGAAAAGGTGGCGCTGATTTTGCCCACGGCAAAGCCAATCAACCCCAGGGCCAGGGCCTGCTGCAAGATCATCCAGGCGATGGTGCGGTTGCGCGTGCCAATGAGTTTGAGCACGGCGATTTCGCGGATTTTGTCCATCGTCAGCGTGTAGATGATGAAGGCCACAATCGCTGCGCTCACCGCCGCCAAAATCACTAAAAACATGCCGATCTGCTTGGCCGAGGTGGCGATCAGCTTGCTGACCAGCACCTCTTGCATCTGCGCACGGGTAAACACCGTGAAGCGCTTGGCGCGGGCCAGGGTGTCGGCCACGGCAGCAGCATCCGCCCCCGGGGCCAGGCGCACCAAGACGGCATTCACCGAGGTGCTGCTGGCCTGGCTGGCATTCACGGCATCCAGCACCTGCTGCTGCCCCGGACGGTTGAAGGCCGGGTTGCTGGCCGTGCGGGCGCGTTGGCGCCAGATGGCATCGTTGTCTTTTAAAAACTGCGCCTCCTGCGCATCCTTCAAAGGGATGAACACCATCGGGTCGCCGCTGGAGGAGACCATGCGCTGCGTCAGCCCCACCACCCGGTAGCGGTGGCGGCGCAGGGTGATTTCTTCGCCCAGGGCCAAGCCGGTGGCCACATCGGCCACGGCCTCGTAATGGCTGCGCACCACGTGCCGCCCGGCCACCAGGTGCGGCGGCCAGCCCGCCGTGGCCGCCTGCGTGGCCGGGGCCAAGCCCACCACCATGGCCCGCACCTCCTGCCCGGTGGCCGTGCGGCGCACCTGCATGGTGAAGTAGGTCACGTTGGCCGCTTCGGCCACGCCGGGCACCGAGCGCACCATGCGCCAGGCATCGTCGGCCAGGCTGGACGATTCGGCATACGGCCCCTGGGTGTCTTGCTGCACCACCCACAGATCGGCCCCGCTGTTGTCCAGCAGGGCCTGCCCGTCATCGACCATGCCCCGGTACACCCCGGCCATGATCAGCGTCACGCCAATCAGCAGGCCCAGGCCCAGGCCGGTAAATACAAACTTGCCCCAGCTGTGCAGAATGTCGCGCCCGGCCAAAGAGATCATGGCGCGGCCTTTGGCTGGGTGTTTGGCTGTGCGCTTGGCTGGGTCGCTGCCAGATGCTCAACCACCTGCACCCGTGCGCCTGCGTGCAGGGCTTTGGCGCTGTGCAGCACCACGGTGTCGCCCGCTTGCAGCCCAGCGAGCACCTGCACATTGCCCTGCAGATCGTTGCGGCCCAGCGTGACCGGGGCAAAGCGCAGCCCATCTGCCGTGCGCTGCCACACGCCGCGCTCCAGCCCTTGGCGCTGCACGGCGGCCAGGGGAATCACCGGCGTGGGCGGCAGGGGCGGGGTGTCTAACGTTACCTCGGCCAATTCGCCCAGGGGGGGCAGGGGGGTGGGCACCTCGGTGAAGGCCACTTTGGCCAGCAGCTCCTCGGTCACGCTGTCGGCGTGCGGCTCCACGCGCACCACGCGGCCGGGCAGCGGCGCATCGCCGCGCGAGCGCAAGCGGATGCTGGCTGGCAAGCCCGCGGCCAGCCCCACGGCGGCGCTTTGGTCCAGGCGCAGATGAATCCACACGCTGCTGGGCACCACCAGCTCCAGCACGGTTTGCCCAGCCACCACGGTGCTGCCCGGCTCCACCGCGCGGGCGGTGACGATGGCCGCTTGCGGCGCAATCAGCTGCAAATGCTGGCGCTGGGTGCGCAGGGCGGCCACCTCGGCGCGGGTGCGCTGCAGTTCTTGGTGGGCGGCGGCCAGGGCGGCCTGGGCCACATCGCGCTCTTGGCGCTTGAGGTGCAGGCTTTCGGCGCTGGTGGCCTGGGCCTGGGCCAGCTGGGCATAGCGCTGCAGTTGCGCGGCGGCAAAGTGCTGCCGGGTCTGCGCCTCTTGCACACTGGCTTGGGCGCGGGCCTGGGCGGCCTCCAGGGCGCGGATGCGGGCATCCAGATCGACCGGGTCCATGCTGCCCAGCACCTGCCCGGCTTGGACGCTATCGCCCACATCCACGCGCAGCGTTTGTACCCGCCCGGCCACCGTTGGCCCCAGGGTGTGCAGTTGCCGCGCCTGCACCATGCCCAGGCCAAACAGCTGCGGGGTGAGTGTCTGCTGGCGCACCTGCACTTCGGTGACGGGGATGGGGGCCATCGGCCCGGTGCGCAAGGCCACCCACAGCAGCAATGCGCCCAGGGGCAGCAGCACGGCCAGCACTTTGAGCTTGGCAGGCGAGAGGGTTGGGAGTTTCATGGCCGTACCGCTTCTTTATAATTTGTAGCACTCTGCGCAGCAGGGGCGGCCAAAGAACGCGAAAACAAGGCATAAACCGCCGGGGCTTGCTGCTGCATTTGGCGCATATCCCCGGCCAGCAGGGCTTGCATCACCAGCCCTTGCACGCTGCCGATGAACAGCAGCACCGTGGCCTGCACATCAATATCAGCGGCCACGCTGCCCTGGGCTTGGGCCTGTTCGATCAAGCGGTGCAGGCGCTGCCCGTATTCGCGCAGCAGGGTTTGCGCCAGGCGCTTGGGGGCCGAGTTGTCGGCCCGCTGCAGCTCGCCAAACAACATGCGCGGCACGCCTGGGTGCTGCACGGCAAATTGCACATGGGCCATGAAGACCGCCTCCAGCGCCGCCCAAGGGGTGGGGGCGGCGGCGATGGCGCGGTCGATGCGGGAGAGCAGCTTGCTGGCCACCCACTGCATGACGGCCTCCAAAATCGCTTCTTTGTTCGGGAAGTGCTTGAACAGCGCCCCTTGCGTCACCCCCATGTGGCGGGCAATGGTGGTGGTGGTGATGTCGCTGGGGTTGCCGGTGGCAGACAGTTGCACCACCGCCTCCACAGTGGCGGCGCGGCGCTCGTCGGCGCTGAGGTATTTGGCAGGGGTTTGCATGGGGAAAGATAGTAACTTATTACTATTTTTCCCCTGCCGATGGAAGGGTGTTTTACGGCTTGGCCAGCGTGGCCTTGAGCTGGTAGAGCGCCTCCAGCGCCTCGCGCGGGCTGAGGGCATCGGGGTTGATTTGGGCCAGCAGCGCCTCGGTGGCGCTGGGGGTGGGCAGGTCGGCCGCGGGCGGGGGCGCAAACAAATCCACCTGCGCATCGCCTGCGCTGGCGCGTTCTTCCAGCGCGGCCAGCGCATGGCGGGCGTGGTGCAGCACGCTGGCCGGGATGCCCGCCAGCTTGGCCACCTGCACGCCGTAGCTGCGGCTGGCCGGGCCGGGCTGGATTTCGTGCAGAAAGACGATGTCGTGGCCATTTTCGGCGGCGGCCACGTGCATGTTGATGGCGGCGCGGGCCTGGGCGGGCAGCTCGGTCAGTTCAAAGTAGTGCGTGGCAAACAGCGTGAAGGCCTGCACCTTGTCGTGCAGATGGCGCGCAATGCCACTGGCCAGGGCCAGCCCGTCAAAGGTGGAGGTGCCCCGGCCAATTTCGTCCATCAGCACCAAGCTGTGCGCGGTGGCACTGTGCAAAATTTGCGCCGCCTCGGTCATCTCCAGCATAAAGGTCGATTGCGCGTTGGCCAGATCATCGGCCGCGCCAATGCGGGTGTGGATGGCATCAATCGGCCCCAGGCGGCAGGCGCGGGCCGGCACGTAGCTGCCCATGCTGGCCAGCAGCACGATCAGCGCCACCTGGCGCATGTAGGTCGATTTACCGCCCATGTTCGGCCCGGTAACGATGTGCAGGCGCTGGCGCGGGTTCAAATCGGTGCTGTTGGGGATGAAGGTGGCGTTGGCCGTTTGCGCCAGGCGTTCCTCCACCACCGGGTGGCGGCCCTGGTCAATCTCGATGCAGGGCTGGGGCGTAAAACTGGGGGCGCACCAGTTCAAGGTGAGTGAGCGCTCGGCCAGGCAGCACAGCACATCCAGCGCCGCAATCGCCTGGGCCACGCGGGTGAGCGGCGGGATGAAGGCTTGCAGCTGGTCCAGCAGCTGTTCGTACAGCCACTTCTCGCGCTGCAGGGCACGCTCCTGGGCGGACAGGGCCTTGTCCTCAAAGGCTTTGAGCTCCGGGGTGATGAAGCGCTCGGCATTCTTTAGCGTCTGGCGGCGCTGGTAGCGCGCGGGCACCAGGTCACGGTAGCTATTGGTCACCTCAATGTAAAAACCATGCACGCGGTTGAACTGCACGCGCAGGTTGGGGATGTCGGTCAGCAGCTTTTCCCGGGCTTCCAGCTCCAGCAAAAAATCATCGCAGTTGGTCTGGATGGCGCGCAGCTCGTCCAGCTCGGCATCAAAGCCGCTGGCAATCACGCCGCCATCGCGCACCAGTGCGGCCGGTTCGGGCAGCAGGGCGCGCTGCAGCAGATCGGCGCAGCCTGCGGGCGGTTGCAAGTCGCGAAAAATTTCAATCAAATAAGGCGATTGCACAGGAGGTGTCTGCGCTAACAGCTCTGCTTTTTGAAGTGTTTGCGCCAGCGCCACCAGCTCGCGCGGGCGCACCTGGCGCAAGGCCGTGCGGGCGGTGATGCGCTCCACATCGCTCACGCCCTTCAGGTGCTGGTGCAGCACCTGCCACGGGGCGCTGCTGGCCGCCGCCGGGTCGCCACGCAGCACGCCAATGGCCTGCAGCCGCGCCTGCGCCGGGGCACGGTCGCGCGGCGGCTCCAGCAGCCAGGTTTTCAGCAGGCGGCTGCCCATGCCGCTCATGCAGGTGTCGAGCAAAGAAAACAGCGTCGGACTGTCCTCGCCGCGCAGCGTTTGCACCAGCTCTAAGTTGCGCCGCGTGCTGCTGGGCAGGCGCATCAGCGCATCGCTTTGCTGCACTTGCAGGCTGTGGATGTGGGGCAAATTGCGCCCCTGGGTGTGCTCGGCATAACTGAGCAGCGCCGCGCTGGCGGCGTGCGCCAGGGGCAGGTCTTGCGCCTCCCAGGCGTGCAGGCTGCTGCTGCCGAGCAACTCCAGCAATTTGCTGTGGCCCAGCCCCGCGTCAAACTGCCAATCCGGGCGCGGGGCCAGCGGGCAGCCAATGTGCCCGCTGTGGCGCAAGTCGTGCAAGGCGTGCTCAAACCGCTGCGTCACCCCCGCGCTGTACAGCACCTCGCTGGGGGCAATGCGGGCCAGGGTTTCGGCCAGCTCCGCCTGGGCGCATTCGGCCAGGTGAATGCGCCCCTGCGTCACACTCATCCACGCCAGCCCCACGCGCTGGCGGCCCCCGCTGTGCAGGGCCAGCAGCATGGCCTCGCTCTTGTCTGACAGCAGCGCCGTATCGGTCAGCGTGCCGGGCGTGACCACGCGCACCACCTTGCGCTCCACCGGCCCCTTGCCCACGCCCACCTCGCCCACCTGCTCGCAAATCGCCACCGACTCGCCCAGCTTGATCAGGCGGGCCAGGTAATTTTCCAGGGCATGAAACGGCACCCCCGCCATGCTCACCGCAAACCCCGCCGACTGCCCGCGCGTGGTCAGCGTGATGTCCAGCAGGCGCACGGCTTTTTCGGCATCGTCCCAGAACAGCTCGTAAAAATCGCCCATGCGGTAGAGCACCAGGGTGTCCGGGTAGTCTTTTTTGATAGCAAGGTATTGCGCCATCATGGGCGTGTGCTGCTCTAAAGGCGTGGTGTAGGGGGAGGGGGCAGCAGCAGAAACGCAGGCGGGGGAGGCAGAAACGGTCAAAACAGGCTCTTCTAGGCAGGGTGCAAAGCGGCGTAGTGTAAAAAAAGCCGCAAGGGCTGTGTGCGCTTGCGGCTTGTGGCTTGCGGGGTGGCACGCGGTCAGGCTAGCCCATGGCTTTGAATTTGCCTTGTTGCACCGCTTCGCGCAGCACTTCATTCAGGCGGGTTTGCCAGCCCTTGCCGCTGTCCTTGATGGCGTGCAGCACGTCGGCATCAATGCGGGTGGTGATGGGGGCCTTGGGCTGCTGCACCGGTGGGCGGCCCCGGCGGCGCAGGGGCTGCAGCTTGGCAGCCAGTTCTGCAGTTATTTCCACAGTGTCTGGGTCAGCGGCAATGCCACGGTTGATGGCCGCATCCTCTGCATCTGTGGGGAGGATGAGGCCCGATTTAGTCCGATTGGCTTGCTTGGTCATAGTGCTTGATCTCCCGCTTGTTGGCCTTGCGCAGACTGATGATGCGCATGGTGTCGCCACGCTGCACGAACACCACGACATACAGGCGCTGTGCAATGACGGCATAGCCCACTTCACGCACTTCGCCGTAGTCGGCGCGATCATCGACAAAACAGAGCACGTCTGGCCATTGGATGGCACTTGCCAGGGCCAGCGATACACCATGCTTGGCCTGGTTGGCAGCATCTTTCTGGGCATCGTATTCTGTTTGCATGCTTTTTATTGTAAGTACATTTATTAAGGCAAGCTTTATGGTGCATGGCCTTGAACAGATACAAAAACCGAGGCAGCGGGGCGTACAGAGTGAAAAAAGCCCCTTTCGGGGCTTCAATGAATCTTAAAAAACCTTGAAATGGCGGAAGGCAGCAGGAGTCGAACCTACCTGGGAGTGGCTGACACCCCCTACCGGGTTTGAAGCCCGGCCGCACCACCGGGTGCGCTTGCCTTCCTCAGTGCCCGCTGTGCTGGGGCAAAGCGGCGATTGTAGTGGCTGTGGCGGGCCATATTTTTGGGGTTTTACCCCTGCCAGTGGGCACCGGGGCGCAGGGTGTGGGCATCGCCCACGCGGCGGGTCAGGCCCAGGCGGTTGAAGCATTCCATGATTTGGATGGCGCGTTTACGACCCAGGCCGGTGGCATCGCGAAAGTCTCGGGCAATCACTTGGCCCTGGGCGTTTTGCGTGGCCAGTTCGGTGATGAGGGCGGCCAGGGCGTTCATGTGCTCTTGGGCGTAGAACAGGTCTTTGACGACCTGGAACAGCACCCCTTGGCGGGCCAGCTTGCGCAGTAGCTGGCGCACTAGCTCTTCTTTTTGCCCGGTGTCCTGGGCCAGATCACGCACCCAAGGCGGGTCGAACCGGCCTGCGGCAATGCGCGGCAGCAGTTGTTCGGCCAGGGCGGTTTCCTGCTCGGTGAGCTGCACGCGGTGGCTGGGCAGGCGCAGCCAGGCCCCTTCGGCCTGCAATTGATCGGTGGCGCTGAGCTGGGCCACCAGGGCTTGCCACAGTGCTTGGTGCTGGCTGCCGGTGTGGGCCGCGCCGGGCCAGACCATGCGCTGTAGGCGGGCGTTGTGCGCGCCGGGTTCGTCGGGCTGCTGCTGGTGAAATTGCGCCAGGGCCTCAAGCAACTGGGTTTGCAGGGCCTGCCAGTTGTCCGGGTGCAGCAGCAGGGTGTCGCTCTGGGGCAGGGGGATGCGTTGCAGGTCTGGGGGCACGGGCGGCTGGTGCTGGCCGCACAGGCGTTGCAGGTGCGACAGGGGCAGGCCAAAGCGGGCCTGGGCCAGCAGGGGGCCGGTGTCGCCAGCGGCCAGCCAGTGCTCCAGGGCCTGCCAGGTGGCTTGGCGCTGGGGGCTGCGGCGTTTGCGGGCGGGGGCATCGGGGTCAAGCACCATGGCCCCGCCCAGGGTGCGGCTGGCCTGGGCGTTGCGCACGATGACGCGGTCGCCCGGCAGGGCAAAGACGGGCGCATCCAGCACCAGCTGGGCGTAGCCTTCGTGCCCCGGTTGCAAGGGGCCCGCGCTGGGGTCGCCCAGGGGCAGGACGTGGCCGGTGCAGTGCTGGGTGCCCAGGTGCAGGTGGACGGCGGTCCAGCCAGTCAGCGGGGTGTTTTCGGCCAGCCAGTGCAGGCGCACATCCAGGCGGGTACTGGCGCTGAGCAGTTCGGGCTGGGCCAGCCAGTCGCCCCGGGCAATGTCTTGCGGGTGCAGGCCCGCCAGATTCAGCGCCACGCGCTGGCCGGCGCTGCCGCTGGGGCTGGCGCGGTTTTGTGCGTGCAGGCTGCGCACGCGCACGCTGCGCCCGCTGCCCGAGTGGGTCAGGCTGTCGCCCACGCTGACCTGCCCGCCAAAGACGGTGCCGGTGACGATGGTGCCCTGCCCGGTGAGGCTAAAAGCTCGGTCCACCGCCAGGCGAAACAGCCCCATGCTGCTGCGGGCCGCATGGTGTTGCGCCTGTGCCAGCAAATGCTGGCGCAGGGCCCAGGTGCCGGGGTCGTCTGGCTGGGCAGCGGCGGTGGCAAACAGCGGGGCATCGGCCATGGCGGTGACGCTGAGGATGGCGCGGACTTCTTCCTGCACCTGGGCCACCCGCTCCGGCGGCACGCAGTCGGCCTTGGTGATGGCCACGCTGGCGCTGCGGATGCCCAGCAGTTGCAGGATTTGCACGTGCTCCAGTGTTTGCGGCATCACGCCATCGTCGGCCGCTACGACCAGCAGGGCGTGGTCGATGCCCACGGCGCCGGCGGCCATGGTGTGGATGAATTTTTCGTGGCCGGGCACGTCGATGATGCCCAGCACCTGCCCATCGGGCAGCGGCAGGTAGGCGTAGCCCAGCTCGATGGTGATGCCGCGCTCTTGCTCTTGTTTGAGCCGGTCGGTGTTGGTGCCGGTCAGCGCGCGCACCAGGGTGGTTTTGCCGTGGTCGATGTGCCCGGCGGTGCCGATGATCATGGGGAGGAAATATTCAATAAAAAATAGCTGGTTCCGCTTTTAAATAAAGGGTTTTAAGGCTAAAAATACTATAAAACCATTGTCAATAAAGCGGTGGCATCTGTTCGATTGGATTCCATCTTAATTCCCAAATTGTCGCTAATAAATTGGCATATAGCAGGAGGACAACGGTGGCTTTTTAAAAGTGTTTTCGTATCAACGTTAATATTTTGATTTTGTAAACGCTTGATGTATTTGCTATAATCATTATATAGATTGATATTAGTCGCGCCATCTAGGCTTGTTGTAAAAGTATGTTGGAAGAAGTCTCCAACATATAGAAAATCTAATTTAGCTTGCGATAATGCCATTATCAGATTAAAATCATGCCCTCCGAGATCTTGAAATTCATCTATTATGAAATAATCATAAAACTTCTCCAATTTTTCAATAATTAGAGGAATCGTTCCTGTAATTTCTATAAATTTACTTATTCGATTGTAATATAAAAGATTTGATTTTGTAATATACCTTTTGTAATCTTCGCTTTTCAGAGTTCTTGTAAATGTAGGAGCTTCATCCCAATAAATACCTTTTAGTTTATGTTCGAAAAATAAAAATGGTTTTGCACAAAAACTGTAAATAAAATCGAAGAATTTCAAAATTGTGATATTATTAGGTATGTAACCAAACCTTGTCGCAATCCTTCTTTTGATTGTTTTGTAATTGTTGTTGGTATAAGTAATAATTAGGAATCTTTGCTCAAGATTTAAAGTCTCAATTACAAGTTTGGTTTTTCCTGAACCTGCTACAGCTAGGATTAATTTTTTTCTATCCATTGGAATGCTTCTATGATGTAGTCTGGAATATTAATCTTTTCATTAGAAGTAAGCAATTTGTACGCTGATTCAGTTTTTTCAGCAAGCATGTATTCTAAGACGGAGCGAGTCTTTAGTTTAGGAAGAAACAGTTTATCACACAAAGCATTATTAATAGCCTGAAGGCATACTTCAAATGTGTACATCGTATCATCTGTTGATGCAAAAGCTTTACAAAATTCACCAACGTGTTCTTCATAATTTTTAGTGATTATAGAATCATAATTTTTATCATTATCTCTAATGACTGCAGTTTTAATTTCTAAAAGATTTGCTATCTCCATATATCTTTTGAAGCTCAAACCTCCAATAGCTATTATATGAATGCCTTTTTGAGATGGTTTCATCTTATAATGACTCTCGAAAAAATGTTCCATTAAAATATGTTCTGCATCTCCTTCTACCAAAATAACTTTTTTGGATAAAATAAACTCAAGCAAATTTCTATTTGGAGCTTTAATAAAGAATTCTGCTGTTTTCTTATCTAAACCACTAAGCTTTGCATTAATATTATTTTCAGCATTTACAAATATTGCATTCCTCAAATCTAATCTTGAACTTATTATATTGCTGTGTGTTGCTATAAAAATCTGTTTGTTTTTAGAGCAATTAATACGTTCAATTAGATTATGCATATTCAGGTGGCTCAGATGATTTTCTGGTTCTTCAAGTAGAATAAAATTTAGTTCATTCTCATTTTTAGATAAAGCAAACTCTGTCTTGATAAAACATTGTCTTCCCTTACCTCGGTGAAGTATATCAATATTATTTTCAACAATTGTGAGATCATTTTCCAATCCATTTTTTGAATTATTTTTTAAAGAAAATTCA
>JAANMX010004391.1_pt1 | contig 11216 bp, 9 predicted proteins | sample 7279681 | NCBI WGS metagenome assembly JAANMX01 (sample SAMN14094542, study PRJNA606508) | bioreactor metagenome | isolation source: A lab-scale SPAN reactor treating ammonium-rich wastewater day 351 | place: Ireland: Galway | collected 2018-01-01
CCTCACGGAGACTTGCCCGAGAGGCCGAAGGGGCTCCCCTGCTAAGGGAGTATGGGGTCAAAAGCTCCATCGAGGGTTCGAATCCCTCAGTCTCCGCCATCGTGGCGAAACGCGAAAAACCTGCGCTGATACGGAAGTTTTCCGTTGACGCGCAACCAGCGGTTCTGCATAATTCCGCTTCTGCGCCCGTAGCTCAGTTGGATAGAGCACCAGGCTACGAACTTGGGGGTCGGGAGTTCGAATCTCTCCGGGCGCACCACCTAAAAAGCACAAGGGTCAATGAGTTAGCACTCATTGGCCCTTTTGCTTTTGGGGCTCCAGCCGGCCTCCGTGTCAGATCCGTGCCACATCCGTGCCACACGCATCCCCGTTCCGTGTCACCTCGTGAGAACGGGGTCATGTAGATTGGATGTCGCGAGTCACTTGGAGGGGGGCATGAGCAAAGCAAAAGGCGCGCAACCGCGCAATTGGTTCCTTGACCGGTCGGGATCTGGTCGATGAATCCACAGGTCGAACAGTTCGTCCGGGAAATCCGCCAGAAGCTCCCGAGCCACGGGTCACCGGAATCCGCTGCAGCTGCCTACCGGCAGTCGATTGTCACCGTGTTCGGGCACTTCCCTGCCGAGATGGAAGCGAATCTGTCCGAAGCTCTCGACATCGTTAGGAACACACTCCAGAGCGTCGAGATCATCCGACGCAATTCGTTGGCCAAGCCGCGCGACAACTGGTACGTCGGTCCGGGAGCGACCGATCTTCACTGGCCTGCGCTGGAAGGTTACCTGGAGAACGAGAAGCGCTGGGATCGGGATTCGATCGACTCCATCAACGAGAGCTCGAGCGAGGTCGTGTCGTTGCTGGCTAACCCGAGCCAGGAACAGTTCCGCTGCAAGGGGCTGGTCGTGGGCTATGTCCAATCCGGCAAGACCGCGAACATGACTGCCGTCATCGCTAAAGCGGTCGATACTGGCTACAACCTGATCGTGCTGCTGGGTGGTGTGACCAACAAGCTGAGGGCGCAGACCCAGCGGCGGCTCGAGGGAGACATCGTTGAGCGACACCGTCATCTCTGGCAGCTTTACACGACTGTCGACGATGACGGCGACTTTGTTCGCCCTGCCAACGGGCAGTTCACGATGCCGGTCACTGGCCGTGCCCAGCTCGTCGTCATGAAGAAAGAAACCAATCGGCTCGATGCCTTCCTTCGCACGATCGAGAGGACGCCCACCAAGGTACTGAGATCGCTCAAGACGCTCATCATCGACGATGAGTGCGATCAGGCATCGGTTGATGCCTCAAACCGAGACAATAGCCCGACAAGGATCAACGAAGGAATCCGCAGGATCATCCGGGCGCTGCCGGCAGTCTCCTACGTCGGCTATACCGCAACGCCCTTCGCCAACGTTTTCATCAACCCGCATGAGTCCGACGATCTGTATCCGGAGGATTTCATCACGGACCTCCCGAGGCCAAAGGACTACTTCGGTACGCGCGAGGTCTTCGGGTTCGACCCTGATGATGCAGGCGACGACGAGGGCGCCTCGGCCGGCAAGGACATGATCCGCAAGATCCCGACCGAGGAGGTTGCCAGACTCAGGCCGGCCGGTAGCCGAGCCCAAGTGGCCTTCCTACCGGAGATCACCGCCGAATTGGAGAAGGCGCTGTTCTGGTTCCTGATCACGTGCGCGGTCCGCCGTCGACGCGGACAGATCGCGTCGCACATGACCATGCTTGTCCACACATCGCCCAACGTCAGCCAGCACACGCGCATGGCGGACGCGATCCGTGCATGGCTCACTCACTGTGCCACCGACCTGACGACCGCGACCGGGGAGGCTTGGGGACGTTTGGAGAGCGTCTGGGGCGATGAGACCGCTCGGGTTCCGCTGGTTGGCCATGATGAGCAGGCACTGACCCCGAGGGAGTTGGTGCCGTGGCTGAGGGAGGTGCTGGAATCGCTTGAGGTGGCAGTCGAGAATGGCATCAGCGAGGAACGGCTCGACTACACGAGTAAGGCCAAGACCTACATCGTCGTGGGCGGTTCGGTTCTTGCCCGCGGGCTGACCCTTGAGGGGCTGTCCGTGTCGTTCTTTCTGCGCACATCGCAGCAGTACGACACCCTGCTGCAGATGGGACGCTGGTTCGGATATCGGTTCGGCTATGCCGATCTCCCGCGTCTCTGGACCACCAGTGACCTCGCCCTGAATTTTCGGGCGCTCGCGCGGATCGAGGACGAGATCCGGCAGGACATCGCCAAGTACCGTGAACTCAAGGGGGCGACCCCATTGGACCTGGCAGTCAGAGTCCGGCAGATCCCCGGGTTGGCTATCACCTCGAAGGCCAAGATGCGGCACGCCTACAGGACAAGCATCAGCTTCGAGGGCAAGCACGTCCAGACGATCCGTTTCGACCACCTCAAGGAACGCATCGTCTCCGACAACTGGACGGCCGCCGAAGGGTTGGTCAATGACGCACGCGCCAAGGGGGCCTATGACGCCGAAAGGGGCTTCTTTGCCGGCGTCCCTCTGGCGGTCGTGCGCAAGTTCCTGCGCGAATACGCGATCTGCGATCAGCATATGGATCTGCGGAAGGACATGTTGCTCGACTATCTGGATAAGGCTGCCGATGGCCTAGCCTCGTGGAACGTCGCTGTCGTGGGGACGGAGAGCGGACAAACTTCAAGCCGTTCCCTTGGGTTCCTGGGCGCCGTGCCCACCAATCGACGATCCAAATTGGCGGAGTCAGACGAGTACGCCGACATCAAGGCACTGATGTCGAAACGAGACATCTTGATCGACGCCGACGATACCGGCACAAGCAATGGCGAGTCTTGGGCGGACATCAAGCTCAGGCGACCGGCTGTCCCCCTGTTGCTGCTCTATCCAATCGAGGCTGAGTCCAAGCCAGCGACAAGGAGTGCCTCCCGTACCGGGGAGCCCACGCGCGTCGCACTGGATGCGGCGGGAGACCTGATGGGCATCGGCATCGTGTTCCCTGGATCGCTCGACAGGTCCGGCGGCTACTTCTCGGTCGAACTGGACATCCCGACGCCCGAACAGCTCGAGGACGACAACCCAGACGGATCGGGTGACAGCAATGACTGAACGTCCGATTGCGCAATGGATGCGTTTGCGTAGCACCGGGACAGGTGACGGTGCCATCGAGGTGCCCAGCTTGTCGTCGGGTGTCGAGACCGGCTTTGGCCCGGTTCGCCTTGCCATCGGGCCGGAAGGACAGCCGCGGCTGATGGTGCCATGCGGGGCTGCGTCCTCGATCAGGGGTGGGCTGTCGAGCGACAAGCTATCGGTGACGATGTCGCGTTATGACGTAGCCGGCCGCGCCACCCGCTTCATCGATGTCATGTGTGTCGACCGTCCTCTGGATGCAGTGTTCGCGGAGCTTGCCAGTGAGGTTGTGCACCGCGTCGCCGGTGGTGATGGTGCGGTCGAGGCCGTCGAGGGCACCATTGCCGACTTCCGTGATCTGCTGCGCGATGCCCAAGGTCGGGATGTGCCCGATCACGAGATCGTCGGCTTGGTCGGGGAACTCGTCGTTCTTCGCGACTTGGTCACTCGATCCCCGACCGCAATCGCTGCCTGGACCGGGCCATTCGATCAACGCCACGATTTCCGTAACGGTGACCGCGCAATCGAAGTGAAGACGTCCTCCCGTGCGGACACGACTTCAATCCATATCAGCAGCATCGAACAGTTGTCCGAACCTGTCGGGGGCTCACTGTTGCTCGTGCATCTGAATATGGAACGCGCCGGAAAGGGTGAGATCTCCGTCTCCGCGCTTTGTGACGAGATCTTGCGCGTCGGCGTAGCCCGCCAAGGGCTCGCGGAAGCGCTCGCGGCCATGGGATGTCCCGATCCGAACGCCGCCGCCTGGAATCGGATCCGCTTCTCTCTCGAGAAGACCAGCGGTTATTGGGTCGGCTCCGGCTTTCCACGGGTGACTGCCGCACAATTTCCGGGGCATGTATTGCCAGACGGAATCCTATCCGTCTCCTACGAGGTGGACCTGCGGGCGGCCGTCGGATTCCGGGTGCCCGACACTGAACTTCCCGGTGAACTCGCCAAGGTCGTGTCATGAGCCGACTGCAGCTCTACAGTGAACCGTTTGCCAGAACAGGCAACATGGCTGCCGAGGGCTTCAAGCGTCTTCTCGGTAGACCGACACTGGAGCTGTTGCCGACGATGCTGCGGGAAGGCATCCAGAACGTATTGGATGCCTCGGACGGCAATTCGGGAGCGACGGTCCTGATCCGATTGCGCACACTCACGCCCGATCAGCAGTACGCATTGAGCGAACGACTGTTTGCCGAGATCCCCCGAAGCGACGTGACCCGTTCCGATATCGATGCCTCGCTCGCACGGCCGGGGCTGCGGGTGCTCGAACTGTGTGACTTCGGCACTGAAGGCCTTTCCGGTCCGACGCGTGCGGACGCACCGCTTGACGGCGAAGAGCCGCTCAATTTCGTCAATTTCCTGCGGAACGTCGGCGCCGCCCGCGATACCCATCATGGTGGCGGCACATATGGCTATGGGAAGAGTTCGCTCTATGCGATGAGCAGTTGCTCGACCATCGTGGTCGACAGTCAGACACGATACGCAGGTCGGGACGAACGACGCTTGATGGCGTGCCATCTGGGGGCCGCGTTCGACGCCACACTGGATGATGGTGTGCGGCGACGTTTCACCGGCCGCCACTGGTGGGGTGTTCTGGATGGCGATTCTTCGGTCGAACCTTCCGTCGGCGATTCTGCGGCGGAGCTCGCGGCCGCGATCGGGATGCCTGGCCGCAATGGACGGCAGACTGGGACGTCCATCCTCGTCATCGATCCACTTCTGAGCAGGGATGATCTGCGCTCCTCGATCGACGACATCATCGAGACCGTTCTCTGGAACTTCTGGCCACGCATGACTGCGTCGACCCCCGTGGCCAAGAAGCTCAGGGTCGAAGTTGAACTCGAAAGCGAAAGGGTGGCGGTCCCGTCACCCGAGGAGTTTCCGCCCTTGGACCTGTTCGCGGCCGCGATCTCAGAACACAGAGCGGGCGGCAGCGATCTGAAGCCGATCAGGTGTGACCGCCCCAAGAAGTTGCTCGGCAACATCGCAATCAAACAGGGGTTGCGCGCCGAGCGGCGCGGCTCAGCAGCGCGGTCCGACTCCGTCATTCCGAAGCAGGCCAGTCATATCGCGCTGATGCGCCCGGTCGAACTCGTCGTCAAATACATCGAGGGCGAGCCACTTCCCGATCGCCGCTTCGATTGGGCCGGTGTTTTCGTCTGCTCGGACAGCGACGAGGTCGAAGAGGCCTTTGCGCTTGCCGAGCCCCCCGCACACGACGACTGGATTCCGGACAACCTCCCGAAAGGGAACGCAAAGACCCTTGTCCGGGTCGCGATGAGACGACTCAACGAGATCGCCCACCCGCAGACTCGCCTCGCCGCTCCATCGTCCGATTCGGACGATCCGGCACCTTCGCTAGCGGCAATCGCCGCCAGGATGGGGCAGTTCCTCGATCGGGTTTCGGCAACCGGACCCGGAAGGCCCGTGCATAAGGCGGGGTCGGCATCCTCACGCAAGACCCTTTCAGTTACCGCCCCCAGGTTTGCAGGCCTTGAGCTCGACGCGAATGGACGAAGCATGGCGAGATTTCGCGCGGAGCTTCACAACGACGCGTCGGACAGCGAGCTTCATCTCATTGCCGAACCCTATCTTGTTGTCGATGGTGGATTCACGGCCAGCGATGATCTTCCGGGCGGCTTTGAACTGGGTGTTGCGAAGATCGCTCTCGGCGACGTCAGTGCAGAAGGTTCGTGCATACATGCAGGCCATCGGACTGGAGAGGTCGAAGTGCTTGTCCCGACCGTCATCGGGGCTGCGCTCGGTCTGAAGCTTCGGCTGCAATCGGGGAGTTCGCGATGAACCCGCGGATCGCCTTTCCCTTTCTCGTGCTTCCGGACGATGCGATCCGTCCTGAAGGTTGGATGATCGGGGACCCTGGCACGCCCCTTCACCCTGCGGATGCTGTGCTCGAGAACTGGGACTATGCCCGTGACCTGGAGGTGGCCAACTCCGTCTCGATCGATTGGGCCGCGGCAGCTGAAGCGCTGCAACTCCCGAAGGGCGCGCTTCGGCTGAAGGTATCGCTCATTGTGGGTACCGGGACGGGCACGCTGCCCCGCAGGCAGGATCGGCTGCATGAGGTGATCGTGGACCGCACCATCGACAATGTCGTGGTGTCGGCTACCGTGCCGGGGCGGACACTCTCGGGGCGCTTGCGGGTGTCGCTCCTCGTGACGCTCGATTCCCCCGAAAAAGGCGGCACCGTACTGTCACCCCAAGATCGCGGGGCCCGATTGTGGCAGGTACATCACGACATCTTGATCGAGGATGGTGGCGACTCGCGTTTCCCTGTCGAGACCGCCAGCTTCTCCCGGATATTCGGCGGCAGGCCGCACGAACATGCGCCTTGGTATCTGCACTGGCGCCCTGGCGCGCTGCAGGGGGATTTTTCTGCGGGCATCCGGCTCTACGTGAATTCCGATCATCCGGAATGGCTTTCGCGTGTCGTCGGCGGTGACGGGCCGACCCTGCAGGCAATGATGGGGGACGTCATGTCACAGATGGTCGAATCCGCTCTCCGGGAGGCTTCCGGTGCCGACGAACTTGCCGACTGCGACGAGGGATCCGTCGGGCAGCAGATCCGGCAATGGCTCGACACCGCCTTCCCGGGGCAGGAGGTCGGAAGCATCAAGGCACTGATGGATCGTGATCCGGGAGCATTCCGTGCGGCACTTCTGGCTGCCTCGGACATGGGGAGCCCCGACCGATGAGCGTCATGCTGCTGCCTCGGCTCTCTGCGCTCGGTGTTTCAAACATTCTCGATTCGGCCGGTACTGATCCGCTGACCCCTACGGGTGCGCGGACAATCGTCGAGGACGGCGCCTCCATGCTGTCATTCGCCGCAAGCGGTGGAAGCCGGTCGGAAGACCTGGCAAGCCAGCTGGGAAGTGCGATCAGGCGCATCGCGCTCCGGTCCGGATTTCCGGACAACCCGAGCCAAGTGGCTCGATCGCGATTCGACCACGAAGCGGCCATCTACCTCGCATCCCATACCGAGTTGACGTCGGGAGAGTCACTCCGCGATGACGTCTGGTCCTACCTCGCCACGGTGATCGTTCCGGACATCGTGTCCTGGCGGTATCCCGATCGCGCCCCGCACCGGTTCTCCGGTGGCGTACGCAACACTCTGCAGCGGCTATGGTCGCGTGGACAGGTTCTGGATCGGGGTGAGGACCACCCCGATCGATGGGGGCTCGTCCGCTCGCTCAGCGAGGACGCCGCGGTCCAGATCTTCGAGCGCGCGTCGATCGCAGGGAACCGACCTCTGGCAATGGCCTTGGCGGAGGAATGGGTTAGCCTGGCCGCCAGGATCGGTCGCACCAGGATGGAACCAATCATGCGTCGGGCCACCAAGCTCATCCGATTGAGGAACGAGATCGTGGACATTGCCGGGCTTTCTGGCGATGCACGCGACGCGCTGGTGGCATCTTGCTTCGAATTGGCCCAGCAGTCCCTGGAAGACTAGGGTCCGGCCTTGGGCGTTGACAAAGCCCGGGTTCGTGAGATCCTGGACATGAGGCCGACCGGCCTCTTTTTCGTCACCTTTTGCCCGTGTAGCCATGCAAATTCCCGTCGTCGATATCTTTGCGGGTCCTGGAGGGTTGGGTGAGGGCTTTTCGGGCTACGTCGCCCCGAACCGATCCCACCCGTTCCGGATCACCATCTCCGCGGAGATGGAAGAACACGCATGGCGCACACTCCGGCTGAGAGCCTTCTTCAGACAGTTCCGATCCGGGCATGTGCCCGATAGTTATTACGACTACCTCGCAGGGCGACGGGAACTGCCCTACACCTCGCGCACGGAGCGACAGTGGCTCGCTGCCGGCGAGGAGGCGCGGCAGCTCAGGCTCGGCAATCCGGCCGATGACAGGGTGCTGCGCGAACGCATCGCCGCTACGACAAGCAAGGATGAGCCTTGGATCCTGATCGGCGGACCGCCATGTCAGGCGTACTCGCTTGTGGGGCGTGCGCGGAATCGCGGCATCGTCGGTTATCGTGCCGAGGACGACGAGCGTTACAGGCTCTACCAGCACTACCGCAAGCTGGTTGCCCAATTCGCTCCTGCTGCATTCGTGATGGAGAACGTGAAGGGCCTGCTTTCGGCAGAGGTCGACGGCAACTCCATATTCGAGGAGATCACCCGGAGTCTTCAGCGCCCGGGTGGAACGAATGGTCCGCGCTATCGTCTAGTTCCCCTGATCAGGCCGAAGGCCGGATTGGAGGAAGGGAGCAAGGATCCTCGCAGCTTCATCCTTCGTGCGGAAACCCTAGGGGTTCCGCAGGCCCGTCATCGAGTGATCCTCTTGGGCATTCGTGATGACTATCCGGTCGGCGAAGGAAGGTTCCTGATTCCGCAGGAAGTACGCTGCACGGTTTCCGATGCCATTGGCGCCTTGCCTCCCTTGCGCAGCGGGCTGCGGATCGACAGAAAGGAGGTGGCAGTTGAAAATTGGGCGAAAACTGCGGCTCACCTGCTGCGCGACACAGCGGAAAAGGTCACCGACGATCTTGGTGTAAAGAACAGATTGCGCCAGCTGGCAACGGAGGTTTCGAGGCTGGGCGATCCGACCAGGGGATCACTCCGTCAGTCGCGCATACGCGGATGCGAGTTAGTACCAGATCACTTGGCTTCTTGGTTGCTCGATCCGCGCCTTGACGTCCTACTCAATCACGAGACACGCAGCCACAAGGCCGAGGATCTGCAGCGGTATGCTTTCGTATCCACCTTTGGCGATGTGCACGGGCGTTCGCCTCGGGGCGCGGCAGAGTTTCCTCCGGCCTTGCATCCGAATCACAAGAACTGGAAAAGCGGCAAGTTCGTCGATCGCTTCAAGGTGCAGCTGGAGAGCGAGCCGAGCCTGACTGTCACCAGCCATCTGAAAAAGGATGGGCACTATTTCATTCATCCCGACCCCGGCCAGATGCGTAGCCTCACCGTGCGAGAAGCTGCCCGCCTGCAGACCTTTCCCGACAACTATTTCTTCGAGGGAACACAGGGCTGGCAGTACGGGCAGGTCGGCAACGCCGTGCCGCCATGGATGGCGAGGCAGATTGCGGGCGTCGTGTATTCCTACCTGTGCGGCTAGCCCGCGATTTCAATCACATCGCGTTCTGTTCGAATGAAGGCGACCAGCTGCTGGAGAGTTGCCTCGCGTTCCGCTTTTAGAGCGCATTCCCACACCACGGCGATGCGCCAGCCCAAGGCTCGCAGCTGAGTTTCCTTGAAGCGATCGCGCGCGCAATTGGCCGCGATCTTGTTGACCCAGAATTCGGTACGTGTTACAGGCACCGTTGCGAATCGGCAGCCAGCGTGGCCATGCCAGAAGCAGCCGTGCACGAAGATCACCGCGCCATATTTCGGCAGCACCAGGTCAGGTTTGCCGGGCAAGTCGCGATGCGTCAGCCGATAGCGGAAGCCGAGGCTGTGCAGGTGGCGACGAACAATCAGTTCCGGCTGCGTGTCACGCGCGCGGATCGACGCCATCATCCGCGACCGCACCCCTGGTGTTACACGATCAACCATTGGCTGAATTGGGTTGGCATTGGGGTATGAGATTCGCCACGGTCCCGAGGGAGCGGGGTTGCGCGTGGGGTCAGTAAGGAAGCCCTAGTCTGGAATGTGCTCGACAAGATCCCCAATCGCACACTGAAAAAAGTTGCAGAGCTTGTTCAGCGCATCGGTGCTTGTGCCGATCTTGTTGTTGGCCAAACGAGACAAGGTGACCTTGTGTATGCCGGTCGCCTCAGAAATCTCGACGAGCGTGACCACACGCTTCTCTTTGAAGCCCTTGTCTGCCATCAGTTCTTGGAGGCGGAATCGGATCATCTTTGGCTGAATAAATAGTAAATAGGCTAAGAAAGTAGTTGACAGGCTGCTTTAGTAGTAGTTAGATGGCTTCCGAGCTAGCGATGTCGCTAGCTTTTTTGCCCGACTGCTACGGAGACAGCAATGGATGCAACTTACCTCACTACCGAAGAACTGGCTAGCCGGATCCGGTATGACGCCCGAACCATCAGAGAGCAGCTGAAGGACAGCGTGCTGTTGGAAGGCACGCACTACCTGCGTCCGTTCGGGGGGCGAAAGATCCTCTTCATCTGGGAAGCCATCGAGCGCGACATGCATCTGGCTTCTAAGCGGGAAATCGGCGTGCCGATGGCCGCGGGCGGGGTGTGCCGTGGCTAGGCTTGGCGTGCGCAAGGACACCGGAAAGCTGTTCTTCGACTTCCACTGGGCCGGGAAGCGCCGCCGGGAGCAGACGACGCTGGACGACACGCCGCAGAACCGAAAGAAGGCGGAACAGGTGCTGCGTGCACTCAGTGTCGATATCGAGCGTGGGGTGTTCGACTACGCCAAGTACTTCCCCAGCAGTCGATTTGCAACCGGGGTCGTGGAGCAGCAGGCCGCCCAGGCGCTGCTGCAGGGAACGGTTGGGCCGGCGACTAAGGAGTCGCCTGCGACTCCGCTGTTCCGCGAGTTCGCCGATATCTGGTTCACCGAGAACGAGGTGCGGTGGCGGCGCACGACGCAGGAGCTCATGCGGATGATCGTGGACAAGCACCTGGTGCCCGTGTTCGGCGATCGACAGGTGAGCGCCATTCAGCGGGCCGACCTTTTGGCATTCCGTGCCGAGTTCGCCAAGCGGCCCGGGAAGAAGAAGGACGAGACGATCTCGCCCAAGACGGTGAACGATACGGTGGGTGTGCTCAAGAGCATCCTGGACGAGGCTGCGGCTAGGAATGGATTCACCAGTCCGTGCCAGAACCTGAAGCGCCTGAAGGTGCCGAAGACAGACGTCCAGCCGTTCACCCTCGAGGAGACGCGAAAGCTGATCGACACCTGTCGACCGGATTACCGCGACTATGTGATCGTGCGTGCCTTCACCGGCATGCGCACCGGTGAGGTGAATGGCCTGAAGTGGCCTTGCGTCGACTTCAAGCGCCGGGAGATCCTGATCCGGGAGACGTTCACGCATGGCGCGCAGGACAAGACCAAGACGAATTCCTCGGTGCGTGAGATCGTGATGTCGCCGCCCGTCCATGACGCGCGCAAGCGTCTCCACGGTATGGCGGACGACAAGAGCGGCT
>JAANMX010004396.1_pt1 | contig 11208 bp, 8 predicted proteins | sample 7279681 | NCBI WGS metagenome assembly JAANMX01 (sample SAMN14094542, study PRJNA606508) | bioreactor metagenome | isolation source: A lab-scale SPAN reactor treating ammonium-rich wastewater day 351 | place: Ireland: Galway | collected 2018-01-01
CGTACGTTCGAGGTCGGTCATCGTCGCGTCTTCGTACTGCTTGCGAAGCTTTTCGACCTCCTTCAAAGCCTTGTCGATGATGCCCTTCTTCGAGGACGGCGTGACCATGTCGTCGATACCGATCGAAAGGCCAGCACGCGTCGCGTACAGGAAGCCCATCGTCTTGAGATCATCAAGAAGGGTCACGGTCTGCTCGTGTCCAAGCTTCAGGTGGCAGAATGTAACGAGCGACTGCAAGCCTTTCTTCTTGAGTGTTCCGTTGATGTACGGCAGGCCGTCACGCGTCAGACGTTCGTTAAGAATGACGCGGCCGGCGGTCGTCTCGATGAGCTGATCGACGTCCTCGCGAACGGTCGCACGCATCACATCCTGGTTATTGTGCTCGACCGTAAGGTCGACGAGGCCGCCTTTCCAGCGAAGCTTGATCTTCGATTGGGTCTCGATGATGCCTGCGTCAAGTGCGAGCAGAACGTCGTCGATCGAGTTGAATGCCTTGCCTTCGCCCGGCAGTTCGTCGCGGCTGAGCGTAAGGTAATAGCAGCCGAGAACGATATCCTGCGAAGGAACCGTGATCGGCTGGCCGGACGCCGGCGACAGAAGGTTGTTCGATGCAAGCATCAGAACGCTCGCTTCGATCTGCGCTTCGGGCGAGAGCGGAATGTGGACCGCCATCTGGTCGCCGTCGAAGTCAGCGTTGAACGCCGTACAGACGAGCGGATGGATCTTGATCGCCTTGCCTTCGACAAGCACAGGCTCGAACGCCTGAATGCCGAGACGGTGAAGCGTCGGTGCACGGTTCAGCAGAACCGGATGCTCGCTGATCACCTCTTCGAGGATGTCCCAAACGATCGGTTCCTGACGCTCGACCATTTCGCGTGCCTGCTTGATGGTCGCGGCGTGCTGTTCGCGTTCAAGCTTGTTGTAGATAAAAGGCTTAAAGAGCTCGAGTGCCATCTTCTTCGGCAGGCCGCACTGATGCAGCTTCAGCTCCGGCCCGACCACGATGACCGAACGGCCCGAGTAATCCACGCGCTTTCCGAGCAGATTCTGGCGGAAGCGTCCCTGTTTGCCCTTGAGCGTTCCAGAGAGCGACTTGAGCGGGCGATTGTTCGCACCGCGAAGCACACGGCCTCGGCGTCCGTTGTCAAAGAGAGCATCGACCGCCTCCTGGAGCATTCGCTTTTCGTTGCGGACGATCACCTCAGGAGCACGCAGCTCGATGAGCTTTTTCAAGCGGTTGTTGCGGTTGATAACGCGGCGGTAAAGATCGTTAAGATCGCTCGTCGCGAAACGTCCGCCGTCGAGCGGCACAAGCGGGCGAAGTTCCGGCGGAATGACCGGAATAACGTCGAGGATCATCCACTGCGGATCGTTCCCCGAACGCATAAATGAATTCGCGACCTTCAAACGCTTGCTGAACTTGAGCTTCTTCTGCTGCGAGGTCTCTTCGCGCATCTTGAGGCGGAGGTCCTCGACAAGCTCCTCGATATTGATCGTGCCCAGTAGGTCCTTGATCGCCTCGGCACCCATCTTCGCAACGAACTGGTTCGGGTAATCGCGGCTCAGTTCACGAAAACGCTCGTCGTTGAGCAGGTCTTTTTCCTTCAGATCGGGAACATCGCCCGGATCGACCACGATATACGTCTCGAAATAGAGAATCTTCTCAAGGTCGCGCAAAGTGATATCGAGAAGGTGCCCGATGCGTGACGGCAGCCCCTTGAAGAACCAAACGTGCGAACACGGCGAAGCAAGCTCGATATGGCCGAGGCGTTCGCGTCGGACCTTCGACTGCGTAACCTCGACGCCGCACTTGTCGCAGATCACGCCGCGGTGCTTCATCCGCTTGTATTTTCCGCAAAGACATTCCCAATCGGCGACGGGGCCGAAAATACGCGCACAGAAAAGGCCGTCGCGTTCGGGCTTGAATGTGCGGTAGTTGATCGTTTCCGGCTTCGTAACTTCACCGTGCGACCACGAACGGATCTTGTCCGGCGAAGCAAGGCTGATACGGATCGCCTCGTAATTCGGCGTCAACTGCGTTTTGTTATCGTTATTGAATCTGAACATATAATCTTCGACCAAAACTTACGTAAAAACCGCATAGCGGTTCGGTTGAATGCGGCCGCGGGCGTTTATACACGCGGCCGCTTCATACGGTCACTTCGTGCGACCTAATCCACTCCAACGAGGGCATCAACGCCGGCGGCAACCTCTTCAGGATCGATCTGATCTTCCTGAATGAGCTCGACATCGAGGCAGAGCGACTGCAGCTCGCGTACGAGCACGTTGAACGACTCCGGAATGCCGGGTTCGAAATTCGAAACGCCCTTGACGATCGTTTCGTAGATCTTCGAGCGGCCCGCAACGTCGTCCGACTTGCAGGTAAGCAATTCCTGCAGGATGTGCGCCGCACCGTAAGCCTCGAGTGCCCAAACCTCCATTTCGCCGAAACGCTGTCCGCCGAATTGAGCTTTACCGCCCAACGGCTGCTGCGTGATAAGGCTGTAAGGCCCGATCGAGCGTGCGTGGATCTTGTCATCGACAAGGTGCGAGAGCTTGAGCATATAGATGTAACCAACGGTCACCTTCTGCTCGAACTGCTCGCCTGTCAGGCCGTCGTAAAGACGCGTCTTGCCCGACGGGCCGACCGAATTCGGCAGGTCAAGCTCGTCGAACTTCTGGTTCGCCTTACCGATGAATTCCTTGATCTCCTTCTCGGTTGCGCCGTCAAAGACAGGTGTTGCAAAGTGCAGTCCGAGGATGCGGGCTGCCCAGCCGAGGTGAGTTTCGAGGATCTGGCCTACGTTCATACGCGAGGGCACACCAAGCGGATTGAGAACGATCTCGACCGGCGTTCCATCCGGCAGGTACGGCATATCTTCCTCGGGCAAGATGCGTGCGATCACGCCCTTGTTACCGTGGCGGCCTGCCATCTTATCGCCGACCGAAAGCTTGCGCTTCATCGCGACGAACACCTTGACCATCTTGATCACGCCCGGAGGCAGTTCATCGCCCTGCTTGAGCTTCGTGACCTTTTCGTCGTAGATATCGCGAAGGATGTTGATCTGGCGTTCGGTACGCTGTTCGTACTCTTTGACCTCGCCTGCGATATCGATCGAGCCGGCCGAAACTTCCGCCTTGCGAAGGACCTTTAGGTCGATATCCGCGAGCATTTCACGCGTAAGGACAGTTCCCTTCTTGATGAGGACTTCCTTGCCGTCGAGCAGGTCTTTCGTCAATTTGCGTCCGTCGAAAAGCTCGAAGATACGCTCATTTCTCTGCTCTTCGAGGATACGGATCTCATCGCCGAGGTCGCGGTGAAGTCCTTCCTCTTCCATCGTTTCGATGTCGAGGCTGCGTCCGTCCTTATCCTGTCCCTTGCGGGTAAAGATCTGGACATCGACGACGGTGCCGTCGATTCCCGGCGGACAGGTGAGCGAAGCGTCTTTTACGTCGCCGGCCTTTTCGCCGAAGATCGCTCGGAGAAGTTTCTCTTCAGCCGTCAGCTGCGTTTCGCCCTTCGGCGTAACTTTTCCGACGAGCACCGAACCCGGCTTTACCTGAGCACCGATGCGGATAATGCCGCTCTCATCGAGATCGCGAAGCATATTCTCACCGATATTCGGGATATCGCGAGTGATCTCTTCGGGGCCGAGCTTCGTGTCTCGTGCCTCGATCTCAAGTTCCTCGATGTGGATCGACGTGTAGTAATCGTCCTTGACGAGGCGTTCGCTTACGAGGATCGCGTCCTCGAAGTTATAGCCACGCCACGGCATAAATGCCACAAGGACGTTGCGTCCGAGAGCGAGTTCGCCGCGGTCCGTACAAGGCCCGTCAGCGATGACCTGTCCTTTTCGTACACGCTCGCCGACGGCGACGATCGGCCGCTGGTTGATACACGTGTTCTGGTTCGAACGCGTGAATTTTACGAGCGAGTAGATGTCGGCCGTAACCTCGCGTGAGATCGTGCCGTCAACCTGATGGTCGGCCTTTACGATGATGCGTTCGGAATCGACATAATCGACGACGCCGTTACGTTTTGCGATGACCACAGCACCCGAATCGCGTGCGGCGACCTTTTCCATTCCCGTGCCGACATAAGGCGATTCCGCACGAAGGAGCGGCACCGACTGACGCTGCATGTTCGAACCCATAAGAGCACGGTTCGCGTCGTCGTTCTCAAGGAACGGGATGAGCGATGCGGCAACCGAGACGAGCTGCTTCGGCGAGACGTCCATATACTGGATCTCGCTCTTGTCGGCGGTGATGAACTCACCCTTCTGCCGTGCGGCATTCCGCTCGTTGACGATGTAGCCTTTTGCGTCAAGCTCGATATTCGCCTGGCCGATGATATAAAGGTCTTCCTTCCAGGCCGTGAGATAGAACGGATACGGTTCGTATTCGGCACGCTTGCCGTCCTTGATCCGCTTGTTCGCGTTCTCGACAGCCTCCATCGGAACGTGTTCGCCCGGCTTGAATTTCGTATCGCCGCCGTTGTGGATCAACACGTACTCGACGACGCGGCCATCCTCGACCTTTCGGTAAGGCGACTCGATAAAGCCGAACTCGTTGATCCGTGCAAAGCACGAGAGCGACGAGATGAGGCCGATGTTCGGGCCTTCAGGCGTCTCGATCGGGCAGATGCGGCCATAGTGGGTCGGGTGAACGTCACGGACCTCAAATCCCGCACGCTCACGCGAAAGTCCGCCCGGCCCAAGTGCCGAAAGGCGTCGTTTGTGCGTGATCTCAGAAAGCGGATTCGTCTGGTCCATGAACTGCGAAAGCTGTGACGAACCGAAGAACTCACGGACGGCCGCCGTTACTGGCTTCGCATTGACGAGGTCGCGCGGCATCGTGGTGTTCATATCCTGCTGGATAGACATCTTTTCCTTGATGGCGCGTTCCATTCTTTCGAGGCCGATGCGGAACTGATTTTCGAGAAGCTCGCCGACGGCGCGAACGCGTCGGTTCCCAAGGTGATCGATGTCATCCTGGACGTAATTCTCGCTGTCGCGCTTCATCTTCAAGAGATAGGTGACGACCTCGATAAAATCGGTCGGAGCAAGCAGCGGATCCGTCAGGCGGTCACGCTCGTCGCGGCCCATCTTGATGTTGAACTTCAGGCGGCCGACCCGCGAGAGGTCAAAACGCCGCGGATCGAAGAACATTCCCTCGAGCAGGCGATATGCCGTCGGAACCGTAGGCGGATCGCCCGGACGCATCTTTCGGTAGATCTCAAGAAGAGCGTCGACCGGCTTTCCGATCGGATCCTTCTTGAGCGTTGCCGAGATCACCTCGCCGATCATGTCGCGTTTCGGGAAAAAGACCGTGAACTCCGTGATACCGCTCTCGACGATCTCCTGAAGCTTATCGGTCGTGATCTCGCTGTTAGCTTCGATGATCACCTCGCCGGTTTCCGTATTGACGACATCGTCGAGTGCATATGCGCCCTCAAGATCTGCCGCCATCACGCGGACTTTGTCCTTCTTCAGACGGCGAAGGTCAGCAAGGCCCGCCCGCGTAACCTTTTTGCCCGAGCGGACAACATCGTCCTTCTTGTCCTTGATGTCCTCATCGGCACGCATCCCGACAAGATTCGTGTTGCCGTCCTTTTCGACCTTGAAGAACAGCTTGCCCTTCTCGATCGACACGGTATCGGTCGTGTAGAAGAGCTTCAGGATGCTCGAGTTGCTGTATTCTGCGTTCTTTACGACCTCTTCAAGGATGTTGTCCGAAACGGTCTTCATATCGATCTGCGGGTTGAGCCACAGGCCGAGAGCACGCAAAAATACGGTCGCAACGATCTTTCGTTTTCCGAGACGCGCGTGCAGGATACCCTTCTGGTCGTACTCGAATTCGACCCACGAACCGCGGTACGGAATGATCTTCGCGAGGAATTCATCGCGGTCACCCTTAAAGAAAACGCCGGGCGAACGATGGAGCTGCGAGACGATAACGCGTTCCGTGCCGTTGATCACGAACGTTCCGTTGTCGGTCATCAGCGGGATCTCGCCGAAGAAAACGTCCTCTTCCTTGATATCGCGAACGGTCGAAACGCCCGTGTCCGGATCCTTGTCATAGACGGTCAGGCGGATCTTGACCTTGAGCGGCACGCTGTACGACATACCGCGTTCCTGACATTCCTGCTGATCGTGCTTGTGCTTGAGGCCGACCGGTTCGCCGCAGTTGTTGCAGAGATTCGGGCGGACGGCGTTGAACGTGCCGCAATTCGTACAAAGGACTTCCGCCGGGTTGAAAGGATCGACCTTGATCTTTGCCGAGCAGTTCTTACAGTTCGCACGCAGATGCTCGAGGCCCTCGAGGTTGCCGCACTTGCACTGCCAGTTTCCGATCTGATACTCGACATACTCGAGCGTTGCGGTCTCACGAAAGTCCGAAACCGGAAAGATCGAAGCGAAAACCGACTGAAGCCCGACGTAGTCGCGCTCTTCCGGGATCAGGTCCATCTGCAGGAACCTGTTGTACGATTCGCGTTGGACCTCGATCAGGTTCGGGATCTGAGCGGTGGTGTAGATCTTCGAAAAATCCACACGCTCCGGCGACTGGCTCGTACGCCGTCCGAGACCCGATGCATTGTTCTGAAGAGGATTATTGATCATATGTCTAAAAGCGGGCTATAAAATACCTATTGCAATTTGCACCGAACAATTGCTACGATACCTGCCAATGAGATCGGTGCTGTCCGGTTTGGTTCCCTTATCGAAATTTGCGTTAAGAGACGCCAAATGCGGCCTTGAGCAAAGTTCGCCCAGACCGCTTAAAAGCAGTAAAAATACTGTTCCGAATTAACGAGCGTGCCGAAAAAAGGGACACCTACTCTCCATTCTAAAGGCGAAAACCTCGCCTCCTAAAGACCATCGGCGGTACGATCATTCGCGATCGCCCTCACCGGACCGGCGAAATACCGGAAAAACCACCCTCGAAAACACGTCAGAGTGCGGAACCTGTTATCATAACAGACCAGCCTTAAGAAAGCAACTCCAAAATTTCATCCCGCCGCACGCGTCTTGCGGCCCCTCTGAAACCTAAAAAGCGGAATGGCCTTCTCAAAGACCTTTGTCCAGGCAAGGCCCGTGGATACGCTCTTCGATCCTTAAGATCGCAGACATCAGCGGATCCCGGGCCACCCGAACTCAGATTTCGCACAAACTGCGAACGAAACTATTTGACCTCGACGGTCGCACCGGCTTCGGTGAGCTTCGCCTTGATCTCGTCAGCTTCTGCCTTCGAAACGCCTTCCTTGAGCGGTTTCGGAGCACCGTCAACAAGATCCTTCGCTTCCTTAAGGCCGAGGCCCGCAACGATCTCACGGACGACCTTGATAACGCCGATCTTGTTCCCGCCGGCTGCTGCGAGGATAACGTCATACGAATCCTTTTCTTCAGCCGCTGCGCTGTCGCCTGCACCGGCTCCGGCTGCCGCAACCATCACGGGAGCCGCTGCTGCCGCTGCCGAAACGCCAAATACCTCTTCGAGTTCCTTGACGAGCTCAGACGCTTCGAGAAGCGACATACCCTTCAAATACTCAACAACATCGTCTTTTGTAACTGCCATGATTATTTATCTATCTCCTAATTTAGGGTTCTTGTGTTTAGTTGATCGTTGATAGTTGGCCGTTATCTGACCTGCTATCAACTGCCTTTGCCGCTAGAACCCAGGGACACAAGAGCGAATGGGCTGCATCACCTTCGCAATTTGTATCCGAAGCCGCCTCTTGTGACCTGACAATCACCGGCGGCTCGTTTTACCATGAGCACGGCTAGAGCGGGCATTGCCCGCAATTTCAAATTCGAGGCCTCAGATCATAGTTCCGGGGCCTCCGAAAAACTCCTTAAGCTTCGTCCCCTTTGGCTTCCGCCTCTGGTGCGAGCTCCAAAACCTCTTCGCTCTCGGCAGGTGCAGCCTCAGCTGCAGGAGCCTCTTCAGCGGCTGCCTCAACAGCTGCCGGAGCTTCCTCGGCCGCAGGAGCAGCTTCTGCCGCCGGAGCAGGCGTACCTGCCGCACGGCCCTCCTGTTCACCGATCTGCTTGATCACGACCGCAAGGTCACGCGGAACCGCGTTGATGACCGTAACGATACGCTGTGCCTGTGCGTTGAGCACATAGAGAAGCTTCGAAATGAGCTCTTCCTTGCTCGGCAGGCTCGCGATCGTCTTGAGCTGAGCGAGATCGACGACCTTGCCATCGACGACGCCGGATTTGAACGTGTAATGATCCGCGTTGTCGGCAACGAACTTCGAAATGGCCTTTGAAAGCACCACCGGATCGCTGTCCGTCCACGCAAGAGCGGTAACGCCCTTAAGATCGCCCGAAACTTCTTCATACGGCGTGCCTTTGACGGCAATGCGTGCGAGCGTGTTCTTTACGACCTGATATTTGCCGCCTGCGGCACGGATCGATTCGCGGAATTCCTGATCTTTCGGGACCGTCAGGCCCGTGAAGCTGATGATCATCGCGGACTTCGAATCCTTAAGGGATGCGGCAAGTGCCGTGAGATCTTTCTGTTTTGTTTCTCTCGATTTCATCGTTCTAGTTGAGCCCTAAACTTTGTGCGGGGCTCTGCGACACTCCAAAAACCTAGGCGTATGCCAATTCGTCAAGAAGCACGCCCGGGCTCATCGTTGCCGCGAGATTGATCTTCTTCAGATAGCGTCCCTTTGCCGTCGTCGGCTTCGCCTTCATAACGGCGTTGATAAGGACGCGTGTATTCTCTTCGAGCTTGGCCGAGTCAAATGAGACCTTGCCGACCGGCGAGTGAATAACGCCCGTCTTATCGACGCGGTATTCGACCTTACCGGCTTTGGTCTCTTCGACGGCCGTTTTCACGTCCATCGTGACGGTGCCTGTTTTCGGGTTCGGCATAAGGCCGCGCGGGCCGAGGAGTTTTCCGAGCTGTCCGACCTTGCCCATCATATCGGGCGTCGCGATCAGAGCGTCGAAATCGAGCCAGCCGCCTTTGATCTTTTCGACGATGTCATCGCCGCCGGCGAAATCCGCACCGGCGTCTTCCGCCTCTTTGATCTTGTCGCCTTGCGCAACGACAACGACCTTCTTGGCAGCTCCGCCAAGTCCGTGCGGCAGGACGATCGTGCCGCGGACGAGCTGATCCGCTTTTCGCGGATCGACGCCGAGCCACATCGTCAGTTCAACTGTTTCGTCGAATTTTGCGAAGGCGATCTCTTTGAGCTTGTCGATCGCTTCGTTGAGTGTGTGCTTCTTGCCCGCCTCGATCTTCTCGAGCGCGGCAAGATATTTCTTACCGTGTTTCATTTTACCTCCAGGTGCTAACGGGAATCTTCCGATTCCCTCCCTTTCTTAAAAGTCAGGCGGTAGTATTCTGCTACCGGCCCTATTCCTTGACCTATCCTTCGACGGTCAAGCCCATCGACTTGGCTGTGCCCTCGATGGTACGCATTGCTGCCTCGATATTCGTCGTATTGAGGTCCGCCATCTTCTTTTCGGCGATCTCGCGGATCTTGTCACGCGAAATGCTGCCGACCTTTTCGCGGTTCGGCTTGCCGGAGCCCTTTGCGATGCCCGCAGCCTTTCTGAGAAGGTCGCCCGCAGGCGGCGTCTTCGTCTCGAAAGTGAACGAGCGATCTGCGTAAACCGTGATCACGACCGGGATCTTCATATCCGGGTCGTCGTTCTGCGTCTTTGCGTTGAACGCCTTGCAGAACTCCATGATGTTGACGCCGTGCTGTCCCAAAGCGGGGCCGATCGGCGGTGCAGGGTTGGCCTTACCGGCCGGGATCTGCAGCTTGATGTAACCTTCTATCTTCTTTGCCATTTCTTTCGATTAACGATCCCGCTAAAAACCAGCGGGAATGTCCTCATCTTCTTTATTCTTCTTCTGCGAAGGTCACTTTCTCGACCTCCAGGAAACTCAATTCATACGGCGTCGAACGTCCGAAGATCGTGATCGACACCTTAAGCACGGCCTTGTCCTCATTGACCTCTTCGACCTTGCCTGTAAAGCTTGCGAACGGTCCGGACTTGATGCGTACGACCTCGCCGACCTGATACGTGAACTTCGGTTTCGGCTTCTCGGTCGCGGCCTCGATATTCAGAACGATCCGATCGACCTCGGCCTGGCTGAGAGGCGTCGGCTGTTTTCCGCCTAAGAAGCCCGTAACTTTCGGGGTCGCTTTGATCGCGTGGAACACGTTATCCGGTATCTTTCCCTTCTCATCGCACTCGATCTCGACCAGAACATAGCCCGGATAGAACATACGCTCCGAGACGTATTCTTTGTTGCCGCGAAGCTCGATGACCTTCTCTTTCGGCAAAAGGACACCTGTGATCTGCTCGGCGAGCTCCATATCGCGAATACGAGCATTCAGGCTTTCGACGACCTTATTCTCGTGTCCCGAATATGTGTGGATAAAGAACCACTGCTTCATTTCAAATATCCTTTCTTAGATTCCCGCGATCTTGTTTATCAGCCAGGACAATCCGTCAAGCAGATACACCCAAATGTAGTCCGCCACGAAGAGATACAGTCCGAAGAAGATAACGCTCACGATGACAACGAGCGTCGTATTGCGCACCTCTTCCTTATCCGGGAATGTGGTCTTATCGAGTTCGGCGCGTGTTTCTTTGATAAAAACGCCGATGCCCTCTTTTTCCTTCTTGGGCGCGTGTGCGACTGCTTCAGACACGTTATTTCTCTCCTTCTGAACCGGGGATCAAACTCTTTTTCGGCCCGTGTTCCTATTCTTTTCCAATGGCAGGGGTACCAGGACTCGAACCCGGACCTAAGGTTTTGGAGACCTCCATGCTAACCATTGACACCATACCCCTATATGCGTTGAGAGTCGCGAGTTCATTGAGTTACGAGTGTTTTCTTTACTCTACAAACTCTACGAACACTACAAACCCACAACTACTTATTCTCGCGATGCAGGCGGTGGCAGCGGCAGCGACGGCAGAATTTATTCAGCTCAAGCCTGTTCGGCGTGTTCTTTTTATTCTTCGTCGTCACGTAATTCCGCTCTTTGCACTCGGTGCACTGCAAAATGATGTTATCTCTAGGCATAACCTTCCTCGTTGCGGGCCCCGTTCAAAAGCTCGGGGCCCTTAACCAAACTACTCAACAATATCGGACACAGTACCGGCACCGACCGTGCGGCCGCCTTCGCGGATAGCGAAACGCAGGCCCTTCTCCATGGCGATCGGAGCGATAAGC
>JAANMX010004398.1_pt1 | contig 11204 bp, 10 predicted proteins | sample 7279681 | NCBI WGS metagenome assembly JAANMX01 (sample SAMN14094542, study PRJNA606508) | bioreactor metagenome | isolation source: A lab-scale SPAN reactor treating ammonium-rich wastewater day 351 | place: Ireland: Galway | collected 2018-01-01
TGTCAGGAAATCCGGCATGGCATCAATGGGGAACGCTTTCGTCAACGGACTCAGACGCGCCGACCAGTTCCAAGGTTGCGGCCGCCTGCCGATATTTGGAGAACGGCCGCGGCGTGAGGGCAAATTCTTCGACCAGATATTTGAACAACGCCGGCATCCCGTAGCGAAACTTCAGTTCGAGGATGATGTGATCATTCAGGAGCGGCAATGCCTCCCGCTCGTCGAACCACATTCCCGCCGCCGGCAACGCGCACAACTTCTCATCCAGCGTCAATCGAATCGGGCCGTAGGCGGTCATCGCCACCCGCGCTGTCCGGCAGTACGAAATCTGGCAGACCGGATTCAACCGGCGCGCGAGGCACCGCCGATGAAACCAATAACCCGCCCAATCCCGGCTGGCCTCGGTTTCGGTCAGGCGCGCGAGTTCGTCCAGCTTCACGATCGAGCGCCGTTTGGTCAGCAACCCGCGGGTCTTGAGCTTGCGTTCCAGGAATGCCACCGCGCCCGAACCGTAGCGCCGGATGCGCAGCTTGCTCCGGCCATACGAACCGCGGCGATGAAACACGTCAAACTGCTCCGTGTCGAAGTAGAGACTCGTGATTCGGTATCCGTCACCGGTCGCGCGCTCCGCGTAAGGATCAGGGGCGAGATGCGTGCGCGCCCAACCGCGGATCTGTTCGGCCAGCGCGGGACGGACCAGGAACTTCAGTTCCGAGGCGAACTCCCGATTCTCCCGACTGTCAATGGAAGGGGACATGGTTCAGGTGATTGGAGTTATGGCTTGCTCCGACCTGCCCTCGCGCTCGCGAGCGGTTGGCGGCCGGCGGTGGTGGCATCGTTCAATCATTCTCACGCCCACAGCCTGCCACGGCCACGATTAAGCCATCGTTAAGCCGCCGATTTTTCCCCGGGAAACATCTTAATCGCGCCTTAATCCAACCGATGGCACAATGCGCTGACAAGTGCGCCATGAGAATTCTGGTGGTTGAAGACGAGCCGCGCCTCCTGCGCAACCTGGCCAAGGCCCTGCGCGAGGAAGGTTACGCGGTGGACACGGCGGAAGCCGGTGACGATGGCTTGTTCAAGGCCGAGACATACGACTACGACGCCATCGTGCTCGACATCATGCTGCCCGGGCTGGACGGATGGGAGGTCATGGACCGCCTGCGCAAACAGAAACGCACTCCCGTACTCATGCTCACCGCCCGCGACGCCCCCAAGGACCGGGTGCGCGGACTGGATACCGGCGCGGACGATTATCTCATCAAGCCGTTCGATCTGGACGAGTTGCTCGCCCGGTTGCGCGCGTTGATCCGGCGTTCCGCCGGACAGGTCCGGCCGGCGCTGCAAGTGGGCGAGGTGCGGATTGACACCCGCGCCCGCGCCGTCACCCGCGCCGGCCAACCGATCGTGCTGACCGCGCGCGAATACGCCATCCTCGAATACCTCGCGCTGCATCGCGGCAAAGTCGTCAGCCGCACGGAACTTTACGAACACTTGTTCGACGAAAGCGACGACACGCTCTCGAACCTGCTCGATGTGCATGTGTTTGGCATCCGGAAGAAACTCGGGCGCGACCTGGTGGCCACGCGCCGCGGCCAGGGATATTGCATTGAATGAAATCTGAAACCCGAAATCCAAATCCCGGAAGAACTGCGAACGCCAAGTTCCGAGCGGCAGCCAATGGTTGGATGCGGGCATTCGGCCCTCGGATTTCGGATTTCGGACTTTGACCGCTCATGTTCACCAAATCCATTCGCTGGCGGCTGCAATTGTGGTTCGCGTTTCTGCTGATCTGCACGTTGAGCGGCTTTGGCATCGCGACCTTCGAGGTCTATCGCACCCGGCAATTGCGGCAGGTGGACGAATGGCTCGGTCCGCGGGCGGAAGCCCTGGCCCGCCTGGTGCGAGGACCGCAATTCTTCCGCGGTGGCCGACCCGCGATCGAGCCGGGGCGCGAGCGCGGCAGCGGCAGGCCACCGGGGCCGTTTGACGGTTTCCCGCCGCCCGGCCCCGAGGATCGGCGCATCCCCCTGGCCCCGCCGCGCGATGGCACCATCCCGGCAAGCGGACCGGTGCTGCCCTTGCCGCCCGATGTCGAGCGGATGTTGCGCGAAGACCAGCAAAGCGGGACTTACTTTTTTGTCTGGAACGCCGACGGCACGCGCTTCGATGGCTCCACCAATGCCCCGGCGGAGTTGCCGCGTCCGCCGGCGACCGCCCCGGACAGCGGTCCGCACTTCCGCACGCGCGCCGGCCATCGTGAGGCTTATGAATTCAATCGCGAGGGCCGGGCGGTGCTGGTGGGCAAATCCATCGCCGCCGAACGGGAAGCGCTGCGCGGATTTGCGCTGATGCTCGTCGGGGCCGGTTTAAGCGTGCTCGCGCTGGGACTGGGCGGGGGCTGGTTTATCGCCAGCCGCGCCCTGCGCCCGTTGCAGGACATCAGCGCCACCGCCAGCCGCATCTCGGGTGGCAACCTGGCCGAACGCATCAATGTGAGCGACACGGAAAATGAGTTGGGACAACTCGCGGGGGTGCTGAACTCAACCTTTGCCCGCCTCGAAGCCGCCTTCAACCAGCAGCAACAGTTCACCGCCGATGCGTCGCACGAATTGCGCACGCCCATCGCGGTGTTGTTGTCCGAGGCGCAAACCACCCTCGCCCGGCCGCGGAGTGCGGAAGAGTATCGCGAAACCCTCGAAGCCTGCCTCGAGACCGCCCAACAAATGCGGCGGCTCACCGAGTCGCTGCTCGAACTGGCGCGCTTCGACGCCGGCCAGGAAAAGCTGCAGCATGAACCGGTGGAGCTGGCGGAGATTGCCCGCGTTGCGGTTGAACTGGTGCTACCCTTGGCTGCGGAAAAGGACATCAAGATTCATTGCGACCTCAAACCAGTGGAAGTATTGGGCGACGAGGTTCGCCTCGGCCAGGTGATCACCAACCTGCTGACCAACGCGATCCGATACAACCAACCGGCGGGCGAAGTGCGGGTCCGAATCAGCCTGGAAGCCAACCGCGCCGTGCTAACCGTCGCTGACACCGGCCCGGGAATCGCGCCGGAAGACCTGCCGCACATCTTCGAGCGGTTTTATCGTGCGGACAAATCGCGTACCGCCGGCCAGGGCCGCACCGGCCTGGGCCTCGCCATTTGCAAAGCCATCGTGGACGCCCACGGCGGCGCCATCGAAGTGCAAAGCGAAGCGGGCACCGGGGCGAGTTTTGTCGTGAGACTGCCCACAACAACTGGCCAATGGCATTTCCCAGAACGGTGATCACGCTCCGCAAGAATTCGTTTGGGCAAGCGAAACCTAACCGCTACACTCCCGGCGCATGGAAAAAGTGCGACTTGGCATCATCGGGATGGGCAACATTGGCAAATACCACGCCGATTATCTCCAGAATAAAAAGGTAAACCGCGCAGAACTCGTCGCGGTGTGCGACGCGGTCGCGCCATTGGACCGCTACCAGCCGCTCAAGACGTTCACTGACGGCGAGGCGCTCATCCAGTCCGGCGAAGTGGACGCGGTCATCATAGCCACGCCGCATTTTCAACACACGACCTTGGGGATCGCAGCGCTGAAGGCTGGTGTTCACGCGATGGTTGAGAAACCGATCTCCTCGCACAAGGCGGACGCGGAGCGGCTCATCGCGGCCAGCCGGGAACATCCCAAGGTCGTTTTCGGCGGCATGTTTCAACTGCGCACCGAGCCGCGCTACCAGAAAGTCCTCAAGTTGATTCAACACGGCGACCTCGGCCAGATCGTCCGCGTCAACTGGATCAATACGGACTGGTATCGGACCGAGGCATACTACGCGAGCGGCGGCTGGCGGGCGACGTGGAAAGGCGAAGGCGGCGGCGTGTTGCTCAACCAATGCCTCCACAATCTTGACACGCTCCAATGGCTGGTCGGTATGCCAAAAAGGGTGCGCGGCTTCTGTCAACTGGGACGCTTTCACCAGATCGAAGTTGAGGACAGCGTCACGGCTTACCTGGAGTGGGCGAACGGCGCGACCGGCGTGTTTGTGAGTTCCACCGGTGAAGCGCCGGGCACAAACCGTTTCGAGATCGTGGGCACGCTGGGCCGGTTGGTCATGGAGAACAACCGCATCACCTTCACGCGCAACGAAGCCGACATGATCCATTTCAGCCAGACGGCCAAGCAAGGCTTCGTGAAGCCGGATGTCTGGAACATTGAAATTCCGTTCGAGAATGCAAACGTTCCACATGCCATCATGGTGCAGAATTTTGTGAACGCCATCCTCGACGGCGAACCGCTCATCGCGCCGGGCGCGGAGGGCATCCATTCGGTCGAACTTGCCAACGTGATGGTTTATTCCTCCTTGGTGAACGAAACGATTGAGTTGCCGATGGACAGTAGCGGCTGGGAGAAGAAGCTCAACCAGCTCATTGCCGAATCGAAGGTGCAGAAGAAGGTCGTGCAGGTGGAGGCGACGGATTTTGCCAGTTCGTTCCGGCGGTGAAGTGGAAGATATCCTAACAGCCCGGAGTTCAACCTACTTGATTATGATACCCGACAATGCGGTGCAGGCCGCGACGGAAACCGCGACGCCGGATTCCCCTCTGCGGTTCGTCCAGGCGTTCCTGCGCGAGCCATTCACCGTGGGCGCATGCTGGCCGAGTTCGGCGGCGTTATCGCGGGCTGTGGTGGATAGTTGCGATTTTGCGGCGTCGAGCACCGTGGTGGAACTGGGGCCCGGCACCGGCTCCTTCACGGAGTTGTTGCTGGAACGATTGGACAGCCGCGGGCAATTGCTGGCGTTTGAAATCAGTGACACCAACATCGAGGTGTTGCGCCGACGGTTTCCCCGGTGCCGGACCATTCATGATTCCGCGGAATTTCTGCCGCGCTACCTGGGGCACAAGCGCGCGGATTGCATCGTCAGCGGCCTGGCGTGGGGCAACATGCTGCCGGCACTGCAGGACCGGGTTTTCAGAGCCATGCTCGAATCGCTCACGCCGGACGGGCAGTTTGTGGCGTTTGCGTATGTTCACGCGCGCTGGTTTCCCACCACCCTGCGGTTTCGCAAATTGATGTTCCGCACCTTCGACCGCGTTGAACTGACCCCGATCATCTGGCGCAACCTGCCGCCGGCCTACGTGTACCGTTGCTGGTGAGAATGAATAGCTCCGCCGAGGGATAATGGCAGACCATTGTCGGGGCAAAGCCCTGCAACTCCTCCATCGCGAACAATTTTCTTCGTGTCCAACTGCGCCTGCTGAGGTTAGAATCCTCCCACTATGAAACTCATGGGCATCGGCGACGAAGGCGCCAACACCATTGACGGTCAGATTCAAGCCGCACACGAGCTTGGGTGGAAACACCTCGAACCGCGCGGCATGGAAGTGCCGGGCTACGCGAAGGCGAATTTCCACGACATCCCGGACGCCGCGTTTGATCTCGCCGTGAAGAAGCTGGAGGACGCCGGCATCCAGCCTTACTGCTTTGGTTCAACCATCATGAACTGGGCGAAAACCGTGGAAACCCCTTTCGACGTGACGCTCGCGGAGGTCAAACGCGCCATCCCGCGCATGAAACGAACCGGCGCGAAATACATTCGCGTGATGAGCTTCAAGCCCGGCGACGAGGAGTTCAAGATTCCGACGGTGGTTTTCGAGCGGGTGCGTGAGGTGACCAGGATGTTCCTGGACGAAGGCTTGCAGCCAGTTCACGAGAATTGCATGAACCACGGCGGCATGAGCTGGCAACACGCATTGGAGTTGCTGGATAAATGCCCTGGTCTCAAGTGGGTTTTTGACACCGCCAACCCCATCTTCAATCCCGACCGCAGCAAGCCCAAACCCTGGCCGAAACAGGACCCTTGGGAATTCTGGGAGCACGTCCGCGACCACGTCATCCACGTCCACATCAAAGACGCCACCTGGAATCCGGCGAAGAACGACGCCGACTACAATTGGCCCGGCGAAGGCAAAGGCCGCGTGCGCGACATTTTGAAGGACGCCTTCGCGCGCGGTTACGACGCGGGCATCAGCATCGAACCGCACATGGTCGTCGTCTTCCACGATGCGCAGTCGAAGACCAGCAACGAGGACGCGATGCGAAAGAACTTTGTCGAGTATGGGCGGCGGTTGGAGCAGCTCATTGCCGGGATCAAACCGGTGGCAGATCGTTGAAACCATCGGCAACCCCGTGTCATGCGTCACTGATCTGACCGCACCTTTGCACTCGGCTGGGGAACTTGCGTCACGAAAATCCTGCAACTCAGAATGAAATCAGTCGCCATCATCGGCGCCGGCATCACGGGACTCACGGCGGGATTCTATCTCAAACGCAAAGGGATTCCTGTTACCGTGTATGAAGCCGGCAGTCGCGTCGGCGGCGTGATTCAATCGCTGCGGCAGGATGGCTATCTCGCGGAGTTCGGCCCGAATACCCTGCTCGAAACCTCGCCCAAGATTGGCCAACTCGTCACAGATGCGGGCTTGCAGTCGCGCCGGCTTGATCCCGATCCAACGGCTTCGGCGCGATACGTCGTGCGCTATCGGCGGCCCATCGCCATGCCCGGCTCACCGTTGGGGTTCTTCTCCACCGACTTGTTCACGCTCAAAGCCAAGCTCGCCGTGTTGCGCGAGCCTTTCGTTCCGCGACGGCGCGACGGCGTCGAGGAAAGCATCGCGCAGTTTGTGGTGCGGCGGTTCAATCAGGAGTTTCTGGACCACGCCATTGACGCGCTCGTGGCGGGCATCTATGCGGGCGACCCGTACAGACTTTCCGTGACGCACGCCTTTCCGAAGCTCAAGGCGCTGGAGGACAACTACGGTTCGATGATCAAAGGCCAGATTTTCGGCGCGCGGGAGCGCAAGCGGCGCGGCGAAGTCGCCAAGGACCGCGCCCCGAAGTTTTCCTTTGATGAAGGTCTGCAGGTGCTCACGGATACGCTCGGTCAACATCTGGGGGGAGCATTGCGTTGCTGCTGCCGGGTCAGCGCCGTCGAGCGAAAGCAGGACCGATGGATCGTCACCGGCCGCACGAAGGGAACGAATGTGGAGACGGAACACGGCGCGGTGCTGTTTTGCAGCCCAACCTACGCCCTGCCGGAGATTCGCCTGACCTGCGATGGCCGCCCAGTAGAATGGACGGCCTTGGCAGAAATCCATTACCCGCCGGTGGCCAGCCTGGTGCTGGGCTTCCGCCGTGAAGACGTGGCGCATCCGTGTCAGGGTTTCGGAATGTTGATCCCCAAAATCGAGGGCTTCAAAATTCTCGGCACGATATTCTCGTCGTCGCTGTTCCCCAATCGCGCGCCGGCGGGGCGTCTCACACTGACCAGTTACATCGGTGGCGAGCGCTATCCGGAACTGGCGTCGCTGTCTGAGGAAAGGCTGGTCGAACTGGTCTGCGCTGATTTGCGGGTGTTGCTCGGCGTGCGGGGTCGGCCCACGTTCCAGCATTGTGTTCCTTACCCGAAGGCGATCCCGCAATACAACGTGGATTACGGCCGCTTCAAGGACTTGATGAATGACATCGAAGCCAAGGCCCCGGGATTCTTTTTTGCCGGCCATTATCGGGACGGAGTCTCGCTGAGTGATTCCATAGTTTCCGGGTGCAGTGCGGCGGATCGGATTGAAAACCATCTGTCTCCTCACTTGGGTTAAACCGATTGGCCTGACCGTAAATTCCGCTTGGACCAAAGACCTTTGGCACCACTCAGTAACAAGTCCAGGGCAGAATAGCGCCCTGCGAGCGAGGGTTTTGTGACGGGCATGTCGAGTTGATGAGGCTACACAAACATCGGGCGTTGTCTTGGCACAAGGACCTCACGCCACCGGTGAAGCGATCTGGTTTGCATTGAATCTTCACGGTCAGGGCGTGCGCGGAATTTGACCCGCTCCAGGTGGAGCAAGGCTGCTTCCAAACCAGAGAGATCCCGAGCGGGACCGCGGGACAAGGAGCACGTTGCTGCACGTGACGGTTGCTTGGGCTTAAAACCGCTCAGAAATCGGGTTGACTTTTTTTTTTTGGCGGCACCATGTTTGTAGTTCAACGGCGAACCCCAGCCGATATGCCAGAAGCACGCTTGCCCATCGCAGGCTTCCGTTCCGGGCCTCTAGGAAAAAGTGTAGCTTCAACCCCTCCCCCGGTTGCGCGTCAGAGTGCCTTTACCCTGATTGAACTGCTCGTGGTAATTGCCATCATCGCGATCTTGGCGGCGCTGCTGCTGCCGGCGTTGAGCCGCGCCAAGGAGAAGGCGAACCGAGTAGTCTGCATGAATAACCATCGGCAGATTGTGCTGAGCTTTCGCTCGGTGGATGACGGTTCCGGACGATTTGACCGGCCCGAGTACCACCACTGGTTCACGAATGAAGTCGGGCGGCCGGGCGGGCCGTGGATTTGTCCCAGTGCGCCACCGGCCAAGTCTCCCGGCGTTTTGTGGCGTGGCACCGTAAACTCCGCTTGGACTGGGGACATTTGGCCGCCGCTCGGTAACAACTCCAAGCCAGAATACCGCGCTGCGAGCTACGCCGTGAACCTGTTCATCGTGCCCCGTGCCGGGACGCCAGACCGGAACTGGGAAGGGGTTTTCCCGATGCTAGGATTCACCAGTGAAACCCACGTGGCATGGCCACACTTGACACCAGTGGTGGCAGACGCAGTGACTTATTTGCTTCAACCAAGAGCAACCGACGCTCCCCCGACTGATCTTCTCACGGGCATATCTCCTGATGGGGGTATCAGCATGGTAAGCATCCCGCGTCATGGCCGCCGGCCCAATCCCGTTCCCAGACAATGGCCGGCGAGCCAGCCGCTGCCTGGGGCAGTGAATGTGGGGTTTTATGACGGGCATGTCGAGTTGGTGAAGCTGGACAACCTCTGGCAACTCTACTGGCACAAGAACTACCAAGCGCCAGCAAAACGGCCAGGGTTGCATTGAATCATGCAAGCTCCAATTTCACACCAATTTCACGGTTGGCACTTGGGTGGGAGTTCGGCAACCACTCCGCACGGAGAAAGGCTGCGCTTAAACTAGAAAAAGTCTTGTGCGAAACCGTGAGACAAAGAAAACCGAAAAACCATGAACAAACTCAAGAAACTGTTTAGTCCTCGGGCGCTCGCCACCACAATCACCACCGGCATGTTGCTGCACGCGACGGTTGCATGGGCTTACCAGCACTGTTACTCCACATCCGCAGCCTTTGTGCCAGGGTGCCCGGGCGGTACGCAACAATGCTTCTATATTGGGTTGTATTGGTGCTGCCCGAATGGCTCGCTTTGTGATGAGAGTAACGATGGTTATTACTTTTGCGGTTACAGCAGCAGCCCGATAACCGGGTATTGTGGGTGGTGCCTCTGCCCTGATGAGGGGTGATCTCGCCTGCGGCTGGCCGAAATGCACTAGCTGCAGCGACAAACATATTCCGATAACGCCAATGAGGCGGGTAGGGCGCATCACTCCGTGTGCGCCGCCGCTCGCAACGGCTTTCTGAACGGCGCGCACGGAGCACCTTACCATGTAACGAAATCTAGTTGTCCCGATACTAGGTGGATCCCCGATCCCGATCCGGCGGCAGCTTGTTGACAGCCCATCCCATGTGATGAACACCTTGGGTCATGCAATGCTATACGGTGGAATGCTCGGAGCGGTGTTTGCGCTGCGAGTGGCGCAAAGTGATTATTACGCGGAAGAGTCCAAGGTGGTTGGCCAGCAGTCTGCCCTGGCAAGAGCGCGTCAGATTCAAGCGGGTTGGAAAAAGCTGCAGTACGCAGAGTTGGCAGAGTCGGCCACCCACTCTGCGTGTCTTGCCAGCGCCGAAAGCTCCGCACCGGAACTTTCGGCCATTCAAAAGGAGACCCTGCGCGAACGAGTTTCGCAGGTGCTGCGCTATCTCGAAAATCCGGAGTTCGCGGATTACTATCGGATGCGGACCGACGGGTTCGATAATGCGTTCGCGCCCAACCCGCTGGTGACGAATCTCGTGCCGCGCGCCACATTCAATCTGTCAGCTTTCGGAAATAGCGCAGGGCCGGAACTTGCCCTCAAGGCGCTCTGGGACAGCGTTCATGGAACGAACGCCCCTGTTCCGCGCTTGAAGGCCATCTGCGTAGAGAGTTTTGCCGGAGCCATCAGCCGCACCAATTCCGGCAGGGCGCTCCTGAACGGAAAGGTCGGAAAGGGGATGACAGTGGCGGTCGAGTCCGTGAATCCGGGCTTTCGCTACGAAGGAGATTCTGAGCCGGATGGAAGAGCCCTTCTCTTCGAGTTCAGCTTTTTTGCGAAGACGATCAGCCCGGAAAGGGCCGGGCCGGTTCATGTCAGCTTGCTTTGGATTGAGCGGGATCAAAATTGGGCGTTGAACCGCTTGATCGCGGATCAGTCCCTGAAATTCCAAACGCTGTTCTAATCGCAAATTCATGCTCAACCTTCTTAAAAAATACACGCCGGCATTCATGGGCGTCCTGTTCCTGTGGTCTGGACTTCACAAGGTGCTTCATCCCGCCGAAGCCACTTTCGCGCTGGTATCCGTGGGTTTGCCTCAAGCGGTCGCCAACCCGGCCATCATCGTGGCCACGGCGCTGGAACTGTATCTTGGGCTAATCCTGCTGGCGAGGTCCGCGCTCAAGTTCGCCTTTATCTGCACCACGGCGCTGCTGTTGGCGTACACAACGTTCCTTTGGTATCTGTCCACGTTGGCGCACCCGCCGTCGTGCGGTTGTCTCGGGCTGACGGGGTTGTTCAGTTCCAGCAAGCAGGAGGCGCTTTTCGGCATTCTGCGCAACTGCGCGCTGCTTTGGCTGCTCAGACTGTCGTATGCGCATCACTTTCCCAAAGGCTTCGGTTCCGGGTGGCAAGGCAAGACTGCCTCCTCAACAGCTCCCTCAAGCGCAGGTCAGAATGCCTTCACTCTGATCGAGTTGCTGGTGGTGATTGCCATCATTGCCATTCTGGCGGCGCTGCTGCTGCCGGCGTTGAGCCGGGCCAAAGAGAAGGCCTATCGCGTCGTCTGCGCGAGTAACCAACGCCAGATCGTGCTGGGCTTTCGCTTGGTGGATGACGATTCCGGACGATTTGACCGGCCGGAGTACCATCACTGGTACACCAATGAAGTGGGGCGTCCGGGTGGACCGTGGATTTGCCCCAGCGCGCCGGTCGGTAATGAACCCAGAACGTCACCGGTGCAACGGGGGACAGTGAAGTCCGCTTGGACTTCCGACAGGTGGCCT
>JAANMX010004400.1_pt1 | contig 11203 bp, 11 predicted proteins | sample 7279681 | NCBI WGS metagenome assembly JAANMX01 (sample SAMN14094542, study PRJNA606508) | bioreactor metagenome | isolation source: A lab-scale SPAN reactor treating ammonium-rich wastewater day 351 | place: Ireland: Galway | collected 2018-01-01
GGGAGCAGCGCCCGCCAGGCGTCCTGCACCATGGCCAGCGCGGCCGGCCGTTTCGGCGTCCGGTCCCGCGGCCGCACCCGCAACCCGGCGTCGACCAGCCGGCGCAGCAACTCGCCCGAGGGCACCTGGACGGCGCCGGCGTCGACCAGGTCGGGGTAGCGGGCCACCGGAACGTCGTAGTGGTCGTGGTCGAACGCGCGCGGCGGGATTCCGGCGGCGGCGGCGAAGGCGTGCAACTCGTCCAGCGACGAGTCGGAGACCAGATGGCCGAACTCGGTGCCGTGGGCCGGCCACCGGGGCGGGTCGAGCAGGATCGCCACCTCAGCCGGCCACGTCGACCAGGTGGTGCTCGAGGTCGTGCAGGAAGTAGGCGCCCAGCGTCGCAACGGTGAACGGCGAACCGTTGCTGCGGGTGCCGCGCCGCTGCCACTGCTCCGGCCGGACGGCGGCGAACAGGCCGGCGGTGTGGGCCGCGGCCTCGGCGTACTCACCGGCCACCGCCGACGGGTCCTGCGCGTGGTAGCCGCCGGCGCGGGCGGCGGCGTCCTGGTCCCAGTCGGCGAAGGTCGGGTGGTCCTCGGTCAGCAGCTGGGTCAGCCGGCCGCCGAAGATCACGCAGACGTCGCGGACGTGGCAGCCGTACTCCAGGGCCGACCAGCGTTCCGGCCGGTCCCGGACGGCGACGTCCGGACGCCGCAGGACGGCCTCCCAGCGCGGGATCGTGGCCCGGACGCGGGTCGCCACCTCGGTGGCCGGCGGCGGCGTCCAGCCGCACTCGGGGCAGCCCTGCTCGATCACCCAGGTCCAGTCCTTCGTGTCCGGCGGGATCTCGGCCGGCTCGGCGGCGGCCATCTCAGCCGGCCTGCGCGAACGTGGCGGTGAACGAGGCGCTGTCGATGGCGTGGGCGAGCAGGTTGAACCGGCAGGCGGCGCTGGTGACCCCCGCGGGCACACCCAGCTCTGCGACGTCCAGGGCGTAGACGGTGAAGACGTAGCGGTGCGCCGGGCCGGGCGGCGGGCAGGGGCCGCCGTAGCCGACGTAGCCGTAGTCGTTCTCCCACTGCCGGAACGGCGCGTCCGGCCCGATGCCGGCCGGCAGGGCGGTGACGTCGACCGGAATGTCGAAGGCGATCCAGTGCCACCAGCCGCTCCCGGTCGGGGCGTCCGGGTCGAAGCAGGTGAGGGCATAGCTCTTGGTGCCCTCGGGGGCGCCCGACCAGTGCAGGTCGGGACTGACGTTCGAGCCGCCACAGGACGGCTCGACATGGGTCGGCTCGATGATCGAGCCGTCCGGGATGGCGTCGCTGCTCAGTTCCATGGGATCACCCTAACCTTGGCCCATGGAGTGGCTGGAGGTGCTGGCGGGCAGCCGGGTCATCGTGGAACTGCCATCCGGCGACCCCGACGACCTGATCGCCGCCGGCGAGGTGCTGATCCAGGAGGGCCTGGCCGCCTGGACGCTGCCCTTCGACCGCCACGCCGAGTTGGGTCGGCTGCGCGCGGTGTTCGGGCGCCGGGCGCGGCTGGGCGTGAGCGACCTCCGCACCACCGAGCAGGTGGAGGCGGCGTCCGGGGCCGGGGCGGACCTGCTGCTCACGCCGTTCGCCGAGGCGGCGCTGGTGGAGGCCGCCGGCGACCGCCCGGTCGTGCTCGGCGGGCTCACCCCGTCGGAGGTGGCCCGGGCGCTGTCGCTGGGCCCCGCCGCCGTCCAGGTGATCCCGTGCGACGCCCTGGGGTCGCTGTACGCCCGGACGCTGACCGCGATGTTCCCCGAGCAGCCGCTGATCGCCACCGGCAAGCTGGAACGGTTCCAGTGCGAGATGTGGCTGGAGGCCGGCGCCCTGGCGGTCTGCCCGGCCGGGGCGATCGGCCCCGACGACATCGCCGAGCCCGACCTGGCCGAGCTGCGCCACCGCTGCCAGGGCTACCGGTTCGACTGACCTCCGCTGACCTCGGACGGGCCGGGTCAGCGGCGCCGGCGCAGGAAGGCCCCGACGGCGAACAGCGCGATCATCACGGCGAACAGTCCGGCGGCCACCACGATCAGCTGGTCGATCAGGGCGATGCCGCTGCTCGGCAGCGCCGCGGCCTCGGTGCGGGCGTCCGGGCCGGGCTCCGGTTCGACGCCGGGCTGGTCGGCGTTGGTCTCGTCCTGGGGTGCGACGACCCGGACCGGCAGGATCAGGCTGGAGGCGGCGGCCTGTTCGGTGCCGTGGAAGCTCACCGTGAGCTCCACCGTTCCGGACGCCGGTGCCCGGTCGGGCAGCGGGACGTACAGCTCGAACGCCCCGCCGCTGCCGGTCAACGACTCGAGGACGCCGTGCGCCTCGCCCGGAACGCTGACCACGACCGGCACCCCGGTCACCGGCCGTTGCCGCGCGTCCAGCAGGGTGCCCTCGACGGGCACCAGCGAGCCGGGCGTGCCGACCTCGGCGACGGCGCGCGCCTTCAGCCTGGCGGGCTGCGGGCCCTTGAACTCGATGACCTCCGCTCGTGCGGTGCCGACGCCCATCAGCAGGACGAGTGCGAGCGAGGTGAGGAAGACGATGACCCGGCGCATCTGTGCCCCTCTCGGGTCGAGTGTTCGGCGTGACCCACATGCTCGCAGCGCCGGGACGCCGAGCCCGGCGAGCCACGCCGGGAGCCCGGTGGATTGGCTCGATTTGGGCCCGACGAATTCTTAGAGTACGTTTAGAAACCGTCCTAGATTTTCTCAGGGGGTTGTGCCGCATGTACCAACCGCGACGGGCCGGAAGCCCGGCTCTCACTCGGTCGGGCCCGGACGCGCCGACGCGGGCTGCTCTGCCTGCGCCGCGACGCTCCGCTCGTACATGGTACGCGAGCGCGGCCGACCGGGTCGGCGCCGTCTTCCTCGGCCTGGCGGTGACCGCCACCGCCGGTGCGCTGGCCATGTCCGGGGCGTCCGCGGCGCCGCTGCCCACCCCGGTCACCACCCCCGACGTGTCCGTCCGTGAGGACGGCGCCATCTCGCGCGACACGGCGCGGCCGCAGATCGCCGCCGAGGACGTGCTCGCCTTCGAGGCCGCCACCCGGAACCGGGTGGTCGAGAACCCGGTGCTGGAGCCCACTCGCACGATGTTCGCCAAGGACCGGCTGCGGGTGCTCGCCGATCCCGAGGCGGATGCCAAGAAGCTCACGACCCTGGACGCCGCCGACAAGGTGACGGTGACCCCGGTGACCGACGGCAAGTACCGGAAGGTGGAGTTCAAGGGCCGTGAGGCCTGGGTGCTGAAGGCCGCACTGGCGAACAAGAAGCCGTCCGCCGACCAGATCGCCGACGCCAACGCCCCGGCCGCCACCCGCAAGGTGCCCTCCGGTTCGGTGCTCGGCCTGCAGCCCGAGGCGATGGTCGTCTATCGCGCGGTGATGGCGCGCTGGGCGGTCAAGAACGTCGGCGGCTGGCGGGCGCGGAGCCTGTCGGTGCACCAGTTCGGCCGGGCCATCGACTTCATGACCTACTCGAACACGTCCCAGGGCAACGCGATCGCCGACTTCCTGATCGCGGACGCCAAGGAGTTCGGGGTGGATCACATCATCTACCGGCAGCGGATCTGGACGCCGTACCGGCCGACCTGGCGGCACATGGCCAACCGGGGCAGCGCCACGGCGAACCACATGGACCACGTCCACGTGGCGGTGAAGGCGCGCTGATCGGGCGTCCTGCTCAGCGAGCGGGAGATTCCGCCATCGGCGTGACCAGCGCCGAGCGGTCTGGTTAGGCTGCGTGCCATGCAGACTCCCGTTGATCCCACCACGACCCCGGCCTGGCAGCAGTTGCGGACGCTCCATGAGGCGTTCGTCCCCGATCTGCGTGGGGCCTTCGCGGTCGATCCCGAGCGGGCCACCCGTTACTCGTTCACGGCCGCCGACCTGTACGTCGACTTGTCGAAGAACCTGATCGACGACGCGGTCCTCGATGCGCTGCTCCGGTTGGCGGACGAGGTCGGCGTCGCCGCCCACCGCGACGCCATGTTCGGGGGCGAGCGGATCAACGTCACCGAGGACCGTTCGGTGCTGCACACCGCTTTGCGGCGGCCCAAGGGCGACGTGCTCGAGGTGGACGGCGTCAACGTGGTCGACCAGGTGCATGAGGTGCTCGACTCGATGTACGCCTTCGCCGAGCGGGTGCGTTCGGGGGAATGGGTCGGGGTGACCGGCAAGAAGATCACCACCATCGTCAACATCGGCATCGGCGGTTCGGATCTTGGCCCGGTGATGGTCTACGAGGCGCTCAAGCCCTACGTCACCCCCGGCCTCGAGGCCCGCTTCGTGTCCAACATCGACCCCACCGACGTGGCCGAGAAGACCAAGGGAGTGGATCCCGAGACCGCGCTGTTCATCGTGGCGTCCAAGACCTTCACCACGCTGGAGACGCTGACGAATGCCCGGCTGGCGCGGGACTGGCTGCTGAACGAACTCACCGAGTCGGGCGCCATCGACGGCTCCGACGAGCAGCGCGCCGACGCGATCGCCAAGCATTTCGTCGCGGTCTCCACCGCGCTGGACAAGGTCGCCGCGTTCGGCATCGATCCGGCCAACGCGTTCGGCTTCTGGAACTGGGTCGGCGGACGCTACTCGGTCGATTCGGCGGTCGGCCTGCCGCTGGTGCTCACCCTCGGCCCGGCGAACTTCGCCGACTTCCTGGCCGGCTTCCACGCCCTCGACCGGCACTTCGTCACCGCCGAGCCGGCGCAGAACGTGCCGCTGCTGATGGGCCTGCTGAACGTCTGGTACGTGAACTTCTTCAAGGCGACCTCGCACGCGATCCTGCCCTACGCGCAGTACCTGCACCGGTTCGCCGCCTATCTGCAGCAGTTGACCATGGAGTCCAACGGCAAGAGTGTCCGGCTGGACGGCTCGCCGGTGACCACCGAGACCGGTGAGGTGTTCTGGGGTGAGCCGGGCACCAACGGGCAGCACGCCTTCTACCAGCTGATCCACCAGGGCACCCAGCTGATCCCGGCCGATTTCATCGCCGTGGCCAACCCGGCGCATCCGTTGACCGACGGCGGCGTCGACGTCCACGAGTTGTTCCTGGCCAACTACTTCGCGCAGACCAAGGCGCTCGCCTTCGGCAAGACCGCCGACGAGGTGCGGGCCGAGGGGACGCCGGAGGCGATCGTCAGCGCCCGAGTGTTCAAGGGCAACCGGCCGACCACCTCGATCATCGCGCCGGCGCTCACCCCGTCGGTGGTGGGCCAGTTGATCGCGCTGTATGAGCACATCACCTTCGTGCAGGGCGTCGTTTGGGGCATCGATAGCTTCGATCAGTGGGGTGTGGAGCTCGGCAAGCAACTCGCCCTGCAGATCGCGCCCGCGGTCGCCGGGGACACCGCGGCGCTCGAGGCGCAGGACCCGTCCACCCAGAACCTGGTCGGCTACTACCTGCGGCACCGTTCCTGACCGATGGACGCCCGCGCCCCGTCCCGGGGTGCGGGCGTCCGCGGCGTCGCGTCGGCCCGATTGCACACGCCCGGTGGCGGGCCTCCGGGTGGGTGCCGGCCGAACCTGGCTAGAATCTGTATGTTTGACCGCCGTGCGTCGCAGCGAGAGGAAGCCCTACGTCGATGAGCCTGGCTGACTACGCCGCCCAGCACGGTCTGCATCGGGTGGGTGCGCGTCCCAATCTGTGGCGCTACCTCAAGCAGACCTGGGACCGGCGGGACTTCGCGATCGCGATGGCGCGGTTCCGCATTCAGGCCAGCCAGGAACGCAACCGGCTGGGCATGTTGTGGCTGGTGCTGCAGCCGTCGCTGAACGCACTGATCTACGGCCTGATCTTCGGGATCCTGCAGGGCGACGCCAACCGGCCGCCCGACTACGCCGCCTTCGTGGTGATCGGGGTCTTCCTGTTCGACTTCTTCTCCAAGTCGCTGAGCAACGGCGCCAAGTCGATCACCGGCAACCGGGCCCTGGTGCAATCACTGGCCTTTCCCCGGCTCACGCTGCCCCTCGCGGTGGTCCTGGAGAACTTCATGGCGTTGGTGCCGATGCTCGGCGTGATGGGGCTGGCGCTGGTCGTGATGGGTCACCTGCCGGCCTGGGAGTGGCTGCTGATGGCGCCGCTGCTGGCCCTCTATTCGCTGTTCAACGCCGGGGTCGCGATGATCGCAGCCCGGCTCACCGTGCACGTGCGCGATCTGACCCAGATCCTGCCGTTCATCAACCGGATCCTGTTCTACACCTCGGGCGTGCTGTTCGCGGTGGATCGCATCTTTCGCGCGCATCCCTGGGCGATCGAACTCTACGACTTCCACCCGCTCTATCAGGTGTTGCAGATCGCCCGCGGGCTGCTGATGGGCGGCAGCTACGAGCTGCACTACTGGCTCTACTTCGCCATCTGGTCGGTGGTGGTGTTCGTGGCCGGACTGTTGTTCTTCTGGGTGGCCGAGGAGCGCTATGGCCGAGACTGATCAGCACGTCCACCGCCAACCGGTCGTCATCGTCGACGATCTGCACGTGAAGTACCGGGTGTTCGCCGGCGGCCGTGCCGCCGAGGGTGCCGCCGGCCGCTCGGGCCTGCTCACCCGCGCCCGCGGGATCCGGACCGTGCACGCCCTCAAGGGCGTCTCGTTCACGGCCTACGAGAACGAGTCGATCGGCGTGATCGGGCACAACGGCTCGGGCAAGTCCACGCTGATGCGGGCGATCACCGGGCTGACCCCGCCGGAGTCCGGCGGGGTCTATGCGGCGTCCCGACCGAATCTGCTGGGTGTCGGGGCCGCGTTGCTGCCCGACCTGTCCGGCGAGAACAACATCATTCTCGGCGGCCTGGCGCTGGGCTTCTCCAAGCGCGAGGTGCTCGAGCTGCGCGACGAGATCGTCGAGTTCGCCGAACTGGAGGAGTTCATCGACCTGCCGATGCGGACCTACTCCTCGGGCATGCAGGCCCGGCTCAAATTCTCGATCGCGACCGCCAAGCAGCATGAGATCCTCATCGTCGACGAGGCGCTCTCGGTGGGTGACAAGGGCTTCCGGGCCCGCAGCGAGGGCCGGATCCGGGAGATCCGGGCGAACGCGGGCACGGTATTCCTGGTCTCGCACTCGATGGGTTCGATCGCCGACACCTGTGAGCGCACCATCTGGATCCACCGCGGTGAGCTGCGGATGGACGGGCCGACCGAGGAGGTGCTCGCGGAGTATCAGGACTCCCGCGGGCGACGCTGACCGGCGTCCCGCTCAGAGACCCGAGAAGGGCCCACCCGCCATCGGCGGGTGGGCCCTTCGAACGCGTGTCGCGCCGGGCTACTTGCTCATGTTGACGTTCAGCGTCTGACCGGCGGCCAGGTTGCTCGGCGAGGCCTGGGTGGACACCCGGTACTGCGTCACGCGAGCGCCCGCGACCTTGACCCAGACGCTGACGTTCTTGTAGCCGGCACGGGTGAACCGCAGCCAGTGCTCGCCCTCGGAGAGGCCCTTGATGATGTACCGGCCCGCCGTCGTGCTGTCGCTCGGCGTCTGGGTCACCGCCTCGGTCTCGCGAGCCGAGGTGTGGGCGGTGAGGCTGGTCAGGTACACGCCGTTCAACCCGGCACCGTTGTACCGGACGAGGCCGGACAGCGACGCACCCTTGGCCAGCTTCACCGACGACGCGGTGGCCGTGGCGCCCGCGCTGCCGACCTTGTAGGTGCTGCCCTGGGAGGACACCGGCACGCCGCCCGCGGTCGAACTGGACGCCCACATCGAGGTGTAGCCGTCGTCACCGAGATAGCTGAGCAGGACCTTGTAGCTGCCCGGGCGCACGGACGCCGAGTAGCTGCCGTTGCTGGCCACGTCCGCCTCGGCGACGAGCTCACCACCGGTGTTGTAGACCAGCGCCACCACGTCCCGCCCGTTCGGCCCGGTGACGGTGCCCTTCACGGTTCCGCGGGGCACCCGGGTCTTGGCGATCTGGAACGCCGACCGATCGCTCTTCTGGACGCCCTCGGCGTCGACCACCATCACCCGCACGTAGTACGTGGTGTTCTCGGCGAGTCCGGTCAGGGTGACGTTGGTGTCGGTGACGTCCACCGACTTGGCCCCCGACATGCTCGAGCTGGTCGAGTACTGGACGCGGTACTTCATCCCCGACTCGAAACCGGACGGCTTGTCCCAGCCGACCCGCACGCTGGTGGGCTTCTGCTGGGTGACCGTCAGGTCGCCCGGCGCCACGATGTCGTAGTTCGACGTGGTCAGCGTGATCTCTTTGGAGAGCTTGCTCATGGTCACCAGCGGCGTGTAGCCGGACGTGCCCGGGGTGCCGATCGGCGGCTGCTGCACCGCCACGCTGATCCAGTACTGGGTGTTCTTGCGCAGCTTGTCGGAGTCGTTCTTGCCGTGCAGGGTGAAGTTCTCCACCTGGTTCCACACGAACTGGGCCTTGTCGGTGCGGTTGTAGTAGCGCACGCGGTAGCCGGGGGCGCCCGAGACGTTCTGCCAGCTCAGCTCCACCCAGGTGCTGGCGATGTTGGCGGCGGCCAGGCCGGTCGGGGCCGTGTAGGAGTAGAAGGTCTTGGCACCCGAGGAGGTGTTGCCCCACGTGTCCAGGTTCTTGCCGGCCGCATTCACGCCGATCACCTGGAAGTAGTAGGTCTTCTCGGCCGACAGACCCGAGACGTTGGTGAAGGCCGTGGTGATGTCCTTGCCGTCGACCTTGGTCACCGTCGTCGGGCTGCTCATCTTCGACGAGGTCGAGTAGCGCACCGTGTACTTCGCGGCGCCCGACCGGGCCGTCCAGGACAGCTTCACCACGTCGGCGCCGAGCGCCTTGGCCGTGGGCTTGGGGCCGGCGGCCGCCAGCGCGTCCCCGGCCATCGAGGCGCCGGTGATCAGGACGGCGACGGCGGCGAGCGCGACCCAGGCGCGACGGATGCGGGACATCCGCGCGGTCGGCGGCGAGGTGGTCATCGTGGTGTCGTCGTTCACTTGCACGTCTTCGCCCCCTGGGAGAGTTCGAACCACCCGGCGAGGTAGGTGCCGTAGACCCGGCGCAGGTCGTCCTTGTAGGCGGGCGCGGCGCGCCGGGCGTCGAAGGTGATGGTGTGCTCCTCGCTGTACCGCAGGCCGGCGGTCGACATGTTCGCCGTGCCGTGCAGGGCACGACCGTTGTTCCCGGTGGCCGGGCCGATCAGGATCAGCTTGGTGTGCATGGCCACGGCGGTGCACTTGAAGGAGATCTTGGCCTTCTTCAGCAGGTTGATCACCGTCTTCGAGATGGTGGTGGCGCCACCCTGCTGGGTCAGCAGCATCTTGACGTCGCAGCCACGCTTCTTCAGGCTGGCCAGCGCGTTGGCCATCTTCGTCGCCTTGGAGTCGGTGAGTTTGAACATCGCGATGCGAATCCGCTTGTCGGCCGTGCAGTCGACGTTGTCGAACGCGGCGATGTAGGAATCGACCACCGTGGAGGGCTGCGGGCTGAAGGTGATGAAGGTGCCGCGTCCGGAGTCGGTGCCGCGGATGCTCGGATCGACCCAGATGTTGCGGTCCTTGTACAGGGTGTTCTTCAGGCCGGTCGGGAAACCGGTGTTCTTCGAGCAGCCGGTATTCGCGCAGTAGGTCATTCCGTCGTAGCGCATGCTGAACTCGTTGAACAGCTTCTTGTCGTTGTAGACGACGGTGAGTTCCTGCCAGTAGTTGCGGATCTGGCTGCGCGCCCAGTTACCGGAGGACGAGATCACCGCGGGCTTGGCGCTGGCGGCGGCGCGGGCCGAGCCGGAGGCGCCGTCCCAGATCGTGTCGCTGATCGTGACGAACTTCTCGTGGTTGATCGCGTAGGGGAAGGTTTTGCTGGAGTTGGTGTTGAAGCAGCCGTTCGAGCACCATTCGATGCCGTCGGTCTTCCCCCCCGCCGTCTTCGGGATGCCGGTGATTCCGGCGAGGGTCAGCAGCCGGCGGTTGATCAGGGCCTTGGCCGAGCCCGGGGTGATGGATCCGCCGTCGAGCACCAGGCCGACCTTGACGTTGCGCTTCTTGACCAGGTACTCCAGCGCGTCGTAGATGACCTCCGGGTCGCTCTCCGGGCGGCTGCCCAGGCTGCCGGCGGGATCGGCGCCGGCCTTCAGGCCCGGCTGGGTCATGGTGCCGATGGCCCGGATGAAGTACATGCCGATCTTGATCTCGGCGTTCTGCCGGGCGCCACACAGGATCTGGGCGATCTTCTTCGGGAAGTCCCAGGGGGTCTGGTTGAGCGGGTCGTAGTACCCGCGCACCTCCATGTCGTCGACGTTGAACCAGGCCTCGTAGGCACGGGGCTCGTCGGTCAACGTCGGACACGCCGACGTGGTGGGCACCTTGATCACGGCGTCATCGGTGTCGAAGCTGAGCGCGTGGGCATTGGACGCGAGCATCACGGTCGACAGCGCCGTCGCGGCGAGTGCTATCGGAACCCGGGATCCACCGCGTTTCTTACTTCCCAAGGCCATAGCTTCCCCTCGCTCGTCGGCATCGATTGGTTTGCAGGCGGGCCTCGATGGCCGACCTCCCGCTGGGCGGTAGCATACTTGATCCTGCTAAAGATCCCCGGACGCGGGCTTTGAACGGGGATCGTCCGGAGAATATGGAGGTGTCATGCGGCGTGTCGTGATCTGCCTGATGGTGGCGATTCTGACGCTGGCGGGAGCCGCGTCGTCCGCACCGCAGGCGCATGCCGCCGGGCGCCTCCGGGTGAGCAATCCGGCGCCGCGACAGGAGCTCAGCGAACGACCCGGCTGGGTGAGCCTGGCCTTCGACGGAACGGTCAAGCGGTCGCTGCTGAAGGTGCTGGTCGTCGACGCGCGCGGCGCCAACGTGGTCGTCGGCGAACTGATCTACCAGGGCTCCGCGGTGCTGGTGCAGCTCAACAACGAACTGCCTCGCGGCACCTACACGGTCAAGTACCAGGTCGATCGCAAGAGGGACGGCCAGCCCGAGGGCGGCGCCTTCCAGTTCGCCTACGGCAAGGGGCGATGGACCACGGTCGTCGCCTCGTGGAGCGGCACGGCGCAGCAGCCGCCCGAGATGGCGAACCCGGACCCGATGGCCACCGGGCCGGTGGTGGTGCCGACCACCACCCCGCCGGTGGTCGAGGTGAGCGATCCGGCGTCGCCGACGCGGACGGCCTCGCCCTCGCCGAGCAGGTCGAGCGCCTCGCCCACAGAAGCGAAGGCCAGGCCCACCACCGCATTGATCGCGCTGATCGTCAGCACGTAGCGGCTGATCTCGATCT
>JAANMX010004401.1_pt1 | contig 11201 bp, 10 predicted proteins | sample 7279681 | NCBI WGS metagenome assembly JAANMX01 (sample SAMN14094542, study PRJNA606508) | bioreactor metagenome | isolation source: A lab-scale SPAN reactor treating ammonium-rich wastewater day 351 | place: Ireland: Galway | collected 2018-01-01
CAGGCATCTTCGCAGGCTCCCGTAGCGGGATTGGAGGCTGCTTCGGCACCTGTCACATGGCTTGATACCAGGCTGTTCCAAAGTGAAATGGCCTCTGAACGGATGTTTTCCTGGAAACTGACAGCTCCTGCCAGCGCCAGAATGAGAAATGGAGGGAGAAATCGCCCGATTGATCTGGCTGATGAAAAATTCATTTTAGTAATCCCCTGTTTCTGATTGCTGTTTCGCACCGCGAAACCAACGATAACCATTGCGCCTCACGGGAATGAGGCACAGCAAGGCAGGGAACCTCAGATCAAAAGGGTGGACAATGCTGGAAGGAGTGTTCCGAACGAATATAAAGGAGGTCCGGAATCTGAAATCAGTCTCCGTGCAGCCAGGTCTGGCAGCCAGGCCAGCTGAGGCTGCACATCCGAAGGCAGGGATAAGGGAATCAGATCGGCCGGATTGAGAGTGACTCCTTGAACCACCGGTAGAATATAAGGATCACAGCATCCGGAAAGACAGGAGCAGTCATGCATCGGCTCAGGAACTTTTTTTTCTTCCGGTTCATGGGGGCAGCACTGGCAGCAGGATGACACCTCGCAGGCCTCAGCTGGCGAAAGCAGAGCGCTCCATTCGGCCAGGAGAGTCAAGCCACGGCAGGGACATGCCAGCCCACTCATCACCATCAGAGCCAGGAGGACTGAGGCGCGTTTTTTTAATGGATTGGTCTGCTGGCTTATGCGTATGGTTCGCATCATTCGTTTATCCATGCCTTTGCCCCGCCGGATCATTCAAGTCTAAATTGCAGTACTCCCGGTGTCAATTATCGGCATTGAAACGGGTGTTTTGATATAAGGCTCTTGTCCCATAGATCGTCATTTCTTCAGGGGCACGGCATGACGTGCCCCTTTGGAACTTGGGTGATCTCCCTGGGCACATCATGCTGTGCCCCTACGCAGAAAAGGGTGCTCTCCCTTTGTGGATGTATGGCATCCGAATGGCATACCGTCTCTCATCGGAAAACGGAAAGCCACAGGCTTGACGGTGAGGGGAAGTCAGATTCACATTCCCTTTGAGAAAATGAGAAACGGCGCTATGTGTCGCGCAGTGAAAAATCGCGATTCTCTCAACAGCCACAACTGGACATTTTTTTCTGGCCAATAACCGGATGCTTTAATTTAGGGATAACAGAATCTATGTCTTTTTTGTCCTGGGTTTGAAGAGGCCAGTTTTTCCGGCCTCCATCAGCCTTTCGAAAATTAGGTAGTTTAAGGATCAGGTAAAAGGAGGTTACGTAATGGAAATGGGAAGAGTGATTACTCTGATGATACAGGTATCCGCTTTGCCGTTCGCCTTCAATGTCGGGTTTGCTGTCTTGATGTTCATGACCCAGGGAGTTTTCGCCGATGGGTCCGCATGCCTCTTCGTGATCACCTCCACAGGTGCTGTTTTTCTCTGGGTCCTAAAGAATGTAAAAGCCTCAGTGATCGGTTATCTGAAGGAAGATACTCTTCGCCTTCGCCAGAAAGACCAATGGGCCAGGATTCCAATGATAATAAACACCGCAGCCGATGAACTGGCATTGGCCGCCCGTTCACACATCCTGTCCACCCTGTTGGCTGGCTATATCCTGATCGCTGTTGTTTTCGCGCTGGCTTATCAGGCTGTCGAAGGAACGCCTGCTGGCTCGATTCTGACCAACGTTTATTTCAGTCTCACGACGCTCGCAACTGTCGGTTACGGTGATATCTCTCCTCGAGGTTTTGGCCGGGTCCTGGCATGCATCGAGATGATATCCGGAGTGGCCTATCAAGTCCTTGCCATCGGCGGCGGAGCTGCTTATTTACTTGACCTCGGGAAAAATCAGCCGAGTGAGTAAACCGCATTTCTCATTCACTTTCCAATGCCTGCTTGATTTCGTGCAGTTCTTTCTGGCGGACCTTGCTGACAACCGGGAACTCCAGGTTCAGACGATCCATGACAGTACAGATCGCCTCTGAAACTGCCAGACGCGCAAACCACTTGTTATCTGCAGGAATCACAAACCAGGGAGCTTCCTCGGTGCTGGTTTGGTTGAGCATGTCTTCGAAAGCCTCCTGGTATTTTTTCCAGCAGGAACGTTCCTTGTAGTCGGCGACAGAAAACTTCCAGTTCTTCTCAGGTTCATTGATTCTTGACAGGAAGCGTTTCTTCTGTTCCTCCTTAGAAACATTCAAAAAGAATTTCAGGACAATGATTCCATTGCCAACGAGGTATTTCTCGAAATTGTTAATCTCTTTGAAGCGTTGACGCCAGATATCCCCTTTAATGGTTTCTGCTGGCAACTTCTGTTTTTCAAGGAACTCGGGATGGACGCGGACCACGAGGACTTCTTCGTAGTAAGACCGGTTGAAGATGCCGATCATCCCGCGTGTGGGAAGCGCCCTTGCAGCTCGCCAAAGATAATCATGGTCGAGCTCTTCTGCGGAAGGCGCCTTGAAGCTGGTCACCTGGCAGCCCTGTGGGTTCACTCCGGACATGACATGCCGGATGGCGCCATCCTTGCCGGCTGCATCCATGGCCTGAAATATGACCAGGATCGCATAGATATCCTGGGCATAAAGCTTCTCCTGCAGTTCCGCCAGGCGCTCCACATTCGCCGCAACTTTTTCAAGTGCGCCCTCCTTGTCTTTGAAACCGCCAGTGAAACTGGGATCAAAGTCCTTTTTGAGCGAAATCTTGCGTCCCGGAGTCACCATGATCTCGCTGAGGTTGAATTTGATTACTCCCTTTTCTCCGATTTTGACTTTGATCTCTCTTTTAGGATCGAAATTGTATTTCATGGTATTTCCTTTCATCAGAAAGCATTGGCCAGATAGAATCTGATTTGAAACAGCCTGTTTTAGCAGGCTCACTATGGGCTGATGTCACTCAGGCGGGCACCACCTTTTCAAGACAGTGGCTACCGTTTCATTAGGCTCAATGGAGCCATAATTCCGCTCAAATCCACTTTGTCTCAGGGCTTCTCGGACTGGACCGTGAGCCTCCGCCAGACGAAATTCGATGCCACGGCAATGCAGTCTTTCTCTCATCTCCTCGAGCAGTTCCGCCCCGGCCAGATCGACCGATGGAACTGATCCGAGGAAGAAAACAGCAAGACGAATTTCTTCCCCACGCTGGTTCAACAGATCTTCAAAACGGTCTCGAATATACTCCACATTGAGATAGAGGAGCGAAGCTTCGCAGCGGAACACCAGGACTTCCGGATGGCGTTCATTCTTGGGATGGCGGAGCACATCGGCGTAGTATTCCGTCCCGGGAACACGGCCCAGTTCGGTAACATTCGGACGGGCTGCCCGGCGCAGCAGGAGAACCAGGGAGAGTACTGCACCGACAAGCACACCCCGTAGAAGGCCTGATCCCAGAACTCCGAGTAGTGCTACCAGGGCCACAGCGAACTCTCCCCGGCTGAACCGCCAGATCCGTTTAAAAGCGGCAATGTCTACAAGCCCGGTAACCGCCACGAGTACAATCGCTCCTAAAACCGGCTGGGGGAGGTTCCGGAACAGGCCAGTGAAGAACACCACCACGATTAAAACGATGATCGAGGCCATCAGGCCTGATATAGGAGTGCGAGCTCCAGCGCTCTCATTTACCAGTGATTGGGACATGCCACCGCTGACCGGGTAACCCTGGCCAAGACCGGCGAAGAGGTTTGAGCCAGCCAATGCAAGCAGCTCCTGGTTTGTGTCGAACCGGTATCCATGCCTCTGGGCGAACATCCGTCCAATAGCAGCGGATTCAACAGCACCCAGTAAAAAGCAGGCCATGGCTAATGGAAGCAGCTCGTTCAGGTCATTCCTGGATACCATCGGGATTCCCACCTGAGGGAGTCCTTTGGGCACCTCACCCAGGAGGCTGACCCCTTGCGCGGACAGGTTTGTGATGGATGCGATCACAATTCCAAGAGCCATCACAAACAGTGCAACGGGTTTGTGTTTCAGATATCGTTTGCCCATGATCAAGAGAGTGAGGGCACCAAATCCAAGGATGAGAGGCCAGCTTCTGGTTTCTCCAAGGTGAGTGATGAAATCCCTCAACCGGTCCCAGAAATCACCATGCCCCCCCTTGAAACCAAAGATCTTGGGGAGCTGAGTGATCGAAAGATGGAAGGCGACGCCTGCTTTGAATCCAACCATTACCGTTTCTGAAACGAAGTTCACAACCACACCTGCACGCATCATCCAAGCCACGAAAGCCAGCACTGCAACCAGCAGCGCGGCGCAGGAGGCCAGGACCGCGTGACGCAGCGGGTCACCGGCTGACAACTCTCCCAGTGTGGAACCTGTCAGCAAGGAAATCGCGGAGGTCACGGTCACTGCAGTGTGTTTAGAGCTGCAGAAAAGCCAGAAGACCAAACCGGAAAGAACACAGGCGTACAATCCCCTCTCGGGTGGAAGATCAGCAAGCGAGGCATCTCCAATCGAGGCAGGAATCAGGTAGGCCGCCAGAGTGATTCCGGCGATCATATCAGCACGAAATAAATCAAAACGGTAATCCGGGAGCCAACGGGGAATTGAAAGAAGGAACGCCATGTTACGCCTCCATCCAATGAATCACGAAAGAGACGATCTCCACCTTCAGGGAAGACAGGTCACACCGAATAACAAATGCCTTAAATACCCTTTACGAATCCGGCAAACCAAACCACAGCGATGATGATATACATCCCTGTTGGCCATGTAAATCAAAATCTGAGATCCACAGAGAATCCGCCCCAGAACCAGGCGGGTGAGGCCAGGATCAAGCCACAAACGCAATCAGGATCAGGATGATGGCGATCACAATGAGGAGCTCAATCAGGGTGAACGCTTTGGCGCTTTGGCGCTTTGGCTTGATTTCATCAGTCACTCTCCAACATGACATCATGATGAATAAGGCCAGTAATTATGATGACTCGATGAAAACGGTACCCAGCGCCTTGAGACCTGTCAACGCGATTTTTTTCGGGCCAGCGGTTCCCCAATCCTTGCAGACTCCATTGGCCAATGATCCGAAAAAGAGTGAAATTTTGGCAAGCCAGAGTGGAAACCGTGTGCCTTTTCTTCTCCAGATTGGGGGATTTTTTGAATAATCTGCAAGGTTTTTGCAGTTGGAAATCTGTTGACTTCTCCGGGGTGTTTGCTCTAATATACGAATTCTTGGTACCGGAATACATTTAGACCGGTTTTCAATAGTGGATAACAGGGATAAGATTTCCCGAGTTCTATTTAGCGGAATTCTCAGAGGAGGGTTTGTCATGATGGCTCGAAAGTCTTCGTGGTATGTTTCAAGTGTCCGCCTGATCGGTATGGCAATGGGGGTTGCAGCCTTTTTTTGTCTCCTTCCGGCCAGCTCCTGGTCGGATGTATCGGCGGACATTGACAACAGTGGTTATGTGGACTCAAAGGATCTGCTGCTGCTCCATGAGCAGTGGCATCAGGCGGTTCCCCCTTACATCGACCCCTCTGAACAGGCTGTTGCAGCCATCCAGTCTGTGTCGGTGCCTGTCGATAACAAACCGGAAGTGACTTTCAGCCTGGTTGACGGAAAAGGGAAACCGGTGGATCTGAGCAAGGTGACCACGATCCGGTTCACCATCGCACGAATCATAGAAATCGATGTGGCCAAGAACCGCACCCGTTACCAGAACTATATCCTCAATTCGGCCGGCCAGCCCACCTATGACTCAGGAGGGAAAGGGAATCTGACTGCCCTGGGAAATGGAGCTTATAAATTCAAATTCAACAGCGCCATCAACATAACCCAGCCGAATCTGACACACACCATCGGCGCACAGATTCAATACAACCTGGATGGCGATGGCTTCTTCGCGGTCGCAAACCCGCTTTTCAATTTCCGCCCGGATGGTGGAACAGTGACGAATGTTCGCGAACTCTCGACCACGGATGCCTGCAATGCCTGCCACAACCCTCTCGCGCTCCATGGCGGCGGGCGGCGGGATTATGGACTGTGCACCCTGTGCCACCACCCGGATGTGGTCGATCCGGAAACAGGCGCCAGTGTGGATATGGCCCACATGATTCATCAGATCCATATTTCTCACATGTTCCAGAAAGAGAACAATGCCGGGCAGGTGAATAATGGCATCAACAGTGTCAGCCCTTATGTGGTGATCGGTTACCAGAACAGTGTTCATGACTACTCCGAAGTCACCTACCCGCAGGATGTCCGCAACTGCGACAAGTGCCACACCGGAAGCGCCGCCCATCCAGAGCAGGCCTCCTGGAATTTCAAAGCTCCATCACGGCTGGCCTGCAGTGGATGCCATGACAAGGTCAACTTTGCCAACGGCCAGGGGCATGGTGGTGGAATCATCCAGGCGGATGACAACATGTGCGCCTTCTGCCATTCCGAAGCTGCACTCCGTGACAACCACCTTGTGCCGCGCAACTCCCCACAGCTGCCGGCTCTGATCGCAGAGATCCTTGATGTCACTGCGACTGCCGGCTCTCCCGCCGAGATCCAGTTCCGCCTTGCCCAGGCAGTCAACAATGTGACTTCAACTGTGGCTCCGAGCGGCCTGAACCGTGTGGCGGTGACCATGGCAGGGCCGACCACCGATTACAGCTTCGATCGGACCGAGACCATCACCGATGGGAATTCAACAGGCAATCCGGATGGCAGCAGGAATTACACCTTCAATAGCCCGATTGACGCCAGCGCGACGGGAACATTCGCCTTCGCTCTGGAAGCCAGATCGGCCCCACAAACAATCAAAGGGGAATCGGTGCGTTCCTCAGCCCCCAATCCAGTGGTGTATGTCCCGATCACCGGCCAGGTCGAACCTCGCCGTGAAGTGGTGGACTGGAACAAGTGCCTGAACTGTCATGATGTGCTTTCGCTTCATGGTGATAATCGCAATGCTTATGGACTTTGTATCATGTGCCACCGTCCGGGTGGAGATGATGAATTTCGCCGCAATGCCGGAGACATGCCTCCGGAGTCGATCGACATGAAGTACATGATTCACAAGATTCACTCCGGAAGGGAACTGGATGGCGAATACACTGTCTATGGTTACCGTGTTGGCAGTGCCACCAACCCGGTTGATTTCAAAGAGGTCACTTATCCTGGGGATCGCCGTGATTGCGAGCAGTGCCATCTTCCAGGCACCTATGGAATGCCAGCTCCCGCGGGTGCTCTCGATACAGTCGTCACGCAGGAACTCGGTGGTGTTGGCGAAGTCTGGCGGCTCAAGCCGACCTCAGCCGCCTGCCTGACCTGCCATGACAACAATGAAGCCAGGCAGCACGCCCAGACCTACCCGGCGATTTCGGGTGGTGCTGAGAAATGCATCGACTGCCATGGTGATGGCAAGGAATGGTCGACCCGCAAGGTCCATTATCGTGGTTTGTAACATCGTATCTTGAGAGAGGCCGGAAGGTCTTTATGAAGAGGAGGCCGGTGATCCATGGGGGTGACCGGCCTCCTGCCTTATAGGGGATGCCAGCTAAGCAAAAACGGTCTGGAGAAGACCAGTTGGATCGGGAGACTGCCCGGACTGGCGGTTCATTCTGGCAGAAATTACTTCACCGGCTGTTTTTCAGATTCGTGTCCAGCCACTCAAAGGCATCCTGTTGCATCTGTTGATTCAGGCAGTGCGGGACATCATAAAAATTGCACCTGAAGCGGTCCGGGGCGCCGAAATGGGTGTAGATGTCCTGGATCTTCTTTTCTGCGGCACGCATTCCATCGAGAGTGAAGAGCTGATCTTTAGAACAATTGACCACCAGCAGCGGCTGCGGCGCATTCAGGCCAACCACATCGGGAAGATCGAGGAAGGCATATTGGCGCGGGATGTACAGCATCCAAGTGTGGTTCCGAAGATGGTCGAAGAGCAGATCGGCATAGGTGGTCATCCAGCCGGCCACCACTCCGGCTTTGATCCGGGAGTCCAGGCCAAACAGATGCGCCGAACGAAAACCTCCGATCGAAAGCCCCATGCAGCCCACCCGTTCCGGATCGACCTCGCTGCGTGAAAGCAGATAGGACAGACTGGCGCGATCATCCTGGAACATCACGCCTGGCCAGGTGGTCCCGCTCATAAAGAAGGTTTTTGCCATCAGGGATTCATGCCGCGAAGCAAAGGCATTGAATTCACGGATAAAGGCATCCTCCCCAGGGGTCAGACCTTTCAGGCTGTCCGGGAATGGGGCCGCAACTTCATCCGGCGCAAGCCTCTGTGATCCGAAGTAGAAACAATCCGGAACAAGCACCACATACCCCCGCCGAACCAGCTGATCGGCGAAGCACTGCCCCTGGTAGGATTCAGCAATGTGCTCCTGAAGGCTGGGTGTGGATATTTCCGTTTCGGTGATCTTTTCTTTGCCGTAGTAGTAATACCCGCCATGGTCATGCAGAGCGATGACTGCCGGTGCAGGCCCTTTCAGGCCATCCGGAATCAGGAGGAAAGCTTCGGTCCAGCGGCCGGGTGCCACTGCATAGCGCACCAGCTGACGGGTGTATCCATCCTTCTGGCGGGATTCAAGGACTACTGCCTCGAATGGAACCGGCGGGGGATTGTATTCAAGCAGCTCGAACATCCTGGCACGCCCTTCTGTGCGCCATTTTTCGAGATCCCCCCAGGGACGGGTGAGCAGGGAGAGAGACAGCGGACTGTGGTCTGCCAGGCTTTTGAGAAATGGATAACAGGATCCGACATCGCTTTTCATCGGCTCAATCTCCTGTCCGGCGCTGGTTTCCAGAGCCGCCTGAATGAAGAGTGTGAAGCATGCCAGGAAAACAATCCAGCGGTGAGCACTCATTGTTCCAAGGCCTCCTTCGGGGTATGTTCATGCGCAATGAAACTGAATTTTTATACCAAATACGACCGGCAGGGAGCCAGCAGCCGTTATCGAACCTACCAGTACCAGCCGGAATACCGAAGCGCCGGATTATCGCCGCGCTGCCTTCCCATGTTCAGTGATGAATACCTGAAGAACCGTTACCAGCATGGCAGGTGGGGTTCCCAGTTTTTTCCGCTGTATCAGAAACGCTGGGAGGATATGAAGAGGATCGGCGACTGTGATCTCGCTGTTGTCGAGAAAGAACTGCTCCCTTACCTTCCCGCAGCACTGGAGAGGAATGCCTTTCGGGAAGCCCCTCATATTCTGCTGGATTATGACGACGCCATCTTTGCCAATTACCAGCACCATCCCAATCCGGTGCTGCGAATGGTGCTGAGGAACAAAATCAGCCAGCTGATGGGCTGGGCGGATGGAGTCATCGGCGGGAGCCGTTACCTGTGTGATTATGCGTCGCAATATGCCAGAAAAGTGTGGTTTGTCCCGACCACAGTGGATGTGTCGCGTTACCAGCTGCATGAGCATGACCACGATGGGCTGATCACCATTGGCTGGATCGGAACTCCCTGGTCCGCACGTTATCTGCCGGTCATTCACTCAGCCCTCAGAAGCGTGACACAGGAGGTCTCCCTGCGCTTCCTGGTGGTCGGTGCCGATTCGCCCTTCGGGGACGAAATTCCCAGCCAATCCCTGCCCTGGTCGGAAGACCGGGAAGCCGAGCTGGTGCGCTGGATGGATATCGGTGTCATGCCCCTGGTCGACAGCCCGTTCGAACGGGGGAAATGCGGGTTGAAGCTGCTGCAGTATATGGCCTGTGGCGTGGTTCCAGTCGCCTCGGATGTGGGTGGGAACAAGGATATCATCAACCATGGAGTGGATGGCTTCATCTGCCGCTGCGAAGAGGAGTGGATCGAATGCCTGCTGGAGCTCTCACGGAACCCATCCCTGAGAATGCGGATGGGCGCCGCGGCACGGGAAAAGGTCGAACAGGAGTATTCCCTCTCGACCTGGGGGCCGAGGCTGCTGAGCATCTATCAGCAGGTGGCGGGAAAGGTCCAGGCAGCCTGAGACCGCCAGCCGCACCTGAAAAGGAAAGGCCTCCCCTTCGCCTCCCGGCTTTTTACTGCACCCACACCGGAAGAGGGATAGTCTGGTCATACCCTCCACAGTTTCCGAATCCACAGTGTTCATGTTTGACATGCACCCAGAGGACATGCAACCCCGGTTCGATGTCTTTTTTGGGAACCACCTGGAGAAGCATTTCGGTGGAAACCTGGATGGGTTCGTTCAGCTCCGCTTTGTAAACCGGCTGTTCGAAGGCGCCATCGGTGCGCACCTCGACCTGAACCGGTTTATGGATCTCCGCTCCCGGGCGTGGGACCGAATAGGTCGGCAGGGCGATCAGGCGCACATCGAAGGACTCACCCGGCGAGACTGTTTCGGGAAGAGTATCGGCCAGATAAAAAAGAATTTCGCCGCGGTGGACAAAATAGGTCTGATTCCAGGCGCCGGAATAACCCACCCAGGAGGGATCGAATTTTTCAGCCAGAGCTTTCTGGACCAGCTGCTCATTGATCTTCTGCCTCCTCAGGCGTCCATAACGGTCCACCAGGAAATACTCACGATCTTCTGTGATCTGGTAGTCCCTGCGGGTTTTTCCGGCATCATCCCGGGCGATGACGATTTCGGGATGAAGCCCGGCAGGCGGATTGGCGCCCTCGGTGATCACCACAACCTGCAGCCCCTGCGGGCCGAGCCGTTCCTGCCAGTCACTGATCCGCTGGACTGTCTCGGCGGGAACTTCAGAGCTGGCTCCCACATAGAGCATCAGGATCACCTGCCCGCGATGGCTGACCCAGGTCGGATCAAAACCCGAAGTGGAATCGACAACACTGACCGGGGGCGCAGCCATCCCGGTTTTCGGTGGAAGGGCACCCTGTACGGCCAGACCGGCACACATCACCAGGCAGACGCCGGTTGCCAGCATTACTTTTAAAAACCAGGATCCTCGCATATCCTCTGTCTCCCTCAAAGGTTTATTTATTCTCCCAGCTGTTTATTATCGTAAAGTAGAGTTGAAATCATGAGGAGAGGGATGAGATGAGATTCCCGATATTTTTAACATCCCCCATCCAGGTCCTGAAATTCCTCTTTCACCTGCCCAACCTCATCCGTTTGATCAGCCGCCTTGCCGGGGATCCGAGGGTGCCATCACGCTATAAGATGATTCTCTACTTCGGGTTTCTCTATTTTATCCTCCCGCTGGACCTTTTACGGGACTTTCCATTGGTTTATCTGGGGTATCTCGATGATCTCATGGTGATGTACTTCTGTATCAGGACTTTCCTTCGTAAATGCCCGAAACAGATT
>JAANMX010004402.1_pt1 | contig 11199 bp, 9 predicted proteins | sample 7279681 | NCBI WGS metagenome assembly JAANMX01 (sample SAMN14094542, study PRJNA606508) | bioreactor metagenome | isolation source: A lab-scale SPAN reactor treating ammonium-rich wastewater day 351 | place: Ireland: Galway | collected 2018-01-01
GCCCGCGGCCTGGGCCGCCGCGGCCATCTCTTCCATACTGTTCTTGCCATCGCTGAAGGTGGTGTGGCTGTGCAGTTCGCCCAGAATATCGCCCACTTCGATAAGCCGGGGCAGGCTGTGTTGGCGGGCCGCCTGCATCTCCCCGCTATTTTCCCGCAGTTCCGGGGCCACCCAGCCCAGACCGAGAAAGGCATAGAGTTCCTCTTCGCTTTCAAAATAGCGTTCCGTGCCATCGGGAAGCTGGGGGTGGTCCTGGGCGGTTAGGGCATATTCGTTCAGACTCCAGCCCTGTTTCTGAGCCATTTCCCGCACCGCGATATTGTGGGCCTGGCTGCCGGTGAAATAGGCCAACGCTGGGCCCCAATGCCGGCTTTCCACCACCCGCAAATCCACCTGCATCCCGCTGGGCAGGGCAATACTGGACTTGCGCTCCCCCGCACCCAGGATTTCTACAGCCTGGGGCAGACCGCGAAATGCCTCCATCACTGCCACCGGTTCTTGGCTGACAGCCAGAATGTCCACATCGCCGATAGTCTCCCGCCAGCGGCGCAGGCTGCCCGCCACTTCGATTTTCTGGATGGTGTGGGGGGGCAGGGCTGCCAGCAGATCGGCCACCAGCCCATCGGCCAGGGGGCGGGCGTCGCCGAGAGGGGTGCGGTCGTCCTGGCGGCGGGCCAGCAGTTCAATGCCCTTGAGAATGCGCTCCTCACTCTTGACGCCGAAGCCTTTCAGCGTGCGGATGCGCCCGGTCTGGGCCGCGACTTTCATCTCCTCCACGCCGGTAATGTTCAGTTCCTCCCACAGCCGCCTGGCGCTCTTTGGCCCCACATCGGGCACCCGCATCATCTCCACCACGCCTATCGGAACCTGCGCCGATAGTTTTGTGTAGTAATCAATAGCGCCCGTGGTCAGCAACTCGTCGATTTTGTCCCCGATGGCTTGACCGATCCCCGGAATGGAGCGCAGCTCGCCCGCGGCGTGAATGCTGTTGATGTCCCGGTTTAGCTCTTCGATGGTGTGGGCGGCATTCTGGTAGGCGATGATTTTGAAACGGTTGTCGCCCAGAATGAGCAGCATATCGCCAATGGCATCGAAAATCTCGGCTACCTGGTAGTTGTTGAAGCGGGGGGGAGGAGCGGACGGCATAGGCTATTCCTTTGGGTCGATAAAGCGAAGGGATGAAGGGATACTGGACTTCGACGTCAGGCTCTTATCATCCCTTCATCTGCTCAGAAGTCCCAACGGGTCTACACGTCTGCCAAAATCCCGTATCTCAAAGTGGAGATGGGGACCGGTGCTGTTGCCGGTGGAGCCAACCCGACCGATCAGTTGGCCCTGGGCTACCACCTGGCCTTCGCTGACCAGAATCTCGCTGAGGTGGGCGTAGAGGGTAATGTAGTCGATTTTGTGGTCGATGATGACAAAATTGCCATAGCCGATGTCGCTCCAGCCGGCCCGGATGACGACACCCCGATCCGCGGCGGTGACGGGGGTGTCTGTCCAGGCTGCGATGTCGAGGGCGCTGTGACCCGTACGAAAGCCCTGGGAGAGCCAGCCGTAGATAGGCCAGGCAAAGTATCCGCTGCCGTAGGGCCAATGGGCGGGCAGGGGCAGTGGGGCAGACGGTGGCGAGGTGATGGCGAGTTCACCGCCGATAGCCAGTGGCGGCAAAGGCAGGTCATCTGCCAGGGGAATGCGCAGGTGGCGGACGCTACGGCCCCCTTGCGTATTCCAGGGGTCCTGAACAATTTCGCCCGGTGTAGTGGCATAGCGGGCCGCAATGGCGGAGAGGGTTTCGCCGGGCTGGACCTGATGACAGAGAAAGGGGCGCTCTGGCACCGTCAGGGTGTCGCCGATCACCAGGGGCTGCTCCCAGGCAAAGGAGCGGGAGAGGAGACAGGCGGTCTGCTCCACATCCAACCCCAATTCCAGGGAGACGGTCAAAAGGGTGTCGCCGGGCTGCACTGTGTATTGGACACCCGCAGGCCAGCCCCCATTGACCGGAGCTGCTTCCTGGGCCGAGACGGCAACAGGCAAGACGAGATACAACCACAAAGACACAAAGAGACAAAGAAGAAATTGAACCATCCCCTTTGTGTCTTTGTGCCTTTGTGGTTGAGGCCAGAGTCTCATTCGGCACGCAGAAAGAGTGAACTCTTCTTCCAATCTTTGCGCTTCTCCTGCACGGACTTAAGATAAGAGCGCCCGTCTTTGTCCTGAATGTTGTGGAGGCTGTGGCGCAGAAGGGTGACGGCCACGCCCCCTTTCATACTGACGTGAACGTCATAGCGGCTGAAGCCTGTGACCAGCCCCCGGATGACCGAGCCATCCCGCAGGGTGAAAAAGAGGACAACCCGCTCCTGCATCAGCGGAAAGAGGGTCTTGTTCTTGACGAACTGGCGCTCCCGGTGAAAGGGGGTCGGCGTCAGTCCGAGTTTGTCCACAGCCGGGTCGGGCTTGATGAGCTTCCCCACCGCGGCGGCCCGCTCTGCCGGGTAGAGATAGTGGATGTCGTGCTTGTGTACCGTTTCCGGAGCGCCTTCCTCTGGGGTCAGCGTGACTGTATAGGTTTCCAGCCCACCCAGCCGCGCCCGGACGACCCTGCCCGGATGCAAGCGGAAGTCCCACAGCGCGCCCGAAGCCAGCACCTCATCAAAAATCGAAAGGCTGTCGTGTTCGGCCAGATATTGCTTAAGACCGACCAATTGGCCGGATGGGATAGATTGGGTCATCGGTTGATTGGGTAGGCAGCAGGGCGGTTGTAGTGTGCGTAATCTGGGGGCACTGTAGCATAAATGAGGATCGAGGGCAAGTCGGAAATGTAGCTGTTTATTACACTTTCAAAAAAATTTCCAGCAGCCTGTCGGAGAGAGAAGAAATAGAACGCGGATGACGCGGATCGGGCTGATTTTCACTGATAAAATCGAGAAAGATCCGGTTTTTTCCGCACTTTCCGCCCTATCCGCGTTCCATTCTGTGCTACTCCGACAGGCTGCTGGAAATTTGCGGAATCAGAAGCAAGGCGATCAGCCCGGCCAGTGAGCGCTGATTGAGTAGCCGAGTCTGCGAGGCGTATCGAAATCAAGCGAACGGGTCGACGAGAAGATTCCTCCTACCCGCTGGGTTTCGATACGGCGGGAAACAGCCCCCGCCTACTCAACCGGCGCTAGTCTTGCGTCGTTCCCCGGCGACAACTAACGCCCACGACGCGGTGTCCTGAGCCTGTCGATGGGTCGATCTTTTTGCGGTACGGAGTAAGTTCTATTCTCATGAAATGATCCGGCGGAGGTGGAGAGGGTGTGATATACTGCAACTGTTTCTTGGGTGGTATGAATGCTGAGGAGGTGAAAGATGTACGCTGTGCGTCAGGTGGTGCGTGTGGAAGGCCGAAAAATTGTGCTGGACTTGGTAACTACTCAGCCAACGACAGAAATAACCACTGAATACACAGAACACTCGGAAGTTCTCCGCTTCTTTCCGTGTGTTCCGCGGTTAATAAGCAGAGGATGCCTGAGTAGTTACCGGACTTGTCTGATTTTCCAGCAGAGTATGCAGAAGTGATTGTGATGCCTGCTAAGGCGGCTGACTGGGGCGCGAATGGAGAGCAGACGCTGGCAGAATCAGTCACGAGAGAGACCATTCGGGCTATACAGGCAATGGATACGAGTCAAATGACATACGAACAACGCTCAGCACAGGAACGGACGTTATCTCTTCTGGCTGAGAAGCCTCTGCCAGGAGCGCCCCGTCGGTTGGGAACTTTCGATGGTCTGGTCGAGATCGCCGAAGACTTCAATGCTCCGCTGCCAGATGAAGCGATCTATTGGGGTTCTCTTACTGACGAATATGGAGTGAGCGTCGATAAATGAAGCTGCTTCTCGACACACAGATACTCATTTGGATAGCTTATCCCCCTTTTCTCATCACCCCTCCCCCTCCCCCCACTCCGCCACCACCAGCCGGAAGATGTCCGATTCGGTGATGATGCCCACCAGCCGGTTACCCGCCCGCACAGGCAGGCCGCTGATTTTCGCTTCCAACATCAGTTCTGCGGCTGCCTGAATCGTATCCGTGGATTCGATGGAGATGGGGTCGTAGCTCATCACCTCTTCGACGGTGAGATTGATGTAGGGCAGCTCCTCCTCCAACTCCTCCTCGTCTGGGAAGAAGGGGACGTGCTGGAGCAGATCGCTGCGGGTGATGATGCCCACCAGCTCCCGCTGTTTGTTGACCACCGGCAGGCGGCGCACTTCGTTCTCCTCCATCAGCCGGTAGGCCTCGGCCAGGGGCGCGTCGGGCGCAACCGTCACCGGGTTCGGCGTCATCCAATCCCGCACTTCCATTCGGTGTCTTGCTAATTGAGAAGTCATCGCATTACCTCCTGAAACACAGGACACGGATTTGCACGGATGGCAGGGATTGACACGGATTCACAGAAGACTAGCGCCGGTTGAGCGGTGTCCTGAGCCTGTCGAAGGGTAGGCTGGGGCCGTTTCCAGCCGTATCGAAACCTTTAGATTGAGCCTGTCGAAATCCAGCGGGTTAATCCCAATATTCGTCTACCCGTTCGCTTGATTTCGATACGCCCTCCGAAGACTCCGGGCCACTCAATCAGCGCTCACTGGACTTGTGCGCAATCGCCAAAATAGCAGTTATCCGTCCCATCCGCGTCATCCGCGTTCCATTCTTAAAGCAATACCCCCGTCGGGTCGTTGCGCCAGGATTGCAGGACTTTCATATAGTTGGCCCGCTCGAAGGCGGCGGGGTCAGCCACGTTAATTTGGCTCATACTACCCTGCATCTGGGCGATGGAGTGGTATTCCCGCTCTTCCATCCAGCGGGTCATCTCGCCTTTGATCTCCCCGATGCGTCCGAGACCGTTGCGCAGCAGTTCCCCGGCCAGCATAGAAACTTTGGCCCCGGCCATCATCCCCTTCAACACATCTTCGTAAGTATGCACCCCATTCGTAATCGCAAAGTCCACCGGGATACGCCCATAGAGGATGGAGACCCAGCGCAGGGGCAGACGCATGGCGAATTGGGTGCTCAACACCAGATGGGGCACCACTTCCAGCCGGTCCAGATCAAAATCGGGCTGATAGAAGCGGTTAAAGAAGACCAGACCGTTGGCCCCTTCCTCGGCAAAGCGCTTGGAGATATTGGCGATGGAGGCAAAGTAGGGGCCGATCTTCACGGCCAGGGGAATGCTGATGTGCTTGCGCACATCGCGCAGCACGTCCAGATACATTTCATTGACCTCCGCGCCGGTCACATCCGGGTTGGCGGCGATGTAGTACATATTCAGTTCCAGGGCGTCGGCCCCGGCTTCCTCAATTTTGGTGGCGTAGTCAATCCAGCCGCCGGGGGAGGCGCCGTTCAGACTGCCGATGATGGGGATGTCCACGGCCCGCTTGGCTGCGGCGATCAGATTCAGATATTCATCCGGCCCCACATTGTAGTCGCCCAGGTCCGGGAAATAGCTCAGGCTCTCGCCGTAGCTCTCCGTGCCATAGCTCAGGTAGTGGTCCAGGCGGCGGCTTTCGTATTCGATCTGCTCCTCGAAAAGCGAGTACATCACTACCGCGCCTGCGCCGGCATCTTCCATACGGCGGATACCGTCCAGCGTTTGGGAGAGGGGCGACGACGACGACACAATCGGGTTGGAGAGTTCGAGGCCGAGATAGGTGGTTGAGAGGTCCATCGTAGGGTTCCTTTGTGTTCTGGTGGCAATCGTCCGGCGTAAGGCGTGAAACGTGAAGCGTGAGTTGGTTCGACTGTTCTCACGTTTTACGTTTCACGTCTCTCTGGGCAAAAGACTATTCTGCGGACTTCTCCGCCCCACTCCCCTTCGCCTTCGCCATCTCTTCGTATTTCCGCCAGCGTTCGTTGACCGCTTCCTGAGCCTGGGCGAGGAGTGTTTTCGCCACCTCCGGGTTGCTCTTGGAGAGCATCCGGTAGCGGTTTTCGTTGTAGGCGTAGGTTTGCAGGGGAATCTTCGGTGCCCGACTGTCCAGTTGGAAGGGATTCTTGCCGGCATCCTTCAGCCTCGGATCGTAGCGGTAGAGCGGCCAGTAGCCCGCCTGGGTTGCCAGATTCTGCTGCTCCATCCCCTTGGCCATATCGATGCCGTGGGCGATGCAGTGGGCGTAGGCAATGACAATCGAAGGCCCGTTGTAGGAGACCGCCTCTTCAATCGCCTTGACTGTCTGGCTGTCGCTGGCCCCCATGGCAATCTCGGCCACGTAGACATTGCCGTAGCCCATAGCCATCAGCCCCAAATCCTTCTTGGGGGTCGGCTTGCCGCCTGCGGCAAACTTGGCCACCGCGCCCAGGGGCGTGGCTTTGGAGGATTGACCGCCGGTGTTGGAGTAGACTTCCGTGTCCATCACCAGAATATTGATGTTGCGCCCGCTGGCCAGAACGTGATCGAGACCGCCGAAGCCGATGTCGTAGGCCCAGCCGTCGCCGCCGATAATCCAGACGATCTTGTCCACCAGCACATCGGCCAGGGAGAGCAGGTCTTTGGCGGCGAATTCGACGCGCTTCCACTCGGCAGCCGTGACCGCCGGGGAAGGGGGCAGGGCCAATAGTCCGTGCAGGGTACCCTTCAATTCCTCCACCCGCAGACGCTGGACCTGGATGGATGCCTCGTCGGTATCATCCGCCCCAGCGATGAGATCGCCCGCCAGGTCGTCGCCGATGTAGACCCGCAGCCGCTCCACCAGTTCGATGGCGTAGTCCCGCTGCTTCTCCAGAGTCAGGCGCATGCCCAGACCAAACTCGGCGTTGTCCTCAAAGAGACTGTTGCTCCAGGCCGGGCCGCGACCGTCGGCATTTGTGGCCCAGGGGGTGGTGGGCAGGTTGCCGCCGTAGATGCTGGAACAGCCCGTGGCGTTGGCGATAATCGTGCGGTCGCCGTAGAGCTGGCTGATCAGCTTCAGATAGGGGGTCTCGCCACAGCCCGCGCAGGCCCCGGAGAACTCGAAGAGGGGCTGGAGCAGTTGGATGTTCTTGACATTCGTAAAGTTGATAGACGGATGATCCGCAGGGGGGGTGTCGATGGTGACGTGGCCGTGGCCGTTTGTGTGGATAGCACCCGTGCGGTCAAATTCGGGCAGGCTGAGGAAGAAATCCCAATCCCGCACACCTTTTTCCAGAATCGGCGGTAAGCTCTCCATATTAATCGCCTTGCGCCCCACCGCGGATTTGTTCTTGGCCGGGCAGACCTCCACGCAGAGGGTGCAGCCGGTGCAGTCTTCCATAGCCACTTGCAGGGTGTAGAGCAGACCGTCCATCTCCCGCCAGCGGGCCGGGGAGGTCTCGAAACCTTCCGGCGCGTGGGCAAAGGCGTCGGGCGTCCCCACTTTGGCCCGAATGACCGCGTGGGGGCAGACCATCACGCACTTACCGCACTGGATGCAGACGTCCGGGTCCCAGACCGGCACTTCCAGGGCGATGTTGCGCTTCTCCCATTGGGTGGTGGCGCTGGGCCAGGTGCCGTCGTTGGGCAGGGCAGAGACGGGCAGCAGATCGCCGTCGCCCGCAATAATCTGGGCGGTCACATTTTGCACAAAAGCGGGCGCAGTGCCGGGGACCGGCGGCAGCATCTCCATGCGACCGTCGGCCTGGGCAGGCACAGGGATCAGGTGCAGATGGGCCACCGCCGCGTCCACCGCCTCGAAGTTGCGCCTGACAATCGACTCGCCCCGCTTGCCATAGCTCTTGCGGATGGCCTGTTTGATGCGCTCAATGGCCTCGTCCTGGGGCAGCACGCCACTGATGGCGAAGAAGCCCGCCTGCATTATCGTATTGATGCGTACGCCCAGATTCAGCTCCGCGGCCAGGGCATAGGCGTCGATGTTGTAGAGTTTCAGCTTCTTGCGGATAATCTGCTCCTGGACCATCCGGGGCAGTTGCTCCCAGACTCCTTCGGGTGGATAGGGGGCATTGAGCAGAACCGTCGCCCCCTCTTCGGCCAGGGCCAGCACATCGTAGCGGCGCAGGAAGCCGAACTGATGGACGGCCACAAAATTGGCCTGGCGGATGAGATAGGTGCTCTGGATCGGTTTCGGCCCGAAGCGCAGGTGGGAGACTGTGCGCGCCCCGGACTTCTTGGAGTCGTAGACAAAATAGCCCTGGGCGAAGTTGTCGGTCTCCTCGCCGATAATTTTGATGGAATTTTTGTTGGCGCTGACAGTGCCGTCGGAGCCGAGACCCCAGAAGACCGCCCGCACCACATTGTCCGGCTCGATGTCGAATTCCGGGTCGAAGTCCAGACTGGTGTGGGAAACGTCGTCGAAGATACCGATGGTGAAGTGGTTCTTGGGTTTGGCTTTGGCTGCCTCATCAAAAACGGCCTTGACCATCGCTGGGGTGAATTCTTTGGAGGAGAGGCCGTAGCGTCCGCCGAAGACCCGGGGGAGAGGCGTATTGCGTATTGCGTATTCCGTAGCTCCTTCGGCGATGGCAGTTACTACGTCCTGGTAGAGGGGTTCGCCGGCGCTGCCGGGTTCTTTGGTGCGGTCGAGGACGGCGATGGAACGGACAGTCTCCGGCAGGGCGGCCAGGAGATGTTCCACAGAGAAGGGGCGGAAGAGGCGCACTTTGACCAGCCCCACCTTTTCGCCCTGTTCCACCAGCCAGTTGACCGTCTCCTCGGCAGTCTCTGCGCCGGAACCCATCATCACAATCACCCGCTCGGCGTCGGGTACACCCACGTAGTCGAAGAGGCGATAGCGCCGTCCGGTCTGTTCCTCGAACTGCTCCATCACTTCCCCGACGATACCGGGCAGGGCCGAGTAGAAGGGGTTAACCGTCTCCCGGGCCTGGAAGTAGACATCCGGGTTCTGGGCTGTGCCCCGAATGAAGGGGCGGTCCGGGGTAAGCCCGCGTGACCGGTGGGCGCGCACCGCGTTGTCGTCGATGAGGGCGCGGATGTCGTCGTCGTCCAGTTGTTCGTATTTGTTGATCTCGTGGCTGGTGCGGAAGCCGTCGAAGATGTGCAGGAAGGGAACCCGACTCTGGAGGGTGACGGCCTGGGAGATGAGGGCGAAGTCCTGGCATTCCTGTACGGAGTTGGCGAAGATCATCCCCCAGCCTGTGCCCCGGGCCGCCATCACATCGCTGTGGTCGCCGAAGATCGAGAGTCCCTGGGCGGCCAGAGAGCGGGCGGCGATGTGAAAGACGGTGCTGGTCAGTTCCCCGGCGATTTTGTACATATTGGGGATCATTAGCAGCAGCCCCTGGCTGGCCGTAAAGGTTGTCGTGAGTGAGCCGGTCTGCAACGCGCCGTGGACCGCACCGGCCGCGCCCCCTTCCGACTGCATCTGCACCACCAGGGGTTTGCTGCCCCAGATGTTGTTCTCGCCCACCGCGGCCCAGGCGTCGGCCAGCTCGCCCATAGGCGAGGCAGGGGTGATGGGATAGATGGCTACGACTTCGTTGGTCTTGTAGGCGATGTAGGCCGCTGCCTCGTTGCCGTCAAGGGTCACTTTTTGGCGGGTCATCGTTGACTCCTTATACAATGGACACGGATGAAGAAAGGAACACGGATGACACGGAGCAGACAGATTTTCACGGATGAACCGCGTATTCTGTGGTTGTTCTGATCCGTGAAAATCCGTTCCATCTGTGGAAAACCGTGTACTTCTGTAAAATTCCCTGGTACACACGGGCGCGTGCTTCGTTCTGCATTCAGGATAGACCCGATAGCAGGATTCTTCGCCCCACGCGTGGGGGGCGTTGGGGCTGGTCAGGTGGCGGGGAATGGAAGGCAAAAAGCAAAAGGGGAAGGCAAAAGTGTTCTGGGTGAGGATTCGGAGTCTGGTTGTCTTTGCGTAGGTTTTCATTTAGAATATGTCTATGAACAACGAAACCGCCTACGTGATGTCCGCTATTCGCTCCGCGCGTCGATCTCTGCGCTGGCGGGCTGGCAAAGCAGACGAACATCTGGCCAAACGAATCCGCCTGGGACACCTACTGCGGGGAAGCGGGTTGGTAGAGTACGAGGCTCTCATTCATCGGGTTCTTAGCGAACCTAGCGCAGAAGTCTATCTCTTTACCTTTCGTGAGAATGTGTATCCAACCGTTGTTGCCACTGTCGCCAACGCGGTATGGCTTGTAATGTTGGATATAAGCGGCGGAATGGAAACAGCCTTTCTGGTGGAACAACCGCAAGACTATTTTGCCGATCCCCGTTTTGAACGGCTTGGCTTGTTGCAGGAGTTGGAACAATGAACCGTCTGTTAAAGCATTATCAGATCGATGTGGATTTTCCCGGAGTCAGCGGGGCCGAGATGCTGGAAATGCTGTTGATCCGGGATCAGTTGGCAGAGCAGGAAGGATTGCTCACGCCTAGGGAACGGGAAGTACTCGCTGTCAGTGACAGGCAACTGTTGCGTCAGGCGGCCCTTTTCCACGCGGAGCTTTCCCGTTTTATCGACCTGGCCCAACGGCGTCAAGAGAAGCGCATTCTGCCAGACCGCTGGTGGTGGCATCTGGACGTGCTGGCGGAACTGCCCGCGGGCGCGGTGATTTCTGTGGAGGAGACGGTGGCGGGGGATTGAAAGTCTCGGCTGGCGGATTCTTCGCCCCACGCGTGGGGGGAGTTGGGGCTGGTCAGGTGGCGGGGAATGGGTGGCGTGTCTGCTCACCCGTCCAGCGGCTTTGAGGGCCGAAGCGTAATAATTTTGCGTCCTTGACTGAAAAGAAATAGGTTAGTATACTCTTTTTGTAAGAACAAAACAGAGTCCAAAACTGTTGCGTGTTTTCAGTAAATAGGGCCCCACTATCACCTCTGAATAGTACTAAATACGGAAACTTTTCCACCATCACGTCCTACTCGAGGTTGGCATACGGGATGAATTCGCATAATAATTGTTGGCCGCTACACGTGTACTGCGAATAGCTGTGAGATAGGTATAGGATAGATTAGGATCAAATATTACAAAGTAAGGTGGCAATGCTCTGAGCATTACTTCAATTCTCATCAAGAATAACACTCGCGTACAATGTACCGAGGAAGGTGGCTAATATGCCATTCTCCATAAGAATAAAGATTATTCGAGTCACATTATCGCTGTTGTTCACTGTGGCGCTTCTTACTAGTACACGGCGGCGTAAATAGACCAATACCTATGACTGCTCCCGCCGGGTCACGAACCCGGTGCTGCCAAGAGGGGAACTGTCGCTGGTCATGGG
>JAANMX010004406.1_pt1 | contig 11188 bp, 10 predicted proteins | sample 7279681 | NCBI WGS metagenome assembly JAANMX01 (sample SAMN14094542, study PRJNA606508) | bioreactor metagenome | isolation source: A lab-scale SPAN reactor treating ammonium-rich wastewater day 351 | place: Ireland: Galway | collected 2018-01-01
ATGCCAGCCTGCCCGGCCTGCTGCGCAGCCTGCCGGGCGTGGCCACGGTGCAGGTGCAGCTGGCGCGGCCGTGGGCGGCACCAAAGCCTGAGTGACGCTGTTTGTCCCCTCCCCCTGCTGGCAGGGGGGCGGAGGGGTGCTTTCGCATGGCCCGACCAAGAGCACCCCTCCCCAACCCTCCCCTGCTTCGCAAGGGAGGGAGCAAAGCGGGGATCTTCCCCTGCTTCGCAAGGGAGGGCATGCGCAGCACCGTTCGGCTCGGTACGGCGACCCGGCTGGGATAAACTCCGCAGGATGAATCCGAACTACCTCGACTTCGAGCAGCCCATCGCCGACCTGGAAACCAAGATCCAGGAGCTGCGACAGGCCAGCAACGGCCCGGCGCTCAACATCGACAAGGAAGTGCAGGCGCTGCAGGACAAGCTGCGCAAGCGCACCGCGCACATCTTCCGCGACCTCACCCCGTGGCAGGTGTCGCAGCTGTCGCGGCACCCGCAGCGGCCGTATACCCAGGACTACCTGCGGGTGATCTGCGACGAGTTCCAGGAACTGGCCGGCGACCGCGCGTTTGCCGACGACCAGGCCATCGTCGGCGGCCTGGCCCGCATCGACGGCCGCCCGGTGATGGTGATCGGCCACGAGAAGGGCCGCGACACCAAGGCCAAGATCAAGCGCAACTTCGGCATGCCCAAGCCCGAGGGCTACCGCAAGGCGCTGCGGCTGATGAAGATGGCGGAACGCTTCGGCCTGCCGATCCTCACCTTCATCGACACCGCCGGTGCCTGGCCCGGCATCGACGCCGAGGAGCGCGGCCAGTCCGAAGCCATCGCCCGCAACCTGCTGGAAATGGCCGAGCTGCGCGTGCCGATCATCTGCACCGTGATCGGCGAAGGCGGCAGCGGCGGTGCGCTGGCCATCGGCGTCGGCGACCGCACCATCATGCTGGAATACAGCACCTATTCCGTCATCACCCCGGAAGGCTGCGCCTCGATCCTGTGGCGCGACGCCGGCAAGGCCAAGGACGCCGCCGAGCAGCTGGGCATGACCGCCAAGCGCCTGCAATCGCTGGGCCTGGTCGACAAGGTCGTGCGCGAACCCACCGGTGGCGCGCACCGCAACCCGGTACAGATGGCGAAGCGTCTGAAGGCGGTGCTGCTCAACGAGCTGGATGCGCTGGAAGGCATGCCGATCGCCGATCTGCTGGAACGCCGCTACCGCCGCCTGCGCAGCTACGGCGCCTACGACCTCGCCTCCTGATCCGCATCTCCCTGCAGAGCGGTGCCTGCTCCGCTCTACACTTCAGGCATGCGCCTGCCTGTTCCGCCCCATCACGCGCCGCTGCTGGTCGGCTTCAGCGGCGGCCTGGATTCCACCGTGCTGCTGCACCTGCTGGCGGCGGACGAACGGATCCGCCGCACGGGCCTGCGCGCGCTGCATGTCCACCACGGCCTGCACGCGGATTCCGACGCCTGGACAGCGCATTGCCAGCGCGCCTGCGAGGCGTTGGGGGTGCCGCTGGAAATCGTTCGGGTCGAGATTGACCTGACCATCGGGCTCGGCATCGAAGGTGCCGCACGCGCAGCCCGCCATGCCGCATTCGCCACAGCGCTGGGCGAAGATGAAATCCTTGCCCTGGCCCACCACCGCGACGACCAGGCGGAAACCTTCCTGCTGCGCGCACTGCGCGGCGCCGGCGCGGATGGCCTGGCGGCGATGCTGCCATGGCGGCGCTGTGGCCACGGTTGGCTGTGGCGGCCGTTGCTCGATCTTCCGCGCGCCGCACTGCACGACTATGCCCGGCAGCACGGGCTGGCGTGGATCGAAGACCCCAGCAATGCGAACGTCGATTTCGACCGCAACTTCCTGCGCAACGCGGTGCTGCCGCTGCTGCGCCAGCGCTGGCCACAGGCAACGGACGGTTTCGCCCGCAGCGCGGCGCTGTGCGCGCAAGCCGGTGCGCTGCTGGACGCGGAAGACGCTGCCGCGCTGGCCAGCGCGCAGCGCGATCCGCAGACACTCGATTGCACGGCACTGCAGGCATTGCCGCCACCGCGTCGCGCCCGCGTGCTGCGGCGCTGGATCGCGGCGCTGGCGCTGCCGCCGCTGCCGGGCAATGGCATTGCAGGCATCGAGGCCGAACTGCTGCCCGCCGCGCATGACGCCACCGCGCGCTTCGACTGGGCCGGCACGCGGGTGCAGCGCTGGCGCGGCCTGCTGCATGCCGATGTCATCCGCCCGCCGCTGCCGGCCGACTTCGTGCAGCCCTGGGACGGCAGCGCGCCACTGGCGCTGCCCACCGGCGACACCCTGGCATTGCTCGGCGCGTCACGCTTCGATGCACCATTGCAGGTGCGCGCGCGCCGCGGCGGCGAGCGCATCGTGCTGCCGGGCCGCGGTCATTCGCATGCGCTCAAGCACGTGCTGCAGGACGCCGGCATGCCGCCGTGGCAGCGCGAACGCCTGCCGCTGCTGTTCGACGCCGACGGCAGGCTGCTGGCGGCAGGCGATGCCATCGTGTCGGCCAGCCTTGCGGCATGGCTCGTGGCACACGGCGCGCGGCTGCTGCTTTCCCCTTCTCCCTGCCTGCGGGGAGAGGGTACCGAAGGCGGGTGAGGGGCGGCTCTGGCGTAAACTCCACGCATGGCCAAGAAACCCGCAGCGCAGGACGCCTCCCCGGTCGCCGACTTCGAACAATCGATGCTGGCGCTGGAAGATCTGGTCGGCAAGATGGAGACCGGCGAGATGACGCTGGAAGAATCGCTGGCCGCCTACGAGCGCGGCGTCGGCCTGTACCGCCGCTGTCAGGGCGCGCTGGAGCAAGCCGAGCTGCGCGTGCGCCTGCTCGATGACCCCGCCAACCCGGGCGATGCGCGCGCGTTCGACGCCGGCGACGATGGCAGCACCTGACATCGCGGCGTGGCGCGCGCGCGCGGAAGCCGCGCTGGCACGCGCACTGCCAGACCCCGCCATCGCCCCGCAACGCCTGCACGCGGCGATGCGCCACGGCGTGCTCAACGGCGGCAAGCGCATGCGCCCGCTGCTGGTGTACGCCACCGGAACCGCGCTGGGCGCGCGCGCGATCGATCTCGACGCCGCCGCCGCGGCGGTGGAACTGGTGCACTGCTATTCGCTGGTGCACGACGACCTGCCGGCGATGGACGACGACGCCCTGCGGCGCGGCCAGCCAACCGTGCACGTCGCCTTCGACGAAGCCACCGCGATCCTGGCCGGCGACGCGCTGCAGACGCTGGCATTCGAAACGCTGGCCGATGCGCCGCAGCCGCCGGCCACCCGCATCGCCATGCTGGCCGAACTGGCGCGCGCCTCCGGCGTCGCCGGCATGTGCGGCGGGCAGGCGCTGGACATCGACACCACCGGAACGTGGGGTCAGAGTCGCCTTTCGCATGCAAAAGGCGACTCTGACCCCACTTTCCTCGAACGCCTGCACGCGATGAAAACCGGCGCCCTGTTGCGCGCGTCGGTGCGCCTCGGCGCGATCGCCGCCGGGACCGATGCCGACAGCCGCGCCGCGCTGGATCGCTACGCCGACGCGCTCGGCCTCGCCTTCCAGATCCGCGACGACCTGCTCGACATCGAGGGCAATGCCGCCACCCTGGGCAAGACCGCCGGCAAGGACGTGGCGCAGGACAAGGCGACCTTCCCGGCGCTGCTCGGCATCGATGCCAGCCGCGCGCGGCTGGCGGCGCTGTCCGTGGTCATGCAGGATGCGCTGGCCGGCCTGGGGACGGACACGGCCGCGCTGGCGGCGCTGGCACGCAAGGTGGTCGAACGCGACAACTGACGGAGACGCCGGGGGATGGCGCGCAAGCTGCTCAAGACCTTGCAGGATCGCATCGACGCCGGGATGGCCTCGCTGGCGGTGTGGTTCATGGATGCATGGACGGTGGTCGAGCGCGGCTGGCGGCGGCCGCTGTCGCGCTTCGCCCAGCGCCTGAAGTTCGCCTTCTATCCGCTGCTGGCCTGCGCCGCGCTGGGCTGGCTGGGCTGGGACTGGACCCACGAACGCAGCCTGGACGCGGCCGAGAACAGCATCTTCGACACCATCATCCAATGGCGCCCGATCGAACCGACGCCATCCGGCAAGACCGTGGTGGTGGAGATCGACGACTGCTCCATCGACTATTTCCGCAATCAGGGCCAGGGCGGCTGGCCGTGGCCCCGACAGCGCCATGCCGACCTGCTGGACGTGCTGGATCGCGCCGGCGTGCGCGCCGCCGGCATCGACATCCTGTTCCTCGATGCACTGCGCGAGGATCCCGACGGCGATGCGGTGCTGGACAGGATGGCGACCGGCGGCGAAGGGCGTTTCGTGTTCGCGTCCAAGCGCCAGGATCCCGCATTCGACGCGAATGCACCCTTGCGGGCCTCGCAATTGCCCGGCGCGTTCCGCAACGAAGCAAGCGCGCAGGCACCGGGGCCGCGCGTCATGGTGCTGCTGCCTTACGGCAAGGCGATGGCGAAGCATTCCGCACTGACCAATGTCAGCCGCGGACAGGACGGCGTCCTGCGGGACGTGCCATTGTCCGAGGACGTGGGCGGCTGGTCCCTGCCCACCTTGCCGCTGCGGCTTGCGATGCATTTGCAGCAGCGGCCCGGCGCCGCCTACCCGGCACAGATCCGCGTCAACTGGCGCGAGCACAGCCGCATGCCCTATGTCAGCGCGGCGAACCTGCTTGCAGGCAGGCAGGTCTGCGTCGACAAATCCGGCGAGGAACAACCCGATTTGAAGGACGCCGTGGTGCTGGTGGGTTACACCGCTTCCGGCATCAGCGACACCAAGCCGACGCCGGTCAAAGCCGCGATGCCCGGCGTGGAAGTCTGGGCCGAAGCCACCGATGCCCTGCTGCACGATGGCGCGATCCGGATGCCGCCGGCCTCGCTGAAATATTTCCTCGCGGCGCTGCTGGTGATGTTGACCACCTATGCCTTCTGGCGCGGCGAACCGCACGAGGACGTCGATCCGATCTTCGTCGCGGTCAACCTTACCCTGCTGGCCGCCGCGTTCATCGGCCTGACCTTTTTCGGCACCTTCCTCGACATCTTCGCCAGCATCGGCTTCGTCAGCCTGTGCTTCGGCCTTTGCCGCCTGTACGCAGGCGTGCAGCGCGGCCGCGCGATCGGCAACAACGACTATCGCGACGAATACGATCCGGGCCGGCATCCGTGGCTGGTGATGGCGCGGCTGCGTTTCATCGCCACGCCGGGGTTGAGCGCCTTCGCCGCGGTGCGCGGCAAGCGCGAATACCGCCGCCTGCTGCGCCGCCAGCTCTATGCCGGCAGCGACGCTGTGATGATCGAGGGCATCGTGGAGCGCAAGAGCTGGTTGCACGCGATCCTGGACGACCTGATGGTGCTGGTCTGGGAAGGCCCCGACGAGGCCACCGCGATGGCGCGGGCGAAACGTGAACTGGATCGGCTCTTCGCCTCCCTGAACGACGGCGACCTGCCGCTGGAGGCGCATGGCCGGGTGATGGTCTGCATCACCGCGGCGGAGATCGACGACAACAATGACGACGACGTGCGCGGCGAACGCATGCGCCTGCGCGAGCTGCTCGGCCGCGACCTCAATGCCAGCGACGAGTGGCCACTCTCGGCCGAAAATCGCGTGTATGAGGCAACCCCCGCCGACTCCGCACGCGGCGCCACAGGAACAACCGGATGCGAAACACCCGCCGACTGAGCCTTGCCCTGACCGTCGCCCTGCTCTCGCTGGGCCTCGTCGCCGCCGAGGCGGCGACCACCGCGACCGTGTCCAAGCCCTCGGTGGAGGTGCGTGGCGGGCCCGACTTCAAGGCGCCCGCGGTCGCCACCCTCGCGCGGGATGCCAGCGTCACCGTCGCCGGGCAGCAGGGCCTGTGGTTCAAGGTCAAGACCGCCGACGGCAAGACCGGCTACGTGCGCGTCAACGACGTGCGCATGGCCTACGCCAGGACCGAGGCCGGCACCGGCAATGCGCTGTTCACCGGCAAGGCCGGCAAGGGCCGCGTCAGTGAAACCGCCAGCGTGCGCGGGCTGGACGAGAGCGACCTGAAATCGGCGGCCTTCGATGCCGCGCAGCTGCAGTTGCTGGAATCCTACCGCGCTACCGCGGAAGAGGCCGAGGCCGCCGCGAAGAAGCGCCGCTGGCCCGGCACCGACGTGGCCTACGCCGCCGAATTCCATCCCGGCGATGCGCGGTCGCAACCGCAGGCGACGCAGGAACAGAAGCGCCAGCGCTTCGGCATCGCACGCAACCTGCTGTCGATGGTCAAGCCTGACCTGGCCGAAGCCGCCGACGGTGGCGAACAGCTGATCGGCAAGTCCGAACAGGAAGTCATCGACCAGGAACTGGAGCTCGGCCCGCTGATCGCCGGCCGCATCCTCGGCGCCGCGCCGCTGGTGGACGATCCCGCGGCGCAGCGCCGGGTCAACCTGATCGGCCGCTGGCTGGCCTCGCGCACCAGCCGCCCGAACCTGCCGTGGATCTTCGGCATCATCGAATCGGACGAGGTCAACGCCTTCGCCGCGCCGGGCGGTTACGTGCTGCTCACCCGGGGCCTGTACCGGCTGCTGGCGGACGACGCCGAGGTCGCGGCGGTGCTGGGCCACGAGCTGAGCCACGTGGTCCAGCGCGACCATTACGAAGTGGTACGCAAGCAGGAGACCCAGGGCGCGCTCGGCAAGATGGGAATGAAACGGGTCAAGGCCGGTGGCGTGGCCGGCAACCTGGCCAAGGATTACGTGGCCAGGCACGGCGCCGCGGTGATGATGACCAGGCTCGACCGCGACGCCGAGTTCCGCGCCGACGAAGCCGCCGGCATCTACCTGGCGCGCGGCGGCAGCAACCCGCTCGCCCTGTATGCCGTGCTGCAGAAGATGACCGCGCTGGGGGCGGACTCGCCGAAGCTGGCCCAGCTGTATCGCACCCACCCGCCGCTGGACGCGCGCCTGGATCGCATCGACCAGCGCGGTTACGCCGGGCTGGAGGCGTACACCAAACGCTGACGGGCACCTCCCGGCAAGGAAGGCGCCCGCCCTCATCGGATCAGGTGAACAGGCGGATGGTCAGCGGGTAGCGGTACGCCTGGCCATCGTAGGCCTTGAACGCGGCCACCAGGCTGCACACGAACCAGACCACGGCGATGGCCGCATACAGGGCCAGCAGAACCAGCCCGGCGGGCGCGGTGACCAGCAGGCCCAGCCCGAGGGTGAGCAGGGTCGCCCCGACCAGCAGGAGCGTGATCGCCACCGCCACGCCGGTGTAGATCAGCATGCTCAGGTTGAAGTTCAGCGCCTCCTTCGCGTGCTCCGAGGCGAAGGCGGAGCTGTCGCGCACCAGCAACCACACCGCCAGCGCGGCGACCGCGCCGGCCACGCCGGCCACCCAACTGGTCAGCAGCGCCGCCAGCAGGGCAGCAACATGCGCGCTGGCCGCCCACAGGCGGTCGTTCTGGCTCGAAGTCAGCGTCTGCGTCTGCACGGTTTCCATCGTCGTCTCCCACCGGAACCGATCCGGCATGGTTCGATAATGGAGGCCCCAGCCGGCGACACAATCCGGTTTGCGACGGAAGCCGGCCCGGCGCGACGAATGCCGCCAGCGCAGGCATCAACGCGCACGCCCAAAACAGGCGAGCCCGGGACAGCCCCGGGCTCGCGCTGCACCACGTCGAACCGCCGCTTACTTGATCAGGCGGATCGTCAGCGGATAGCGGTAGGCGATGCCTTCGTTGGCCTTGATCGCGGCCATGATGATCAGCACCAGCGCGGCGATGCCGACGATCAGCATCAGCGGCCCGGAGATCAGGATCCCGATCCCGAGCGTCAGGATCGTCATCGCCAGCAGGATCAGGAAGATCGCCGACACCGTGATGTTGAAGTTCAGCGACTCCTTGGCCTGATCGGCGACGAAGGGCATTTCGTCCTTCTTCATCAGCCAGATCACCAGCGGGCCGATGAAGAAGCCCCAGCCACCGATCGCCGAGGTCAGCAGGCCGCCGGCCAGGGCCGACAGATGGGCGAACATGGCCCATTGCCGTTCTTCCTTGGAAGGCGTCCCGGCCGCCGGAGGCGGTGGCGGCGTGGCGACGGTTTCGTTCTGATCCATGTGCATATCCCCGAGTGATGGAACGGCATCAACGCCGCTAGTCGAGGATAACGCGAACCGGTGACGGGAACGGACACCGGAGGCGCCGTTTCAGCCGCCGGCCACCGTCATCCGGCCCACCAGGATCGAACCGGTACGCACGTGCGAGCGCGGATCGACGTCGCTGCCCACGGCCTCGATCCCGGCGAACATCGTCTTCAGGTTGCCGGCGATGGTGATGCCATCGACCGGATAGGCGAGTTCGCCGTTCTCCACCCAGAAGCCGGCCGCGCCGCGCGAATAATCGCCGGTGATCGCGTTCACGCCCTGTCCCATCAGCTCGGTCACCAGCAGCCCGCGGCCCATGCCGCGCAGCATCGCCGCCAGGTCGCCGGCATTCGCCTTCACCTGCAGGTTGTGCACGCCGCCGGCATTGGCGGTGGTGGCCAGGCCCAGCTTGCGCGCCGAATAGCTGCCCAGCACGTAGCGCTGGACGAGGCCGCCATCGACCAGCATGGATTTGCGGGTCGCCACGCCTTCGGCGTCGAACGCGGCCGAACGGAAGCCGCGCGGCAGGAACGGGTCTTCCTCGATGGCGAACCAGTCCGGGAACACCCGCGTGCCCAGGCTGTCCAGCAGGAAGCTGGCGCGACGGTACAGCGCACCGCCGGAAACCGCATTGAGGTAGCTGCCGACCAGCGAGCGCGCCATCTCCGCGCAGAACAGCACCGGCACCTGCCCGGTCGGCAGCTGGCGCGGATCGAGCCGGTCCAGCGTGCGCCGCGCGGCCTTGCGGCCGATGGCGTCCGGCGACTCCAGGTCGGACTGCGCCAGCGCCACGCTGAACCAGCCGTCGCGCTGCATGGCATCGCCCTCGCCGGCGATCAGCGCGCAGCCGGTGCTGTACGAGGTCGCGCGCTCCGCGCCGAGGAAGCCGTGCGAATTGGCGTACACGCTGAGCGAGGCGTTGGCGTTCATCGAAGCGCCATCGGAATTGCCGATGCGCGCGTCCACGCCGCGCCCCGCCGCTTCGCAGGCCAATGCGATGTCGATGGCGCGGTCGGCGTCGAACGGCGCCGGATGCCAGCTGTCGAACTCGCGCAGCGTGGTCGCCATCAGCGCGGCGTCGGCCAGCCCGGAAGCCGGGTCTTCCTCGGTATGCCGCGCGATCGCGCAGGCCTGCGCGATGGTGGCGGCCAGGCTGTCGTCGCGCAGGTCGGCGGTGCTGGCGCTGCCCTTGCGCTTGCCGAAATACACGGTGATGCCGACGCCGCGGTCGCGGGTGGCCTCCACCGTCTCCACTTCGCCCATGCGCACGTTGACCGACAGGCCGGCGTCCTCGTTGCAGGTCACCTCGCACTGGTCGGCACCGGCCGCACGGGCGCGGCCGAGCAACTGCTGGGCGACGCCGGACAGGCGCTCCAGCCGCTGCCGGCTGTCGTCGGCGGAGAGGTCGAGATCGGTGGATGAGTTCGATGGCCTGCTGTTCAATGAATTATCCTGTAGCAATGCGAGGACGTGACGAAGAAACCGGCGAGTTTTTCAGCCCCAGCCGCAGCGAGCAGCGCCGCGCGGCGCTGGACGTGCTGGAACTGGGACAGCAATTGGTGGCGCTGAGCGCGGCGCAGCTGGCGCGCCTGCCGATTCCCGATGAATTGATGCCGCACATCCGCGAGACCCAGCGCATCACCTCGTACGGCGCGCGCAAACGGCAGCTGGCGTTCCTGGCCAAGCAGATGCGCCGCCAGGACGATGACACGCTGAACGCGATCCGCGACGCCATGAGCAAGGACGGCGACGCCGCGCGCCGCGAAACCGCCGCGCTGCACCGCGCCGAAGCCCTGCGCGACGCACTGCTGGGCGACGACGGCGACGCCGCGCTGACCGACCTGCTGGCCGCGCATCCGCAGGCCGACCGGCAGAAGCTGCGCCAGCTGGTACGCAATGCGCGCGAGGAGCGGGCGAAGAACAAGCCGCCGCGCGCGTTCCGCGAGCTGTTCCGGGAGCTGCGGGATTTGCTGACGCAGGACGAAGGTGCAGACAGCGACGGAACGGACGAGCCCGAGTCCCGGTCGTCCCTGTAGGAGCGGCTTCAGCCGCGACCGTGGCCTGGGGTCGGGGCTGAAGCACCTCCTACGAAAACGCGTCTGCAGACGCTGCGGAAATGGCATCACGCCTGCGTCCCGCCCACGGTGATTTCCGAAATCAGCAGGCTGGGCTGGCCCACGCCCACCGGCACGCTCTGGCCATCCTTGCCGCAGATGCCGACGCCATCGTCCAGGGCCAGGTCGTGGCCGATCATCGCCACCTTCTGCATGGTCTCCGGGCCGTTGCCGATCAGGGTCGCGCCCTTCACCGGCGCGGTGATCCTGCCGTCTTCGATCATGTAGGCCTCGGTCGCCGAGAACACGTACTTGCCGCTGGTGATGTCCACCTGCCCGCCGCCGAAGTTGACCGCGTACAGGCCGCGCTTGACCGAGCGGATCATCTCCTCGGGGTCGTGGGTGCCGGCGCGCATGTAGGTATTGGTCATGCGCGGCATGACGAGGTGCGCGAACGATTCGCGGCGGCCGTTGCCGGTCGGTGCCATGCCCATCAGCCGCGCGTTGAGCGTGTCCTGCATGTAGCCGACCAGGATGCCGTCCTCGATCAGGGTGGTGCACGATGTCGGCGTGCCTTCGTCGTCGATGTTGAGCGAACCGCGGCGGCCGTCCAGCGTGCCGTCATCGACGATGGTGACGCCGGGCGCGGCCACGCGCTGGCCGATGCGACCGGCGTAGGTGGAAGTGCCCTTGCGGTTGAAGTCGCCTTCCAGCCCGTGGCCCACCGCCTCGTGCAGCAGCACGCCCGGCCAGCCGTGGCCCAGCACCACGGGCATGGCGCCGGCCGGGGCATCGATCGCCTCCAGGTTCACCAGCGCCTGCCGCAGCGCCTCGCGGGCGAATTTCTCCGGCTTGTCGTCGGCCAGCAGCTGCTCGTAGGAATAGCGTCCGCCGAAGCCGGCGAAGCCCGATTCGCGGCGACCGTTCTGCTCCACGATCACCTGCACGTTCATCCGCACCAGCGGGCGCACGTCGCCGGCCAGCACGCCGTCGCTGCGCGCCA
>JAANMX010004409.1_pt1 | contig 11185 bp, 8 predicted proteins | sample 7279681 | NCBI WGS metagenome assembly JAANMX01 (sample SAMN14094542, study PRJNA606508) | bioreactor metagenome | isolation source: A lab-scale SPAN reactor treating ammonium-rich wastewater day 351 | place: Ireland: Galway | collected 2018-01-01
CTGGGCGGCTGCTTGGCGGCCGTGGCCGCTTCGGCCGGGACCGAAGCGCTCAACGACCCCAGGGCCAAGGCCGCACAGATCGCAAGCAGATTCGTCAGCTTGGTTTTCACGCACTCCCCCCAATTACGGCAAACTGGTTTTCAGTTTAGCACCGAAAGAATAATTTACAAGAATAATAGCTTGTTATGGAGTTTATTTAATGTTTATTCGAAGTTAGTGAGTGCCCAGAAACGTACGCACTTCTTCGCGCCGCGCCATCGTATCCGTATAGCCGAGTTCGATCAAGGCGCGTGTATAGGACTGTTCGAAAAGCAGATAGCTGGCCAAGGCCGAGCCGGCCTTGCTGGTGGCGCCGATGCCGCGCAGCAGGGCGCGCACCGGCCAGGGCAGGCTTTTCACGTGACGCGCCGCCATGTAATCGAGACGCTGGGTGGGAGAAATGACCAGCGTCTCGATCTTGCGCAGGGGGAAACCGGCCTTTTCACGGAGTTCGGGCGGAATGATCGACACCGTGTTGTTGATGCGCTGCAGGCGCTCCAGGTCCACATGCAGGCTGTCGAGGAAGATCGACGAGAGGGCATGGCCGGCGATCTGGGCCAAGGGCGGGTAGACGTCGCCGCGCGTCGAACGCTTTTCATCCTCCATGCGGCCGGCGCCCACCACCAGGATGCGCTCGGCGCCGAGATGGATGGCCGGGGACACCGGCGCCAGCTGGCGCATCGAGCCGTCGCCGAAATACTCGCGATGGATCTTGATGGCCGGAAAGATGAAGGGGATGGCGCTGGAGGCCAGCAGGTGGTCGACGTCGAGGCGCGTCCTGGCGCCGGCCCGATGGGTGCGCTTCCAGGTATCCGCCGCATTGCTGGCCTGGAAGAAGCTGACGCTGTGGCCGGACAGGTAGCCCGATGCCGTGATCGAGACGGCATACAGATCGCCGCTCTCGATCGCCGCGTCGATCTGGCCGAAGTCCAGGCTGCGTTCGAGCAGGCGGCGCAACGGGGTGTTGTCGAGCAGCGAACGCGGGCTGTGCCTGAAGAGCCAGCCGAACATGAAGGCGGACAGCCAGTTGAGTCCGCTGATGCCGATCCCCAGCGCATCCGACCGGTAGACCTGGTTGGCATGAAAACCGCCCCAGACCTCCTCCAGGTAACGCACGCCCCGGCCGAAATCCCGGGCGAAGCAGGCCAGCGAGGCGGCATTGATGGCGCCTGCCGAGGTGCCGCAGATGATCGGGAAGGGATTGCGCGCCGGATCGGGCAGCAGCTCGCGGATGGCGCCCAGCACGCCGACCTGGTAGGCGGCGCGCGCACCGCCCCCGGTCAGGATCAACGCCGTCTTGTCGGGACTGACTTTCATGACAGCGATAACGGCAGCCGCCCGGCGGCCTTGAAGGCTGTGGTATGCCTCAGGCCCTGGCGGCCGCCTCGACGGCGGTCACCGCCGTCAGGTTGATGATGCGCCGCACGGTGGCGGTCGGCGTCAGGATGGTCACCGGCGCCCGCGTGCCGAGCAGGATCGGCCCGATGGTGACGCCGTCGCCGGAGGCCTGCTTGAGCAGGTTGAAGGCAATGTTGGCGGCATCCAGGGAGGGCATGACCAGCAGGTTGGCCTCCCCCTTCAGGCGGGCGTGCGGGAAGACCTGGTCGCGCACCTCGGCGCAGAGCGCAGCATCGCCGTGCATCTCCCCCTCGACTTCCAGTTCGGGCGCGCGTTCCCACAGCAATTGCGTGGCGCGCTGCATCTTGCGCGCGCTCGGTGTGTCGTAGCTGCCGAAGCTGGAGTGCGACAGCAGGGCCACTTTCGGCGTCAGGCCGAAGCGGCGCACTTCCTCCGCCGCCAGCAGGGTCATCTCGACCAGCTGCTCGGCGCTCGGATCGTAATTGACGTAGGTGTCGCAGAGGAACACCGTCTGCTTGGGCAGCATCAGGCCGTTCATGGCGTAATAGGCCGAGACGCCTTCGCGCCGGCCGATCACCTGGTCGATGTAGTGCAGATGCAGGGCGTAGGTGCCGAAGGTGCCGCAGACCATGCCGTCCGCGTCGCCCTTGTGGATCATCATGGCGCCGATCAGGGTGTGGCGCCGGCGCATCTCGATCTGCGCATAGCCGGGCGAGACGCCCTTGCGCTCGGTGAGCTGGTGGTAGGTCTGCCAGTAGTCCTTGTAGCGCGGGTCCTGCTGCGGGTTGCACAGTTCGAAATGCACACCCGGACGGATGCGCAGGCCGCATTTCTGGATGCGGTGCTCGATCACCTCGGGCCGGCCGATCAGGATGGGTCTCGCCAGATGCTCGTCCGACACCACCTGCACGGCGCGCAGCACGCGCTCGTCCTCGCCCTCGGCGTAGACGATGCGCGTGTCGACCTGCTTGGCCGCGGCGAACACCGGCTTCATCAGCAGGCCGGAGTGGTAGACGAACTGCTGCAGCTGGTCGCGGTAGGCGTCGAAATCGGCAATCGGCCGGGTGGCGACGCCCGAATCCATCGCCGCCTTGGCCACCGCCGGCGCGATCTTGACGATCAGGCGCGGATCGAAGGGTTTCGGGATGAGGTACTCCGGCCCGAAGTTGAGTTCCGAGCCGGCGTAGGCGGCCGCCACCACGTCGGACTGCTCGGCATGCGCCAGCTCGGCGATGGCGCGCACCGTGGCCAGCTCCATTTCCTGGGTGATGGTGGTGGCGCCGACATCCAGCGCGCCGCGGAAGATGAAGGGGAAGCAGAGGACGTTGTTGACCTGGTTCGGATAGTCCGAGCGGCCGGTGGCGATGACGCAATCCGGCCGCACCGCCTTGGCCTCCTCCGGCAGGATCTCGGGGATGGGGTTGGCCAGTGCCAGGATCAGCGGTTGGTCGGCCATGTTCCTGACCATTTCCGGCTTGAGCACACCGGCGGCCGACAGGCCGAGGAAGATGTCGGCACCGGCGACGATCTCGGCCAGACTGGTGGCGGCCGTGTCCTGGGCGAACTGCGCCTTGCTCGGGTCGAGGTCGGCCAGGCGCTTCCTGCTCAACACGCCCTTGGAGTCGGTCATCCAGACGTTCTCGCGGCGCAGGCCGAGGGCAAGCATGAGGTCGACGCAGGCGATGGCGGCGGCGCCGGCGCCGGAGCACACCAGCTTCACGTCCTCGATCTTCTTGCCGACCACGCGCAGGCCGTTCAACACCGCGGCGGCGGAGATGATGGCGGTGCCGTGCTGGTCATCGTGGAAGACCGGAATGCGCATGCGCTCGCGCAGTTTCTTCTCGATGTAGAAGCATTCGGGCGCCTTGATGTCCTCGAGGTTGATGCCGCCGAAGGTCGGCTCCAGCGCGGCGATGATGTCGATCAGCTTGTCGGGGTCGAGTTCGCTCACCTCGATGTCGAAGACATCGACGCCGGCGAATTTCTTGAACAGCACGCCCTTGCCTTCCATCACCGGCTTGCCGGCGAGCGGGCCGATGTTGCCCAGCCCGAGCACCGCCGTGCCGTTGGTGATCACCGCCACCAGATTGCCGCGCGAAGTCAGGCTGGAAGCCTCGGCGGGATTGGCGACGATTTCCTCGCAGGCGGCCGCCACGCCGGGCGAATAGGCCAGCGCCAGGTCGCGCTGGGTGACCAGTTGCTTGGTCGGCGTGACGGCGATCTTGCCGGGGCGAGGCTTGCGGTGGTATTCGAGGGCGGCGTCTCGGGTTGCTTGATCCATCTTGTTGTCCTTGAATTTACCCGGCTGGGCAATAAGTGAGTTTATCGGGGTATCGAAGTGTGGCATAATATTTCATTGAGTTTTTCGCCTCAAATCGCAAACACCCCGGATAATTTTTCGTTTGCCGCCCGATCCGGCCGGCAGCGACGATGACTTTTCAAAGATCAGTCCTGGAGACCTGCAACATGAACCAGCGCTTTTCCGATCCCGCCGCACTCAACGCCCCGACTTACGTCCGCCATGCCCGCCTCAAGGCCTGGGTTGCCGAAGTGGCGGCGCTCACCCAGCCCGACCGCATCGTCTGGGCCGACGGTTCCGAGGAGGAATACGACCGCCTGTGCGGGGAAATGGTTGCCGCCGGCAGCCTGATCAAGCTCAACCCGGAAAAGCGCCCGAACTCCTACCTGGCCTGGTCGGACCCCTCCGACGTGGCCCGCGTCGAGGACCGCACCTTCATCTGCTCGCAGCACAAGGAAGACGCCGGCCCGAACAACAACTGGGAAGATCCGGCGAAGATGAAGGCCACCCTGACGGGGCTCTTCAACGGTTGCATGCGCGGCCGCACGATGTACGTCATTCCCTTCAGCATGGGGCCGCTCGGCAGCCCGATCGCCCACATCGGCGTGGAAATTTCCGATTCGCCCTACGTCGTCACCAACATGCGCATCATGACGCGCATGGGCCAGGCGGTGTATGACGTGCTGGGCGAGGACGGCGAGTTCGTGCCCTGCCTGCACAGCGTCGGCCACCCCCTGCAGCCCGGCCAGCAGGACGTGCGCTGGCCCTGCAACAAGGACACCAAGTACATCGTGCACTTCCCCGAGACGCGCGAGATCTGGTCCTTCGGCTCGGGCTACGGCGGCAACGCCCTGCTCGGCAAGAAGTGCTTCGCGCTGCGCATCGCCTCGACCATGGCGCGCGACCAGGGCTGGCTGGCCGAGCACATGCTGATCCTCGGCGTCGAGTCGCCGCAGGGCGAAAAGAGCTACGTCGCCGCCGCCTTCCCCAGCGCCTGCGGCAAGACCAACTTCGCCATGCTGATCCCGCCGAAGACCTTCGGCGGCTGGAAGGTCACCACCGTCGGCGACGACATCGCCTGGATCAAGCCGGGCCAGGACGGCCGCCTCTACGCCATCAACCCCGAGGCCGGCTACTTTGGCGTCGCCCCCGGCACCTCGGAAAAATCCAACTACAACGCCATGGCGACGCTGCACGCCAACATCCTCTACACCAACGTCGCGCTGACCCCGGACGGCGACGTCTGGTGGGAGGGCATGACGAAGCAGCCGCCCGACAAGCTCACCGACTGGACCGGCAAGGAGTGGACGCCCGGCTGCGGCCGCCCGGCGGCGCACCCCAACGCCCGCTTCACCGCGCCCGCCAGCCAGTGCCCGTCCCTCGACGAAAAATGGGAAGACCCGGCCGGCGTGCCCATCTCCGCCTTCATCTTCGGCGGCCGCCGCTCGACCACCGTGCCGCTGGTGTTCGAGGCCTTCAACTGGAACTACGGCGTCTACATGGCCGCCACGCTGGGCTCGGAAACCACCGCCGCCGCCGCCGGCAAGATCGGCCAGGTGCGCCGCGACCCCTTCGCCATGCTGCCCTTCTGCGGCTACCACATGGGCGACTACTTCAACCACTGGCTGCGCATGGGCCACGTCATCGACAACCCGCCGCGCATCTTCACCGTGAACTGGTTCCGCCAGGACGAGAAAGGCAACTTCATGTGGCCCGGCTTCGGCGAAAACATGCGCGTGCTGAAATGGATCGTCGATCGCGTCAAGGGACGCGTCGGCGCGCAGCAAACCCCTCTCGGCTGGATGCCGCGCTTCGAGGACCTCGACTGGACCGGGCTGGAAGACGTCAGCAAGGCGCAGTTCCAGGAACTTACCCGCGTCGACACCCAGATGTGGCAGGAAGAACTCGACCTGCACGGCGAACTGTTCGACAAACTGAAGGAGCGTCTGCCCAAGCAACTGGTGCTCAAGCGCGAGCTCTTCCGCATGAACTTCAGCGGCCTCGAGTAAGCGGCCACTACCGCGAAACGGGCGCCTTGGGCGCCCGTTTTCATTTTCGGGGATGCTATCCTGTGGCGGACATGAACCCGCCCGCATTGTTTCCCGCCGCCCGGCGCATGGGTGCCATCGCGCCGTTTCATGTCATGGAGCTGCTTGGCCGTGCGCGAGAACTCGAGGCCGCGGGCCGCAGCATCATCCACATGGAAGTGGGCGAACCGGATTTTCCGACTCCGCCGCAGATGGTCGAGGCCGCAACAGCATTCATCCGGGGCGGCCAGGTGTTCTACACCCCTGCCCTCGGCATCCCGGCCCTGCGCGAGGCGATAGCGCGCTTCTATGCCGAGCGCTATGCCATCGAGGTCTCACCCGAACGGATCGTCGTCACCGCCGGCGCTTCGGGCGCCTTGCTGCTCGCACTGGCCGTGCTGCTCGACCCGGGCGATGAACTGCTGCTGCCGGACCCCGGCTACCCCTGCAACCGGCATTTCGTGCGTACGCTCGAGGGCCTGCCGTGCCCGCTGCGCGTCGGTCCGGAAACCGATTACCAGCCGACCCCGGAGCTGGTCGCGCAGCATTGGAGCGGGCGTACCAAGGGGCTGCTGGTGGCCTCCCCTGCCAACCCGACCGGCACCTTGATCGCGCCTTCGGCCATGGCCGGCCTGGCGGACTGCGTGGCGCAGCGCGGCGGCGCCCTGCTGGTTGACGAGATCTACCACGGATTGACTTATGGCTGCGACGCGCAAACCGCGCTTGCGCTGTCGGATGACGCGTTCGTCATCAACAGCTTCTCCAAGTATTTCGGCATGACCGGATGGCGCCTGGGATGGCTGGTGGCACCACGGCGCTTCGTGCGCGAAATCGAGAAACTCGCGCAGAACCTGTTCATTTCGCCGTCGACGCCGGCGCAGCATGCCGCCCTCGCCGCCTTCCGGCCCGACACGATCGCTTTGCTGGAGGAAAGGCGCTCGGAATTCGCGGCACGGCGCGACTTCCTGTTGCCGGCGCTGCGCCGGCTGGGTTTTCGCATCGCCGCCGAACCGCGCGGCGCCTTCTATCTCTACGCCGATTGTTCGACGCTCGCGACGGACAGCGGCGCCTTCGCGCGCGAGCTCATCGAGCAGTCTGGCGTTGCCATCACGCCCGGGCTGGATTTCGGCGAAAACGCGCCGCTGCGGCACTTACGCTTCGCCTACACGGTGGGCCTGGAAAAACTGGAAGAAGGCGTGATGCGGTTGGCACGCCACCTGGGGAAATAGCCCGCGCGCTCAGGCACTGCCGTTGCGGGCGCGCCGGACAGCGGCCTCGATGCGCTGCTTCTCCGCCAGCACCTTCGCGGCATACAGGCCTTCGTCGTCGCTGACGGCTCCGGCGTATTGCTGCAGACCGGCTTCGAGCGAGCCGGCGCGGCGGATGGATTCCTTCAGCACGAGGGCGCCGACTTGAATGTTCTGCACCGGGTCGAGCAGGCCGTTGCCGCCCACCCCGTCGATCTTGTCCTGATGGAAGCGCGGGATCACTTGCATGAGTCCCTGTGCGCCGAGCGGGCTTTCGGCGATCGGATTGAAGCCCGATTCGATGGCGATGACGGCGACGATCAGCATCGGCTCAAGGCCGGCCCTTTCGCCGGCAGCCTGGGCCGCCAGCACCAAGGGCTCGATGGCCGACGCGGCCACGCGATACTTGCGTGAAAGATATTCGATCGCCGGACGCGCGCCGGAAGGCGAAACGGCCTGCTCGGCGGCCGGCGAGGACGATGCCTTCGACGTGCGGCCATCACTGAACAGGTCGCCGAGTTCCTGCAGGCCTCGCTCGTGACTTTCTGCCGATCCGACATACATCAGCATGAAAGCCGTGACAAGAAAGCCGGCGGCCAATAGCCCGCCATGGGCGAAATGCACTACGCAGGATGACGCATCCTTCATGAACTTCCACAGCCAAGCAGTTTTGCTCATGCTTGTTCTCCTAATGCTCCGGCACTCCCTGCACCGATTCGCCTGGCGCAAGCGCCATGAGAAGAAACGGTGTGGAGGATTTGCGGGCGCGGTCATTGCGCCGATGAACTCGGTTGCCGAAAGAACCGTTACGAAAGGGTGTCCATATTAAATTGGCAAAGACCAAAAATCTTGGCATCCGCCTCTAAAATGCGGCATTGCAATTTTTTGCATGATATTGTTTTTGCTGGTTATTGTCAAGCAATCAAGAAAATTATTGTGCTGCGCACAGTAAAAACCAACAGCACTCGGGAATCGAGTGCTGGGGTCTTAAGCGGATTTGGCGGGAAACGGACCGCGGATGGGCGACCGGCCACGGAGTGACCCAGCCGCCCATCCGGGCGGTCCGGACGGGCTCAGGAAGGACGCGAGCCGGTCGGAAACGGCCAGGCTGCCGCCGGGTTCAGCGACGACTTCAGGCCGGGAGCTGCAGCTGTTGACGGCGCCGCGGCGGGAGCTGCCGCAGGCTTTGCAGCGGGCTTCGCGGCTTTCTTTGCCGCAGGCTTCTTCTTGGCAGCAGGCTTCTTCTTGGCCGCTTTTTTTGCCGCAGGTTTTTTGGCAGCCTTTTTCTTTGCCGCAGGCTTTTTCTTAGCCGCTTTTTTCTTTGCCGCAGGCTTCTTCTTCGCCGCAGGCTTCTTCTTCGCAGCAGCCTTCTTCTTTGCCGCAGGCTTCTTCTTTGCCGCAGGCTTCTTCTTCGCAGCCGGCTTCTTCTTGGCAGCCGGCTTCTTGGCGGCAGCCTTCTTCACCGCCGGCTTCTTGGCGGCGGGCTTCTTGGCGGCAGCTTTCTTGGCGGCCGGCTTCTTGGCGGCGGCCTTCTTGGCAGCCGGTTTCTTGGCGGCCGGTTTCTTCTTGGCAGCGGGTTTCTTAGCAGTAGCCATTTCAAACCTCCTAGATGAAGTAACAGGAATAAAACACCATCGACTACGATCCGTCTCGACTGGCCCGGACCATCCAACGGCGCGGCGAAGCCGCGCCGATTGAATTCCACATGCCCCTCTCCGCCGCGGACGCCAGACGCAACGCGCGGCCTTGGCGCGTCGGTTGGGATTCGCTTCTGGGAAGGTTGGCGCCGGCAGCGATGCCGCTGCGGCTGAAAACGGGGAAAGATGAAATGAAGAAGGAAGGGGAAAGGGATGCGTCGCAACGGGAAGGAGGTCGCGGCCTGTGGCCGACGAATGCTGCAATCTGCATTAAGCGGTCTCCGTGCTTCTCCTGCTGCCTGGTTCGTTGGACTGCCTCATTCCCTTCGCTGTCTGCCGTCGCGCCATCTTGTCGCGTGGGGCGCTTCACCTACTAGATCTAGTGCCCCGGCAAACAGTTCGACCTAATTCTAGTAGCTTGACTTTTCGGATGCAAGTGTTTTTTGAATTTTTTGCCGCGCATCGCAAGCAGTGTCGCAAAAATGCGATGGGCAAGGCGCCCGCATGCGACGGTCGCCATGCGCAAACGTGAATTTGTCACGCCTCGCGACGCGCGAGAAGGCGCTGCAGTTGCGCCCAGTCGAAATGCGGACCGGGGTCGGTCTTGCGATCCGGCGCGACGTCGGCATGACCGACGATGTCCTCGATCGGATAGCGCCGGCGCAGCGTTTGGATGAGTCGGGCGAGCGCCCGATATTGCGGCGACTCGAATGGCGCCTCGTCGCTGCCTTCCAGCTCGATGCCGATCGAGAAATCGTTGCAGCGCTCCACGCCGCGCCAGAGGGAGGTGCCGGCATGCCAGGCGCGCCGGCCGCAGGGCACGAACTGCACGATGCCGCCGTCGCGGCGGATCAGGAAATGGGCGGAGACGCGCAGCGACCGGATCTCGCGGTAGTAGGGATGCGCAGCCGGATCCAGGGCATTGGTAAACAGGCGCTCGATGCCGTCCCCGCCGAATCTGCCGGGCGGCAGGGAGATGGCGTGCACGACAATCAGCCGCACCGGCTGGCCGGGCGGGCGATCGTCGCAGTTGGGTGAAACGACTTGCCGCGCGCCGGCCAGCCAGCCCTCGGCGTCCAACTCGCTAGTCATTCAGGCCCAACCGCTCCATGCGGTAGCGCAGGGAGCGGAACGTGACGCCGAGCAGGCGGGCGGCGGCCGTCCGGTTGAAGCGCGTTTTTTGCAGCGCTTCCAGAATCGCCTGCTTCTCGACGCGATCGAGGTGGTCCTGCAACGAAGCCTCGCCGCCGGAGAGGGCCGGCATCATCCCGTCGGGCCCGATGGAAGGCGCCAGATGGAGATCTCCGGCGCCGATGTCGCTGCCGCCGATCAGGGCCAGCGCCCGCTCCAGGATATTCTCGAGTTCGCGGACATTGCCCGGAAACGGGTAATCCCCCAGGGCCTTGAGGGCGCCCGGCGCCAACCGCGGCCTGGGCATGCCGGACTCCTGCGCCAGGCGCGTCAGGATGCTTTCGGCCAGAACGGGAATGTCCTCGCGGCATTCCCTCAGGGAAGGCATCTTCAGCTCGATCACGTCGAGCCGGTAGAAAAGATCCTGGCGGAAGCGGCCCGCCGCCACCAGCTCCTTGAGGTTCTGGTGGGTGGCGCTGATGATTCGCACATCTACCGGATCCTCGCTCGAGGCGCCGACCTTGCGCACGCGCTTCTCCTGGATGGCGCGCAGCAGCTTGACCTGCATCGGCAGCGGCAGGTCGGCCACTTCGTCCAGGAACAGGGTGCCGCCTTGTGCCGCCTGGAAGAAACCGTCGCGGTCGGCATCGGCCCCGGTAAATGCGCCCTTCTTGTAGCCGAAGAACTCGCTTTCCATCAGGTTCTCCGGAATGGCCCCGCAATTGACGGCGATGAAGGACTGGCCGCGACGCGCGCCCTGATCGTGGATCAGGCGCGCCGCCAGTTCCTTGCCGCTGCCCGACTCGCCGCTGATATAAACGGGCGCCTGGCTGCGCGCCACCTTCTCGATCATGTCCCGGGCCTGCCGGATCGCCTGCGATTCGCCGAGCAGGGCGCGCCCGGCCGGTTCTCCCCTGGCCGAATCCTTGCTGGGCAGGTTGAGCACCGACTTGACCAGTGCGCGCAACTGCTCCAGCGAAACCGGCTTCGGGACGTAATCGAAGGCGCCCGCCTTGAGCGCGGAGACGGCATTCTCCATGCTGCCGTGGGCGGTGATCACGGCCACGGGAATGTCGCGGAAGCGCTCGCCGATGAAGCGCACCAGTTCCAGCCCGTCGCCATCGGGAAGACGCATGTCGGTCAGGCAAAGCTGGTAGGCGTTTTCCTCGAGCAGCCGCCGCGCCTGGGTCACGTTTTCCGCGCAATCGGCATCCAGGCCCATGCGCGAGAGGGTCATCTCGAGCAACTCGCGAATGTCGTCCTCGTCGTCGACGACGAGCACCCGGCCTAGGCCTGGCGATCCCCTGTGTTCCGGTTTTCCTGCCACTGCTGGTTTCTCCCGATGATCCTGAAATGCGCTCCCGGCCCGTTGCCGAGCCACTCTAGCATGGCGTCATTGGCCTCGCAGAGTTCGCGGGCGATGTACAGGCCGAGTCCCGTTCCCTT
>JAANMX010004410.1_pt1 | contig 11183 bp, 11 predicted proteins | sample 7279681 | NCBI WGS metagenome assembly JAANMX01 (sample SAMN14094542, study PRJNA606508) | bioreactor metagenome | isolation source: A lab-scale SPAN reactor treating ammonium-rich wastewater day 351 | place: Ireland: Galway | collected 2018-01-01
ACGCCGCCATCGCGCGGATCAGCGCCTTCCTCCAGATCCCCGAGGATGCCTTCGTCGCCGAGTACACCGACATCCTCCCCAGCCGAGCCGGCCTCATGCTGCGCAGCCGCCACGACCACGCCTGCATCTTCTACGACGGCGCCGGCTGCCAGATCCACCCCGTCAAACCCGCCCGATGCCAGGAGTTCCCCAACGTATGGAATTTCCCCGGCTGGCGCGACCAGTGCCGGGCCATCGGACCCTCGCCGGTCCCACGCTATTGACACCGCCCGTCGAGGCCCTAGCACAGTGGAGGGAATTGCTCCAATGACTTTCATCGATAGCGTGTTTGCAAAACTGGCGCGCCACCCGAAGCGCATCGTCTTCCCGGAGGGCACCGAGGAGCGCGTCGTCCGCGCCGCGGGCGAATACGTGAAGCGCAAGCTCGGCCCCGCCATCCTCCTCGGCAACCGCGACGAGATCGCCAAGGTCGCGCGCAAGGCGGGCGTGGGCCTCGTCCGCATCCACGTCATCGACCCCGCCGAGGGCGAAGACCTCGACCTCTTCTGCGCCCGACTCCTGCGGCTCCCCCGCTACAAGGACATGGCCCCCGAGGAGGCGCGCAAGATGCTCCTCAACCCCAACTACTTCGGCTCCATGATGCTCCAGGGCGGACAGGCCGACGCCCTCGTCAGCGGCGCCTGCACCGCCTCGGGCTCGCTGCTCCGGCCCCTCTTCAGCCTGGTGAAGCCCCTCCCCGGTTTCACCGCCATCTCCAGCTGCATGGTCCTCCAGTCCCACAACACCCAGATCGCCGACGGGGGCCTCTTCTTCTTTGCCGACTGTGGCGTCATCCCCGAGCCCACGGTCGAACAGCTCGCGACCATCGCCGTCGAGACCGGCAGAATCTCCCGGCAACTCACCGGGCGCCGCCCCAAGATCGCCATGCTCTCCTATTCGACCCGCGGCAGCGCCCAGACCCGCCACACCGAACGCGTCGCCGCCGCCACCGCCCTCGCCCGCAAGATCGCCGCCGACCAGAAATTTGATCTGGATATCGACGGCGAGCTCCAGGTCGATGCCGCGCTGGTGCCCGAGATCGCCAGCCGCAAGGTCCAGAACAGCGCCGTCGCCGGGCAGGCCAATGTCCTGATCTTCCCGGACCTCAACTCCGGCAACATCGCCACCAAACTCGTCCAGTGGCTCTCCGGCGCCGAGGCCTACGGCAATATCCTCATCGGCATCTCAAAACCCGCCGCGGACGTCTCCCGCGGCGCCACCGCCGACGATATCCTCGGCGTCGCCGCCATCCTCGGGCTCCGATGCATCGCCTACCGCGAACTCTACCCCGAACAGGGTGCACCGGGCCACGCCGCGGACGTGATCGCGCCTCCCGGCGCCTGACGGGAGCCCCGCCTTGCTCAACCGTCAAACGCCGCGCGTCTTCGTCGCCGCCACCCGCCAGGACGAGGGCAAGACCACCATCGCGCTGGGCCTATTCCATGCGCTCAAGCGCCGGCTCCGGGAAATCGGTTACATCAAGCCCGTCGGCCAGCGCTGCATCGACGTCAACGGCCTGAGCATCGACGAGGACTCCGTCCTCATGGAGCGCACCTACGGCATCCGCGTCCCCATCGAGGCCATGAGCCCCCTGGCCATCGGCAAGCAGTTCACCCGCAAGTTCCTCGCCTCCGATGCCACCGAGGGCCCCCTCGTCGAGCGCCTGCACCGCGCCTTCGATCGCGCCGCCTGGGAAAAGGACTTCGTGATCGTCGAGGGCAGCGGCCACGCCGGCGTCGGGAGCGTCTTCGGCCTCAGCAACGCCCGCGTCGCGCAGATCCTCGATTGCCCCGCCATCATCGTCACCCGCGGCGGCATCGGCGATCCCGTCGACGACGTCAGCCTCAGCCTCGCCCTCTTCGAGAAGCACAGGGCGCGCGTCATCGGCGTGATCTTCAACAAGGTCCTGCCGGACAAGATCGACGTCGTCCGCGATTTTGCCGGCCGGGCCCTGAAACGCATGGGCGTCGAATTGCTCGGCATCCTCCCCGCCGACCCCCTCCTCGCCCAACCCTCCGTCTCGCTGATCGCCCACGCGATCGGCGCGGCATTCCTCGCCGGCCACGCCTCCGCCAGGCGCCGGATCGCCGACCTCCAGTTCTGGATCGGCCCGCACGACCAGCCCCGCCCCATGAAGCCAGACACCTTGCTCGTCCACGCCGGACCCGCCTCGGGCGCCTCATCCCTCGTCGCCAAGATCGCCGCCGCCGGCCCCTCGGCCCACACGGCCTGCATCATCTTCTGTGACGGGGAAACGCCCCCGCCAGAGATCACCGCCCAACTCGACCAGCTCGGCATCCCCTGCCTCGCCACCGCCGCCTCCCCACACGACGCCGCCGAGGCCGTCCGCCGCATCACCGTCAAGACCGCCCCCGACGACGAAGACAAGATCCACATCATCCAGCGATTGGTCGAAAACCACGTCGACATCGACAGGATGCTCCGCCACTGCCGGCGCCCCGGATGAGGCCGGAATCCCCCCGCCGAAGGGCGAAGGCCCTTCGCTACCGGAATCCCTCCCCGTAGCGAAGCCGCTTCCGGCTTCGGCCCGCCGAAGGGCGAAGAAGGCCCGTCGCTACCGGGACGTCACGTCCTGCTTCCGAATCAGGTCGAGAAGCTCAACACCTTGGGCTTCACAAGCCGCTCGAAATCCCGGTACGGCATCTTGATGACCTCGGTGTGGGTGCCGGCATTGAACGCGATCTCCTCGTCGGCCGCGAGTCCCGGCGCCACGTACACCGCCATCCCGTACAGGTTCCCGAAGGGCGGCATCGCCCCGATCTCGCAGTCCGGGAACTTGTCCCGGAACTCCGCTTCCGTCGCCAGTTCCACGCGCTCGGCCCCCAGCATCTCGCGCAGATCCTGCGGGACCACTTTCCGGTTGGCCGGGAGGACCGCCATGGCCATCGCACCATCCACCTTGACCATCACCACCTTGGCCACCTCCCACCCCGGGATGTGCGCCGAGGCCGCGACCTCCTGCGCCGTGTACGCCGGAGAATGGCCGATGCACACGTATTTCACCTTCTCCTTGTCCAGCAATTCCTTGAGCCGCCTCGCTGGCATAACCGCCTCCTTCCCGTTGCCCGCGAGACCATCCCGCGGGGTTCGCCGGGCACGGCGGGTGGCGGCGCCCCGCCGGCTCACCCGACCGGCCCCTCTCCCCAATTTACCGATCCGCGCCAAGAAGTAAACGGACCCCCGCCACCCGGGGGCACAACACGCCATTGCCATCCGCCCGCTTCCGGTTAGGCTACCCGCCGCGACTGTCGATGAGAACCCTCTTCGCCTACATCTTTCGGGAGACCCTCCTGCCGCTGGCGGCGTGCACCGGCGGCTTCGTCTTCCTTTGGGTGATCTACGACATGTTCGACAATTTCGGGGATTTCGTGCAGGCCGGGGCGAGCGCGTCAAAAATCTTCGAGTTCTATTGGCAGCAGGTGCCCCGCGCCATCGCCATTGGCCTGCCGATCGCCACGCTCTTGGCCACCCTGTACTGCCTCCTGACGCTCTCCCGGAACAGCGAGATCACCGCCATGCTCGCCTGCGGCATCGGGCCGTGGCAGATCGCCACGCCCATCATCGCCATCGGCGGCCTCACCACCCTCTTCCAGACATGGCTCAACTGGGAGTGGAGCCCACAGGCCGTCCGGAACCGCGAGATGATCGTCGAGGAATTCCGCTCCATGCGCGAGGTCGCCAAACAGAAACGCGAGCAGCGCGCCTGGCAGCGGCAGACCGTCCAGCTCAAGGCCGTCGTGTACCGGAGCAAGGACACCCGGAGGCTCTGGTTCATCTACGAGTCCGCGATGTCCAAGTGGCAGCTCAAAGACGTCGAGATCATCCAGCTCTCCCCCGATGGGGACGACCTCTGGAAAATCTACGCGCGATCGGCGTCATGGGACGGGCGCACTTGGGGATTCCGCGACGTCATGCGCGTCGACTACGACGAGCAGGGCAACGCCCAGAGCCGCAAGGAGATGGAGTTCTTCTCGGAGCCGACGCTGACGGAGACCTTCGAGCAGGTCACCAGCACCGTGCGGGCCCCGGATGTCTTGAGCGTGCCGGAATTGATCTCCCGCATCCATGAAAACGCCGACCTCGGCGAGGCCCGGCTGGCCCCGTTTCGGACTTACCTGTTCTATCGGGTGACGGTCGGGCTCGGCTGCCTGGCCGCCGTGTTCATGGCGCTGCCCTTCGCGATCACCGCGTCCCGCCGCGACCTCTTCGCCGGGTTCGGGAAATCCATGCTGATGTATTTCACCTTTTTCACGGTGATGCATTTCTTCGTGGCGCTGGGCAAGGGGCACCAGATCCCGCACCAGATCGCGGGCGCCGGCCCACTGTGCTTCTTTCTCGTGCTCGGCGTGACGATGTTCTGTTTCCGGGCGGCCGGATGGGACCTCGGGTTCGCGCTGGCCCGCCTCACCCGCCGGTTCGGCCGGACCGCGGCTGCCCCGTGATCGAATCGGGGTTGAATTTTCAGGCACCGCACATACGGTCTAGGTATTGTGAGCGGCGACCCTATCCCCGGCCCTTCGGACGAGCCCCCGCCGGCACACGAGGAATCCGGGGGAGAATCCGAGTTGCCGGGCTTCTCCCAAGGCGCGGCGCGAGGGCCGCTCCCGAGGCCGCGACGGGCCCAGGTGATCGATCTGACAAAATGGGACACCGTGGAAGATGAGCCGGCGAAACCGGCCGCCGCACCCCCGCCCCGCCCCGCGGCACACCGGCCCACCGCCAAGGCCACCGGCGGCCCCATCCCCTCGATTCGCCCCACCGCCCCCGACTACAGGCGCAATGTCCAGCGCCAGGTCCGGGAACAGCGCGCGGTCGGCTCGATCCTCGGCATCGTCGTCGCCCTCATCGCCCTGCTCCTCCTCGCGGGCATCGGCTTCGCCGGCTATGGCGCCTACATCCTATTCCAGGACCTCGGTGCCCAGAAGGTCTCCACCTCCCAGCTGCGCGCCGCACTCCGCGGCGACATAGACCAGCTCCAGGCCGCGCAGGAGAAGGCCCGGAAAGACCTCAGGATCATCCAGGACGCCCTCATCGACCAGCAGGAGGATACCGCCCGACTCGCCGATTCCGTGGGCTTCCGCCTCGACAAGCTCCAGGACGCCGTCAACGAGGAACAGCGCGCCAGGCAGGCCGAGACCCTCTTGCTCCGGCGCCGCGCCGCGGAATTGGAACAGAAGCTCGGCGAGCAAAGGCGCTGACCATGCCCTCCGCCAGCATCGAGCTGAGACGGATCGTTTCGGAATGGCGCGCCCGCGCCCAGCGCATCCGCGAGATCCTCAACCCCCCCGTCTGGTCCGCCGCCGACTGGAAAGTCTTCGCCTGCTCGCTCGCAATCCTCATCCAAAAACATGGAGAGCACTGGGAGGACGAGGATCGCGCCGTCTGGGACATCCGCTGGGCCATCCGAGAGGGCGGCGAACTCATCTGCCAGGTCGAGCAGGTCGCCGGAGAATCCGTCTCCGTCGTCGTCGCCCAGCAGGGCGGCTTCGCCGGCGACGAGGGCTATACCTGGCTCTGGGTCGAGTTCGACAAGAACGGCGAATTCGTCCGCGAACCCTACTGGGTCGACGGGACCTGGAAGGACGCGCTCGTCGCTCTCCTCCTCCCCTTCTCCATGCGCGCCGGTTTCTACCTCGAGGACCGCCGCCCCTCACCCCGCTTCGCCCTCAGCGACTCCGACTCGCCTTCCATGGCCGCGTGACTGACCCGAATGGCGTTAAGTTAGAGGGGTTTTGGGGCGATTCGCACGGGATGAGCCGTCATGCCTTCATTTGGGAGGGACGCCGGCCCCGGCGTCCGCGCTCCACCCGCATGCGGGATGCCTCGGCCGACCCGGCCCGCGAGGCCGCGGGCCCTCCCAAAAATCGACTGCTTTAGCGCCATTCTCGGCCAAAACCGTCTCTCCCCGTTCTCACGACTCGCCCGCGTGTTCCGGTTCGGACTTCCAGCGCCGGACGAGTTCGTGGGTGACGCCGAGGTGGTCGAGGACTCGGGCGACGACGGAATCGACGAGGTCGGCAACGGATTGCGGGCGGTTGTAGAATGAGGGCATGGCGGGGATGAGGATGGCGCCGGCCTCGATGACGGTGACGACGTTGCGGGCGTGGAGGAGGTTCCAGGGGGTCTCGCGGGGGACGAGGATGAGTTTCCGGCGCTCCTTGAGGAAGACATCGGCGGCGCGCGTGATGACGCTATCGGAGTAGCCGTAGGCGATGCGGGCCAGCGTCCCCATCGAGCAGGGGATGACGACCATCGCGTCATAGAGCGCCGAGCCGCTGGCGAAGGGAACCTGCATGCTGCGATCGCGGTGTTTCGGAAAACCGGGCGGCACACGGAGTTCGCCGAGTTCTTCGGCGACGACCTCGTGGGCGTGGTTGCTCAGGACCACGTCCGCGCCCTGGCCCGACTCGGCGAGGCAGTCGATGAGCCGCTGCGCGTAGGGCGCGCCGCTGGCACCGGTGATCGCGACGACAAATTTCATGGCCTGTCAACCCGGCGGACTCTACCAAGTCCGCCGGGCTGCTAAAAACCAAAACCACCACGGCGGTTTTGCCAGAGGAATCGGACCGATTCGGACTCTGAAGTTTCTGGTCATACGGCGGCACGCCCGAGCGCCTCGGCGCGCGGGGCCGCCTCGTCGCGGGTCCAGCGCCCCTGGAACTCGCGGACTTTGCCGGCGGGGTCGTACAGGCGGGCGCGAAATATAACATGCCCCTCGGCGCAGGTCGCCAGCGTTCCGAGGGGGATGCCGCAACCGCCGCCGATGCCCCGCAGGAAGGCCCGCTCCGTCGCGACCGCATCCCGGGTGGGCGCGTGATCCAGCGCGCCAACGAGCGCCGCGACCCTCGCGTCATCGGCGCGCACCTGGACCCCGAGCGCGCCCTGCCCCGGGGCGGGAAGCATCTCCTCGAAGGGGATCGGGGTGACCGCCAGGCCGCACACGTCGGGCCCCAGCCGCTCCAACCCCGCCTCGGCCAGGATGATCGCGTGCCAACCGCGATTCGCGCGGAGCTTCGCGATGCGGGTATCGACATTGCCACGGATCGGCTCGACCACCGAGTCGGGGCGGACACGCAAAATCTCCAGCCTGCGCCGGGGGCTTCCGGTTGCGATGACGGGCGAGGCGGGCAACTCGCCCAGAGTGGCCGCCCCCCGGGTGATCAGCGCGTCGTGCGCCGACGCGCGCCCCGGTATCGCCGCGACCGCGAGGCCGGGCGGATCATCGACGGGAAGGTCCTTCAGGCTATGCACCGCGAGGTCGATCGCACCCCCCGATAGCGCGCGCTCCAATTCCGCGGTGAAAAGTCCCTTGGGCAGAGGCTCGGCGAGATCCGCCCCCCCGCGGCGCTGCAGTCGGTCGCCACGCGTCCGGATGACCTTCAGTTCCACCCGCAAACCCGGGTGCAACCGCTCCAGTTCGCCCGCCACCCAGCGCGATTGGGTCAGGGCCAGGCCGCTTCCCCGCGTGCCCAAAGTGATGGCACCGTCAGCCATTGGCCCTCGCCCCGCCGTGATCCCCGCCGGCATCCTCCCCACGCTGCCGCAGCGACTCCTTCTCCAGCCACGTGACAAACTCTTCCGCGTGCCGGTCCAATATCTCCTCGGCGATCGCGACCGCGCCCCGTCGCTCGGCCAGATGCCGATCCGCGACGGCCTGCAGGTCGTCCACGTTATACAAGTAAACCTCGTCGTGCCTCGCCATGCCCGGCTCGATGCCCCGGGGCACCGACAGGTCGATGAGGAACAGCGGGCGGCGCCCCCGCCGCCTCAGCACGTCCTCCAATTCCTCCACCTGCACCACCGCCTGCTCCGCGGCCGTCGCCGTCACCACGATGTCCGCAAAGAGCAACTCCCACCGCCACTCGGAGAGCGGCACCGCCGAGCCGCCCAGGCGATCGGCCAGTTCCACCGCCCGCTCGAAGGTCCGGTTCGTCACCACCAGCCCCCGCAGGCCGCGCGAGGCCATCGCCTTCGCCGTCTTCTCCCCCGTGTCCCCCGCCCCGATCAACACCACCCGGCACGCATCCAGTGCCCCGAAGATCTTCTCGGCCATCTCCACCGCCACCGCCGCCACGGACACCCCGCCCCGCGTCACCTCCGTCTTGTGCCGCACCTCCTTGGCCGCACGGAACGCCGACTGGAACAGGCGGTGCAACACCTTGCACGCGGCGCCGGCCCGGCCCGCTTCCTCGTAGGCCTGCTTCACCTGCCCCAAGATCTCGGTCTCACCGACCACCATCGACTCCAGACCCGAGGCAACCCGATAGAGGTGCCGGATCACCTCCCCCCCCACCAGCGAGCGCAATTGGCCGACCTCATGCGGCGCCGGTCGCTTCAGGAATTCAAACAGCCCGCCGAGCAGCGCCCGGACGTCGATCCCGGGCCTCGCGGCCACGTAGAATTCCGCCCGGTTGCACGTGCAGAGGATGACGGCGCCCGAGACCCCCTCCCCCTCGCTCAGCCAACCCAGCGCCCGCTCCATCTCGCCGGGCGAGAGGGCGAGCCGCTCCCGCACGCTCACGTGCGCGTCATGATGACTCAGGCCAAGGCACACCAATTCCATCGCCACATCACGGGCCGTCGCCCATCCCGCCGCGGGCCATACCCAGCGTCCAGAACGACAGGATCATCGCCGCGAATAACAGCGCCGAGAACAGCGCCGTCCGGCGCCCGCTCAGCCGACTCGTCGCGCCCGCCACGAACAGCGCCGCATAGACGACCCACATCAGGACGAAGTAGGCCGTCTTGATCTTGCTGGCCCCACCCGGGGTGAAAAATCCCGACACGATCCCGATCGCCATCAGCCCGAGCCCGTAGAGTATCAGGCCGCGATTGACGCGCGAGAGCTGGTGCAAGGAAGGCAGGTTATCGAACCACGCCCGCAACCGCTTCCGGCGGATGCAGTGGTCGTGTATCAGATAGAAAAGTCCCGTGACACAGGCCAGCCCCAGCGCGCCGTACGCCAGCAGGCTGCTGGCCGCATGGAATTCGACCGCCGCGGAAATTTTCTCTCCCGCCGGGCGGAAGGCTTCCCGGGGGATGGCCAGGGACACGAGCAGCAACAGTGCCACCAGCGGCGCCGTCAGCACCCCCGGTATCGTGAACCGATACACCGGTCCCACCGCGACGTAGGCGAGCGCGAGCGACCACGCCACGAACACCATGACGTCGGCGTAGCTCGTCACCGGGCACCGCCCCACCTCCTGCCCGCGGATCATCAGGTGCCACGTGTGCAGCGCCAGCGCCCCTGCGAACGCCGCGAACTGTGCCGGGCCCGGCCGGAACAGCCGCGATCGCATCCGGTACAGCCCCATCGCCGCCGCCGCGACATACGCCGCCACGCTCGCAAAAAATAGGATGCCCCCGCTCATGCCAGAGTAACCTCCCGCGCCACACCCGCCCGGCTCACCGCCCCCCGCCCTGCGGCGGCGCCGGACGCGCCGACTGGAACGCCACCGCCGTCGCCGTTCCCGGCACCACCGGCGGCACACGCGCCGCCGCCTTGGCCCCCTCACCCTGCCTCGGCGCGGCCTGCGCCGGCGCGCCCCTGCCCCGCTCCCGCTCCTTCTCCATCCGCGCCTTCGACAGCACCTCGCGCGAATCCAGCGTCACGAAATACGCCTCGCACGCGTGATCGATCAGCTTCTCGTTGACCTGCACGGGCACGCCGGTGAACCGGCAGATGTCATCGATGTGATCCAGCACGTCGCGCGCATAGCATGCCCGCAGGGGCTTGCCCCTCGGGAACACCTGCCGGTAGAGCAGGTAATCCACCATCCTCGGGTCGGACGCGATGCCCCGCGACCGGCACTGCATGTCCCAGATCCGTTTGAAATTGTCCACGGTCGGGCTCAGGATCGGGATCTTGTAGCGGATGCGGCGCAGGAACGCCTCGTCGACGAGATCCTTCGGCTCGAGGTTGGTGGAAAAGATGATGATCGCGTCAAAGGGGATCTCGATCTTGGTGCCCGTGTGCAGGGTGAGGAAGTCCACTCGGCGCTCCAGCGGCACGATCCACCGGTTGAGGAGGGCGCGGGGGTGCTCTTTCTGCCGCCCGAAGTCATCGAGCATGAAGCCCCCCGTGTTCGCCTTGAGCTGGAACGGCGCCTCGTAAAACTTGGCCTCGTTGTTCCAGATCAGGTCCAGCGAGGCCAGGGTCAGCTCGCCGCCGGTGATGATGAAGGGCCGCCGGATCAATTTCCACCGCAGGTCGTACGGCCGCTCGAGCCGATGGTCCTCCCCGACGGGCACCTGCTCGTGGTTGAACGGATCGAACAGCTGGATGAACTGCCCCTGGACCACCAGGCACGACGGGATGAAGATCGCGTCGCCCATCACGCGGACGATCCGCTCGGCGATCGAGGTCTTGCCGTTCCCCGGCGGGCCATAGAGGAAGAGCGATCGCCCGCTGTTGAGCGCCGGGCCCACCTGCGGCAGGATGCTCTCGTCGAAGACGAGGTCGTGGAACGCCTCCTGGACGTCCTCCCAGGTGACGGTGAAGTTGCGGAACGTCTGCGCGTGCACCGAGGCGATATAGTCATCGAGGGACACGGGCGCCGTGCCCGTGTATGTGGTGCTCTCGAAACTCTGCAGCGCCATCGCGCGCCCCATGTCCGTGATCGAGTACGTGTATGAGATCGAGGCCATCTGCCCGCGGGAGATCTCCATGACGCGGCGCTCGCGCATCTGCTCCAGGAGCGGTTCCAGCACGCCGTAGAAGGGCAGGCCCAGGTCCTGCTGCAATTGCTCCCCGGTGATGCTCTGGCGGTGGTAGACCATCCGCAGCACCAGTCTCTCGAGCACCTCGACCGGCACCCGGGCGTCCTCCAGCGTCTGGGGCGGGGGCGGCGTGAATAGCGACACGTGGGAGGCGTTGGCCATCTCAGGTACCAATAAATCTCGCGGTCAGGGCTTCCTCAAGCCTTTTGTGGATCCCCCCGAAGCCGCCGTTGGAAAAAACGATCACGATATCGCCGGGACCCAGGAGGGGCACGGCCTTGGCGACGATGCCCGCCGCGTCCGGCTCGTAGAACGCCCGCCGCCCCGCCGCGGCCACGTCGGCCACGAGCCGTTCCGGATCGAGGCGCTGCTCCGGCGGCAGGTCCTCGAGGCGATCCACCCGG
>JAANMX010004412.1_pt1 | contig 11177 bp, 7 predicted proteins | sample 7279681 | NCBI WGS metagenome assembly JAANMX01 (sample SAMN14094542, study PRJNA606508) | bioreactor metagenome | isolation source: A lab-scale SPAN reactor treating ammonium-rich wastewater day 351 | place: Ireland: Galway | collected 2018-01-01
GTGCAGCCGTCCGTCGGCGTTGAGTTCCAGGGCGTCCGCGGCGTCCTCGACCGCCCAGGTGACGCAGCGGATCGGCGTCCACTCCCGGTTCACGGACGCCATCCGGCCGCCTCCTGGGTGCGGGTCTGGGTGGGCGTGTAGCGGAACACCGTCACGCCGCCGTCGTCCAGCACGACGTCCCAGCCGGGCCGGGTGCGCAGCGTCTCGCGCAGCGCGTCGATGGTGCCCAGCGGCGCGATCCCGCGGTAGTCGGCGTAGCCGTCCATCCGGGGGCCGTAGAGCGCGAAGGTGGGGGCGCTGCGGTTCTTCAGGTGCGCCTCCAGCGCGATCAGGTAGTCCTCGGTGCGCAGCCCGTCGCCCTCGTTCTGCAGCGGCCGGTCGTACTCCCAGTCGTCGGTGAGTCGCCAGGCGTAGGCCTCGGTGGCGCGCACCGGCCAGAACGCCGAGCCGGGGCTCAGGTAGGCGCGTCCGGGAACCCCGCGTTCGAGCACCGCCTGGGCCTGATACTCGGCCCGGGTCACCGCGTAGTGGTAGTAGGTCGCGAAGTAGGCCTGGGCGGCGGACGCCGTCAGCACCAGCAGGACGGCCCCGGCAGCCAGCCACCGGCGCAGGTCGCCGCCCATCAGGCGGGTCAGCCAGGGACCGATCAGCAGGGCGCAGCCGGGGATCGAGTACAGCATCACGCGCAGCACGGCCTCGCCGCCGTAGCTCTGGGCGAGCAGGATTCCGAACGGCGAGAACGCCAGCACCGCGGCGATGAACGCGGGGCCGCGCCGCCACCGGGCCCAGCGCTGCCGCAGCAGCGCGATCACCGTCAGTGCGGCCGCGATCCCCCACAGCCCGAAGGTCGCCACCCGGTTGCCGGTGCTGTGCACGGTCAGCGCCAGGCTTCCGATGTCGCGCGCCGCGCCGGTCTTGGCGTTGCTCAACACATCCACCCCGGTGAACAGCCCGTAGGCGCTGGCGATCTCGAAGTTGGCGGCCAGCTGCCCCAGCGCCACCGCCGCGAGAACGGCGGTGAGCCGCCAGGAGACCCGTCCGAACAGGGTCAGCACGCCGAGCGCCCCCAGCAGCCAGAACGGGGTCAGCTGGTGGCTGACCACCAGCGCCGCGAAGACCACCACGGCCAGCACCGCGGCGACCCTACTGACCCGTGCCCGGACGGCGAGCGCGGCGGTCACGATGGCCAGCACATAGCCGAGCGCCTGCGGCGAGAAGTAGTCCTGGGCCACCCAGTTGACCACCAGCGCGACCATGGCCGCGGCCAGCGACGCCGGCACCGTCAGCCGCGGCGCCCGGCCCAGCGTGTACATCGCGAAGACTCCGGCGAAGGTCACCGCCAGGGTGAACCAGGCGGCGATGGTGAAGGCCGGCACGCCGCTGGACACGCTCACCCAGCCGATCGCCGCGAAGAAGCCCGGCCAGCCCTGGTAGATGTCGAGACCGCGGTGCAGCATTCCGGTGCCGGTGATCAGGTCGACGACGCCGAGGTGCTTGTAGGCCCAGTCGACCGACGGGGCGTCCAGGGTCAGCGGGGCGGTGCCGCGCTGGATCAGGCAGGTCAGCGCCAGCATCGTCCAGAGCAGGCCGGTGTGCCGCAACCGCAGCGCGACCAGGAACCCGATGACGGCCAGCGCCAGCGCGGCGGCGAACGTGGGCACCGCGAGCAGCGGACCGAAGGCGGCGGAGCGGCCGGTGGCGATCGCGGGCAGCGAGACCAGCCAGAGCACGGCTGCCGCCGTGCCGACGCCGAGCGTCACCCGTGGCCACAGCCCGGCCGGAAGAGCGAAGACCGGCAACGACGGCCGCGACAGCGACATCGCCGCGTAGCCGGCGGCGAGCCCGGCGACGATCACCGTCACCAACTGCGGCGGCCAGACCCCCAGCCACAACGACACGGTCGACAGCAGCACCGTCACCGAGGCGCTCAACGCCGGCACCAACCCGAGCCGCGGCAGCCGGGTCGACGGCAGCGCCTCGACCAGCAGCAGGCCGGGAACGAGCGCCCAGAAGGCGATCGCCGTCCAGCCCAGGGCGGGCAACGCCTGGCCGGCCAGGGTGGCGGCGGACAGCACCAGAGCAGCCCACATGCTCCACGGGCGCGCCGGGGACGGAGCCGCCGGCGGGCGGCGCAGGGCAGGGGGCAGCACGGAAGAAGTCAGAGTCATGGGAACCTTCGCTTAGGTAAGCCTAACCTACGTCAGATGGCGGCTGGATCTCGATCGGTTCCACTGCCCGGACCCTGATATCGACCACAGAGTCGCGCCACGGAGTGGGGTCTTCGCCTCAGGTCCATCGCGCGGCGCCCCACTCTGTGGTCGATATCAGAGCATCAGGAAGTAGCCCCACCACATCAGTCCGCCCAAGCGGCCTCCCCGATCTGCGAGGAGCTCCCGGCGTCCGGGATGATGGAGTCCCCGGATCGAGTCCGGGATGACGAGGTCCCGCACATCGAAACCGGGTCGAGTCGCGTCAGTCCGCCCAGGCGGCTTCCCCGGTCTGCACGGCCCACAGCGCCGCGTAGCCGCGGCCCGCCGCGACGAGCTGGTCATGCGTGCCCGACTCGACGATCCGGCCGGCGTCCAGCACCCAGATGCGATCCGCGTGCCGCACCGTCGAGAGCCGGTGGGCGACCACGATCGCGGTCCGGTTCCGGGTCGCCTCCCGCAGCGACCGCTGGATGGCGGCCTCGGTCTCGTTGTCGACCGCGCTGGTCGCCTCGTCCAGCACCAGGACGGCGGGGTCGCGCAGCAGCGCCCGGGCCAGCGCCAGGCGCTGCCGCTGGCCGCCCGACAGGGTGACACCCCGCTCCCCGACCCAGCTGTCCAGGCCGTCCGGCAGGGCGTCGATGAAGTCCAGCGCGGCGGCCGACTCGGCGGCGGCCCGGATCTCGGCGCGGGTGGCGTCCGGGCGTCCGTAGGCGATGTTGTCGGCAACGGTGCCGGCGAACAGGTAGACGTCCTGGGCGACGTAGCCGGTGGAGCCGCGCAGCGAATCCCAGTCGAGATCCCGGACGCCGGTGCCGTCCAGCAGCACCGCCCCCGAGCGCGGGTCGTCGAAGCGCAGCACCAGCCGCAGCAGCGAGGACTTGCCGGCGCCCGTGGAGCCGACGATCGCGTGGGTCTGGCCCGCCGGCACGATCAGGTCGATGCCGTGCAGCACGTCGGGGCCGTCGGCGTAGCCGGCCCGGACGCCGCGCAGCTCGATCCGTCCGCGCACCGGCTGCGGCAGCGAGAGGCGTCCGGCGGGGACGGTGATCGGGACGTCCAGCAGGGCCAGGATGCGGCTGGCCGAGGCGCGTCCGCGCTGATACAGGTCGAGTACCTCGGCCACCTCGGTCAGCGGCCACAGCAGCCGCTGCGTCATGAACACCAGCACCGAGTACAGCCCGACCTCGAGGTCGCCGTTCAGCGTGGCCCAGCCGCCGAACAGCAGGGTGCAGGTGAAGCCCGCCAGGATCGCCATCCGGACCAGCGGCACGAACGCCGCCGACGACCGGATCGCGGCCAGGTTCGCGCTCCGGTAGGCGGTGGAGACCTCCGCGATCCGGCGCCGCTCCCGGTCCTCGGCTGTGAACGCCTTGATGGTGGTGATCCCGGCCAGGTTCGCGGACAGGACGCCGGACAGGTCGGCCACGCTGGCCCGCACCGCGTCGTAGAGCGGCTCGAGCCGGCGCTGGAACAGCAGCGAACCCACCACGATCAGCGGGATCGGCAGGAACGCCAGCAGCAGCAGCTGCCAGGAGGCGACCGTGAACACCGCGCCGACCAGCACCACGTTGAGCGCGGTCTGCAGGATCGCCGGCGCGCCGATGTCGAGGAATCGCTCCAGCTGGTTGACGTCGTCGTTGAGGGTGGCCAGCGTGCTGCCCTGCGGCCGTGCCTCGTGCCAGCCGACGTCCAGGTGCTGTACGTGGTCGTAGGCCTCGACCCGCAGCTCGTGCTCGACCCCCTGCGCGAGCCCGCGCCACAACACCCCGGCGACGTACTCCGAGGCCGACTCCACCACCCACACCACGGCGTTGATCACCGCCAGCCAGGCCAGCTGCTCGACCCGCGACTCCACACCCAGCACCGCGCCGACGAAGGACGCCTCGCCGCGCACCACGACGTCCACGGCGGCCCCGATCAGCAGTTCGGGAAAGACGTCGGCGATCTTGTTGACCGTGGACGCGATGACGGCGCCCACGAAGCGTGGCCGGAAGCGGCGCTGGCGGTCCCACAGCGCCCGCAGTGGCGTCTCGGCGGTCTGGCTCATCTGGTCCCCTCGGTCGAGCGGCCCACAAATCTACCGGCCGGTTCGGGAACGTCTCATAACGCCAGGGTCACCCCGACGCCGGTACGCTCCCGCAGGATCTCCCGCGCCCGCCGCACCGGTTCGATCAGAAATGCCCGGAAGTCGGCCCGCACCGCCGCCGCGGGCAGCACGTTCAACAACCAGCGGGGCGTCGTCAGAACCTCGAAGAAATCGAGATCGTCGAGCGAACGGTCGCTGCGGCCCGGGCGAGGTAGTCGTCCAGGCCGGAGCGCAGGCGCTCGATCGTCACTCCCACCTCACCCGCGGCCGCGGGTCACGGCCGCGCGGCCCGGCACCCGGTCAGCGGCCCATCAGCTCGAGCGCCGCCGCCAGCGCCGCCTTCGCCTCGTTCACCTTCGCCTGGTAGGTGGCCAGGTCGCCCTTGCGCAGCGCGGCGTCCGCGGCCACGAAGGCCTGCTGGGCCTTGTCCAGCTGGGCGACCGCCGCCGGGTTGTTCGGCTGCGCCGTCCCGGTCGGCCGCGCCGTCGGCGAGGCGGTACCGGACGGGGACGGCGACGGGCTGGCGCTGGGCTGCTCGCCGGTGTCCGCGCCCGCACTGCCGGCGAAGACCTCATCCAGCGCCTGCTGCAGGGTGTTCCCGATGCCCACGTGCGCGCCGAACCGGACCACCACGAACGCCAGCGCCGGATACGAACCGGTGTTGCCCTGACGCATCGTGTAGATCGGCGCCACGTACAGCAGGCCGTTGCCCATCGGCAGCGTCAGCAGGTTGCCGTAGGTCGCCGACGACGCGCCCTGGTTCAGGAACGGACGCAGCGTCTCGGCCACCTTCGGGTCGGTGTTGATCGCGTTGAACGTCTGGCCGGGCCCGTCGATCTGATGGGTGTCCGACATCCGCAGCACGCGCAGCTTGCCGTAGTCGGGGCTGGTCGCCTCCGCCACCACCGAGAGATAGCCGGCCAGGTTCGACCGGCCCCGCGGCACGAAGACCGTGGTCTGGCTGAACACCGGGTTCTCGTCGCCCGGCCACTTGATGCTCAGGAAGTACGGCGGCTCCTTGGCGTCGGCGCTGGCCTTGACCGGGTCGTTCGGCACCTGCCACAGGTCGGACTGGGCGTACCAGGTGTACGGGTTGGTCATGTGGTAGCGGCCGAGGATTTCGCGCTGCACCTTGAACAGGTCCTCCGGGTAGCGCAGGTGGCTGCGCAGGTCGGCGCTGATCGCGCTCTTCGGCTGGACGGTGTCGGGGAAGGCCCGCGAGTAGGTCTGCAGGATCGGGTCGGCCTCGTCCCAGGCGTACAGCGTGACGGTGCCGTCGTAGGCGTCCACCACGGCCTTCACCGAGTTGCGGATGTAGTTGATGTTGGCGTCCACCTGGGCGCCCAGCACCCGCGACTGGGTGTCGGCGGCCGAGTTGCGCAGGTTCACCAGCTGGCTGTTCGGGTAGCTGCTCGAGGTGGTGTAGGCGTCGACGATCCACACCGTGCGGCCGTCCACCACCGCCGGGTAGATGTTGGAGTCGACGGTCAGCCAGGGCGCCACCTGCTGCACCCGCTCCTTCGGCGTCCGGTTGTAGAGGATCTTCGACTGGCTGTTCACCCGGTCGGTGAGCAGCAGGTTGATGTCCATGAACTTGGCCGAGTACAGCATCCGGTTGAGGGCGTTGCCGATCGGCACGCCGCCCTTGCCGGAGTACACGTTCGACCGGCCGTTCGGGGTGTCCAGCTCGATCGGGTCCTGGCCCTCCTCGCGTCCGACGATCGCGTACTGCGTGGACTGTTCCCCGAAGTAGATCCGCGATTCGTGGTCCTTCAGCTTGCCCACCGGGGGAATGTCGCGGACGATCCACTCGGGCTGGCCGTCGGTCTGGCGACGGTTGCCGTAGGCGATCACCAGGCCGTAGCCGTGGGTGTAGACGGTGTGGATGTTGTTCCAGTTCTGGTCGGGCAGGCCGCCCAGGTTCATCTCGCGGGCCGCCACCACCACGTCGGTCTCCTTGCCGTCGATGATGTAGCGGTCGACGTCGAGTGCCTCGGGGAAGGTGTAGTAGCCACGGACCTGCTGCAGCTGCTCATAGGTGGGGCCGATCACCGCCGGGTCCATCAGCCGGATGCCCGGCAGCGCCTCGGCGTCCGCCTTCAACTGGCCGGCCCGCACCTGGGTGACGGCCTCGTATTCGGTGATCTCGGTGTCGTCGATCCCGAACGCCTGCCGCGTCATGTCGATGTGCCGCTGCATGTACGGGTTCTCTTTGTCCGGCTGGTTGGGCGCCACCACGAAGGACTGCACGACGGCCGGGTAGATCAGGCTGAGGATCAACCCGGACACCACCATCAGCACCAGCGCGGCGGCCGGGTAGATGCCGCGCTTGATGATCGGGTTGGCGAAGAACAGTGCCGCGACCAGGAAGGAGATGACCGCCATCACCAGCTTGGCGCCGACCCGGGAGTGGTCGTCGGTGTAGTGCAGGCCGGTGAACAGCGTGCCCTGGGTGAGCAGCAGCGCGTAGCGGTCGAGCAGGTTCTGCAGCCCGTACAGCACGAGCAGCACGCCGGTCAGCATCGACAGGTGCACCCGTGCCGCCTGGGTGAGCTGCGGCCGTCCGGTGTTGCGGAGGACCCGCAGGCCGCCGGTGGCGAAGTGGACGACGATGGCGGCGATCAGGCTGAAGGCCACCGCGGTCAGCAGGAAGGACAGGAAGCTCTGCCACAGCGGCAGCTCGAAGACGTAGAACTTGTAGTCGAGGCTGAACACCGGATCGACCTGCCCGAACGGCACGGCGTTGATCCAGGCCAGCACCGGCAGCACCTCGGTGGTTGCCGACATGCCGGCCAGGATGCCCAGGGCCAGCGCGGGAACCAACACCGCGAACTTGCCGTTGTGCTCGAGCAGGCGGCGGTAGGCGTCCAGGACGGCGCTGTCGCCGGCCCGCCGGGCCGGCGGCCGGAGCCGGATCGCCAGCCACATGTTGCCGCCGACCAGCAGCGCCATCAGCGCGCCGATGCCGAGGAACAGTCCCACCCGGGTCCACAGTTCGGTCGAGAACACCACCCCGAAGCCGATCGAGTCGTACCACAGTTTGTCGGTCCACACCTGGGTGAAGACCGCGAATGCGATCAGCAGTGCGGCCGCGATACCGAAGGTCAGCAGCAGCGGCGATCGATGTTGGACACTTGCAGGCAGGCTCACGCGGGGTCTCCTCGGTCGGTGTCAATCCAATGTACGTGCCAGTGCCGACGCCAACCCGGGAACCAGGTCGGCGCCGGAAAGAAGTTCGTCGGGGTGGCTCCTGACCCGGGCCACGCCGTAGGCGTCGCCGGAGCGCAGCGCCCCGACGACCACCCGGATCTCCTCGCGGGCCGGATGGGTCCTGACCTGCTCGGACGCCGCGGCGCCGGCGGCCAGCCCGGCTTCGGCATCGCCCGGCAGGAAGAGGCGTTCCAGGCTGAGCGCGACGCCCGCGACCGTGGGCGGCCAGGCGATCCGGGCGAGCGCCTCACCCAGGTCGGCGGCGCCGCTGAAGCCCTCCTGCTCGATCGCCGAGAACTGGTCGGGTCGAGGCTCGGTGCCGCCGGTCAGGTGCTCGGCGAGTTGCGGTTCGGCGGCGATCAGCTCGGCGGTGGGCACCAGCGCGAACAGCCGGGCCGGCTGATCCCAGCCCAGGTTCGCGACGTGGCGCTCGATCTCCAGCAAGGCGGCGACCAGCGCATCGGGGACCGGTGCGTCGGAGGGACTCACGAACACCCCTTCACCGCGGCTGCGCGCGCCGGATCCTTCAGGTCCTCCAGGGCCGCGATGGCCTCGGACAGCGTGGCCACCCGCACCAGCTGTACCGGTGTGGACAGGCCCCGGACGTCGGGGCAGTTGTCGGCGGGCACCAGGAACACCGTCGCTCCTGCCCCCTCGGCGCCGGCCACCTTCTCCTGGATGCCGCCGATCGCGCCGACGGTGCCGTCGCCGCTGATCGTGCCGGTGCCCGCGATCGATCGGCCGGCGGTCAGGTCGTCGGGAGAGACCAGGTCGTAGACGGCCAGCGCGAACATCAGGCCCGCGCTGGGTCCGCCGATGTCGGGGTTGATCCGGAAGGTCACCCGCGGCGTGTAGGAGTAGCCGATGTCGAGGTTGATGCCGACCACGGGCTGCGACGCGTTGGCGTTCGACGCCGCGGTGGTGATCGGGACCGTCAGTTCCTGCCGGCTGCGCAGAATCGTGAAGGTGACCGCCTCGCCCACGGCGTGCCGGGTGATCGCGGCCCGGACGTCGTCGGTGCTGCCGACCACCTTGTCGTCGACCCGCAGGATGAAGTCGCCGGGCTCGAGCTTGCCGTCGGCAGGGCTGCCGTTGGACACGCCGATCACCATCGGATACTCGACGACCTTCTCGCCGGCCGCCCGCAGCGCCGCCGCGACGGCCGCCGACTGGGAGTTATCCATCATCTGGACCTCACGGGCGCGGATCTCGTCCACGCTGACGCCGGCCGGGTAGACCGCCTCGCGGGGCAGCACCTCGCGAGCCGAGAGCCAGTAGGACAGCAGAGCCTCGGGCAGGGTCAGCTGGCTGTCGACGCGGGTCACCGAGACGGTGGTCAGCCGCAGCTGGCCGGTGGTGGGGTGGGTCGCGATGCCCTGGACGTCGACGCGGGGCTGGCCGTCCACCGGCTCGAAGAGGTTCACCGTCGCCCCCGGAGACCAGCTCACGAACGGGACCGGCACCAGGGACACGACCGCGGCCAGGGCCACGAACAGCAGAGCCGAGACGGCGGCCGTCCAGGTCTGCTTGGTCACGGTTCGACCCTACCGGAGGAATCCCGCCCGCCCCGGCTCCCACCGCCTTGCCGGGTGCGGGACAATGGTGGGGTGTGGCGAGCCGGTCCACCGGCCCGCATGTCCCGACCCTCGACCTCAGGAGCCCATCCATGGCCACCGACCCGGACCTCCCCGACGACGGCGAGCAGCCGCCCGAGGAGAACCCGCTGGCCCAATTCCTCGCCCAGTTCGGCATCACCCCCGGCCCGGACGGCGAGTTCGACATGGCCGCCCTCACCCAGCGCCTGCAGGCGGTGATGGCGCAGTTCCAAACCCAGATGGCCGGTTTCGGGCCGACCGATTCCGGCAGCGGGATGAACTGGACGTTCACCAAGGACATCGCCCGCCGCGTCACCGCGTCGCTGGGTGCCGATCAGACGCCGACCGCCGCCCAGGCCGGCCAGGTGCGCGACGCCGCCGGCCTGGCCGACCTGTGGCTGGACGAGGCGATCGGCTTCCCACGGCTGAGCGCACCCGCCGTGGCGTGGAGCCAGGCCGAGTGGGTGGAGGGCACCTTCGAGACCTGGCGCAAGCTCAGCAACCCGATCGTCACCAGCCTGTCGGCGGCGCTTGGGGCGCTGATGTCGCGCGAGGCGGGTCCGGGCGAGGAGTTCATGAAGCCCATGGTGCGGGCCGCCGCGTCCGGCATGTTCGCCGCCCAGGTCGGGCAGTCGCTGGGCAGCCTGGCCACCGAGGTGTTGAGCGTCAGCGACATCGGCCTGCCGCTGGGCGCCAGGCCCCAGGTCGCGCTGCTGCCGACCAACATCGAGGCGTTCGGGGCCGAGCTGGAGACGGTGACGGCCGCCGACGTGCTGCTCTTCCTCGCGTTGCGCGAGACCGCCCGGCAGCGGCTCTTCGCCGCGGTCGGCTGGCTGGGCCCGCAACTGCATGCGCTGGTCGAGCACTACGCGCGCGACATCACCATCGACACCTCGGCGCTGGAGCAGGCGATCGAACAGCAGCTGAGCGACGCGATGAGCGCCGAGGCGCTGGAGCGGGCCGGCCAGACGCTGGCCGGCAAGCTGTTCGAACCCGCCGTCACCCCCGAGCAGGCCGAGGTGCTGGAGCGCCTGGAGACCCTGCTGGCCCTGGTCGAGGGCTGGGTGGACGAGGTGGTCGGCCACACGATGAGCCGCTGGATGCCGAACGGGGCCGCGCTGACCGAGATCGTCCGCCGCCGCCGGGCCGCCGGCGGACCGGCCGAGAGCGCCCTGAAATCCCTGGTCGGGCTGGAATTGCGGCCGCGCCGCACCCGGGACGCGGCGAACCTGTGGGCGGCCGTCCGGGCCACCCGCGGCGCACAGGCCCGCGACGACGCCTGGCATCACCCCGACCTGATCCCGACCTCGGCCGACCTGGACGACCCGCTGGGCTACGCCGAGCACGGGCACGTCAACGCCCCCGACGAACTGGACGCCGAGCTGGCCAAGCTGCTCGACCAGGAGGGCGGTCAGTAGGCCGTCGGGGGCTCAGTAGGCGAGATCCGGCAGGCCCTGGGCGCTGGTCCAGCCCTCCAGGAAGCCCTTCGCCCGCTCGGCCTCGGGATAGCGCGCCACCAATTCGTGGAAGCGGGCGGAATGGGTGCGTTCCAGCAGGTGGGCCAGTTCGTGGACCAGCACGTAGTCGGCGACCCAGTCGGGCATCGACTGGAGCCGGTCGGAGACCCGGATCTCGCCGGTGGCGGTGGTACAGGAACCCCAGCGTTGCCGCTGCCGCGACGACCAGCTCACGCTGAGTGCCGGGGTCGGCTGACCGGGTTCGACCAGGTAGCGGGCGAACAGGGCCTCGGCGCGCGCGGTCAGTGCGGCGTCCGCGGCGGGTGGACGCCGGCCGGCCTCGTGCTCCAGAAAGCGGGAGACGAAGCCGGGGATCAGCTCCCGCTCCTGCTTCGCCGTCATTCGGGCGGGCACCACCACGACCAGCGTGCCGGCCTCGCGGACGATGCCCATCGTCGTCCGCCGCCGCGCGCTGCGCCGCACCACATAGTGTTCCGAAGCCATGACGAGGAGCCTAACCGGCGGCACCGACAAGAACTGGGCGCCGTGTTGACCACCCGCCGCGTGCCCCACTAGCGTCTGACCGACGGGGCCCCCCGGTCACTCCGCTCGCAGGGGA
>JAANMX010004416.1_pt1 | contig 11167 bp, 6 predicted proteins | sample 7279681 | NCBI WGS metagenome assembly JAANMX01 (sample SAMN14094542, study PRJNA606508) | bioreactor metagenome | isolation source: A lab-scale SPAN reactor treating ammonium-rich wastewater day 351 | place: Ireland: Galway | collected 2018-01-01
GGCAGCGGACCCTCGGAGGAGTCGACCAGCAGCTGCACGCAACGCTCATACTCGTTCTCCTCGCCGATGGCCCGCGCGGCCCGGGCCAGCGCCCACACGGCGCGCAGGAAGCCGCGGTTGGGCTCATGCTCCCAGGGCACCGCGCCGGAGCCCCGCCAGCCGTTGCGGCGCAGGGCGTCCAGGCCGCGGTGATAGCCGGTGCGCGCGAAGGCATAGGCGGTGATCGCACCCTCGCGGTCGCCGCGGCCCAACGCCTGTTCGGCGAGCACGGCCCAGGCCAGGCTGGAGCTGGGGTGGGCGGCGGCCACATCGACCGGGTCGGCATCGAGGACGGCCGCGGCAGGGTCCTCGGGGAGCAGCGTGGCATGCGCGCCGGGATCGGCGAACGGAAGGTGAGCCATGGGCCAACCCTAACGGCCGCGCCACCCCAAGCGTCCGCCGCCCGAGCCCATCGCCGGCCCCTCCCGCGTTACGAAGGAAGGCACGTCCCACTGGCCCGTGCCCTGCCCGCGGACCCATACTGGCGCGATGCCGTGGGTGGACGACCTGGTCGCGCTGGAACCCGTCGCGCGCCGGGCGCCCAGCGTGCTGAACACCCAGCCGGTGGTGCTGCGGCGGGCCGTCGACCGGCTGGAGGTGGGTTGGGATCCGCGCCGGACGCTGCCGATCCTCGATCCGGACGACGACCAGCTCTTCCTGTCCATCGGCGCGTTCATCGAGGCGCTGCGGGTGGCCGCCGGGGACGCCGGCATCGGGGTGTCCGTCGAGTACGCCGTGGACGCCGCCCGGCACCGGTTCGCGTCGCTGCGCCCCGGCCCGGTCACGCGCCCCTCCTTCAGCGCCGACGAGGTACGCAACCGGGTGAGCGGCGCCGGCCGGTTCGCCGAGCCGTTCCCGTCGCTCCATGAGGTCGATCAGATCGCGACCAGCGCCGGGCTGCCCTCAGGCATGAGCGTGCTGGCCTGGGAGCCGGCGGTGGCGGCCCCGCTGGCCGAGCGCGCGCACCGCTGGCTGTTCGGCACCCCCGAGCCGCGTCGGGAGCTGCGCGACTGGGTGCGCCGGGGTGCCGACGACGGGATCGAACCGGAGGCTCTCGGGCTGCCCGCCTGGCGTGCTCGCCTGTTCCTCGCCTCGCGGGGCGTCTGGGACGACGCGGCGTCCGACCTGCTGGGCGGCCATCCGCGCGGGCTGGGCACCCTCGCGGCGGTGGTGGACGCCGACCCGGCAGGCGGCCCGCGGCGCCTGGGGGTTCTGGGCGCCGGGCTGCTGCGATTCACGCTGCAGGCGGCCCGCCACGGCCTGCGGGTGCAGCAGCTTCCCCACCTGACTGCCTACCCGGAGACCCGCGAGCTGCTGGCCTATCTGGCGGAGGCCTCCCCGGGCGCCGGGCGCGTCGCCTGCGCCGTCCGGGTGGGGACGCCGGAACGCGAGCCGCCGCTCGGGCGGCGGCGTCCGACCCCGATCGAAGGCTGAACCAAGCCCGACGAAACCACACGACACCAGGTGAATCCACACCTCCGGACGGCCGTCCGGACGCTGTCGGCGGCCCGTCCCGGCTCGATGTGAGTTGTGTCGCGCCAAGCTCTATGCTGCGGCCATGGTCGACGAGGACACCACCTTTCAGCTCCGCATGGATCGCTACGGACCCGACCTGCTCGACGGTCTGACCCGGGTCTACGGCGATGCGGCGCCGGCACTCTTCGAACGGCTGACCGGCGTGATGCGGGACGCCGTCGCGGCCCGCAGCACCGACCTGAAGGTCCTGGACGAGGCCCGCCTGCTCAGTCCCGACTGGCTGCAGCGCCCGGACGCCGTCGGCTACGTCTGCTACGCCGACCGGTTCGGCGGGTCGCTGGCCGGGGTCGCCGAACGGATCGACCACCTGAAGTCGCTCGGTGTCAGCTACCTGCATCTGATGCCGCTGCTGCGCCCCCGCGAGGGCGACAGCGACGGCGGCTACGCGGTCGCCGACTACCGCCAGGTCGACCCCAGGCTGGGCACCATGGACGACCTCGCCGGCCTGGCCTCGACCCTGCGCGGACAAGGCATTTCGCTGGTCGTCGACCTCGTCCTCAACCACGTCGCCCGGGAGCACGAGTGGGCCGTCCGGGCGCGCGCCGGTGAGCAGAAGTACCGCGACTACTTCCACATCTTCGGCGACCGGCAGCTGCCGGACGCCTACGAGCGGACTCTGCCGGAGGTGTTCCCCGACTTCGCGCCCGGCAACTTCACCTGGGACGACGAGGCGCAGGGCTGGGTGTGGACCACCTTCAACGCGTTCCAGTGGGACCTGAACTGGGCCAATCCGGACGTCTTCGCCGAGTTCGCCGACCTGATCCTGTTCCTGGCCAACAACGGCGTCGAGGTGCTGCGGCTGGACGCGATCGCCTTCATCTGGAAGGTGATGGGCACCGACTGCCAGAACGAGCCGCCGGTGCACGACATCACCCAGGCCCTACGCGCCGTGCTGCGGATCGTCGCCCCGGCCTGCGCGCTGAAGGCCGAGGCCATCGTCGGCCCGCAGGACCTGATCTCCTACCTCGGCCAGGGCCGGCACTTCGGCAAGGTGTCCGACCTCGCCTACCACAACTCCGTCATGGTGCAGCTGTGGGGGGCGCTGGCCTCGCGGCACACCCGGCTGTTCGAGGTGGCGCTGTCGAACTTCCCGGGCAAGCCGGCGAGCACGACCTGGGCCACCTACGCGCGCTGCCACGACGACATCGGCTGGGCGATCTCGGACGCCGACGCCCGCGGCGCCTACCTGGAGGGCCACACCCACCGGGCGTTCCTGGCCGAGTTCTACGCCGGGCTGTATCCGGGCTCGTTCGCCCGGGGCCTGGTCTTCCAGCACAACCCGGTCAACAACGACCGCCGGATCAGCGGATCACTGGCCAGCCTGGCCGGGCTGGAGGCGTCCCTGGAGGCCGGCGATGACGGCCAGCTGGCCGACGCGATCGCACGGATCAACCTGCTGCACACCTTCATCCTCGGCTTCGGAGGCGTCCCGCTGCTGTACATGGGCGACGAGATCGGCGCGCTGAACGACCACGGCTACCTCGACGATCCGGCGCACGCCGCCGACAACCGGTGGGTGCACCGGCCGCGGATGGACTGGGACGCCGTGGCGTCCGCCGCGGCCGACCCGGGGACGCCGGGCGGACGCATCCTGGCCGGCCTGCAACACACCATCGGGGTGCGCCGCAGCCTGCCGCACCTGCACGCGTCCATCGAGTCGCGGGTGCTGCCCAGCCCCGACTCGCGGGTGCTGCTGCTCACCCGCGACCATCCCGAGGGGATGCTGATCGAGGTCTACAACTTCAGCGAGGACGCCGTGGAGTTGCCCACCTACCTCCTCCGCGACCGGCTGGGCGACACCGCGGTCGAACGGATCGGCGGCTACGACTACTCGCTCGACCCCGAGACGATCCGGATCCGCCCGTACCAGCCGCTGTGGCTGACCGCCGGCTGAGCCGAGCGGCCATGCCGGCGCCGGCTCGGCGAGTTCGGGCATCGGCGAGGAGACCAGCGAGGAGACGCCTGTGCACCCAGCCGACCGACCCGGCGCCGAGCGCGAGCTGGACCCGGCCGTCTTCGCCTCCGTCGACCGCCCGGCCGATGCGGCACGCCGATGGCTCACGGCGCAGTTCGATCGGCAGGCCGCCGAGGGTGAGCCGGGCGCCCTGGCCGCCGAACAACGCGCCGATCTGGTGCAACTGCTCAGCAGCACGTGGTGGCGTGCTGTTTTCGAGGACGACGCCGACGACGACGAGACGGACGCCGACGCGGCGGGCGCGCTGCTGCGGCGCGCCCTTCCGCCCGCCGTCCGCGCGGCGGCGCGACTCCCCCGCGGCGGCCTGATCCTGGCGCTCTATCTGCGCAACCTGGTGAACGACGCCTGGTTGATGGCCTGGGATCATGAACTGCTGGTCATCGCCATCGAGGCCTCCTGCGGGGCGGCGGACGACCTCCGGCATGGCAGCGCCGACGAACTCGACCGGCTGGGCTGGGCGCTGCTGCGGTTCATGCTGTGCGAGTTCCGGGTCGAGACGGCGCTGCTCACCGGGCGCCTGGAGGCGGTGGTCGAGTTGGCCGATGCCGCCGTCGCGGCGGTGGAGCCGATCGTCGCCGCCACCGCCGGACTGGACGGCGGGGTCGCCCGCGGCGCGCTGCTGCGCGAGGCCACCAACGAGGCGATCTACTACCGCGCCGTCCGCGATACCGCGAACGTCGGCAGGCGGCTGTTCAAAGGCGACCGCCGCGATGCGAGCGCCGAGCTGGCCCGCGTCCGCGCGGACGTCGCCGCCGCCAGCTTCAACCCCATCGATGCCAGCGAACTGCGCGGGCACCTGACGGCGATCACCGCGCTCAACGCCGCCCGCGATCGCGACTGGCTGCACGTGGACGAGGGCCGCGTCCGGATCGTGTACCCCTTCGGCATCCGCACCACCGGCCACGACGACCCGATCGCCGTCGTCGAGACGTTGCGCCGACAGGCGGAGGAGCTACGGGTCGGCGGCGGCACGCTGGGCGGCCTACCGGTGGCCGACGTCCGCGGCCGCCTGGACCTGAGCGACGTCTGGCAGGGCACCGACGACTTCGGGCGCGGGTATCGCGGAGCCACGATCCTGCTCGGGGATCTCACGCTGGAGCGGCCGGGCGAGGGGCGTCCGCTCGAGGTCGTGGAGACCCGCGTCCAGCTGTCCCAGCTGGGCAACCACTCCATCGTGTTCGAGATCGCCCTGGAGGACGCCCCGGCGCACCGGGTCGCCCAGGCGATCCACCTGGCCACACCCGTGTTCGGCGATCTGCACGAGATCGAGGGATCGCTGCGGATGCGCACCGCCACCGATGCCACCGTGACGGGGCTTCCGGAGGTGGTCACCGGGCTGCTGGCCGCCATCCGCGGCCTGCTGGACGCCACCGACGGAGCCGTCGACGGATCCAACCTTGCGGCCCGCGAGGGATCGTTCGGGGTGATGGCGACGATCATCGGGGCGTCGCGGGAGGGCCCCGGGGGTCGCGCGCCGCTCACCCGGGCGACGGAACTGCTGGAGCTGTGGGGCATCCAGCCGCTCCTGCACCCGCTGCCGAGCGGGGCAGCGAGCACCGCGGACTGGGCGTTGTACGACCTGGACGCGGTCCGCACCTGGCCGCTGCTGCATCTGAACAGCGAGCTGCTCGCCTCCAACAGCAACGTCACGTTGCTGGCCAGCTTCGACTCGCCCGACTACGCGGTGCGCGAGGTCGAGAGCTACATCGGGTTCGCCCACAGCCTGCACGGCATGTACCAGGGCTGGCAGGACACCATCCGCTCCCATGTCGAGACCGTCGCCCAGTTGCTGCGCAGGGCGGTCGCGGTCGTCCCCGAGGCGGATGCGGCCGGGTCGGGCAGCACGGACGAGGTCTCCCACCGACGCGCGCGGGCGATCGCGGAGCTCGATGGCCTGGTGCGCGACATCGAGCGTGCCGAACTGGCGCTGCAGGCCTTCGTGCAGTCCAGCGACGCGATCATGCTCTTCATCGACTCGCCCGCAATCGTCACCGCGCCGCCGCTGCGCACCGATCTCGACACGATCCTCGCCTCGAACGGCTACTCGCGGCTGCGCGACGGGTTCACCCACGCCGTCCGCGACGTACTCGGGACCCGGCTGCAGCCGTTGCTGGAGGTGGTGCACCGGCGCATGGAGCAGACCTATGCTGCGGAGAGCGCGCGGCTCGAACGCGAGCGCCTGGAGGCCGAGTCGGCCGCCAACCAGCGCACCGACCGGGTGTTCGACGTGCTCGGCATCGTCTTCACCGTGATCGGCTTCTCGGGGCTCGCCTCGGTGCTCCAGGCCGGCCATCCGGACTGGGACGGCGGGGTCGCGTGGTGGCTGGTCGTGGCGATCCTGGTGCTGGCCGGCGGCTCCGGCGTCCTGCTGTCGGTGCTGCCCAGGCTCACCGGCCGACGGCGTCCGCACTCGTCATCCTCGAAAGGGCCGGAGGCGTCATGATCCATCCCGTCACGGACGCCGGCGCACTGGCGCGGCTCTACACCGAGATCCTGGAACCCAGCTTCCCGCCGTCCGAACTGGTCACCCGGGACGATTTCGTCGAGGGCGCCGCCTCGGGCGTGCTCGACGTGCTCGCCGCCTCGGAAGGCGACGCCTACCTGGGCGCCGTCGTGGGCGAGCGGTACGGCGGCGCGTTCCTGGTCGACTGGCTCGCCGTCGGCGGTGCGCGCCGCGGCGGCGGCACCGGCGCGGCCCTGGTGGCCGCCGGCGTCGCCCGCTGGCTGGCCCGACCCGGCGTCCTCGTCGTGCTCGCCGAGATCGAGCGGCCGGACATGTTCGCGACCCATGCCCAGTACGGAGATCCCGCCCGGCGGCTGGCCTTCTACGAGCGTCAGGGCGCGACCCTGCTCGACCTGCCGTACTACCAACCACCCATCGACGAGGGCCTGCCACGGGTGCGCAACCTGCTGCTCGCCGTGCTGGCCGCGCGCAATCCCGCTCCCCCGCCGCGCGTCCTCGACCCGGGCGAGATCGCCGCGGTGCGTGCCGTCCTGCTCGGAACCATGGGGACACCGGACGACGCCGAGACCGCGCGCGTGTACGACACCCTCGACGATCCGGCCGGCCTGCGGCTGCTCCCGCTCGCGGACTACGCCCGCGTCCCGCTGCTCGACGGTCCCTGAACCGGCGGAACGTCCCCGACATGTGGTTCTCGCACTGCCGGGGACGGTTCCGAACGTGCGAATCTCGAACGAAAGGAACCGTCCCCTGAACCGGCGGAACCGTCCCCTGAACCGGAGGAACCGTCCCCGAGATGCGGCAGACCCGCCGGCGGCGCTCGCCGGCGGGTCTGTCGTGGGTGTCAGTACAGGCTGGGATCGGCCTGCTTGACGGCCTCGACCTCGTCGGCGGTCGGGGCGTAAGCGCCGTTCTTGCTGACGGTGATGCCCGAGGTGACCACCGCGTTGTGCAGGGCGGATTGGACGTCGGACCAGCCGGCGTCCGCCAGACGCCGCCGGGCCTGGACCGAGCCGAGCAGCCCGGCGTCCAGTAGGCCGGCGATCAGGCCGGCCATGAACGAGTCGCCGGCTCCGACGGTGTCACCGACGGCAACCGTCATCTGGTCGATGTGCAGCATGTCCCGGTTGTCGGCCAGCAGGGCGTAGGCGCCCCACGGGCCACGGGTCACCACGACCATGGACGGACCCGCCCCGATCCAGCGGCGCATCACGTCCTCGACCGGTTCGCCCGGGTACAACCAGGCGAGATCCTCGTCGCTCACCTTCACCAGGTCGGAGAGACCGACCAGGTCCTCGACGCGTCCGACCACCTGGTCCGGCGCGATCATCAGCGCCGGCCGGATGTTCGGGTCATAGGAGATGGTGGCGTGCTCGCGGATCGCCCGCACGTTCCCCACCACCGCGGTACCGCCCGGCTCGAGGGTGGCCGCGATGCTGCCGGTGTGCAGGTGCCCGTACCGCGACAGGTCGTCGATCGGCGGGACGTTCCACTCCAGGTCGAACTCGTAGCTGGCCCGGCCGTCGGCATCCAGGTGGGCGAAGGCGACCGCCGTCTTCTCGGCCGAGTCGGTGCCCGGCACGATCGAGACCCCGGACGCGGTGGCCCACTCCGCGAGCCGGTCACCCCGTTCGTCCCTGCCCCACCAGGCACAGATGCTGGCCGGTTCCCCGAGCGTGGCGATGCCCGCGGCCACGTTCAGCAGGCTGCCGCCCACGTGCTCCTTGGTCGAGTCCTCTCGGATGACGACATCGATCAACGCCTCGCCCAGACACAACACGTCCCGGGCCATCAGTGTCCCTTCGCGGCGAGCGGGTCGCCGGAGTCGTTGGGATCATGGATCAGGCCGAGCTTGGCCTCCATCTCCTCCAGCGGGACGCCCTTGGTCTCGGGCATCACCTTCAGCACCCAGGCCAGCTGGCCGAGCATGAAGACGGCGAACACCGCGAACGCCACGCCGCCGCCGAGGCCCGCGATGACACCCGGGAAGGTGGCCGAGGTGAGCCAGGCGAACACCCAGTGGGTAAGCGAGCCGAACGACTGGCCGCGGCCGCGGATGCGGTTCGGGAAGATCTCGGAGATGAACACCCAGATCACCGAGCCCTGGCCGAAGGCGTGGGCGGCGATGAACACCAGCAGGCCGACCAGCACCAGCATGCTGGAGGTGCCGTCGAACGCGCCGGCGAGCGCATTCTCGTAGTAGAACATCAGGCCGGAAAGGAAGCCGAGGCTGACCACGTAGCCGATCGAACCGATGATCATCAGCTTCTTGCGGCCGATCTTGTCGATCACGGTGAGCGCGGTCATGGTGGCGACCAGGTTCATGAAGCCGACCGCGATGCTCATCTGGAAGGCGGCGTCGGCCGAGGCACCGGCCTGCATCATGACCACCGGCGCGTAGTAAAGGATCGCATTGATGCCGGACATCTGGTTGAACATGGCGATCATGAAGGCGAGCATGATCACCTTGAAGTGACCCTTGGTGAAGAACGGCACCTTGGGTGCATTCTCGGCGGCCGCGAGCGAGGCGTCCTGCAGGGCGTCGGCACAGGCGTCCACCGCGGCGTTGAGTGCCCGCAGCACGGCGATCGCCCGCCTCCGTTCGTCCTCGGTGGGCGTCCGGCTCATCGCGACCAGGTGGTCCACGGCGTGCCCCTCGTCGCCCAGCCACAGCTCGTGCAGCTTCAGGCCGTCCAGCCGGCGGGCCTCGACGGGCAGGTCCTCCTGGCCGGGCAGGTACACGAACTCGCGGACGTCGTGGATCGCGAAGTCGAGGTTGCGCTCGTGCAGGTCGCGCTCCACCAGATAGCCCAGCACGGCACCCAGGCTGCGGCCGGCCCGGACGCCGTCGAAGACCCAGCGGGCCAGTCGCACCCGCTGCGAGGTCAGGCTGATCGCAAACGAGTCGGTCTCGCCGCCGCCGTGGCTCAGGTGCGCGTTGCGCAGCAGGGCGCTCACCTGCGCCTGCTGCACCGACGGCGCATGGATGAAGCCGGGGTCGTCGACGGCTGCCAGCAGGGGCGCCGGTTCACCTGCCGGCAGGGTGCCGACCGGCGTCGACGTGGTGGGCCGCAGCCCCTCCACCCAGCCGTACCCGCCGACGACCACACCGCTGGGCCGGGTCGCGCGGAGTTCGGCCAACCGGGCGCCGGCCAGGGAGGTCACCCAGGCATCGACCCGATGCGCGGCCGCGTCGAGGGTGCCCAGCAGGTGCCGCTCCAGGGCGCGGGGTGAGGCCGCCGCCAGGGTCTGCACCGCCGCGGCGAACGCCCGGACACCGTCGTCGGCGGCCACCCGCTGCCGCACGGTGCCGCCGTCGGGCAGCGCCTGGTCGCGTTGTGCCGTCCAGCCGAGGTCGGGGTCGCCGAAGCCGTAAAGTTCGGCGTCCCGGCCGGTGCCGCCGAGCAACCGGGCGGCCGCGCTCGCGTGCCTTCGCAGCAGTCCGTGCCGGACCAGTGCCGCCAGCACCGACGGCTGCGGCTGGTCGGCGGCGGCGGCCAGCGCGTCGGCGTCCGTGGCCACCAGCGAACTCAGGAACCGCAGGTCGCCGTCCGGGCTGATCAGCGGCAGCGTGACCGGACGGGTCACCGGCTCGTGGACGGTCAGTGCGCCGGGCAGCAGGCCCACCCCGGCGGCCAGCGCGATCGGGAGCGCGCGGTCGCGCGCGGCGTCCCAGAACCCGCCGCCGAGGGTGTGCCCGAGGAAGCGGGTTGCGTTGTCGCCGAACCGGGCGCCCACGCTGCGGCGCAGTCCGAGCGCGGTCGAGCGGCCCTGCAGCCGCAGCACGTCGACCAGTTCGGCCGCCACGTTCGCGCCGCTCACCCGCGGCACCCGGCCCAGCAGCGGACGCCAGGCGCCGTCCAGCACGCCGACCAGGATCCGGCGCAGCCGGTTCTGCCGCTCGTCGCCGGCGAACCGGTTCAGCGACGTGACCGGCAGGACGCCGTACGGCTGCCGTCCGATCCGCAGCGCGGGCAGCGGCCCGCCGGGACGGACGAACCGCCGGGCGTGCCCCAGCGCCCAGTCGTCGGTGGCGGCGTCCGCCCCGCCGAACTGGGTCAGCCAGTAGCCCCAGGTGGCCGGCCAGAGCACGGTGGCCATGGCGCCGGCCAGCGCCGGATCGAGGTCGCCGGCGTTCGGCAGCCCGGCCAGCACCCGGGAGTCCCCGAGCCCCAGGGCGGCGGAGGTCGTCGCGGCGAAGCCGTCCGGCACCGGTTGGCCGCCACCGCCGGGCAGCCAGGCGGCAGCATCGCTGGACCAGCCGGACGGCCGCTGCTCGGCATTGTTCGTGGTGGTCTCGGGGGCCAGGAAGGCAAGCCCCTCGGTGTACCGCTGCGCCGCCAGCAGCGCGCGCAGCGCCTCGGCGCCGTCATCGTCTCCGACGCCGGTGACCACCAGCAGGTCGATCGGCCCGGCCACCGGCAGCCGCAGCGCCATCCCGGCCCGCTCGGCGGCGGCGAAGTCGACCAGCCAGTTCATCCCGGTGTCGATGGCGGCGACCTCGTCGCTCTCGGCGCGCACCAGCGGGGCGTTCAGATCGGGCCCGACGGCCAGGTCGGGGGTGACCGGGGCGCCGGTGACCACGGCCGTGATCTGTCCGCCGGCGTAGGCGGTGGCCGTCCAGCGCTGCGGCAGCAGCCGTGCCACCGGCGTCCGGCGGAGTTCGGCGAGCTCCACCACCGGGAACACCGGCTCGACCGACAGCTCGTCCTCGTCGGCCACCTCGACGCTCGGCCGCGACCCGCCGTTGCTGGGCAACGTCGCCGTGGTCACCCAGGCTGCGCGGCCCGCCCCGAACCGGTCGGCGACCGCCTGGAACGCGCGCCGCTGGCGTTCGGTGTCGTCACCGGTGCGCCACTGCAGCCGCCAGTACTCCTGCCCGGCGCCCTGTTCGGCCGTCGACAGCCGCGGGTCGTGGGCGTCCACCTGGAGTTGGTCGGGGTAGATCCGGACCAGCAACTCACCGGTGCCGTTCGCCGCGGCGGCGTAGCGGGTCTCCAGCCGGACCGGCAGGAGCGCCAGCGGCCGGTCGGACGCCGCGAGCGCCGCGCCGAGCCGCGGGTCGGCCAGCAGGGCGTCCGCGGCCAGCGGCGCCAGGTCGATGGGCGGTTGCGTCATGATTCCGGCTCCCGCAGCAGCACCGCGATCGGGATGGT
>JAANMX010004419.1_pt1 | contig 11162 bp, 8 predicted proteins | sample 7279681 | NCBI WGS metagenome assembly JAANMX01 (sample SAMN14094542, study PRJNA606508) | bioreactor metagenome | isolation source: A lab-scale SPAN reactor treating ammonium-rich wastewater day 351 | place: Ireland: Galway | collected 2018-01-01
AGGATCGTGGTGCCCTGGATGCCGCGACGCATTTCTTCCGGCGGATACTTCGGCGGATTCATGCCACGCGAGGACGGATCCACGCTGGAGCCGATGTCGGGCACCGAAGCCGGCGGCGACGGCGGCGACGGCGGCGGTGCCGCCACGTCGACGGCACGCGCATCGCTCAGCACCACCGGCGGATCGTCCGGCGGCGGCGGCACCGGGCTGGGGCGCGGCGGCGACAGCGTCTTCGGCGGCGTGGTCAGCGGCTTGGGCTGCTCCGGCGGAGGCGGCGGCGGCGGCGGCGGGGGAGGCGGCGGCTCGATGAAGGTGACGCTCACCACATCGTCCTTGTCCACCTCCTGGGCCGGCGGCGACAGCGGTGCCAGCAGCAGCAGCAGCGCGGCGGCATGCAAGGCGATGGCGAAGCTGAAACCAGCAATGCGCGGCCAGCTCAGCCCGCTGTCGCGATTGTCATTCTTCTCGATTTGGGCGAGATCTTCCGTCATGCGCACGGCTCTGGAGTGGGGGGCCCCGGCGCTATGCCCGGGGCGGATTACGGTGTGGCCGAAAGGCCGCAGGAATCCCGTAGTTTATACCAGTTGCTTCGACTTGTTCCAAGCTTTGCAACTGGTGTAGGGCGAATTTTGGGGCGCGCGTCTCAACGCGCCAGGATGCGCTTGGCCTCTTCCGGCTTCTTCACGCCCTTCTCCAACGCTTGCTTCGCCGCAGCCTTCGCCTCCGCCTTCTTGTCCGCGTACTCAAACACCTTCGCCAGGTTGAGGTAGGCCTCGCCGTCGGCGGCCATCGGCGCGGCGCGTTCGTAAAGCTTGATCGCCAGCGGAATCTTGTCGTCCATGTAGGCGTTCTGCGCCAACACCTGGTAGTCGCGCGCCAGATCCGGGCCGGCCTGCAGGATGCCCTTGGCCACACCGTCCTCGATCACCTTCTGCGCATCGTCCCAACGCTGGGCATTCATGTAGCCCACGTACAGCGCACGCAGCTCACGCGCTTCGGTCAGCAGGCCGCGCTTGTAGGCATCGCCCAACAGTGCATTGGCCTCGTCGAACTTGTCCGCGCTCTGGAGCGAGGAGACGGCATTCATCAGGAGGCGCTTGTCATCGGGATGCTTGGCAATGAGCGCCTTGTAGATCGCCGCCGCTTCATCGAACTTGTTCAAATTGGCCAGCAGGCCTGCCCGAAGCCCCAGGTGCTCCGGCTTCTCGGACTTCGTCTCGGCGAGGAAACGATCCAGCGTGGCCAGGGCCTCGGCGTATTTCTCCTCGCCGTACTGGATGACCACGAGGTTGTACATCGCCGAATAGTGGCTGTCGTTGTCGAGCCCATTGGCTTCGACTGCCTTGCCGAAGTACTCCGCCGCCTTGTTCTGGTCATCGGCATTGGCCGCCGCATTGCCGGCCATCGAGTACGCGAACGATTTGTCATACGCCCCGGCGGCGGGCATGCCGGCGATTTCTTCCGCCTTGGCCATGACGCCGGCCCAGTCTTCCTTCTCGTAGCTTTCCTGCATTGCCTGCAGGTGCTTGATGACCTTCTGCGATGCCTTGGCTTCGGGAGATTGGCGCGAAGCGTTCGGATACAGCGCGGGCTTCGCTTCGGCCGCCGCGTCCTGCTTCTTGCCCTTGCCCAACTCCGCCTGCCGGCGGGCGCGCTGTTCACGCATGCTGGACTGCGGATCGGCATGGACGACCGGCGCCAGGATCGCCAGCCCCAGGGCGGCGGTGATGGCGATGACGAGCGGACGATGGAAGTTGCTGGACATGGAAGCCTCGCTGGAAAATTCTGCCGCTGCACATGCGGCTCAGGGGTGGAAACCTAGCAGAAAGTCGGTACTTCGGCTTGTGCCGAAATTCACTGGGTCATTGGCAGCGCGGCAGGTGTCCCTGCTTGCGCGCCGCCTGCATGACCGGGATCAACCCGGCCGCGCGAGCCTGCAGTTCACGCAGGCGTGAAGCGGGATCCGGGTGGGTGGATAGCCATTGCGGCGGGCGGGCGCCGCCGGCCGCCCCCATGTTGCGCCATAGCGCCACTGCACTCTCGGGGTTGAAGCCGGCCTTAGCCATCAGTTCCTGCCCCACCACGTCGGCTTCGGATTCCTGCACGCGCGTATTGGGCAGCAGGAAGGTGCCCTGCAGCAGCGCTCCGCCGAACTGGCCGGTGGCCTGCTGCGCGGCGTCGCCATAGCGGGAACCGGCCAGCGCACCGGCCACGCCCAACCCGGTCTGGGCATAGACCTGGCGCGTGATGCGTTCGTCGTGATGGCGGGCGATGATATGGCCGATTTCATGCGCGATCACCGCGGCCAGCTCGTCCTGGTTCTTCGCCACCTTGAAGATGCCGGTGTAGACGCCGATCTTCCCGCCGGGCAGCGCCCAGGCGTTGGCTTCGTCGTTCTGGAACAGCGCGTAATCCCAGCGCACCGCATTCCACGGCGCCGGAAGCTGTGCAGCGAGGGCACCAACCACGCATCCCACGTAGGCCGTCTGTTTCGCGTCCCTGCTCGGTGGCGTGGCCGCCTTGGCCTGGGCGAATGCCTGCAGGCCCAGCTGATCCAGCTCCGCCTGCGACACCGCGCCCACGTACTGGGTTCGGCCCGTCGGCGAAGTCGTGGTGGCGCAGGCAGCCAGCACCAGCGGGAGGGTCATCCCCAGCAACAAGGCCTTGGTTCTCATGTCGATCTCCGGATCCCGGGTGCTCGCGCTCGTTGTAGGACGGATCGCCTGAAGGAGGCGTCAAGTCGTGGCTGGACGCGGCTCACACGTCCAGATTGGCGACCTTCAGCGCGTTGTCTTCGATGAACTCGCGGCGCGGCTCGACCACGTCCCCCATCAGGGTGCTGAAGATGGCGTCGGCGGCCACCGCGTCCTCCAGCTTCACCTGCAGCAGACGGCGGGTATCCGGATTCACCGTGGTGTCCCAGAGCTGCTCCGGGTTCATTTCACCCAGGCCCTTGAAGCGCTGGATCTGGCGACCCTTCTTGGCCTCTTCGAGCAGCCAGGCCTGCGCCTCGGCGAAGTGGGTGATCGGCTGCGCCCGGTTGCCGCGCACGATCCGCGCACCTTCGCGCACCAGTCCGTGCAGCTTGGCGGCGGCCTCACGCAGCGGCTTGAGTTCGCCGTGTTCGAACAATCCCATCGGCAGCACCTGAGTGAGTTCCTCGCCCATGTGCGTCCGGCTCACCAGCAGCGCGGCCGGCCGGTCTTCCTGTGCCGGCTGCCAGCGCAGCACATAACGCGGCTTGCCCAGGCCACTCTGGTTGAGGCGCGCGGCCATGGCGTCGAGATCGCCCTGTGCGGGAGTCGTCGCGGTGTCCAGCGGCACGAATTCGATCAATGCATCCAGCACGCGCGGATCGAAGCGATGTGCGTTGCGGGCGGCTGCGTCCTTCGCCTTCGCGAAGGCCAGCAGCAGTGCTTCCAGCGCCGCGCCTTCCACCGGCGGCTCGCCCTCGGCCGGCACCAGCGACGCGCCTTCCACCGCGTTTCCGGCCAGATAGGCGTCCAGCGCCGCGTCGTCCTTCAGGTACAGCTCGTTCTTGCCCTGCTTGATCTTGTACAGCGGCGGCAGGCCGATGTAGATGTGACCGCGCTCGATCAGCTCCGGCATCTGCCGGTAGAAGAAGGTCAGCAGCAGGGTGCGGATGTGGCTGCCGTCGACGTCGGCGTCGGTCATCAGGATGATGCGGTGGTAGCGCAGCTTGTCCGGGTTGTATTCGTCCTTGCCGATGCCGGTGCCGAGCGCGGTGATCAGGGTGCCGACCTCGGCGCTGGCCAGCATGCGGTCGAAGCGTGCGCGCTCGACGTTGAGGATCTTGCCCTTCAGCGGCAGGATCGCCTGGGTCTTGCGGTTGCGGCCCTGCTTGGCGGAGCCGCCAGCCGAGTCGCCCTCGACGATGAACAGCTCCGACAGCGCCGGATCCTTTTCCTGGCAATCGGCCAGCTTGCCGGGCAGGCCGGCGATGTCCAGCGCACCCTTGCGGCGGGTCAGGTCGCGCGCCTTGCGCGCGGCCTCGCGGGCGCGGGCGGCATCGACGATCTTGCCGGCGATGGCGCGGGCTTCGTTCGGGTGTTCCTGGAGGAACTCCTGCAAACGCTCACCGAACGTGCTCTCAACGACCGGCCTGACTTCGGAACTGACCAGCTTCTCCTTGGTCTGCGAGGAGAAGCTCGGGTCCGGCACCTTGACCGACAGCACCGCGATCATGCCTTCGCGCATGTCATCGCCGCTGAGCGTGATCTTGGCCTGCTTGGCGATGCCGTTCTGCTCGATATAGTTGCTGAGCGTGCGGGTCAGCGCGGCGCGGAAGCCGATCAGGTGGGTGCCGCCGTCTTTCTGCGGGATGTTGTTGGTGAAGCAGAACATCGTTTCCTGGTAGGCGTCGGTCCACTGCAGGGCGACGTCCACGGTGATGCCATTCTGCTCGCCGCTCACCGAAATGACGTTCGGATGCAGCGGCGTCTTGAGCTGCGCCAGATGCTCCACGAAGCTGCGGATGCCGCCTTCGTACTGGAACACGTCGCGGCGGCCTTCGCCGCGCTCGTCCTGCAGGGTGATCTTGACGCCGGAATTGAGGAAGCTCAGCTCGCGCAGGCGCCGGGCGAGGATGTCGTAGTGGAACTCGACGTCGCTGAAGGTCTCCTCCGACGGCCAGAAGCGCACCAGCGTGCCGCGCTTCGACGACGCCTCCAGCCGCTCCAGCGGCGCAACGGGCTCGCCCATCGCGTATTCCTGATGGTGGTGGTAACCATCGCGCCAGATATCGAGGGTGAGCTTGCGCGACAGCGCGTTCACCACCGACACGCCGACGCCATGCAGGCCGCCGGACACCTTGTAACTGTTGTCGTCGAACTTACCGCCCGCATGCAGCTGGGTCATGATGACCTGCGCCGCCGACACCCCTTCTTCCTTGTGGATGTCGACCGGGATGCCGCGCCCGTTGTCGTAGGATGACACCGAGCCGTCCTCGTGGATGGTGACGACGATGTCGTCGGCATGGCCGGCCAGCGCCTCGTCCACCGAGTTGTCGACCACCTCGAACACCATGTGGTGCAGGCCGGTGCCGTCGTGGACGTCGCCGATGTACATGCCGGGCCGCTTGCGGACGGCTTCCAGGCCCCGCAAGACGGTGATCTTGCTGGAGTCGTAATTGGCGTTGGGGGTGGTTTCGGGCTGCTGGCCCGGGGTCTGTTCGTTTTCCGACATCGACGCGCTCGACTCCCGAGGCGCGCGGGTGCGCGCGCCAAGACACATTAGCTATAGGAGTGTGCAGTATAGCCGACGGGGCCCCGCGGCTCCGTGCCGGGCGCAGGTTTCAGGACGCCGGCCCGGCGACCCTGCCATGTTCCACGTGAAACATGGCGACGGGCAACATCATGGCCTCCAGCGCCGCAAGGGGCTCCGTTCCGGTGATCAGGACCTGTGCCCCGCTTCGCGCCAGAACCTCCAACGCCCGCTGCTGGTGGTGGCGATCCAGCTCCGACCCCAAGTCATCCAGCTGCAGCACCGGCCAATGCCCATCGACGTCAGCCAGATAGGCCGCCTGCGCCAGCAGCAGGGCCAGGGCCAACTGCTTGGTCTGTCCGCGCGACAAGCCGTCCCGCCCCGGAAGATCCCGCAGCACGAACTTCAGATCCGCCCGATGCGGGCCCAGCGAGGTATGGCCGAGTGCCAGGTCGCGCTCCCGGCCAAGCAGCAGCGCATCCGCCAGCGCCAGCTCCTGCCGCTTCCAGCCGGGCTGCAGGCCAAGCTCCACCGCGCCAGCCGCCGGCAGCAGCTCCGGCAGCAACCCGGCGAGATAGGGTTGCAGCTGGGCGACATGGGCCTCGCGCAGCTCGGTCAACAGCTCGCCCGCTTCCGCCAGCTCATGCTCCCAGGCGTCCAGCTGCGCCTTGCCGCCGGATTGGCGCAGCAACGCGTTGCGCTGCTTGAGGGCACGGGCATAGCGCCGCCAATGCGGCATGAAGGCGTGTTCCACGTGAAACATGCCCCAATCCAGATAGCGGCGTCGGACTTCACTGCTGCCGTCAACCAAGGCATGGCTTCCCGGTTCGAAGCTGACCACGGCGAGGGCCTCGCACAACTGCCCCAGCTGTTGGACATCCTCCCCGTTTAGGCGGGCCTGCCAGGTACTGCCCGAATGGCGCAATCCGGCACGATGCAGGACATCTCCGGCCCCGCTCCATTCCACATAGGCGTGCAATGCCGATTCGCCCTGCCGGATCAATCCATCGCGCACCCGGCCACGGAAACTTCGACCGTGCGCCATCAGATGCAAGGCCTCCAGCAAGCTGGTCTTGCCGCTGCCGTTGTCCCCGATGATCAGGTTGAAGCCGGGGCGCAGGGCGATTTCCGCTTCCTGGAAGCGCCGGAAGGCCTGCACGCGAAGCTGGCGGATCACCATCCCGCTTCTCCCCCGCAGCGGAAACGACGACGCCCGGTCGATGCCGGGCGTCGCTGGATATGTTCCACGTGGAACAACCCGTCGGTCACAGGCGCAGCGGCATCACCACGTGGCGTGCGTGCTGGTTGTCGGCGCCGCGCACCAGGGCGGAGGAATTCGAATCACGCAGCTGCATCACCACGAATTCGTCGCGCAGGGCACTCAGGGCTTCCAGCAGATAGGTGACGTTGAACCCGATCGCCAAGGCGTCGACATGGGTCTCGGCTTCCACTTCTTCCTGCGCCTCTTCCTGTTCCGGATTGTGGGCGCTGATCTTGAGCAGGTTCGGCGACACTTCGACGCGCACGCCGCGGTACTTCTCGTTGGACAGGATCGAGGCGCGCTGCAGGGCCGCACGCAGGATTTCGCGATCGATCTTGACCTCGCGATCCGCACCGATCGGAATCACCGCCTCGTAATCCGGGAACTTGCCGTCGATCAGCTTGCTGGTGAAGGTGACATCGTCGCGCTTGACCCGGATATGGCCCTTGCCCAGTTCGAGCTCGATCTGTCGGTCACCGCCTTCCAGCAGCCGCTGCAGCTCCTGCACGCCTTTGCGCGGGACGATGATCTGGCGCTTGCCGCCGTGGCCGGCTTCCAGCGCCGCTTCGCACAGCGCCAGTCGATGGCCGTCGGTGGCCACGCAGCGCAGCACGTCGTCGCGCAGGTCGAACAGCAAGCCATTGAGGTAATAGCGCACGTCCTGCTGGGCCATGGCGAAGGCGGTGCGTTCCAGCAGTTCCTTCAGGGCGGCTTCCGCCACGCTGACCTGCTCGGTGGCGTCGACTTCGTCCAGCGAGGGGAAATCGTTGGCCGGCAGGCTGGCCAGGCTGAAGCGACTGCGCCCGGCCTGCACCGTCACCTTGTCGCCGCTCTGGCTGATGGTCACCCGGCTGCCGTCTGGCAGCGCACGCACGATCTCGAACAGCTTGCGGGCCGGAATGGTGATCTCACCGTCCTGGGCATCCTCCACCGCGGTGCGGGCGACCATCTCGACTTCGAGATCGGTGCCGGTCAGTGCCAGCTGGCCGTTCTGGACCCTGGCCAGCAGGTTCGCGAGAACTGGCAAGGTGTGCCGGCGTTCAACCACGTTGACGACTTGCGCCAGCGGCTTGAGCAGAACTTCGCGTTGCAGGGAAAACCGCATGTAAACCCCTCACCCTTTGGCTGGATTCTTGAGCCGTGCCGGTTTGGCGGGCTCTGTTCTTTAGAAATGTATAAACCTGAAAAGCTGTGGTGCTGGTGTCGCGAAAATCGTGGGATAACTCACGTAACCATTTGTTTTCAATCGTTTTTATCGGAAACACAAGGCGCTGGAAAACTGCCTGGGAGACTGCGGAGAACCTGTGGATGGATTCGGGGGCCTCGACAGGCCCACAGCTTGTCCACAGCTTCTCCCGGGTTCACTCACTGAGTTTCCGGATCAACTTGTCCCAGTCCTCGTGGAGTTTGCCGTCGCTCTGCATCAGCTTGCGAATCTGCCGGCAGGCATGCAGGACGGTGGTGTGGTCGCGGCCGTCGAAGGCATCACCGATCTCCGGCAGGCTGTGCTCGGTCAATTCTTTGGCCAAGGCCATTGCCACCTGCCGTGGGCGCGCCAGTGAACGGGTCCGCTTCTTCCCCAGCATCTCCTTGAGTTGCAGACCGTAGTAGTCTGCCACGGCCTTCTGGATATTGGCGATGCTGATCGCCTGCTGCTGCGCGCGCCACAGGTCGCGCAGGGTTTCCTGGGCGAATTCCATGGTCACCGGGCGGCCCAGCAGGCCCGCCTGGGCGGTCAGCTTGTTGATCGCACCTTCCAGTTCACGCACGTTGCTGCGCATCTTCTTGGCGATCAGCTGCGCGACTTCGTCCGGGATCGCCGCGCCGCGTTCGCGTGCCTTGGACAGCACGATCTGCGCGCGGGTCTCGAAGTCGGGCGGGTCGATCGCCACCGACAGCCCCCAGCCCAGCCGCGACTTCAGCCGCGGCTCCAGGCCATCGACTTCGCGCGGGTAGCGGTCGCAGGTCATGATGATCTGCTGCTTGCCTTCGAACAGCGCGTTGAAGGTGTGGAAGAACTCTTCCTGGGTGCGGTCCTTGCCGGCGAAGAACTGGATGTCGTCGATCAGCAGCGCGTCGATCTTCTGGAACTGGCGCTTGAACTGGTCGGTGGTCTTCTCCTGCAGGGAGCGGAAGAACCCGTCGTAGAAGGTGTTCGAACGCAGGTACAGCACCCGCGCCTTCGGGTTGATCCGGCGCATCTCGTTGCCGGCGGCGAACATCAGATGGGTCTTGCCCAGCCCGGTGCCGCCGTACAGCAGCAGCGGGTTGTGCGTCCGTTCGCCGGGTTTCTGCGCGGCATGCCAGGCGGCCGCGCGGGCGAGCTGGTTGCTGCGGCCCTCGACGAAATTGTCGAAGGTGTAATGCTGGTCGACGTTGCCGTGGAAGGGCTCGATCGCGGCTTCGGCCATCGGTGTGGCGGCCTGCGTGGAAACCGGCGGCAGCGGCGCGGCGGCGCGGCGCGGCGCGCCGATGTCGAGGGTGACCTCCGGGTTGCCGCCGAAGTGCAGGGCCAGCTCGCGGATCCGCGCCAGGAACCGGCTCTGCACCTCGTCGCGGACGAAGGTGTTGGGGGCGTACAGCACCAGCCCGGCATCGCTGCGGTCGGCCTGCAGCGGCTTGAGCCAGGCGCGGACTTCCTCCTGCGAGTATTCGGATTCGAGGCGTTGCAGGCAGGCGGGCCAGACGTGCATGTGGCGTGGTTCCGGGAAAGCGCAGACGGCCGGGGCGCGGCCCGGCGGCTGTGGATAAGATGGGATGCGGCAGGTTACCACCGCGTCCGGGTGCCGCCAAACCGCCCACCCACCGGGCCGCGCGGCGGGGGAAGGCTTGCCAAGGCCGCGTTTTGCCCGTATAGTCCCGCTTCTTTTTCGCTGAACTCAAGCAAGCAGGCTCCGCCATGGCGACCAAGCGCACCTACCAGCCCAGTAACCTCAAGCGCAAGCGTGATCACGGCTTCCGCGCCCGCATGGCAACCGCCGATGGCCGCAAGGTGCTGGCGCGTCGTCGTGCCAAGGGCCGTCGTCGCCTGACCGTCTGACCTTCGGGTCGGATCGCGTCTCCGGCGCACGCGCCGGAACCGAATGACGTTGCCAATGATGTCCAAGGCGCCGGTATCCACCCAGGATGCCGGCGTTGTTGCGTCTGCACGCGGCGAATCCGCAGGGTTCCCGCGCGCCGCGCGGGTTCGCGCCAAGGCGGAATTCACCCGTGTGTTCGATGCCGGCCGGCGTACGGCCGAGCCGCGCCTGGCCCTGCATTGGCTGGCCGATGCCCTGCCGCCGCGGCTGGGACTGGCGGTGTCGCGCAAGGTCGATCCCAACGCGGTGGGCCGCAACCGCATCAAGCGCGCCCTGCGCGAACGGTTCCGTCAGCTGCGACCGCGGCTGGGCGGCGGCGCCTACGTCGTGGTTGCCCGCAGTGGCGCCGCGCGCACCGACAACAAGGCACTGCAGGCGGCGTTCGAACAGCTGCTGTCGCGGGCCGGCGCGTTGCCCCTGCGGCTCGCGGCCGGCACAATGCCGCCCGCCGATTCCCCGACTTCTCCCGACGCGGTCGCGCGACAAGCGCGCCCCGAGACGCCTGCCCAATGAACCAGATCCGAACGTTCCTGCTGATTGCCTGGCTGATGGTGGCTTTCCTGCTCTGGCAGGAATGGAGCAAGGAGAAGACCACCGCCGCCCAGCCGGCGCCGTCCGTGCCTGCCGCCGTCCAGGGCGGCGTGCCGACCGCCGCAGTTCCGCAGGCCGCCGTGCAGGGGGGTGTTCCGGCACCGGCAACCGCCGTCGCCACCGCGCCGACCCTGCGCCTGCGTAACGACGTGCTGTCGCTGGAGCTGAATGGGCGTGACATCACCCGCGCCGAGTTGAAGGCCTATCCGCAGGCCCGCGCGGTGGGCAGCCCGCCGGTGGTGCTGTTCGAGGCCGACTCTGCGCGCTTCTTCGTCGCCGAGGCGTTCTGGCGCGGCGTGGACGGCGCGGAGCTGGCGCTGCAGCCGCAGGGCGAGGCGCGCGATTTCGCCCTGGCCGACGGCGCCGCGTCGGTGCAGGCGCGTTTCGTCGCCACCGCCGCCAACGGCGTGCAGCTGCAGCGCACGTACACCCTGGCCCGCGGCAGCTATGCCGTGCGGGTCCACGACGAACTGGTCAACAACGGCAGTACCGCCTGGACCGGCGACATCGAGCGCCGGCTGGAGCGCGTGCCGCCGGCGGTGAAGACCGGATTCACCAACCCCGAGTCGTTCAGCCTGAACGGTGCGGCCTGGTACAGCCCGGAAGACAAGTACAAGAAGCGCAAATATCCGAACTTCGTCGAGGACGGCCCGCTCAACCAGACCATCACCGGCGGCTGGATCGGGCTGTCGCAGCACTATTTCCTCGCCGCCTGGGTGCCGCAGAAAGACCAGGCCGCGCTGTACTCGCTGGGCGCAAAGGATCACCTCTACAACGTCGCCACCCGCGGCCCGCGCGTCACCCTGGCCCCGGGCCAGCGCTTCAGCAGCGATGCCACCCTGTGGGTCGGTCCCAAGCTGGCCGGCAAGCTCGATGAAACGGCGCCCGGCCTGGGCCTGGCGATGGACTACGGCATCTTCACCGTGCTGTCCAAGCCGATCCACTGGCTGCTGACCCAGCTGCACAAGCTCACCCACAACTGGGGCTGGGCGATCGTGCTGCTGGTG
>JAANMX010004422.1_pt1 | contig 11153 bp, 8 predicted proteins | sample 7279681 | NCBI WGS metagenome assembly JAANMX01 (sample SAMN14094542, study PRJNA606508) | bioreactor metagenome | isolation source: A lab-scale SPAN reactor treating ammonium-rich wastewater day 351 | place: Ireland: Galway | collected 2018-01-01
GCATAGACCCAGTTATCGTATTGGCCCGCCAAACCCGCCAGGGTGGTAACGACACCTTCCGGCGTCACGCGACGCACTCCGTGCATGTCAGCAACGTAGATGTTCCCGTCATCACCGACACTCACATCGGCAGGATATGCAAACGCCGCGTTGGTTCCAACGCCGTCAAACCCTTGGTAGGCATATCGACGATTGCCGGCAAGAGTGCTGACCACCCAGTTCGTTCCATCTGGAGTAATCTTGCGGATCGTGAAATTTCCTGAGTCCGCCACATAGAGGCTGCCATCTTGTCCCACCGCCACGCCGGACGGTTCGTTGAATCGAGCCATTTCGTTTGTGCCGTCCGCCGTCCCATAGCCGAACAGAGTGCCGCTGCCAATGACTGCGTCCACCGTCCACAGCAAACCTTGGTAATTTGAGCGCACGACATATATGCTGTTCAAGAATGGTATGGCCAGAAACAGGTTTGTCCCGTGTGCCACCGCCAAGCCCCCTGGGAGATCCAAGTCGAGGTCGGTGAGAAGGGTAGTGACCTCGCCACCTGGCGTGATTCGGCGCAGCCGCGACAAGTCTGTTACAAAAAGGTTGTTGTCGTCGTCAACTGCAATCCCCGAGGGCCCGCTGAACCTCGCTGCACTTCCTGTCCCGTCCACGTGACCGTTCATGCCGGGCGAACCCGCGAATGTGCTTACTACCCAATTCGTACCGGACTGCGTCAGCTTCCGAATCGTCGAGTTTGCATGGTCGGTGACAAACAGATTTCCGGAGCTGTCAGCAACGACATTCTGCGGGTCGTTGAAACGTGCGGTCGGCCCGTCGCCATCCTGGCTTCCCACCCACGCTGACCCGGCCAACGTGGTGATGCTAAGAGGCTCCGCGCAAAGACCGCTCTGGAGCAATACGAGCCACAGAAATTGACCTATCAGGCAGATGCCAACTGCTCGTCCGGTGGTGCCGGACGAGTAATGATTGAATTGTATCTTTGAGTGTCCCTGGGTCATATCTAATTCGTTTTTGTTCATATCGCTTCCTTTCACGTCCGCGCATTATTAAAGAGATCGAAGTCGAGCACGCCCAAAGCAAGGCAGTCGCTGGTCATCCGTCTGGGTAACGGCAGGTAAGTTCCTCGGTCCTTGCAGTTCGTCACCCTGTTTATGGCCATGCCGGTGAAAAGAGAAGTCTGCAATATTGCCAACATCAGCCCGCATCGAATGCACGAGAAGTACGAGTTTGGACTTGGGATCGCTGTCGGAGGAGGACGGAAGGTGGAGTGTAAGTTCGTCTGCATCGTGTTTGCTCCATCAATAGTCGCATGCGAACGACATAAAGGTGACTTTTGTTCACCAGAATCTTCCCTCACTGAAGGCTGTGTGGGAATAGCACTTGCGTGCTATGCCGGGCAACGAAGCGGAAATGGCGTCCCGAGGAGTATTACGGAACGCTGACTCATCGCGGCAGGTTCGCCAGAAGTAGCTGCTCCCAGGAAGCTGGCCGCCGCGTCGCGGGTCTCGGCTCGACTGCAACCGAGTGATTTTGGACAGGAAGGCAGGTTGCCCAGTGCCGCGCGGCGGTGCGACGAACCGCGGGACGCCGGCGTTCATTGGGAGAATGTGTTTCTGCGGACTATAGCACCGCGACAAAGAAGTTTCGTTGCTTCGCACAGAGCGTAGGTAGGGCGCGCCACTCCGTGCGCGCCATTCGGAAAGGTGTCCGTGGGCCGCGGCGCGCACGGAGTGACGCGCCCTACCATGGTTGGGAATTTGTTTGTCCCAGTACTACACCCCGTCGAGGAGATCCCGACCACCGCGCAACTTGACAATGGCGTCCGTCAACGAACTGACGCCGAGCTTTTCGTAGATGTTGCGGAAGTGGTTCTTCACCGTGTTCACGGCGATGCCGAGCGCCATGGAGATTTCGCCATGCTGCCTGCCGCGTGCCGCCAGTCTAAGCACTTCCCACTCGCGGGCGGTCAGACCGTATTCGGCGGGCGTGCCACTGGTCTGACGCCGTTGGAAGTATTCCACCACGCGCCGAGCCACGGCGGGACTCATGATGGCACCGCCGGCCAGGGCATCCTCGACGCTGGCGACGAGTTCCGACGGTGAACCGCCTTTGAGGATGTAGCCGGACGCGCCGGCTTCGAGGGCGCGTACGATTTCCTCGGGGCTGTCCACCACCGTGAGCATGATGATGGGGACTTTGGGCAGGGCTTTCTTGAGTTGAGGAATCGCCGCAATGCCGGAAGTTCCCGGCAGCAGCATGTCCAGCAGCACAATGTCCGCCTGCGCGCCGGGAATATCGCGCAGCGCCTGGGCCGCGTCAGCGCACTCAGCCACCACCCGCCAGCCGGCTCGCGCGTTCAAGGCGGTGACGAGCACACGGCGAAATTCGGCGCGGTCCTCGACGACGGCAATACGGACTTCTTGATTTGATGACAACGTTGGAATTCAAGCAGAAACAGGGACTCGAAGCAAGCCAGCCCAAGCCCAGCGCGTTCAATTCCCGTGTTTCAGTGGAACGACGATTTCCACGTCCGTTCCTTCGCCGGGCGCCGATTTGATCCGACATCGCCCGCCCAGACTCTCGCTCCGAAACTGAAAGTTGCTGAGGCCGATGTGTTCCGCCATCGGCCCGTGGGCGCCACCGTTGTCAGGGCGCTTCGGCGCCGGCTTAAGCGCCGATAGATCAAACCCGCGCCCGTCGTCGCACACGGTCAGCACGAGGTGAGAGCCTTCAACTCGGAGTCGGATCGTGACCCGCCTGGCCTGGGCGTGCTGAGTGATGTTGCGCAATGCCTCTTTGAACATGGCGGCCACTTCCTGGCGCAAATGGCTCGCGATAGGGGTGGGTGGAATCGTTTCGGGCAAATCCAAGTCCAGTTTCACTCCCGCGGTCCCCAGGTAGCGACTGCCGAAGTTGCTGATGAAATCAGCGAGACTGGGCAGGGTGTCGTTGCTGGGGTGAACCGACCAAATCAGGTCGTTCAGTTCGCGGAGCGTTTCCCGCGCCCGCTGGTGAGCGGCTTCGTTCTCTCCGGCGGCCAACGCTACACTCGCCAGGTGGGCGCCCAAGTGATCGTGCATGTCCCGGGCAATGCGCCGGCGTTCAGATTCCAAGGCCTGAAGGCGTTCAACGCGGGACTGGCGGCGTTCCCGTCGGATTCGCCACAAAATCAGTCCTCCAACGACGGCGGCCACCGCGCTTCCGGCGGAACCGTAAAACGTTCCGGTCTGCCAAAAGAATGGAAGGATGGAGAAGGCGAAGCTTGCGTCGCGCTCACTCCATCTGCCTTCAAAATTGCACGCTTGAACGCGGAACTGATACTTGCCTGGACCCAGATTGGCATAGACCGCACGGCGTGAGGCGCTGGATTCGCGCCAATCACGGTCGAAGCCGTCCAAGCGGTAACGCAGGCGCACCTTCTTCGGCGCACGCAGACTCGTAGTGGTAAAATGGATGTCCAGGTGTCGGCCACTGCCAGGCGGAAGCCGCGCCGCTTCGTCCAGTCGTATTGTCTTGTCGCCGGTGACGATGCTCTCAATGAAAACCCGTGGCGCGGGAATATGGGTTGGGCAATCGGCGGGGTCCACGACCGATAGACCGCTTCGCGTCGCAAACCACAGACGGCCATCCTGTCCCTTCGCGGCCACCGGTCTCGCGCCGTCCGAGAGACCGAGACTCACCAGGCCATCCTGAGTGTCGAAGTGGGCGACCGCGGGTTGCGCCGCCCGGTTCTCCAGCCATTGTTCCAGCTCGCTGCGGGCGACACGAGAAATTCCCGCGCCATGCGCCAGCCAGAGGCGCTCGAATTCATCCTCGAGGATGCCGTGAATTGGGCCTTGCGGAACACTCGAGGCCGGCTCAAAAGCGAAACATCGCCCGTTGCGGAAGAGGCACAGGCCGGATTCGGTGCCGATCCACAGTTGATTGTCTCCGTCCAGGTGCAGGGAACGGACATCGTCGTGTGAAAGACCGTCCTGGCGCGTGAACGCGCGAATGCCCTCGACGCCCAAACGAACGAGACCCTTGCCTTTCGTTCCAACCCACAGACGGCTCTCCTGATCCTCCTGCAATGCCAAGACATTGAGATGACCGAGGGTGTCCATTCTTTCGGAAGAGTAATCTTCAGTAGCGCGATAAAGGCCATCCGCCGTGCCCAGCAGGATGGTGCCATTTCGCATCGCATGGATGACCTGGACCTGCCCGATTTCCATGAAGCGTGGGTTGATCGGAAGGAGCAGGCGCGGGTCGGTTTCTGATAAAGGGGGCTCGAAGACACCTCCGAGAGGAAAGCCGGCCCACATTTTTCCCGATGGGAGAGCGACTGCGGTGTTGATGGGCGGGGGTTGCTCGCGCTGCAGATCGCGAACCTCAGAAAGCCGGAGACTCCTGCCACTCCAATGGATGATAGCCCGATCGTTCGCGAACCAAATGCTTCCGTTTGGACCTTCCGTGACCCACCGGATGGAGTTCCAACCTATATCCGGATGGAACGTCAGTGTGCTGAAAACACTCGGGCGCAGGCGAAACAACCCCTGACGACGTGTGCCGATCCACACCGCGCCTTCGGCATCCATCATGATTGAAATCGAATCGCCAATCGCTTCGGCGAGCTGCGTCACCTTCGTAACCCCCGGTTCCGATACCAGTCGGAGCAATCCACCTCTGGAAGGGTTGGTTGCCCAGATGATACCATCTCCAGTTTCCGCAAACGAAGCCGATTGGAGAAAAGGAAAGCCGCTCCGATCCCTATCGAGAATCCGTTTGGGCTGTGCGGTGGGAGACTCGATCCACCAGCCCCCATCGGAAGTTCCGACCCAGAGCCTTTTATCACGATCCAGTAGCAGGCCGCCGACAGAGACCTGGTCGCCGAGACGATGCCCTGCGCGCTGGATCGGGCCGGTGACGTCTTTCTCTTTCAGATCAAGACAGTACAGTCCGCTCAGGCAGCCCACCCATAACCTGTCCGCTGGCCCTTCCGTTAGCGAGAGAACCCGGTCTTCGGATTCCAGTTTGAACTCCGTGTCCCATGCGATTGCCTGACCATCCCAGACACCAATTCTTTCCCTGGCGCCAAACCAGAATCCGCCGGCCGCGCGCGGAGCGAAGCACAAAACCTGATTCCCTTTAAGACTTTCCTGGCCGGCGAAACGAACGAAGCGCCCCTGCTCGCGACACAGCAGTCCACCACGAACTCCGATCCAAAGCCTCTGTTGCTCATCTTCATAAAGGGCGCGGATATTGGCTCCAGTGTCCGCCATCTCCGGTACGCTGCTGTCATCAAAGACCTTGAAGCGCACTCCGTCGAAACGGGCCAGCCCCGCCACCGTGCCGACCCAAAGAAACCCATCGCTGGTTTGCAGCAGAGCATTGACCTTGTCGGTCGGCAGCCCGTCCTGGGTACTCCAGTTATCAAGCTGGTATTGAAGTCGGGGCGGGCGCGGCGGACCGCTGTCAGTCAGAGTCGGGGGTGTGCGCGGACTGACCGCCTGGCTCGCCAGCGAAGACGGTAAGGGCAGATTGGTTTGGAAAACGATATTGGTCATCAGTCCGCCGTACGAAAATGACCTGATGCTTTCCCGCTGTTGCTGGATCCCGTCCCTGAGTGTTCGATCCTCGCCGTACCAAAACAGTGACACTTGGAACGGCGCGTCATTGCTTTCCCATTTTAACGAGTGATCCACAGCGGCGAAGCCTGACGGGCGGGCACACGCCCAGATCAAGGCAGCAAATAGCCCGTAAGCCATTGCGTGCAGCGTCCTCCGCGCACCGAATGGACAGGACCATGCGCCGTGCTGCTTCCACTTGTTTCTTGCGCCAAGCAATTGTTTCCTTTCCGGACTTGCCTTCGGATGAGTTTTTGCATCCATAACAAACCGCCAGCTTGAAATGGTCCGAGCATCTCCCATTGGCCCTATACAGGTGCTTTGCGATCGGGAATCTTAGCATCAAGATATGCGTGTGCGTATGCGCGAACAACCCCATTTAGCATCCTTTCCTTAACCGGGGCGCATCCTGACGGCACCACCATTACTCGGCGAACAACTCGGCGAACGAGAGCTGGTCACAATGGTGGTCTTGGCGCGCTTCCTTGAGGATGGCTTACTGAGGCAAGTTTGGCTGGCAATGTTTGGATTGATTCCGGCCATTGATGGAGTCAGACTTTCTCCTCAACACCAGCAATACCATGCGCAAATTCTTTTTCTCGCTATCGGTCTTTTGAAACCGTGATGTTTCCTACACTCCGGGTTCGTGTTCGGCGGACGGGGTTACTTGGACTCCTCAGCTTGCATCTGTGCTCACCGACCATCTTCGCCCAGGTCGCGCTGAGTCCGGTGGCCATCGCGGGTTCGGACCTTGAAGCGTACGCAGCGTCCACGCCCTTTACCAACATGGTCAACCAGTCGGCCGCCAGCCTTGACGGAGGTTTCGTTGATGTGCCGGGCAATCCCCAAGGGACTTACACCATCTCAAAGGCAAGCCTGGCGGCGGTGGAATTCTTCCGTACTCGGAGGGATTGAAAGCAAACGAAGCCAATCCCTCCGCTTGGGAGTTTTTCCGCAGGCAAGTGCGGGAGGTTGGCAAGCTGTCGAGCCAGTCTGCGGCCTGCGCACGCGGCTTCCGGGATGGCGGGGAACCGCGCGTGTCCAGCGATGTGTGAGACGTAAACGTTGCCAAACGCCCGGCCCCGTGCCTAATCTGATGCCATGAAACGTCTGTTTGCAGTCGTGATGCTGGCGCTGGTGGTAGCGGCGATGCCGGGGCATGCCCAATCCACCGATGAACAATACGTTCGCATCTACAATCTCATGCAGCAGGGCGAGGCGCTGGAGAATCTCGGCGAAGCCGCCCGGGCGCTGGCCAAATATCGCGAGGCGCACACCGCGCTGCAAGGATTGCAGCGGGGCAACCCGCAATGGAAACCCAACGTCGTCAACTTCCGGCTCAATTATCTCGCGGGCAGAATCGAAGGGTTGGCTGCCAAAGTGAAGGGAACTCACCCAACGCCCCCCCTGGCGCCGGGTGAGCCAGCGCCTCCCACGAGTCCTTCGCCCGTGCCACCCACCGTGACGCCGGAGATCGCCAATCGTCTGGCGGCGCTGGAAACCGAAGTGCAGCGCTTGCACGCGGACAAGTCGCTGCTGGAGCAAAAACTCAAGGAGGCGCTGGCGACCCGGCCCGCCGCGGTGGACCCGCAGGAACTGGCGAAAACGCAGGAACAGAATCAGGCCCTGCTCAAGGAGGTTGAATTGCTCAAAGCCAGCCTGGAACGTGATCCGCCCCGGCCGACCGAGGGCGCTGACGCGCGCGTGATGGAAGCGGCCAAGCAGGCGCTGGCGGATGCCAACCGCAAACTTGCCGAGCAAACCGAAGCCGCCGGTCGGTTGAGCCGGGAGAATGAAACCATGCAGACACGCCTGCGCACGTTGATGGCGAGCGCCGAAGCCGCCGACGCTTTGCGCGTCGAGAATGAGTTGCTGAAGAAACAGGTGGCCGAACTGCGGCCCGGCGCACCAGCCATCCGCCCCAGCGAGGACCTGGCTTCCCAGCTCGCCGCTGCCGAGGCACGGCTGGCGGCCATGCAATCGGAGGCCGAACTGCTTCGGCTCGAAAAGACCGCGCTTCAGAATCGCGTGAAACAACTTTCCGGAGCGCCCGTGGCCACTTCCCTCATTCCACCGCCCGCGTCAGGCGACGAAGCGGATCGCATCAAGCGGCTGGAACTGGAGCGCGACGAGTTGCAGCGCAAGCTCGACACGGCCAATCGCGAACTTTATGGCCGCCGGGGCCGGGAGGTGGCGGGCCGGGTGGATGAGCTTTCCAACGAAGTCGCCGCGCTCCGCGCGCGCGTGCAGGTTTTTGAGGCGCGCGCGGTGCCTTATACCGCAGAAGAACTGGCGTTGATGAAACCTGCGCGTTCCGACCTGGCCACGGCGGACCCCGGCGCCGGCAAGCGGGCCTTGAGCGAACTGCCGGAAGCCGCCCGCCCGATGGTGCTGGAAGCCCAACGCCATTTCACCAATCGGGAATTTGACAAGGCTGAGGCGAAGTATCTCGAAATCCTCCGGCGCGATCCCCGCAACGTCAGCGCCCTGGGCAACCTGGCCGCCATTCAACTGGAGTTGAATCATCTGGCGGACGCGGAGAGGACGCTCAACCAGGCGTTGGTGGTGGCGCCGGAGGATTCCCACAGCCTCGCAACGCTGGGCCTCTTGAAGTTTCGCCAGGAGAAATATGACGAAGCCCTGGACGTGCTGAACCGCGCGGCGAAACTTGAACCGCAGAATCCTGAAATTCAGAATCTCATTGGCCTGTCGTTGAGCCACAAGGGGCTGCGCGGTCCGGCGGAAACTGCCCTGCGCAAAGCCATCCAACTCAATCCCGGCTACGGCGCGGCGCACAACAATCTGGCGGTTATTTATCTCTCGCAACAGCCGCCCATGGTCGCGCTCGCGCGCTGGCATTATCAAAGAGCGATGGCCGGCGGCCACCCGCGCAACGACGAACTCGAAAGATTGCTGGATCAGAAAACGGCGGACGCGGCCAAATAAGCGGCCAGACTCTGGCGGCTTCCGGGTCAGAGTTCGCGACCCTGGCTGGTGCCGGATTGCTGGGCATGAAGTCCGCCTTGAATGCTCGGCGACTGGAACTCCGGCAGGTTGCGGCTTCGCGCCGTTGCGGAGACCAAAGCCGGTCAAGAAGGGCGCCCCCACCCTCCCGTGTCGGTGACGGCTTGGCTCAAGTTCCCAACGATTCGGGATGCTGCAAGCCTGACGCGGGAAGGGCTCACAATGAGATGCCGTAGCTTTGCGTCCATAAATCGGGCGCATGGAATCCAGTTGAACTGGCCGCTGGGATTTACTCGTGTCGTAGCGCCTCCACCGGGTCCATTTGCGCGGCGCGCAGAGCGGGGTAGATGCCAAAGACCACGCCCACGAGCGCTGAGATGCTGAACGCCAATACGGGCGACCAGAGTGTGATGATGGTTTTCATCCCTGCGGTCTGGGTAACGATGTAGGGAATCGAGATGCCCAGCAGAACACCGATCACGCCACCAGCGCCGGCGAGCAACACGGTCTCCACCAGGAACTGGGTGATGATGTCGCGCCGTCTGGCGCCCAGCGCGCGGCGGATGCCAATTTCGCGGGTGCGCTCGGTGACACTGGCGAGCATGATGTTCATGATGCCAATGCCGCCCACGAGCAGGGAAATCGCCGCAATGGAGCCAAGCACGATGTTGAAGATCCGTTTGGTGTGTTCCGCCTGCTTGAGCATTTCCAGCGGCACGTCAATGGCGTAGTCCTTTCGCTTGTGATTGCGCTCCAGGATGGTTTTGACGGCCTCGGCGACGCCCAAGACTTCTTCGAGCGAAGCGACTTTGACGGTCGCTTCGTGGAGTTGAACGCGCTCGGCTTCAAACGCGCCCGCCCGCCGGCGCATCAGCACCTCCCCATAGCGCATCCGGGCGGTTTCCAGCGGGATGAACATGCGTTGCGCGATGGGTTTGTCCGTCGCCGCCGTTTCACCGCTCTGCGGTTCGGCACCGCGCGGTTCCATGATGCCGATGACCTGGTAGTAGTTGGCACCCACGCGCACGTGTTTGCCGAGCGGAGAATCCATCGGGAACAAACCGGGCACCATCTCGGCGCCCAGGACGCAAACGCTGGTCTGGGAATCCATGTCGAGGTCCGTGAAGAAACGCCCCTCGGCGACGCGGTGGTTGCGCATTTCGGGATACCACGGCACGGTGCCAACGACTTCGCAATCCACGCGGCGGCTGATGTTCCAGGCGTACTCGCGGATGTTGCGCGAGGGCAGTACCACGGTGACGCCGGGGATCGTCGCGCGGATGGCTTTCACATCCTTGTAAGTGAGGCCGTATTGCAGAACGATGCTCTGGCTGCCCTTGTCAGATACCTTCTGCTCCTCCGGCGGTTTGACGCTCCGCAAAATAATGTTCTGGCTGCCCAGGCTCTTGATGCGTTCCTGGGCCTCAAAACTCGCGCCCTCACCGATAGCCAGCATCGCAATTACGGAGCACACGCCGAACACGATGCCCAGCACGGTTAACAGTGACCGCAGACGGTGCAGCCAAAGGCTTTTCACCCCCAGCCGCACGGCGCGTCGAAGTCGGGCCATGGTAAAAGTGCGGATCATAGGCGAGGGGACGATTCGCTGCGCACATCGCTCTCAATTTGGCCGTCGCGCAACCGAATGGCTCGCCGGGCATGTTGCGACACGGTGGTGTCGTGAGTGACCAGGATGAGCGTCTTGCCCTGGGCGTTCAGTTCGTCGAAGAGCTTCAAGATTTCCGTGCCGGACGTGGAATCGAGATTGCCGGTAGGCTCATCGGCCAGGATGACGAGCGGATCGTTCACCAGCGCGCGGGCGATGGCCACCCGCTGCTGCTGGCCGCCGGAGAGTTCAAACGGCTTGTGTTCGAGCCGGTCCTCCAATCCTACGCGCGCCGCCAGTCGCCGGGCAATCGCACGGCTTTCGCCCTCGGGCCGGTCCTGGTAGTAGAGCGGAATCTCGATGTTCTCCAGGACGGTGAGTTGCTGGATCAGATTGTAGCTCTGGAAAACAAACCCCAGCCGCGCGCCGCGCACGGAGGAAAGTTCATCATCATTCATCTGTGAAACGTCGTCACCGCCCAACCAGTAACGCCCGGCGGTGGGTCGGTCCAGACAACCGAGCAGATTGAGCAAGGTGGATTTCCCGCAGCCGGACGGTCCCATGATGCTGAGATAATCGCCGGCTTCGATGCCGAAGGTGACGCCCCGCAGGGCTGCCACCGTCACCGGTCCCATCCGGTAGTCTTTCCGGACATTGTCGAATTGAACAATGGGCGAGGACACAAGGAGTGAGGGCTTCAGACTTTGCGGGCCTTGGTGGTGGTAGCCGTTGGCGCGGCGGGCTCCGGGGATTTCTGCTTATCCTCCTGGGTCGGGCTGCGTCCATTGCCAGTCTTTCCAGCCTCGGCACCGACCGGAGACCGTAGCAACACGCTTTCCCCTTCGGCCAAACCACTCTTGATCTCGATGAACTCGTCGTTGAACTCGCCCACCTCCACCGCGCGCGGTTCCGGCTTGAAGCCCCGCGCCACGTAACACACATGCTTGCCGTCCGCCGGCGACACCGCCTCCGCGCCG
>JAANMX010004423.1_pt1 | contig 11146 bp, 6 predicted proteins | sample 7279681 | NCBI WGS metagenome assembly JAANMX01 (sample SAMN14094542, study PRJNA606508) | bioreactor metagenome | isolation source: A lab-scale SPAN reactor treating ammonium-rich wastewater day 351 | place: Ireland: Galway | collected 2018-01-01
TGTGCTTTTATTTTTTCAATTTGTGATTCCAAATCTCTGATTCTGTTGTTCGCATCTCTTAATTCTGCTGAATTATTAGATTGATTACTTGGCGTTGCTCTACCAAATCCGCTTTGGTCTTGAATAAGTTGTCGTAATCTCTCACTTTTTAGAATTTCGGGCATTATTTCTTCGTATGAAATTTGTTTCCTTAAACTTAATATCATTGCGACAATACCCAACAAAATTGAGATTATAATCAGATAATCAGCAAGTCCGCCTAAAAGTCCTTTATCATCTTTTTGATTGTTCTGATTTTTTTCAAGTTCTGCAACTTTTTCTTCTAATGTAGATTGTTGAACACTTGTAGTTGAGGGTTCAACATTTTGCTGTGGTGCGTTATCTTCAAGTTTTGCAGATAAATCAGTTTTTAACCCTGTTTTGTAAGTGTCAAATTCCGGTTTGCCTTTTCGTATTTCTGCAAAAGCAAAAATTTTTTGGTATTTCGATTTGTCTGCAAAAATGCCCTCTGACAGAAATGTAACAACTTCATCTTTTTTCCAATACTCTTTGAACGATTTTTTCAAACTTTCCACTTCGTTTGAAAGGGCAATCGTTGCATCTAATTTGCCAACCGAAGTAAGAAATTGGTTTATCTGCGTATTATTTACTTCACCGCAAGGACATTTTTGCTTAAACTTTTGCAGATTTTCATTCCCCTGCAATGACAATTCAATTGTTTTGCAATTCAGCAAATCAACGGCTTTGTCGTAGGCTTCTTTGCTTACCTGTGCTTGGGCAAATCCGCATAGCAACAGAGCTGTGAAAAGCAATGTTATTTTTCGTTTCATCTTAGTTGTTTACTTGTGTTAATTGTGTTAAATGAGTTGAAAGATTATTGATAGCTCCGATTAAAGGATAAAAGAAAAGCGTTTCTTCAATTTCCTTGTCGTCTGTTGCTATCTCATCTAACTTTTTGTTGTATTCCAATCCTTCTTCCAAATAATCTCTTAAATGTTTGCTTAATTCTTCTTTGAAAATTCCCAATGATTTTTCAGTTACATTGAAGTAGTCAGAAAAATTGTATTGAGCATTTAAGTTGAAGAAAAACTTATTGAATTCACCAACATAGTTGGCAATGTTGGCTTTTGCGGTTTCGTCTAACTGGTCATAAGTGATTTTTTCCACGCCATTCAAACAAGTGTGTGTTGCTTTTATGGTGCGAATGTCAATTGCCAAATCTTCTGCATTTAACATCAAACCTCCTTTGCAGGTAACTTCTTTCGGCATTTCTTTTTCTGTTTCAATACTCAAACTGTCCGAATCAAATTTTTGACCGTAAACATTCTCAAAAATTGTTTTTGAAAGATTAGCCAAAATTTTGAAGTCAGAAGTAATTACATTCAAAACTTTTGAACCTGTTCCGCTAAAAACAATGTGCTTAGGCAATTCAATTTGTTTTTGCTTCATCAATTCTGCAATGTGGTAAATGATTGCAGAGTAGAAGTAGATGAAAATAATTTTCAAATCTTCATCGTTTGCAAGCAATGAATTGTATGAGAACAGTTTTTTATCCTTTATTTTCGGATTATTCTCAATGGAAAAGAAAAAGGCGTTTATGTCTTCCGTTTTGTTCTTGTCCTTAATAGAAGAAAGAACTTTTGACAAGTCATAAAGTTTGTTGGTGGCAAGCAAATTTTCGTAGTAAGGAAAATATTTGCTGACAAGTCCATTTGAACTTGCTGCACCATATTCACTAAAACCGTCCCCGAAAATGGCGTTTGCCGCAAACTTGAATGAAGTCATTAGCAACGGTTTGTTAGATTTGAATACAACAATATCCGTTGTTCCTCCACCAATATCAATAGAAACAACAGGTTTGAACGCTCCGCCTTGCAACTTGTTTGTTCCTTTGAAATAGTAAAACGGTGCTAATGATTCTGTAATTCCAACCGCAGGTTGTGTCGGGCTGAAATACTGATTAAACAACTCGTTCCAAGTGCTTTCTAACTGCGATTTTCTTGCAGGTTTCATACTGGAAGGGTAGAACCAAACCAATTTTGTTTGGGATAAATTACCTCTGTTGAACAAAACTTTGTTGCGTAACAGCATTATTATTTTTTCAAAATATGCTCTTACTCGTTTTTCGTTACCCTTTTCTTTTTTCGCCCATTTTAGGTTTGACTGAATTTTGTCTTTTTCGGGTTTGCGTTCATAAATGAACGGAATATTGAAATCGGCAAGCGAAAAAGTTTCTGTTTCTACATTCAACGAATGGCTTTCTGCAATTACCGTTCTGTGTGGAAACTTGTATTCAGAACCATTGCCTATATTTTGCGGCACAAATTCGTGTTCAATCAACTCACGAATGGCAATCGCACCTGTTCCGCCAAAGTCCTCTGTTGTTTTGGTCGGGTGAAATAGCGTAGCTATCTGTACATCATCAGCCGTAATGTCAAAAGGTTTTGGCGAACCGTTTCCAACTTTATATTCAATGTGTGTGTTGGTTGTTCCGAAATCAACGGCAAAACTGAAAACTTCGTTGCCTTGTGAATACGGTTGCCATTTGGGAATAATAATTCCCGAAGCACCCGAAGCTACAACATTTTTTATTTGAATAAAATCAAACTCGTTGTGCAATACATAGTATTGTGATGTTGCTGTTTCAACGGCATCGGGCTTTTTGCTACTTCTCGTTTTCTTTGCTCTTACCTCAACTGCATCGTGTCCTGTGTTTGAGAAAAATTTCAAATCGTAATCCGTATTTTTCAAAACACCTGTAACATCTCTATCCACTAATTGCACTCTGTAATATGCTTCAATGCTTGGATTGTTTGTTTTGATGAAAGGGAAAAGCGTAACACCAAACTGATGTTCCACAATTACACCTTTGTTTTGTTCTTCATTGGGTTTGTCGGACGATTGGTAATACATTCTTTCAAAAGATATATATTCGCCTTGTTTTGCAACTGGTATTCTCAAAATTACTTTGACTGAACCTGCTGCACCTTGAATCATTTCGATTTTTGGTTTATTGTGCAATGAACTTAGCAGGTCATCAGAATCAAAATAGTCAAAAAACTGTTTTTTCAATGGCAAAATAAAACCTTTAGAATCGTCACCAACTTCAATATTTACATTGCCGTCAAAGAACTTGTCTTTGTTGATTGGATAAACCAAACGGATTAAATACGGCTCTAAAAAATCACTTACCGTTAAATACGGATATTGGATATTTACGCTTGGCAATCTGCGTTTTTCCAAAACGGTTTCATTGTCGGTAAATGGAATTTTAATTGTGTTATCCCAATTGTCGTTTGCATATCTGAACGGCTTATTCAGATTATTTTGCAATACAAGCGGTTTTAGTTCTCCTCTGTATTTTGAAGATTGAATAATGAAATCGCTTGACTGAATTGAATTAACAATGTCCTCTTTTTTGCGTTTTCGTAGTGCAACGCCAATTACTTCAACGCTGTTGCCTGTTGCACCTGTGTCTAATTCAGAATAATTAGTTGCAAAAGATGCAGCATTTAAGTTTTTAATTTCTTCATACAACTTGTGATTTTCCGTGTCAAGAATCTTCAAATTCTTTTCCAAGTATTCATTTACAACTGTCAAACGTTGTGAAAGTGTCGGATTGGCTTTGAAAAGCAAATAGAAATACTTTTGAAATTCCGAATCTCTCTCATAGAGTGGTGTGTATTCATCGTCAAAAGTTACATCGTTTTTTGTCAGTTTAATTTGGGCGTGGCTCAAATCGTTTGCTGTTGCAAAAAACAAAGTAGCTGACGAAGTGCAACCAATTATTTTGTGATTGTATTCAATCAAGTAAAGGCGTTTCAATAAATCAAAATTGTATGCTTCTTTGTCTTGGTATAAATACAACTCCAATGTTTCAGCAAGTTGTCTGTGTCCTTTGATTGAACTATTTTTCAGCTTCTCAATTTCGACTTCCTTGTCCCAAACAATGATTTTTATTTTATCTTTAATGCTGTCAATGTTAAACAACATTTCTGCAAGGTCTAAGGCATCAGAAACTAATTTTTCATCGTCTTTTCCTGAAACAACATTGCCGTCTTTTGTGTATGCTTTCAAGTCAGGCGACTTGGCAATGTTTCTGAAAGCCGTTTTCACTAAATCAATTCTTGCAAACGGACTTGGGATTGCCGTAGGCAATGAAATTTCGCTACCGCCTTCGGGGTCTTTAATGGCTTCAATTTCTTTATCTGAATAAGCATCAGAATTAAACCAATGCTGACCGCCTTTTTTTGTATATCCGAATATTTTGCTCATAATCTCTTAGTTTTTTAATCCAAATTTTGAAGTGAGAATTTCTTCTGTTGTGTCAAAGAAAAGTTTAATCAGTTTTTGCGGTGCAGAACTGTATGTTTTGCCTTTTGATTGTTTGCTTAGTTTGTCGTCATAAAATGCAAAGTCAACTTTTCCCGAAAACAAACCTTTCTTTACTGTTCTGTCGGCAACAATTGCATCAAGCGTTGTGTCAAGATTGAAAGGTGCAAACGCTCGTCTATTGTTTGACATTTCTTTTAACCATTCGCCATAAGCTGAAAGAAACTCTGCAACATTGGTTCTGTAAAAAGTATCGTCAGAAAACTTTTTATTTATTTCGGGTTTATCTGTGCTCCACGCTTCTTTTTCAATGGCAGTTTGCAAATGTTCGTTCAAGTATTTTCTGAACAATGCCAACTGTGAAAGTCGCAAAGCAACTTTTCGTTCTGTGTAATCTTCAAAGTCGGAAAATTTGATTGAATCAGAATCTTTGCGAATACCAAATTCTTTGTAGATCGGGCTTAATGCTTTTCCGCCTGATGTTTCTAAATCTCTGTCGGGTATTTCCAAAAAGTCAATGATTGCAAGAGCCGATACCATTTCCACAAAATGAGCATCATTTTTTTGACCGTTATCGCCCGGGTCATTTTTGTATGGTTTCCCGCTGTAATCATCGGCAATGTAATAAAGCGAATTGATTGAATTATTGCCTGTAACATTGTCTTTGTAGTAATACAAAGCCGCTTTTGTTTTAGCAATGAAATCAGATTTTTGAATTGGGCTGTCGTTGTCTTTTTCAATATTGAAATAAGGCAATGCCGTAACAGCACCAATTTTTGCATCTTGCAAAAATCCTTTTCCGTCAATGTTTCGGTTGTTCATTGCATCTCTGATATTTTTCAAAATGGTCGGAAAACCTGCTGCACCTGTTCCTCCAAAAATGGAACTGATAATAAAAACTCTATCACCGTCATTGAAGTTGGACGCAAATTCTTTGAATTCTTGCGAATCTTTAAACTGATTTAAAACCACGCTGCCAATATTCGGATTTCCAACAAAACCAATATCCATTTCAACATCTAAAAGATTTACTACTTCGTGACGCTTGTTGATTGATTTGCCCGAAAACAAAATATCGGCTAATGCTTTGTTTGCATCATCAAGTTGATTGAAGTCAATGTATTCCTTGAATTTTTTGCCGCCAACTTCCTGTAAATTGAAAGTAAAACTTCCCGAAAGTCGGTTTGATGCAACCAAATTATTAAGCGTTGTGATTTTCGTGCTGAAAAATCCATTGCTCAAACCCGCTTGGTTTGAAATGGTTTGATAGTTACCAAGCAACCTTTCAGTTCGTTTCAAATCCTCGTTGGATTTATGTGGGTCAATAATGATAGGAACAATTTCAAATTCTCTTTCCGAATTTGGTTTTATTCCCGAAGCCAAAAGCATAGTCAAAGATTTTAAAACCCTTGAACCTGTGCCACCTATTGCGAATATGAATAAACGTGCCATTGTATTATTTTTCTTTAATTAAGGTTTCCAAAAAGTTGTGTTTCTGCAATTCGTGCTGAATCTTCTTATCAACGGAATTGTGCTGATGATTAAAAAGAATATGAAACTCCAAATTGCGTTTGAAAGTCCGAAGCCGATACAATCGGAAACGGAAAGATTTAATTGATTACAAAAATCACCTGCGTTTAAGGTGTTGAACGGAATTGTAAAGGCAATGAGAAAATTTAACCCAAAAATCAGTAACGCAAAAAGCCACCAATGTTGTTTTTTGTTCCACCTTGAACTATCAATAATGTGATACTGTAAAGCGTAAACAAGGGCGGTAATGATTATCATTATCCAACCAATGTAAACATACCAAGGCGTTCCAATGTAATCGGTGCAGGTAATGTCCCAACCTCTAAGTTGGTCGCCCATATCCGTTGAATAGAGTGGCATCAACCCAAACCATTCATATAAACTTGCGAAAAATTCTTTCATATTTTTTACTTTTTAATCGTTATTGTTATTGTGGTAATTGCGTTTGAATTTGATTTTGGATAAAAAGCATCGCTAATACCTTCAATCAAATATTTTAAGCCAAAAGTTTTTTGTTGTTCGCTGCTGTCATTCAAAATATTTGAATCGTCTATTGATGTTGAATTGAAAACCCAACTTGGCGTTTTGCCAACAATGTCAATTTTCAAAACTTCATCTCTTAAATCGTTTGTTTGCAGTTTAAGTATATGTGTGAAGCCCGAAAGTGAAGCATCGTTTTTGTCCGTAATAGTTTCAACTTTTAGTTTGTATTTTGTATTACTCAAAACATAATTTGCTGTGTCCAAAAAGTAATTGGCATCTTGCAAACTACTTGAAAAATCAACTGCCACATTGAAACCAAACAATCCTTTGTTTTGATTATTGGTTGATGCTTCTGCATCAGAAATAATTTTGTTGTTTAATTGCTTCGCATCAAAACTGCCAATTTTAGGGCTGTAAAGAATTTTGTTGTTCGGTTCGCTTATCCCATTAACCGATTGCAACACTAATCTATTGGAATACCCGCCTTTAATGTTATCCAAAATCTTTTTGTTTAAAATAGAACTGATTTGCTCGGTGTTTCCAAATATCCAAACATAATAAGGGCGTTTGCCTTTGAATGAAATTGGTCTATCTGTTTTGTCGTAATATAGTCCGTCAAAATTTGATTGCAGTTGAATAACTACTGCCGACAAGTCAAATTCTTTCAATTTTTCAGCAAAATCAATTTTGATTCCCACACCTTGATTATTCAAATAGTCCTGTGCATCTGCGTGTTTGCCCGGACTGAAAACAAAGTCAGAAATAAGCACCGCAGCATTTTTGTTATCTACTGTTTTCAAAACGGTGCTTAAAATGTTTTTCAAGTCCGAAACACTTCTGTCGCCACCACGTTGTTTGAAAACCGAAGGTTCTAATTTTTCAATGAAGTCCTGAATGTCGGCCGGTAAAGCGTTTTGTTTTTGGTAAGGAATGGTTTTGTTGATGTAACTCAAATTTAAGCTGTCGCAAAGTCCGCTAATTTTAAAGTCGCCCAACAAATTGTAAATAGCGGTTTCAAACTCTGTTACGCCTTTTACATAGCCGTCCATACTTGCAGAATTCTCAAGGTAAACATTGATGTTAAAGGTTTCTTGCGTAACATTTGATTCAGGTTGCCAAATGTCGTTTGCTGTCAAAGCAACATTTTTGGCTTTGAAGTATTTCAGCAAATAAGAAACAACTTTTGCGTTGTCAATTTCGCCTTTGTCCTTTTTGAACTGTTGAAAACCTTTTTCGTCAGAACCCAAAATTTGATTCACTAATTTTTGGTATTCCTGTTCGTCAATACGTTTGTCGTTGTTCGCAAACGTCAATGCTTGTTCGTTGAACGAATCAAATTCCGATTTGCAACTTGTCAAAATCAGAATCAATGCTATTATGGGAAAATGTATTTTTTTCATCTAGTTTAAATTGAGCTTTCTAATATAAGGAAATAACTTTAAGTTGTGCGTTGGCAAAAAATGGCTCTTTTGGTTTTGCGAAGCATTGGCTTGTGTGTCGGGCAAAACCAAATGTGCCATTTGTGCGGTTGGCTAAAATTGTTTTTAAAAAATGTGCGGTGGGAAAAAATAAAAATACAGAAGCGTTGGCTTTTGGGTCGGCTGTCTGATGGTTCGTTTGTCCCGTCACTTGTTTATGTTTTATTATGTCGTTCATTTTGCAGTGTTGTCTTTTAGGCTTGCAGGTAACGGTTTGCGTGTATGTGCAGTAGCGGATTAGAAGCACTTACCTGTCCGTTTAGCACAAGGTTTCTTAGAAGTACAGACCTTCGATTTACCACAGAACCCGCTATTGCCACATACACGCTGTTACCGCCTAGTGCTTCTTTTTTTTCGTCCGTTTTTCTGTCAGTCGTGCGGCTGGGCAGACATACTCTTTGGCAAGCTTTGGTCAGAGCGTTGGCTTGTGCGGCTTGCCAATGTGTATGGCTGCGTAGGGTTGGGCTATAGTCTTGGGTCAACATCTTCACTTTCTAATGCTAATACTCCAAAAACACTTTCATGTATTCGTCTTAATGGTTCTTTTTTTACAAATCTTTCAAGTCCTTCTACACCAAGAGTAAATTCTCGGAGTGCTAAAGATTGTTTTCTTGAAAGCCCTCTGTTTTTGAGTCTTTCGATATTTTCAGGGGCATCATATTCAGGACCATAAATAATTCTCAAATATTCACTTCCTCTACATTTTACCGCTGGTTGCAAAAGTCCGTCTGAGCCATGAGCAATAAAGTCATAAGGTTTTACAACCATGCCTTCTCCACCTTTACCTGTTAGGTCGAGCCACCATTGAACTGCTTCGTCAAAACTTGATTGGTCTTTTAAGTCAACGATTTTGTAGGGTGTTGCCATAAAAAGTTTGGTGTCGCCTTGGCAAATCTCCTCAATGTTTGTCATGTGCCATTCATGCGTTTTATCAACGTGAACTTGTCCTTCCGTAGCTAAAATATGGAAAGGGGCTAATTTGTAATCGTCAATGCTCTTTACTGTCCAACAGTAATTTTGATAAGCTTTAACATACTTGTCGATAGCCTTGTTTTTAGTAGCAAATTTTTCTAAAGATGGTAGAACATCTTTAATTCCTCTGTCAAGTGCCATTTGTAATGCTTGTTCGACTAATGGTAATGCACCACCTGCTGCTGCACCTACAGAAGCATACTGGTCTTTTAACAATGCTTGTGCTTTTGCTGACCAAGGCATTAACTCAGCATCTAAACAAACCCAATCTGTATTGAACTTATCCCAAAAGTCAGTATTTGTCAGACATTGGTTAACTCTTGCAATAAAGGCTTCCTCAATTTCTGAGTCATTAAAAAAGTTTCTGCCTGTTCTTGTGTAGCAAACTCCTATCCCTTCATTTTCAATTCCAAAGCGTTTTATTGCTGTAGCTTCATCTTTGCATATTACTAAAACAGCCCTTGAACCCATGTGCTTTTCTTCGCAAACAACCTTTTCAATTCCTCTTTTCTTATAGTAATTCAAAGCCTGTGATGGGTGTTCCAAAAACTCTGGTAATTCACTTGTAGCACATGGAGACATGGTAGGCGGTAAATAAATCAACCATTTGGGATTGATAGCAAACCGACTCATTACCTCTAAGGCTGCAATAGAATTTTCTTCCCTAATTGTAATATTGTTTCTAAGTCTTGTTTGGACTATGCGTTTCCCTATAACATCTTCAATGTTCAGTAAATCATCATATTCTTGTTGTGAACTAAGTTTATTTTCTGATTCGTTGAAGTCTAAAGGTCTTATTGGCTCACAATAGATTTGCTTAGCTCTCACAGAAACTAATTCTTCCTCAGGGTAACGAAGTGCAGTTAATTTACCACCAAATACACAACCCGTATCAATATCAATGGTTTTGTTTAACCACTCTGCTTCAGGAACAGGCGTATGACCATAAACAACTTTTGCTTTACCTCTGTATTCCTTAGCCCAATTATGTCTGACAGGCAAGCCAAACTCATCAATTTCTCCCGTTGTTTCTCCATACATGCAGAAAGAACGGACTGCACCCGAACCACGTCCTTGCATTTCCTCTTTTAAACCTGCATGTGCAACAACTAACTTTCCGCTATCAAAAACATAGTGGCTAATCAGGCTGTATAAAAATTGTTCTACAGTTTTCTTAAATTCAGCAGATTCGGTTTCTAATTGTTTTACTGTTACATCCAATCCGTGTTTTAACTGAACTTGTTTGCCATTCAAATATTTTTGCAATTTCAAATCATGATTACCTGGCACGCAATACGCTACACCTGAGTTAACCATGCTCATAACTAAACGCAAAACACTTGGTGAATCTGGACCTCTATCCACAAGGTCACCAACAAAAATTGCTTTTCTGTTTTCGGGAGCAATTACTTCAAAACCAAAATTTGAATTATTTGCTTCAACTTGATTTATTTCATAACCAAGTTTAAATAGAAGTTCTTTCAACTCGTCAAAACATCCGTGAACATCTCCAATAATGTCGAACGGACCTGTTTCATCTTTTTTGTCGTTGTAAAGTTTCTCTCTTTTGATGTCAAGAACTGCTTCAACTTCTTCTACTGATTTTAAAACATAAATTTGCCTAAATCCTTCATGCTTTAAATTTCTGATTGATTTTTTCAGTTGTTGAGCCTGTTGACGAATCACATGACCGCCAAAATTTCGATCGGGTCGGCTTAGATTTCTTTCTTCGCAGACCTTTTCAGGCAAATCCAATACAATTGCCACAGGCAAACAATGATAGGTTCTTGCTAATTCAATGAGACCTTTTCTTGATTCCTTTTGAACATTAGTTGCATCTACAACAGTTAATAAACCATTCTTTAGTCGCTTGCCTGCCACATAATACAAAACATCAAAGGCGTCATTGGTTGAAGCCTGATTGTTTTCGTCATCTGAAACTAATGCTCTGCATTCATCAGATGATAAAATTTCCGTTCGTTTAAAGAGTCTCTTTGCAAAACTGCTTTTTCCCGAACCTGAAACACCTATTAAAACAACTAATGAAAGTTCGGGTACTTTAATTTCCATATCTAAATATTGCCATTTGTGATGGAGCACCAATGTTTTCTTCTTCGTCACCAATTGGTAATGTCTCCACGCTGTAATTATAAGTTTTTCCTATTCTGTCTGCCCACTCGGCAAACTCGTTTCTTGTCCATTCAAAACGGTGGTCGTCATGCCTCATGTTTTCAGCGTCCAATTTTTCCCACATTACATTATACTCTTTGTTTGGAGTAGTCAGAATTACGGTTTTAGGTTTTGAAAACTCAAACAAAACTCTTTCAAACGATTTCAGTCTGTTTAAATCT
>JAANMX010004424.1_pt1 | contig 11144 bp, 7 predicted proteins | sample 7279681 | NCBI WGS metagenome assembly JAANMX01 (sample SAMN14094542, study PRJNA606508) | bioreactor metagenome | isolation source: A lab-scale SPAN reactor treating ammonium-rich wastewater day 351 | place: Ireland: Galway | collected 2018-01-01
TCCGCCATAGACGGTGGCTTTTAGTCCTTCTGTAAAGGCATGCGTGTAGGACAACATCGCTCCAGGGTAAGAGGCCCTCAAACCAAAAGGAGCATTGGTCGTATGAAAGTTGGTATAGGTTCCAGTGAGTTGGAGATCGTCACGTTCCGTCAGGTGGTACAAAAACCCGGCTGAACCGCCGAACACCTGATAATCGACCAATCCGAGGCGAACCCCATCCTGATAGGTGGCATCGCTGAATTGGAAGCTACTCTGGAAGGCCAGTTTTTCCGTCAGCATCCTGGTCCAAGTCGGGTTCAGATTCCAGAGGTTCCGTTGGGTAAACCGCAGGACCACACCGGTCGTCAACAGTTCACCCATCAAGGTGTTATCCCGGGTAAAACCTCCTGTAAAGCCCCACTCGTCTTTCTCCGTGCGATAACGCAACGTGAGAGGCAAAAAGATATTTGTGAACCGGTTTGGTTCTCCCCCATAGTAGTCGACAAAGTCCAACGCCGCTTTTCCGCTCACCTCCAGCCGCTCGGTCTTCCCAGCAAACTCCACTCCCGGGGAGATCCAATACCCATAGGTCGGATCACCGGAAAGCGGGAGCAGCAAAAGGTTGTCGTTGTAGTAGGCCTTCGTGCTCAACGAGGGCACCATCGACCACTCCGCAGCGAAGCTTGAAACGGTCGCCAAGCAGACCCACAAGGCAACGGAAAGGCGAAAGAGGCTTCCACCGGCGCGACTGCTCAGTACAAGCTTCACCAACTACGGCACCATCACGACATCGCCGCGTTGCAACAGGATATTCTGCTCTAGGTCTCTCCCCTTTCGCAGGTCCCCGTACCGGACTTGAAATACCTGCTGCTCCCCCATCACTCGCCGGATGACCTTGATGTCGTTTTCTGCCGCAAACGGCGTCAGCCCCCCGGCAAGACTCAAGGCTTGCAGCACGTCGGTATAGTGGCCGACTAAATATTCCCCTGGCTTGTTGACACGCCCCACTACATAGATCTTGTAACTGAGTACCTTGATCACCGCGACCGTGACGTTCACATTGGGAATGTACTTCACCAGTCGCCTCACCAAATCGGAACGCAACTCGTCCACGGTTTTGTTTTCCGCGACAAGATCCCCAATTAGTGGAAACGAAATCATCCCGTCCGGGCGAACCACCACCTCCCTGGTGAGCTGTTCATCCTTCCACACCGAAATGAGCAAGACATCTTCCGGGCCTAATTGGTAGCCCGGATCGGTGACGGCCGTTTCCGGCGCGGCATTCGCCATACCAACAACGCCAAGACACAAGAGGCTCAACACAAGACGTTTGCAGAGACGACGAACCGTACCGTGCATGCGACACAACTCCTATCCGCTCACCTGGGCGAGCAACTGTTCCGCCTCTCGGCGGCCTTGAAAGGCTTCTGAACTTCTCAGCGCCTTGGTCAGATATACCTTCGCTTCCTGCTACTTGCCTGATTGGTACAGCGCCGACCCGAAATGGTAGTTGAGGGCAGGAAGATCCGGGGCCTTGGCCACAGCCTGCTTAATCAGACGTAGCGCATCCTCCATGTGCCCCATTTTTAGACGAACCCACCCCACCGTGTCGAGGAACAGTGGATGGGGCGCCTCTTTTTCGAACTCACGACTCAAGAGAAAGGCCCGCTCCAAATGGGGTGCATCCTGCTTATAGTCGGCCAGGAGCGTTGCCAGGTTGTTGGCCGAGAGGATGTTGCGCGGGTTCATACGCAACACCGTTTCATAGGAGGCAATGGCTTCGTCGACCAACCCTTGATCAGCCTGCACCGACGCAAGCAACATGTGCAGCTCCTCACTGGACGGATTGGCTCCCAAGCCTTGCTTCACGATCTTGATCGCTTGATCGGGCTGCCGTTGTGCCTGCATCAAGTTCGCCCAGTTGAGCCATGGAGTCAGCCAGGTAGGATTGAGTGCGGTGGCCTCTCGATACTGTGCTGCCGCCGCGTCCCGGCGACCAAGGATCGACCACACTTCAGCCAACAGACCGTGGGCGTAGGGATGGGACGGCTGGGCCGTCACGATGGCTTCCAGCCGCCGGCGGGCGCGCTCTATCTGCTTCTGGGAAAGGTCGAGTCGAACGAGGGCCACAAGCGGATCTGCGACGGTAGGCGCCATGCTCGCCGCCCGCTCGAATGCGGCAGCTGCCTTGGCGTAATCCTTCTGGGTCTCATGTAGTCGGCCTTCAGCCATAGATAGCGAGGCATTGTCGCCGGTGGTTTGGCGTAGACGCTCGAGCATTGACCTGGCGTGGCCATATTCACCGGCTGCCAGGTCTAAGACGAACAGTCTTTCCAGCGCAGGCACATACTCAGGATTCACTTTCAACAATCCCAGCAGACGGGCGCGAGCCTTTGCTCCTTGTCCAAATTGACTCTCCAATGTAGCCAAGGCCAAGACCGATTCCACAGCATCGGGATGGAGCGCCACGGCCCGCTCGAAACTCTCACGCGCAAGCTGCGCCTCTCCCGTTTGGAGGTAGGCTTGGCCAAGGAGGTACTGAACATGGGCCAATTCCGGCTGGTCCCGCAGCACGGTCCGAAAGGCCTGCACCGCTTCCTTCCCGTGTTTTCCGACTAGAGCCATCTTTCCTTGGAGGATCAGCCCTTCGGCTGCGCGTGGATTTTCCCGCAATACCTCGGCCAGCCGTCGCTCCGCCTCGTCCTGACGTCCGGCATTGAAGTCGAGTTGCGCAATCTTGACCTGGGCATCCAAGCCCGCAGGTTTCTTCTCCTGCTCCTTGAACACTGCCTCGTAGACTTGGCGCGCCCGGGTGACATCCTTGTGACGCTCGTACAGGGCCCCAAGGGCGAAGGGAATTTTCGTGGAATAGGGCAACCGCTCCATGGCCTGGCGGAATGCCACCTCTGCCGCCTCTTTCCCCCTGCGCAGGTTCAAAAAATCAGCCAGGGCCAACCAGGCCTGTTCGTGATCGGGAAATATCTGGAGCGCTTCCCGCAACGAGACCTCCGCCTGGTCAAACGCATGGCGCTGATCGTAGAAGCGCGCCAATCTCAGCCGGTGGTCGTAAAAGGTCGGCTCTTCCTGGATCATTTGCCGCAACACCTGTTCGGTGGCTTTGTCATCTTTCGCCTGATCCAGAAGGGTCTTCAGATTGTTCAGCAGGTCCAGGTTATGTGGGTGCGCTTGGAGCGCCCGCTGCAGCGTCGATTTGGCTTCATGGAATCGATGTTGATGGCCATAGAGTGTCGCCAAGAGAATGGCGACATCCGGTTCCGTGGGGTGACGGCGGCTTAATTCCTCTGCCCGAGCTAGGGCCTGTGGGATCTTGTCCTGCTGGGCCAGCACGGCGATTTTCAGCGCCTCGGCCCGTGGCTCCTGCGGAACCTTCTCCAATACCTTGTCCGCGGCTCGCGTGACATCATCGGTCAACCTAGCTTCCAAGTAATATTTTGCCAAGGTGATCAGCGCATCGCGGTGATCGGGAACGAGCTCGACCACCTGCTGGTAATTGGCGACGGCATTGCGCCAGTTCTTTTCCTTCTCTTCCACTTGGGCCACGAGGAAGTAGGCCTCGGCATCCTTGGGGTCGATCTTCAGCACGTTGCGGAGGGCAACACGAGCCTTGGGATAGTTCCCTGCTTGGATATAGTCCTGTGCCTTGGCGCGGTACTGAGCCTTGCGTTCCTGCGGGCCACCGCATGCCAGCAATCCCGTCGTCACCAGGAGGATGAAGAGCCACTGTTTCATTTCGTTCCTACAACCAGGCCCGGACTCCTAGACCAAACAATATCCACAAGGACACCAGTCCGAATTGTTTCACGCGATCGGCAAACGCATGCAGCATCAGCTCAAACGAGAAATACAACACGATGAGTTTTGCCGCAAGGATGCTGAGCGTGGGCATGTCCGCCCTCATTTCCGGCAACAAAGGAACGATCAAGGCAAAAAACACCATGAGATAATCCAAGGGCGTGGTCTGAAACCGATTGCCCCGGCTGAACCGCATACTCAACAGCACCAGGATGGCGATCACGGCCAGCAGGGTATTTTGCGTCACGTAAATCGGCCAGATGTCCAGGATACCCGATTGTTCTCCCATATACATAAGGAAGGCGCTGCCCACGTACAAGCCCCCTCGCACGAAATGGGAGCGATATTCCGGCATGAGCCAGAGGCCTCCCAAAACCACGGCGAAGAGGCCGAGCGCCGCATACCCCACATCCATCGGGACATGGCCCGGCACAAACACATTGGCGATCAAAAACAGCGGCACCACGACCGCGAGAAACCGCGGCGCCATGTCGCTGAGCCATAACCCGATACGAGCCATCTTGGTATCAGAGAGGACCCGTCCGTCCATCGATTCAGACAACAGAATGCCCCCGCGTTCGGTGGCGACGAACAGGGCAAACATGGCGAAGGCGAACGTGCCATACATGGTCAGGATCAAGGCGTCGGATTGCCAGCGCAGGAGATAGGCCAAGCCGACCATCACTGCTTGAATGCCATAGATGACGATGACGGCTTCGTAATGGGAGAGGCCCAGCGCCAGCAATTTATGATGCACATGGTTCCGGTCCCCAATGAAGGGCGATCGGCCCTTCGCCAGCCGCTGTCCCATCACTGCAATCGTGTCCAGAAACGGCAACCCCAGCACCAGCAGCCCGATCGTCACAGGGAAGGGATTGCGCGATGGGTCGCTCAACAGCAGGACGAGCACACCCATCGAGAATCCGAGCAGCTGGCTCCCGGCGTCACCCATGAAGATCCTGGCCGGATAGGTGTTGTACCGCAGGAACCCCAGGAGGCCGCCCAAGAATCCCGCCGCCAACACCAGAACCGTGGTGTCATGGGAGAGATAGGCCAGATAGGCGATGCCGGCAAAACTCAAGAAGGCCAAGCCGCCGGCCAGACCGTCAAGGCCGTCGGACAGATTGACTGCATTGGCCGCCCCCACGAGAAAGACCACGGTCAGCGGCAGGGCCAGCCAGAGCGGAGCGTTCTCATCGTAGAGAAACGGAACCTGCTCGAGCCGAATGTCGCCGACGATCACCACGGCGAACACCGCGACAAGCTGACCGACCAGCTTGACCTTGTAGTTCAGGTTCGCTCGATCGTCCCAAATCCCAAAGGCCAGGATGACCAACGCGCTGAGCAACACGGGCCCCACGGCAGGATCTTGTGGTACCCAGAAGAAGATGGAGAGGAGCGCGGCAGACCCGAAAGCGATGCCACCGATGCGTGGAATCGGGTTGGCGTGGACCTTGCGCCCACCAGGCAGATCCATGAAACTCCAACGCCCCGCGTTCAACTGCAGCGGCGGGATCAAGGCCATGCAGATGAACAGTGAGGTGATGAAGCTGAAGAAGACGGCGCTGGTCATGGTCAATCCGGAATGTACCGCTTCAACTGAGGTTCGATCGTCCTGGCGAACCGTAACACCCGTTGCTCTACGTCCGCTTCATTCTCCCCGGGCCCAATCGCGGCAGAGAGGCGAATGAGGGCACCGTCACTCCGTTGGCTGGTCAGCGCATCCCAGAAGAGATAGAACTTGACGAGGTATTCGCTGGCCAGCCACCGATGGCGCTGCTTGAACCAGTAGACGACGAGCTGCTTTTCTCGATCTTTCTGGATCAACACCACATTGACCGGCGCAGCGAGGCCCTCCCTCCCATCCATCACGACATCAACCGTGCGGTGGGAGGAAATCTCCCACCCTCCCCCAGGAATACAGCTTTGGGGAGAATGGGCGGACTGTCCTTTTCGCTGGGACTGGTAGTAGGCCATGTAGAGCGTAATGGGACTCGAGTGGGGCGTGGCATAGTCGGCCAGCAGGTAATCGTCGAAACGCAACGCCGTAATAAACTGCGGTTCTACCGGCAAGGGAGCTCCCTGCCACTCTCCAATACGCATGGCAAAATCGACGAAGGGGGCACGTTCGGGGGCGACCTCCTGCCGATCGCCCATTGACCAGGAGAACAGGGCCGCAGGGAGGATGAGGGCCAGGCTTCCAACATACGCCGGAACCCTGAGGACCATGGCAGCCGAAGGAGATGTGAACCCGGGCCGCAAGCCGGGCGGATTCCCCTCGTCGTACAGCCGAAATCGGTCCAGAAGGCCGTGAGCGCCAGGCAGAGGTTGAATTCACGAGAGTCCCCACATCTCAACTACAATGAGCCCCAGGGTCGCCAAAAACAGCACCCATCCTTCAAATAGATGCAGAAATCCCTCCGCCGCCTGGGGCCCATACCACTCCACCAGAACCCCGACGATCCCGATCCGCAAGCCGTTGACCAACACCGAGATCGGCAAGGCCGAGAGCACCAGCACGATGCGTTTCCACATGCGATCGCGGAAAAAGTACGCACACAACAGAGCCAGAGCAGTCAGCGGGAACAGATACCGAATGCCGCTGCAGGCTTCCGCCACCTGCAACTGAACCGGTCCGAGGTCGATGACGTTTCCTTCCCGAAACGCGGTGACTCCGATGGACTGCAGGACCCCCACACCCAGCGCGGAAGACCAGAGCTGCAGCCGGCTGGAAAGGGCGTTATAGAGAAAGACGGGAAGCGGGATCGCGGTTAGAAGATAGGCCACGGGGAAAGCCAACCCCCTTAAGCCTTTCATCCCCCAGAACGAAAGCACCAGCCCGACGATCACGATCCAGAGGGACAGGTGCGAGATTACATAGAGCGTGGCCAAATTTCCGATGAAATAGAGCAGCAGGCCTGCGAACACGATGAAAGGCCCAGACCATGAGGGATTCAGCCCCACTTCCGTCAACCGCTGCCGCCGCTGCCACAGCAGGAGGAGGCTGATCAGGGGGACAAAGCTCCCATGGCTATAGTCGTCGCTGCCCCATTGTCCCACTAGAAAAACCAGGCTGTCCGCATACATGTAGCCCAAGAGGGCAACCATGATCAGTGCGATGACAGCCACGAAACACCTTGATGAAAAGCTCATCCTCTCCCCCAACCGGGGGAGAGGAAAAGAAACGGCGGGTCTGAGAAACTGTGCAGGCGTCCAAGCGGAAGAGATGGCGGGAGCCTACGACTCCTTACGCGCAGCCAAGCCGCGAGATCCAAGTCCGACCAGCGCAATCAACCCAGCACCAAACAACCACATGGCCGCCGGCAAGGGCACGAGGGATGTCAGTGCGCCCTGTACTCTAGTGCTGGCCGAACCAAATATCAGACGAAACTGAGAGCTGGCGAATGAAGAAAGACTTGGCGGGCCAGACGGCAGGGCGTCACTCGAGAAGGCCGTGCCGGTGGGATCAGTCAGCTCCAGAAGAAAGCTCGTAGGTGTATATCCATTTACAGCGCTCCCTAACAGGCCGTTTACCCGCAACTCATAGATGTCGCTGCCAGCCCCAGCGGCACTATTGGTCACCCTGATGAAACTATTTCCTGGGGCAAAGCTGGCAAAATGGGTACCGACGCTGACTGAGAAATCTTGTATTGGGTTATTGTATCGTCCAACATTCACACTGCTGTTGGCGTCTGTTGAGTTCGAGTTGTAGCTTCCCCCTCCAGAGACAGGCAGCGACGTACTAAAACCATCGGCACCGAAGCCACCAGGAGTGAATACACCGCCCAATACACTCCCAACGGAACCACTAAAGCTAAACGAGATCGATGCTGCCTGACTGCGGCCAGGAGCAACGAGCAAGACGGAAAGCAGTCCAGCTCCCAGGCCAAGGGTTATCATCGTAGTCCTTCGCTTGATCCTCGTCATCGTCTCCCTCCTTGAGCGAAATACAAAACAGACTGTCTAAGCAGTACTTCGTGTTGCAGACTCACGATATATGCATCCAACAGAGTAATTATTTTTGGACAGTACTGAAATGTGAAGAACAGCGCAAGGGATTTTTCACAAAAATGAAAGATTTTTTACGTAGCCTCACAAATTGTATGAAATGACCTTCGATCTGAATCGCAATTACACGGTGATCCACCCAATGTGCGTCAAAATGTGACGACTAGCACCGCGAAGGGGGCTATTTGGCTAGGGTCACTAGGCCCTGGAAAGGATCGTCGGTGGAGATATTCTCTCGTTCAAATGGATCGTGACACCATCAAGATTGTGGTGTTGATACCTTCTTCATAAATTCCTTCGTCACTTTCCACCAGGCAGCATTGTCGTCCCATTTCATGGGCATGTTACCGCCCCACCCGCCCCAAATGATAATTCCATCAGCATATTGCCTGGCCATCTGCAATTGGAGTCTCCAGAAATCGGCAGGTAAGAATGCTCCCTTGAGCGAAGGGTTGGATTCATGGTACTGAGGCCACATAAATACATAGACAGGCTTTCCATTCCCATATCGGCGCGCTGCTGCTATCTGCCCATATGCATAGCGCACCCATGCTCCCCGATCGGCATAGAAGGTGTACAGAGAAGGGCAGAGGATATCCACGGCTTGAGCGAGTGGTGCGAGCCGCTCATTATCTCTGGCAAAGGAGACCCCATCTCTGCTTGTGGGAGGGGCGAGCGACTTCCAATAATCGCGTGATGGCGGCGCGCCATAATACCCCACCGTCACTCCAGGAGCGGCTTCCTTAAACCACTGTAGAACAGTCATGTATTTCGAGAGGCTCCTTCGGACTTCGTTTGGATCTCCCTGCAACGGCCAATGTTCGATGTCCAATACAACCGGGTTGTTCATCCCCTGAACCTGGCGGGCAATCTGCTGCACGGCTTCCTTGTCGGGCAGTCGCTCCGCCTGTTTCCACCAAAGATGCTGCCCGATTTGACCGGTGTAGACGATTGGCATGGGCTGGATACCATAGACGGACAAATTCGGCTTGCCGGTATACAGGGTTCCGTCAAAGACCATGAAGGGTTTCGTATTCGGCAAGGCCTGTGCGTGCACGACCGGTCCTGCCGGATCGCCAACACCGAAGACCATTGCCGCTATTCCAAGCCCGGCCGCCACGACGAACAGCACCATGATGAGCCCTCTATGTGTCATTTTCATCTTCGGTACTCCATATTAATATCAACGTGTGATCCATCCACATGTTCATCGGTCCCAGGCCATGACAACTTGACCGAGACGAAAAAATTCAGTCGTTTTTTCTCGTGTTCCTACATGAGCGTTCCGAAGCCGTGTTTCGCGTGCGATCACATGTGTAAGAATGACCTACTGGTCATTCCTCAGGAAAAGAAACCAATGGGTGGAAAGCACTGACTGAAGTCAGCAGGGCAACTGGAATGAAGGTGTCGTGAAAGCGGTGGAATCGATCGCGTGCCAGTCAGTGGTCGTCGACCGATGATATGTCAGTGCCTGAAACTGAACCTATTTCCTATTTCCCTCACCTGGTGGATCGGGTGTGTCGACGGTCTTCATAAAATCTTTCGTGACCTTCCACCAGGCGGCATCATCATCCCATTGGGCGGGACGATTGTTGTTCCCCCACCCGCCCCAGAGAATAACTCCATCCGCATATTGCTTCGCAGTCTCCAGTTCGAGCCGCCAGTAATCAGCCGGCAAGAACGTTCCTGCAAGCTTGCGATTGGAATCGTGATATTGCGGCCATAAAAATACATATACGGGCTTGCCATTTGCGCAACGACGAGCCTCTGCGATTTGGCCATAGGCATAGCGTACCCATCCGCCCTGGTCCGGATAAAACGTATAAAGCGAAGGAAAAAGCAGATCCACCGTTTCTGCCAGAGGCTTGAGTCGGTCATTATCTTTCGTAAGAGACAGCCGTTCCTTGCTTGACGGAGGATTGATTGCCCTCCAATAGTCGCGCAGGGGCGGTGTTCCATAATAGCCCACAGCCAGTCCCGGGGCCGCCTCCTTGAACCATTGAAAGACTGTTATGTATTGGGACAAACTGCGCTGAACCTGCTGAGGATCTCCATTCAGAGGCCAATGCTCAATGTCGATCACGACAGGACTGGGTTGGGCTTCGAGTTCGCGAGCCACTCGTTGCACCGTCGACTTATCAGGTAACTGTGCCGCATGTTTCACCCACTCCTTTCCGAGTTGGCCGGCATACAGGATGACGATGGGCTTAATTCCGTACTGTGATAGATCTGGTTTATCGGCATACAGGAATGCATCAAAGACGACAAAGGGTCGCTGCTCGACCGCCTGTTGCGCCGCTATAGGATGCACCGACGTCCACATTCCGCACGTGATCACCATGGTCAGCAACATTCCTCGAGAAGTCATCTCTCCCTCCTGTTGAGGACGGCCTCGTTTCCGACACATTCCTTGAGAACACACTCCCAGGCCCGTTCCGCCTGAGGCCGTGAAAATCTGCTCTCGAACAGAGCTCTGGCGTTTTGCCCATAACGTCGAGCCAGATCCGGATTAGAAACAAACTTTTCAATCATCTCCGCCGCCATGTGCGGTTGCCCCAATGCTATCGTGGCTCCACAGTTCCCACTCTGAAGCAACCTTGGAATTTCACCATTCGTATCCCCAATATAGATCGTCGGCCTTCCCGCCGCGGCAATACCGTAAAACTTGCTTGGAACAATAAGTCCTTCTAGGGCAGGTTGGAGCGAGATCAGATGCACATCCGGTACTGTCAGACTCAACCGCAATCGTTCGCGCGGTTGGTATGGTTTGAACAGCACATTAGTTAGCTGTTTGGCCCCCAGTTCATCCCTGAGCCAACGGTGTTGCACACCGCCCCCCACGAATAGAAAGACGATCCGATCATCATTGCGCAGTAATTCCACGGCACCCTGAATGGTTTTGAAATCATGCGCTCGACCAAAATTGCCTGAGTATCCCACCACAAACTTATCCTCCACCCCCCACTCTCGTCTTAGTTCATTGCACTGCCGATCGAGAGGACGAATGGCATCTCCGTCGGACCAGTTATGGATCACGGTAATCGTCTCAGCAGGAACGCCTTCGTCAGCCAACTTTGTCCTCATTGTCTCCCCGATCACCACATTGCGCTGGGCCGACCGTAGGGACCAATTCCTCAGAGAGCGAAGCAAGCCTCCGCCTGCGCTGATCGGATTTTCTACCAATGCCGAGGCCACTTCCGGAAACAGGTCCTGAATCCAATTCACGAGTACGGCTCCCCGGAGCCTCGCCACAACCGCAGCGATAACGGAGATCAACGGAGGATCGGTTTTGGCTACGACCACCTCACCACGTCGCACCATCGTCAGGAGGAGAAAACACGCGC
>JAANMX010004432.1_pt1 | contig 11122 bp, 11 predicted proteins | sample 7279681 | NCBI WGS metagenome assembly JAANMX01 (sample SAMN14094542, study PRJNA606508) | bioreactor metagenome | isolation source: A lab-scale SPAN reactor treating ammonium-rich wastewater day 351 | place: Ireland: Galway | collected 2018-01-01
GATCGTCACCACCGAGGCCAACGCGGCGATGCGGCCGCTGCACGATCGCATGCCGGTGATCCTGGCGCCGGGGGATTACTGGGCGTGGTTGAACGGGGCGACTGCAGCCGACCAAGTGCAGGCGCTGGTGAGGCCGTGTCCCGAGGCGGCGCTGGCGGTGTATGCGGTGGGGAAGGCGGTCGGCAACGTCAGGACCGAGGGGGCGGGGCTGATACAGCCGTCCTCAACCCGGACCTGAGGGCGCCCGTCTGATCCAGCTTGCCGGGGTTTTCGAGCCGACCGTCTTGTAATCGAAAAGATGGGCTGGAAGTCGGGCCTGAGTTCAGTTCGAGGAATCCTTCGTCAGGTTCTCTATCAAGTAGATGCTCAGGTCTTCGCCTCTGTCTAGGGCGTCCCGGAAGAACTTCGGCGCGACCCCACGGCCGCTCCACTTGGCTTGGCCGTCAGGCGACACGAATTTGATCGGCGGGCGTGCCCGTTCCCTATCTTGAAGAGTCGGGCACCGGAAGCCGCAATCTTCCAGCGTCAGGTCAAAGGTTTTCACAAGAGTGAGGATCTGCTTGATCGCTTCAGTCTTGAGTTCTTGCTTTCGGCTCTGGATCTTCGCTTCAAGCTCCTTACGCTGCCGCTCAATCTCCTCGCGCTCTTTTTCGAATTGCCTGAGCTCTTCGTCGGGAAGCATGCTTCACACTCGCTGAAATTGAAGACTCCCGATCATAGCAGACTGGGTTCCGCAGGCGCAGGAGGTTTAAAAAGTGTTCATAAGAGACAAGCGATACAGTGCGGCAAGATTAAAAAAATGAGAAACTTGGTTTCAAAAAGCCTTGACGAAGGCTTTAATAAAAGATAAAATTCGCTGAAATAAATTCTCTATCAACCCCTGTCGCAAAAAGTGCTGAAGTTATAAAGCAACGCGGCTCCTCGGGTGCAAGCAGCGCGCCGAAGAGTTAACAGCTTAGTGAAGGCTTAACGGATCGATAGCCTACGCAGTCGAGAAACAGATCGACCGCCACCGAAGCTGGGGGAACTAAATGTGGGTACAACCCCGCCTTTGTACGCTTGCTACGGATGAAGGCTGCTGCGTAGATCCATTCCTTAAAAATAGGTGATCTATGAGTGCAGCTATGAAATCCGGTGAACGTGCAGTGGTGGTGGTAAGGTCAGGCTCCGGCGGCGGAATGTGGGTGTGGCCGACTCGAGTCTACTTGCTGATGGTGGATCTTGACAGCAAGGGCAGTCCAATGATTCCAGTAAATGCAACTCGAGCCAAGCGGTGGGTCCGTGTGTCAGAGAACAAACGAGCGACACGCCGAATGAGAAATTTGGTCGCACAGTTTGAGAGCTTCGCCAAAGCTGTCAATGATGGAAAAATGACCTTTGACGAAGCTTCGGATCTCCTCGTGGCCTGAGTGTGCTCATTTGTTCATGAACCGCTTAACCTGCACTTGACGTTAAGCGGTTTTGAAGTCTGCACGTGATAATCGTGGAAAGGCTGGAGAGATCTGGGTTCGAGAAGCTGGAAGAAATCTTTGCTTCTCTTGCTGGCTTGATCGTCGTTAGAGTAGCCAGGCCGGCTTAATAACAGCATTGTACGAGTAGCGCCAAAAGCGGCAATGGTGTCACTCGATGATGACTCCGGTAGAAACAAAAAAGCTCGCATGTACTTACGCGAGCTTTTTTTGTGCGTGCTGCTTAGTTTTTTTTGCGCTTCAGTTGTTGTTATTTCTTGCGGAATTAAAAAGGAAGAAGGTGGTTATCTTAAAGTAGCCTGGCGGCAATCCAGATTAATAAGCTGTTTTTAAGAATAGCGCGCCCGCGAGTGCGAGTTCCGGGGCTTCATGAGCTCGGCCCCATCTTCCATCTTCCGCCGCCACTCAGCTGCCGCCTCCGTAGAGATGAGCGTCCGAGCCCCAACTTTCATGATTTTTGGGCCAAGGCCGCGTTTGATCATCTCGTAGAAAGTAGGCTTGGTGATGGAATGAAACATACAAAAATCCGCAACGCTCATAGCCAGTTGGTTCCAAGTCGCATTAGTCATGATCGATGATTCCTCTTGTTAGATATTCTGCTCAGCACGATTGAGACAATCGCTCTTGGATCCGTAGCTAAGGATCGAAGCTCGTAGTCAATCGGGTTGGATCGAACTTTACAGAGGGTCTCGATGGGTGACGCTGACTCGTGAAATGAGTTTTCTCAAATGAGGAGCGCGGTCCAGTGCAGTGGGGCTGATATGGTTTCGTGGCTTGTGTCTGTCAAGCGACCTCCGCCTTTCAAGGGGAGGTGCCAGAGATCGTTGCTAGAGCATCTTGACTTGCGCCAGCTTGGCGACGATTTCATCCTTGATAAGGTGTCCATAGTGACGCTGGATCATCGCCACCGAGGTGCCAGCAACCCTGGCGACGCTCAGCACGTCAATGCCGCCGATGAGCATTTCGCTGATGGCAACGTGGCGCAGGTTGTAGAGCACCACGTCATCCGGCAGACCGGCGGTCTTGCGGGCTTTTCCCATTTCATCGCGCCAGTCGAATCGTGTCCAGGGGTTCCCATCTGGGCGAGTCAGCAGTTGCGCATCCATCGGCCGACCGTCTGCGCAAGACTTAAGGAGAGCGAGTGCTTTTGGCGAAAGAGGGATGATGCGCCGTCCGGTCTTGCCGTTCACGGAAAGAAGGCCGGCCGGGTCGAGATCTCCCACTGTCGCACTGGCAAGCTCGCCTGGCCGTGCGGCAGTCTCCACGACTGCACGCAGAAGGAGCTTAAGAGCAGGCGAGGCAGCCTTGATCAACTTGTTGCGTTCAGCCAAGTTCAGGAAGCGTTCGCGGCGTCTTCCCACCCTCTGAAAGCTCTCCACACGATCCCACTGGGCGGTGGAAGAAACGAGACCCATGCGATAGGCTAGGTTGAGTGCCGCCTTGAGTGAGGCGAGGTTCCTGTTCGCAGAATCCTTCGCTTTACGCTCGGCATCCGGGTCGTCGTCTTCCTCATCAATGTCCACCAGTCCATTGCGCCAATCCGTTAGATGCGCAGCACGAAGCGAGTGTAGTTCGAGCTTGCCAATGGGTGCCTCATAAACGGTGCGGCGGAAACGCCCCTCGGCGTCCGTCGCGGTTGCCTTCCCTTTCTCCTTCAGACGGTCCTTTACGTAGCGCCGGCAGGCTTCGGCGACCGTGACCACCTCGGGCGATCCGCCTTCACACTGAGCAAACCATTCGCGTGCTTTCTTCTCGGCCTCGTCGAACCGCTGGAAGTCTCCCAGGGCGCGATAGTTCTGCTTGCCGGCGTCGTCGCGATGGCGGGCGATCCATGTGCCGGTGCCGTCGTCCAGTTTGCGAAAGCCGAGAAAGTTGCCGGCGCTGATGCGATGCCAATAGGGTTCGCGGCGGGGGTCGAGGCGCTTGCGGCCGCCCACGGTGGTTATGTCGTTTATCATGGCAGTTTTCTCCATACGGAAACTGTACGGAAAACTATCATGAACTTCTGCTTACTGCAACTTACAAAAATATTGAAAAACCAACGGCTTAGAAACTTCCGCTTCCTTCAATTTACCGATAATCCTGCCTTCACACGGCAGGGGTCACTGGTTCGATCCCAGTACCGCCCACCAGATCCAGCAAGAAGCCGGCCATCGCGCCGGCTTTTTGCTTGTGCGCGCTGAAGCGCCCGAGCGCGTGCGCGCTTGGATCGCCTGTTCATCAGCATGATGGCCGTGCGGGTCCGGCCGCATCTTCAGGATGCCGAGGGCGACCCGGTCCGCGGCAGCACGATTGCAAAGCGGGTGACGCCGTCTGCCGAGCGGGCGTTGATCTCCCCCCCGTGCGCCCGAATGATGGAGCGCGTGATCGCGAGCCCCAGCCCCGCGCCTTCGCCCTGATGCGCGCGCTGGGTGCTGCCGCGATGGAAGCGGTCGAAGATACGCTCGAGCTGCTCGGCGGGGATGGGATCGCCGGCATTGCACACGCTGATGCGCGCGCGCGCGGCGTCCGCTTCGATGGCGATCGTGATCGCACCGCCCGCCGGCGTGTGCCGCAGGGCGTTTGAGATCAGGTTCGACAGCGCGCGGCGCAACATCAGCCGGTCGCCCTGCACGCTCGCCTCGCCCTGGCGCACGATGCGCACCTGGCGTTCGTCGGCCAGCGCGTCGTAGAAGTCGATCAGGGCGTCTGCCTCGCGGGCCAGGTCGATTGCCTCGCCGGCGTGCGCGAGGGTGTTCTCCTCGGCCTTGGCGAGGAACAGCATGTCGCTGACCATGCGCGCGATGCGCTCGTATTCCTCGAGGTTCGACGCCAGGATGTCCTGATATTCGTCGGCCGTGCGCGGCCGCGAGAGCGCGACCTGGGTCTGGGTCATCAGGTTCGAGATCGGCGTGCGCAGTTCGTGGGCGATGTCCGCCGAATAATCGGCGAGACGCTGGAATGCGCCTTCCAGACGGGCGAGCATGCCGTTGAAGGCGTCCACATGATCACGCACTTCCAGTGGCGCGTTGGCCGTGTCGAGGCGTTCGCCGAGTTGATGCGCCGACAGCCTGCGGGCGGTTTCGGTGACCCGGCGCAAGGGGGCGAGGCCTCGGTGCGCGGCGAACCAGCCGAACAGTGCGGCCACCAGAGCCGCCACCGCCACGCCAGCCCAGGTCGCGCTGCGCACCGAGGCGAGAAAATGACCGTGGTGCGACAGGTCGAGGGCGACCAGCACATCGATCGCCTTGTCGTTCGCGCCCGCCTCGGGCAGGTCGATGCGCACTTCCTGGCCGCGGTGAGGACGGCCATCGACCGTCCACTCGACCGCCGCCGGCGCGAGACGCGCCCCAGCCTGCTGCTCGGCGGTGAAATGTTCGGGATGGATCACGTGCAGCACGCGTCCGTCGACCGCGCGCATCAGGACGCCCACGCTCTCGTGGCCGACAAAGGAGCGGTCCAGTACCTCGAAACGCGCCAAAGGTCCCGGGTTCGCACGCGCGTCCTGCAGCGTGTTGCGGATGAGGGTGAGCTTGCCGTGCAGTTCATGCGCATCCAGTTCCTGGAAGTGCGCGTCGAGCATGCGCCCGAACAGCACCGCCGCCAGCACGAGGAGGCAGGCGGTCAGGGCGGCGAAGAGCGTGGCCAGGCGGACGGTCAGCGAGCGCATGCAGGGCATCGTCAGGCCGGCTCCATCGCCTCGAGCACGTAGCCCATGCCGCGCACCGTGCGAATGAGCTTGGGCTCGAACGGATCGTCGACCTTCGCCCGCAGCCGACGCACCGCGACCTCGATCACGTTGGTGTCGCTGTCGAAGTTCATGTCCCAGACCTGCGACGCGATCAGGGAGCGCGGCAGCACTTCGCCCTTGCGGCGCAGCAGCAATTCGAGCAGCGCGAACTCCTTCGCGGTCAGGTCGATACGCTGCCCACAGCGACTGACGCGGCGCCGAAGCAGATCGAGTTCCAGGTTTGCAGAGCGCAGCGTTTCAGTCTCATGGCTGCGTCCGCGGCGCAGCAGCGTGCGCACGCGCGCGAGCAACTCGGAAAATGCGAAAGGCTTGACCAGATAATCATCGGCCCCGAGTTCGAGGCCGCGGACGCGGTCCTCCACCTGGTCGCGTGCGGTGAGGAACAGCACCGGCATCGCCCGGTTGCTGCGCCGCAGCGTCTGCAGGATTCCCCAGCCATCCAGTCTTGGCAGCATCACGTCGAGCACGATCAGGTCGTAGTTTCCGTCGAGCGCGAGATGAAGCCCGTCGAGGCCGTCGCGTGCCAGATCGACGACGAAGCCGGCCTCGGTCAGGCCTTGGCGCAGGTAGTCGCCGGTCTTTATCTCGTCTTCCACGATCAGGATCTTCATGCGCATGCTCCCACCGATGTCGTGCCGTGTACGCCGAATTCTGCCGCGCGCCGCGTGGCCGGGCGCCGGATTACAGAAATGTAACCTCCGGGTCAGGCCGGGGACAGGTGCGCGCGCGCAAGATGGATCGCGTGGCACGACATTGCACGGGGCAATGCACTCACAACGCAACCGATGGGAGATCGATCATGAAAAACAGTCCGTATCGTCTCGCCGGGCTCATGCCCGTGTTCGCGCTGGCCGCGGCCCTGCAGGGCAGCCCCGCGGTGGCGCAGACCACCGAACAGGCGCAGGCCTGGCCGCCGGCCGCGAGCATACCCGCGCTGCAGGCGCGCATGAAGTCGATCCGCGAGGCCACCGACCCCGAGCGCCGCATGGCCCTGATGGAAGAGCAGATCAAGGCGCTGGAGGCCGCGTCGCAGGGCGGGGCCGCCGGTTGTCCGATGCTGGGTGGCCAGCCGCCGGGTGGCCCGATGATGGGCGGCCAGATGGGTCCCGGGGCGATGATGAAGGGCCGCGCGCCGGCTGCCGCACCGATGCCGGGGGCTGCGCCCGGCGCGGCTCCGATGGGCCCGATGGGCGGCATGATGATGGATCCGAAGCTCATGCAGGAGCACATGCAGATGATGCAGCAGCACATGGGCATGATGCAGCGCATGATGGGCATGCAGCCGGCGACGCCGCCCGCGGCGCCGAAGTAAGCGCGCAGGCAAGCTCCCCGCTTGAAGGGAGCGCCTCGGGCGCGGGTGGGCGAGTTGCTTTGCCCGCCTGCGCCCGTCGACGACAAGACCGATAACGAGACATCCCCCATGCAGAGACGAATCTTCCATTGCGGTGGAGGTGGTGCCATGGGCGCTGCCTTCCTCGTCGCGAGCGCCCTGGGCCTTGGGGCCGCGCCCGCTGCGGGCGGGCAGGCGGGAAGCGGCGCGCCGGCGCCCGACGCCCCCCAGATGCCGGCTGCGACCCCACTGGGCACGACGCCACCGGCTGCGACTCCACCGGCCGCGACTCCACCGGCCGCGACTCCACCGGCCGCGACTCCACCGGGCGCGACTCCACCGGGCGCCACTCCACCGGGCGCCACTCCACCGGGCGCCACTCCACCGGGCGCCACTCCACCGGGCGCGCCGACGGCGGCGCCGGTGCCCCTGCCGCGCTACCGCTCGCCGCTCGACGACTACCGGCCGTATCGCGTCGACGAGCCGCTGCTGCCGTGGCGCGAGGCCAACGACGCGGTCGGCGGCCTGGGTGGCCACATGGGTCACCTCGAGCGTCCGGCGCACGGAGGCGGTCAATGAGCGCCCGGCTCGCGTTCGCGGCGCTCGCCGCCGCCGCGCTCAGCGGCTGCGCCGGTGTCGCGATCGAGCGCAACTTCGCCGAGGTCGAGCGCTTCGCCCGTGAGCAGGCCGGCAGCGAGGTGCGCTGGCTGCGCTCGGACCCGGAGCGCGAGGCGATGCGCGCCGAGGTCGATCGCCTGCTCGCCGAGCCGCTGGCGATCGACGATGCGGTGCGCATCGCCCTCGGCTACAGCCCGGCCTTCCAGACCTTGCTGGCGGAGGCCGCCGTGGCCTCGGCGGACGCCACCGGCGCGGCGCGTATCGCCAACCCGGTGTTCACCTTCGAGCGCCTGTTCCGCTCCGGCGCCGAAGGGCGCGAGCTCGACATCGGGCGCTCGCTCGGCATTTCGCTGCTCGACGTCCTGTTCCTGCCGGCACGGCTGGAGCAGGCCGAGTTCCGCCAGCAGCAGACCCGGCTGCAGGCCTCGATCGCGCTGCTCGACACCATCACCGCGGTGCGCCAGGCCTGGATCGACGCGGTCGCGGCGCGCCAGGTGGCACGCTACCGGGAGGAGGTGGCCGCTGCGGCCGGCACCGGCGCGGAGCTCGCGCGCCGGATGCAGGCCACCGGCAACTTCAGCCGCCTGCAGCGCGCGCGCGAGCAGGCGCTCGCCGCAGAGGAGACGGCCAACCTGATCCGCGCCCGCCAGAACGCCACCGCCGCACGCGAAACCCTGATCCAGCGTCTGGGCCTCACTCCGAGCCAGGCGCAGGCGCTGCGTCTGCCCGATCAGTTGCCGGCCTTGCCCGAGGCGCCGATGGACGAAGCCACCGCCGGTGCGGCGCTGCTCGAGAACCGGCTCGACGTGCGCATCGCCCGCACCGACCTCGACCGGACGGCCAAGAGTCTGGGCCTGACGCGGGTGACCAGTGTTGTGAACGGCCTGCATGTAGCCGGCGTGCGCAACAGCGAGACCGGTGAATCGTCCCAGCGCGGCTTCGAGATCGAACTGCCGCTGCCCCTGTTCGACTTCGGCGATGCGGCGCGCGCCGGCGGCGAGGCCCGCTATCTCGCGGCCTTCAATCGCACGCTCGAACTTGCCAGTAACGCCAGCTCCCAGGTCCGGGTGGCCTACGAGGGCTACCGCAGTGCATACGATCTTGCGCGCCACTACCGCAACGAGGTGGTCCCGCTGCGTCAGAACATCACCGAAGAGTCGGTGCTCCAGTACAACGGGATGCTGATCGGCGTGTTCGAGCTGCTTGCCGCTGCGCGGTCCCAATCGGCCAGCGCGGTGCAGGCGATCGAGGCCGAGCGCGACTTTTGGCGCGCCGATGCGGCGCTCAAGGCCAGCCTGCTCGGCCAGCCGATCGCACCGCTCGTCCTTCAATCGGGCGCATCACCGGCAGAAGCCGGCGGTGGCCACTGACATCTCCGGAGACGTTCATGACCACCCGACGCAGCTTTCTCGCCGGGGCAGGCCTCTTGGCCGCCGCCGGAACCGTCAACCGCGCCGCGCTCGCGGCGCTGCCCGAACCCGTGATCCAGACCAGCGCCGCAACGGCCGCGCCCTTGATCCCGCCCACTGGCCGCCCCTACGACCCGGTCGTCACCTTGAACGGCTGGACCGCGCCGTGGCGCATGCGAAACGGCGTCAAGGAGTTCCACCTCGTCGCCGAGCCGGTCGAGCGCGAGATCGCCCCCGGCATGGTGGCGCGGCTGTGGGGCTACAACGGCCAGTCGCCCGGGCCGACGATCGAGGTCGTCGAGGGCGACCGCGTGCGCCTCTTCGTCACCAACCGCCTGCCCGAGCACACCAGCATCCACTGGCACGGTCAGCGCCTGCCCAACGGCATGGACGGCGTCGGCGGCCTCAACCAGCCGCAGATTCCGCCGGGCAAGACCTTCGTCTACGAGTTCGTCGCCCGCCGCCCCGGCACCTTCATGTACCACCCGCACGCCGACGAGATGGTGCAGATGGCGATGGGCATGATGGGCTTCTGGGTCACGCATCCGCGCGAGGCGCATCCGCACATTGCGCGCGTCGATCGCGACTTCTGCTTCCTGCTCAACGCCTACGACATCGAGCCTGGCAGTTATGTACCGAAGATCAATACCATGCTCGACTTCAACCTGTGGACCTGGAACAGCCGCGCCTTCCCCGGCATCGACTCGCTCAATGTCCGGAAGGGCGACCACGTGCGGGTGCGCATCGGCAACCTGACGATGACCAACCACCCGATCCACATCCACGGCCACGAGTTCGAGGTCACCGGCACCGACGGCGGGCCGACGCGCCCCGAATCGCGCTGGCCCGAGGTCACCACCGACGTGGCGGTCGGCCAGATGCGCCAGATCGAGTTCATCGCCGACGAGGAGGGCGACTGGGCGATGCACTGCCACAAGTCGCACCACACCATGAACGCGATGGGCCACGACGTGCCGACCATGATCGGCGTCGACCACCGCGGCCTGGTCGAGGGCATCCAGAAGTTGGTGCCCGACTACATGCTGATGGGCGAGCGCGGCATGGCCGACATGGGCGAGATGGAGATGGCGCTGCCCGACAACACCCTGCCGATGATGACCGGGCAGGGGCCGTTCGGCGCCATCGAGATGGGCGGCATGTTCACCGTGCTCAAGGTACGGCGTGAGCAGAAACGGGGCGACTACCGCGATCCGGGCTGGTTCAAGCACCCGAAGGGGACGGTGGCCTACGAGTGGGCCGGCGCGGCGCTGCCCGAACCGGCGCGCAGCGATGCAGCCGGAGCTTCGAGCATGCCGCGCGCCGAGCCGGCGCGATCGGTCGAGATGACGGTTCGCAAGCCTACTGGCCATCAGGGGCATTGAAGTCAATCGTCCGGTAATCAGCACCCATAACAACACCAGTGAGATTCAATCAACAGAGATGGAGATTCCCATGAAAAATCGTCGTCGTTTTCTCGCCAGCGGCCTTGCCGCCGGTGTGCTTGCCCTGCACCGCAGCGCGTTCGCCCATGGCAATGCCGCGCATGCAGCCAAAGCAGCCTCTGACACCCCCAAGGAGCAGCAGGCCTGGGGGATTGCCGGCACTGAGAAGGCCGTCTCACGAACGATCCCGATCGTGATGACCGATGAAATGCGCTTCGTGCCTGACCGCATCGAGGTGCGCCTGGGCGAGACAATCCGCTTCACCCACGAGAACCGGGGCGCGGTGATGCACGAAATGGTGGTCGGTACGCCCGAGACACTGGCCGAGCACGCTGAGATGATGCAGCGCTTCCCCGAGATGGAGCATGACGAGCCGTGGATGGCTCACGTCCCGCCGGCCGGGCGAGGCGAGATGATCTGGGAGTTCAACCGTGCCGGCGATTTCCAGTTCGCCTGCCTGATTCCCGGTCACTTCCAGGCCGGCATGATCGGCTCGATCAAGGTTGGCTGACAGAAATGTAATCCGTGCGTCAGCGTCCCGTTGGTGAGCCCTTCGCATAATCGTGCTGACTTTCGAATTCACCCAGACATGCAACCCTTGGAGAGAACCATCATGAAGAAGACCCTCATCACCACTGCGCTCCTGGCCCTGCTGGGCGGTACGGCCCCGGTGGCGTTTGCGCAGGCCGATCACGACGCCCACCACGGCGGCGCGAGTGCCCCAGCCGAAGCCGATGCCAAGCTGGCCGAGGGCACGGTCAAGAAGATCGACAAGTCGGCGGGCAAGCTCACCATCGCGCACGGCCCGCTCGAATCGCTCGGCATGCCGGCGATGACCATGGTGTTCCGCGCGGCCGAGCCGGGCCTGCTCGATCAGGTCAAGGTGGGCGACAAGATCCGCTTCGCGGTCGAGCGCGTCGGTGGTGCGCTGACGGTGACGTCGCTCGAAGCTGCCCAGTGACGCCTACCCCGCAGGTGCGTCGCGCGCCACGCTGACCATCCGCCCCGGGGCATGCGCTGCCGGGGTGGCTGAACGACGAGGCGGGTGGCGAAGGGCCTGCGCATGCACTTCACCGCCTGCCGGAATCGTTTCTCGATGAAATCCCCGTTCGCAGTACCCTCAT
>JAANMX010004434.1_pt1 | contig 11115 bp, 7 predicted proteins | sample 7279681 | NCBI WGS metagenome assembly JAANMX01 (sample SAMN14094542, study PRJNA606508) | bioreactor metagenome | isolation source: A lab-scale SPAN reactor treating ammonium-rich wastewater day 351 | place: Ireland: Galway | collected 2018-01-01
ACCCATGGCCTACGGCCGCACGCACACAGCCACCGGCAGCATGGCGTCCGACGCCATCGCCTACCCGCATGCGACCCTGCCTGAGCCGGGCGGATCGGTGGCGGTTGCCGACGGAGTCCACTGGCTGCGGATGCCGCTGCCGTTCATCCTCAACCATATCAACCTCTGGCTGCTGGCGGACGGCGATGGCTGGACCATCGTCGATACCGGGCTCGACACCGCGCAGATCCGTGAACTCTGGCAGACGCTGCACGCGGGCATGATGGCGGGCCGGCCGGTCCGGCGCCTCATCGTCACGCATCACCACCCCGACCACTTCGGCCTCGCTGCCTGGCTGGTCGGGCGTTTCGGCTGCGAGCTGTGGATGACGACCCCGGAGTTCCGCATGGCCGGGCAGGCCGTCGCCGACGACAGCTTCGACAGCGACGGCAGCCGGCTGGCGTTTTTCCGCCACCATGGCCTGCAGGGCGAGCGCCTCGGGGCGCTGCAGGCCTGGGGCGGGACCTACCGGCGTGCCATCTCCGGCCTGCCAGCCGGGTTCAAGCCCCTGCATGACGGCGCCGTGCTCCGGATTGGCGGCCAGGACTGGCGGGTGATCACCGGCCAGGGGCATTCACCGGACCACGCCACGCTGCATTGTCCGGAACTGGGGCTGCTGATCTCCGGCGACCACGTGCTGCCTGCCATCACCCCGCACATCGGCGTGTGGCATGTCGAGCCCGATGCCGATCCCATCCGCCAGTACCTGGCCTCGCTGCAGCGTTTTGCCGTGCTGCCGGCCGGGACGCTGGTGCTGCCGGCGCACGGCCAGCCGTTCACGGGGTTGCAGCCACGCCTGGAGGCGCTCGCTGGCCACCATGCGCAGCGCTTCGAACTGCTGTTGCGCCATTGCGTGGAGCCGCAGACCGCGGCCGATGTCCTCGCGTCGCTGTTCCGCCGCCGGCTCAACGCGCACCAGCTGTACTTCGCGATGAGCGAAGCGATCGCGCACCTCAACCATCTGTATCGCGGCGGCCAGCTGCTGCGCGAGCGGGACGCCGGCGGCACCTTCCGCTTCCGCCGGCCCTGAGGTCCCGGCGGCGGGTCAGTCTGGACCAGGCCGCAGCCGGCGCCAGGTGGAACGCATGGCCCTCCGCCGTGCTCCACAGCCAGACAGTCGCCTCGCCCGGGTGGACGAACGGGATGCAGGGATATATGGTCCGGGGATGCCTTGCAGCAAGGCAATCATCCGCTGGCAGCCCCGCGGATGCCGGGACGGATCCATAGCACATGTACTCGTTCGCCAACATGCTCCGGCGTGCCGCACTGGTCAACCGCCACGGCATCGCCACGCGCTTCGAGGGCCGGCAGACAAGCTGGGCGGAAACCCTCGATCGCGTGCAACGCCTCGCGTCCGCGCTGCAGCGGCTGGGGCTGGCGCCCGGCGACCGCGTGGCGATCCTCGCCGCCAACAGCGAACTCTATGTCCAGCTGCTGTTCGCGATTCCCTGGGCAGGCGGCGTGGTGGTACCCATCAATACCCGCCTCGCCGGCGAGGAGATCGCCCACTGCCTGGCCGATTCCGGCAGCCGGCTGCTGATCGTCGACGATGGCTTCCTGCGCGCGGCGCGACAGTTGCAGGCCCTGGCGCCAGGTCTCGTGCAACTGGTCTACGCCGGCGGCGCCAGCGAGACCCCCGGAGACTGTCTGGGCCTGGCGGGGCTGCTCGCGGCCTGCGAACCCGCGGCGGACGCCGGGCGCGGCGGCAGCGACCTGTTCGCGCTCTATTACACCGGTGGCACGACCGGTCGTTCGAAGGGCGTGATGCTGACTCACCAGGGGATGATCACCAATACGCTGCAGTGGATCCTGGAGATCGGTGTCGGCCGCGATGACGTGCTGCTGGTCGTCGCGCCGATGTTCCACCTGGTCGGCGGGCTGAACGCCATCGCGGCGGCAGCCCTCGGCGCCGGCCTGTGCCTGATGCCGCGCTTCGATCCACGCGCCGTTCTGCAGATGATCGAGGCCGAGCAGGTGACCAAGGCGGCCCTGGTGCCGACGATGATCAATGCGATCGTGGCCCACCCCGAGATCGCGAACTTCGACCTCTCCAGCCTGCGCCGCATTTCCTATGGCGGCTCGCCGATTTCCGAAACGCTGCTGCGGCGTACGCTCGCGGTCATGCCGCAGACCCTGCTGTACCAGGTCTACGGCCAGACCGAGGGCGGGCCGAACATCAGCATCCTGAAGCCCCGGGACCACCGTATCGCCGTGGATGGCAGCAGCAAGCTGGGCTCTGCCGGCCAGCCGATCACCGGCACCGAGGTGGTCATCCTCGACCACGACGAGGCCGTGCTGCCTGCCGGCGCGGTCGGCGAGATCTGCGTGCGCGGGCTCACCGTGTCACCCGGCTACTGGAACCTGCCGGAGGAAACCGCCAAGGCCCAGCGCGGCGGCTGGCTCCACACCGGCGATGCCGGTTACCTCGACGCCGACGGCTTCCTCTACATCGTCGATCGGATCAAGGACATGATCATCACGGGTGGCGAGAACGTCTACAGCCAGGAAGTCGAGAATGCGCTGTATTCCCATCCCGCGGTCGCGGAGTGCGCCGTGTTCGGCATTCCCGACGAGCGCTGGGGAGAACGGGTGCATGCCGTGGTGCGCCTGCGCGAGGGATGCAGCGCAAGCGGCGTCGAACTCATCGCCCACTGCCGCAGGCAACTGGCTGCCTACAAGTGCATCCGCAGCGTCGATTTCCGCAGCGAGCCGTTTCCGCTGAGCGGTGCCAACAAGATCCTGAAGCGCGAACTGCGGGCGGCCTACTGGGATTCGCGGCCCCGCCAGGTGTAGGCCTGCTGGCCTCAGGCCGCGCTGGTTGGGGTACTGCCACGCAGGCTGACGACGACCTTGCCCTCGACGTTGCGCTCCTGCAGGCAGGCGAGGGCGAGGGCTGCCTGTTCCAGCGGGAAGACCTGGTGGATCGGTGGCGCGAGGCGACCGGCGTCGAGCAGGGCGCGCAGCGCGCGCATGTTGGCGGCCGCCTCCGCGGGTTGCTCGTCGCGAAAGCGGCCGTAGTACACGCCGACGACCGCGTAGCCTTTCAGCAGGGCGAGATTGACCGGGAAGCGCGGGATGGTGCCGCTGGCGAAGCCGATCACCAGCAGGCGCCCGTTCCAGGCGAGGCAGCGGCTCGCCTGGTCGAAGGCCTCGCCACCGACAGGGTCGAATATCACGTCCGCCCCGCGTCCGCCTGTCAGGCCCTTCACCGCATCGCGCAGTGCGCCGTCGCGGTAATCGATGACGGCGTCGGCGCCCTGCGCGCGCAGGAAGTCGAGCTTCCGCTCGCTGCCGGCCGCGGCCAGGACCCGCGCGCCGAGTGCCTTGCCGATCTGCACGGCGGCAGTGCCGGTGCCACCGGCGGCACCGAGCACCAGCAGGGTCTCGCCGGGCTGCAGGCGGCCGCGTTGCACGAGGGCGTGATACGCCGTGCCGTAGGCACCCGGGAAGGCGGCGGCCGCCTCGGGCGAGAGGCTGGCGGGGCGCGGGTCGACGTCGCGGGCCCGTGCCACGGCGTACTCGGCCAGTCCGCCGAGAAACGTCGCCGCCATCACCGGCTGGCCCAGCGCGAGGCCGGTGACACCGGCGCCCAGCTGATCGATGACGCCGGCGACCTCGCCCCCGGGAATGAAGGGCAGGGCCGGCCGCTCCTGGTACTTGCCGGCGACCAGCAGCAGGTCGGGAAAGTTGATGCCGCAGGCCTCGACCTGGATGCGTACCTGGCCGGTCGCGGCCTGAGGCAGCGGCACGGTGCCGGGCTCCAGGACCCCGGGCGGGCCGAGCCGGCGGCAGAGCATGGCCCTCATGCCCGCAGCCATGGTGTCATCCGGCCGCGGGCGCCGCCCCGAGGACCCACATCGCCAGCGTGGTAGCCGCCAGCGCCGGGCGGTCCGAGCCGCGGATCTCCACGGCCACCTCCGAGCGCATCAGCAGCCGGCCGCCGCCCTTGTTCTCCACGGCCAGCAGCGTGGACACGGCGCGCACCGCGGCACCCGCCGGCACCGGCGCCAGGAAGCGCAAGCGGTCGAGGCCGTAGTTGAGGCCCCAGCTGACGCCTTCGGGCTGCAACTGGATGGGCTCGAGCAGCAGCGGCAGCAGCGACAGCGTCAGGTAGCCGTGGGCAATGGTCGAGCCGAAGGGCGTGGCGCGTGCAGCGACGGGATCGACGTGGATGAACTGGTGGTCGCCGGTGACTTCCGCGAAGCGGTCGATCCGTGCCTGGTCGATCTCGAACCAGTTCTCGGCGACCAGCCGTCGGCCGACATACGCGGCGAGCCCGGCGGTGCTGACGAGGATCGGCAAGGGGGACCTCCCGTGGCTGGCGTGGCGATGCCCGCGCGTCGTTCGGTCGCAGCCTAGCAGCTTGTAAACGAAATTGACAAGCAAGGGGAGTGCAGGATAGCGTCCCCATGATGGGCGGCAGCCGTGCCCGCCCATTGACCGGGAGATGGCGGATGGCGGATTCCGGCACAGGCAGCGCGCGACCGGCGGTGGCCATCACCGGCATGGGCGTGGTGTCCGCGTATGGTTGCGATCCCGGGGTGTTCTACCGCGGGCTTCTGGACGACAGGCTGGTGATCGAGGCCGTGCCCCTGCCAGGGGACCCCGCAGGGCGCAGCGTCTGGTGGTCCATGGTCAGGGACTTCGACCCCGGCGCCTGGATGGACGAGAAGGTCTGCAGCGGCACCGACGTGCTGGCCCAGTGGACCATCGCCGCCGCCACACAGGCCCTGCGCCAGTCGGGTCTGCAGCCCGATCCGTTGCGCACCGCGGTGGTCCAGGGCACGAGCATGTCCGGCGTGCAGTCGCTGATGCGCGCCCAGCACGAGATCGATTTGCGGGGGCCGGCCGCCTTCCCGCGCAAGACGATGATGAAGGCGCTCAGCAACATGGGCGCGGCGCAGATCACCATGCTGCACGGCCTGCATGGGCCCAGCCTCACCGTCTCCACCGCCTGCGCATCGAGCATCGACGCCCTCGGCATCGCCAGCGGCCTCATCGCCGGCGGCCGCGCCGATGCCGCCATCGTCGGCGGCACCGAGGCCGGCCACAGTCTCGTCTCCGGCGGCGCCGACGGCGGGTTCGTCCCCGCCATGGTCTATGCCCCGGCCATGTTCGGCATGCAGTCGCCTTCGGCGGACCCGCGACGTGCCTGCATGCCCTTCGACGCCGAACGCTCGGGCATCGTCACCAGCGAAGGCTCCGCGGCCTTCGTGCTGGAGCGCGCCGACCTCGCCGCGCAGCGGGGTGCGCGCATATTCGGCTACGTGCGCGGCTACGGCTCTCTCGCCGACGCCTTCCATCCCTCGGCGCCCGAGCCCACGGGCCGCTGGGAGGCGCAGGCCATGCGCCTCGCGCTGGAGGATGCGCAGCTGGCGCCGGCGGAGGTCGATGCGCTCTATGCGCACGCCACCGGTACGCCGGTCGGAGACACGCCGGAGATCCGCGCCATCAACAGCGTCTACGGCGGGCGGCGCAGGCCTCTTGCCGTCACTTCCATCAAGGGCCATTTCGGCCATGCCGCGGCGGCCTCGGGCGGGCTGTCGCTGGTCGCCGCGCTGCTGGCGATGGGCGAGGGCCGCGTGGTGCGCACGGCCAACACCTCGCGGCTCGACACCGAGATCGGCTTCGATGTCGTGCTCGGGCAGCCGCGAGAGATGCCGGTCGCGGTGGTCGGCATCAATGCCTTCGGTTTCGGCGGCCAGAACTCGGCGCTGCTGGTCAGCCGTGCGCCGCCCGGCCCACGCTCCGCCACTCGGCAGGGCTGACCATGCTGCTGGGCATAGCCGACAGCATCGTCCTGCGCTGCTTTGCCTCTCCGGAGCGGACCGCCATCGAGGTGGTCGGCGGCGTTTCCCTGACCTATGGCGAGGTCTGGCGTCGCATCCGCGGCCTGGCGGACGCGGTGTCGGGTTGTGCTGCCGGCCGCCACGGCCGCATGGTGGCGCTGTTGCTGCCGAACGGCGCGGACGCGGCCCTGGCGCTCGCCGCCTGCCAGATTGCCGGTGTCGTCGCCGTACCCCTCAACGGGCGGCTGACGGCACCGGAGATGCGCCACATCCTCATCGATGCCGACTGCCGGCTGCTGCTCACCGCCGGGCAGTTCCTCGGCATCGCGCGCCAGGCGGCCAGCGGCCTGCCGCTGGAGGTCATCGATGCCGCAGCGCTGCCGACCCCGGCGCATGCCGCGCGACCCGAGCTCGGGCGCCGTGATGCGGGTGCCGAACCCTGCGTGGTCGGCTACACCTCCGGCACCACCGGCTTTCCCAAGGGCGCGGTCTACACCCACGATTACTACACGATGAACAACTACCGCTGGGGCTGGGCATTCGGCCTCTCTGGCGAGCATGTCGTGCTCATCGCGGGTCCGATGTTCCACATCTCCTACGCCGGCTTCGCCCTCGCGGGGCTGACCATCGGCGCGCGGGTGCGGATCATGCCGGAGTTCTCCGCGGCCATGGCGCTCGATGAACTCGACCGGCACTGCAGCTTCGCCTTCCTGGTGCCGACCATGCTGCGCATGCTGGCCGACGAGTGGGAGCAGCGCGGCCGTCCGCCCATGGGTGCCGCCCGCCACCTGATCAGTGCCGGTGCGCCGGTGACGGCCAGCCTGCTGCGCACCATCATGCAGATGTTCCCGGCGGCGAAGATTGCCGAGATGTATGGCTGGACCGAGGGCTCGTTCGCCACCTACGAGGTCAAGCAGGCCGACGACCTGCTGCCCAACAGTGTCGGCTGGCCGGCGCTCGGCGCCGACGTGGCGCTGTTCGGCGAGGATGGCGAACCCTGCGGCGTCGGCGTGGCCGGCGAGATCGGCGTGCGCGGGCCGGTACCCTTCGCCGGCTATCTCGGCAACCCCGAGGCGACCGCGGCAGCCTTCCACCGGGGCTACCTCATGTCGGGCGACATCGGCGTCTTCCAGCCCGACGGGCGCCTGTGCCTCGTCGACCGCAAGAAGGACGTCATCATTACCGGCGGCGAAAACGTCTACACCATGGAGGTCGAGCGAGTTCTGCTCGAGCATCCCGCGGTACGCGAATGCGCGGTAGTCGGTCTGCCCGACGAGCGCTGGGGCGAGCGCATCGGTGCGCTGCTGGTGGTGGACGACCCGGCGCCGGACACCCGGCAGTTGCTCGAGTTCTGCAGGTCGCGGCTGGCGGGGTACAAGGTGCCGCGCCAGTTTGCCTTCGCCAGCGAGTTGCCCCGCAATTCGATGGGGAAGGTGCAGAAGGCGCGGGTGGCGGAGCACCTGTCGGGCAGTGGCAGGGTCTGCAATCAATGATGCCGGCACCGATTGACAGCCTGTGATTGATCAAGTAGGTTGACAAAAGGAGTGACTTAAATCATTGCATTGCTTCCGGGCCTGTCGCTTCGCGCGGCTGGCCTGCGAGGCGCTTGTATGCAGGGGTCGGGTTCACCGGGGAGGTGTCATGTCTCAGTTCAGGATGGGAAGTGTCGTTATCGGCGCAGCAGTCGCCCTGGCCACCATGGCCAGTCCGGCGGTTCAGGCCCAGCAGCAGGGCAGCAGTCTTGCGCTGCCGGAGATCATCGTCACGGCGCAGAAGCGCGAGGAACGCCTCGTCGACGTTCCCGTGTCGGTGGCAGTCGTCAGTGGCGACGTCCTCGAGGACTTCAAGATCACCGCGCTGGACGACATGGACCGCCTGGTACCGTCCCTCTACATCAATTCCACGCCGGGCAACAACGCGGTGTTCGTGCGCGGCATCGGCTCGACCGCCGGCAACCTCACGGTCGAGCAGTCCGTGGCGCTGTTCGTCGACGGTGTCTACAGCGGCCGCGCCCGGCAGTTCATGGCACCCTTCCTCGACGTCGAGCGGGTGGAAGTCCTGCGCGGACCACAGGGCGCGATATTCGGCATCAATACCAGCGCCGGCGCGGTGAGCGTCACCACGGCGAAGCCGACCAAGGACTTCGTCGCGCACGTCAAGGCGGGCTATGAGTTCGAGTACGACTCCTACGAACTCGACGGCGTGGTCTCCGGTCCGCTCATGGACGGGCTGCAGGGCCGCCTCGCGGTCAACTACAAGGACATCGGCGGCTACCTGAAGAACACCATCACCGGGGATGACGAGCCGGAGTCGGAGAACTTCCTGATCCGCGGCTCCCTGGCCTGGCAGCCGACCGATGCCATCTCGGCGCTGGCCAAGCTGGAGTATGCGAACTTCGATACCTACGGCAGCAACTACCAGCGCTACCTGATGCCGGAGTACTACTCCATCGATGACCGCAAGGAGGAGGGCGGCATGTGGCACAAGGATGTCGACCACAGCGAGGCGGCCAACTTCGAGCTGACCTTCAATTTCGACATCGGCCAGGGCATGCTGACCTCGATCTCTGCCTACTCGACCTTCAACTACGACAAGTGGATCAATGCAGACCAGATGCCGCAGAACGCCTGGCTGACCAATTTCCGCGAGGACTTCCAGCAGTTCTCGCAGGAGTTGCGCTACACCTCGCCGGCCGGCGGACTGTTCGAGTATTTCTTTGGCGGATATTTCCATTACAACGAGATCGACCCGCTGGTCGCCATGAGCCAGGTGCAGATCCCGCTGAGCACGTCTGCCACTGCCAAGCACCAGGTCACCTACCGTCAGGACGACAATGTCTATTCGCTGTTCGGCAGCCTGACCTGGAACATCAATGATCAGTGGAGCCTCACCGGCGACCTGCGCTATACCGATGACAGCAAGAGTGCCATGCAGGAGCGGCACACCATTTCCGGGGTGACGCCGCCAAGCTGGGGTGCCCAGACGCTCAATGGACGCCGGACCGACAGCACGCTGGACCCGGCGGTCAAGCTGAAGTGGGAGCCCAGCACGGACCTGATGGTGTACCTGTCCTATGCCGAGGGTTCGAAGAGCGGTGGCTGGCAGGGGAATGCGCGTGACCTGACTGCGGCCACCTGGGAAATCAAGGGTGAGTCCTCGGAGAACATCGAGGCGGGCGTCAAGGCGCAGCTGCTGGATGGCCGCGCCTTCGTTGCCGTGACGGTCTTCGACACCGACTTCGAGAACCTGCAGGTTTCGCAGTGGACGGGCACGGCGTTCTCGCTGAAGAACGCCGCCAAGGCCAATTCCAAGGGCGTGGAAGTCGACGGCTCCTGGCGCATCGCCGAGCCCTGGACCCTGCAGGGCGGCTTTGCCTACCTCGATGCCCAGTACGATGACTTCCCCGGGGCCCCATGTCCGTTCGACAACCCGACGTGCAACCCGGCGACCAACAACCTCAAGGGCGCGCAACTGGGCTGGGCGCCGGAATGGAGCGGCAACCTGTCCCTCACCTACGAGCAGATACTGGCCGACAGCATGCTGCTCAGGGCGACCCTGTCCGCCCAGTATCGTGACGATGTGTGGCTGGACACCGCTGGCGACAGGGGCCCGGCCTACAACAAGCAGGATGCCACGACCTGGATCGATGCCCGGGTGGCCGTGGGTCCCGACGACGACCGCTGGCTGTTTGCCTTGTACGGCAGGAACCTGACCGACGAGAAGACCAAGTCGCACAACTACCCGTTCCCGTTCCCCGCCAACATCATTGCGGGGCGCACCACCTACGTCGACGGTACCGACCGGTTCCGCGAAATCGGTGTCGAGGTGACCTACAACTTCTGATCAGGCGCATGATGGACGCCGGCGGGTCCGGTTCCCGCCGGCGTCTGCACGAGAAGGACGCATGCGCAGCGCACTGCCCGCAGTCGCTGCACAGGGGGGTATCGATGAACAGCAACATCTCCCGGCTGGCTGGCCTGATTCTGGCCTCCGTATTCATGATTCCCGGCGGGGCGCTGGCGGCGCAGGCCGCGGACTCCCGGGCGAAACCCGCCCCTGCCGCGGGGTCACCCGCGTCGGCGACCAGCCGGATCGTGCTGCTCGGCACCGGCGGCGGCCCCATCGCCCGCATCGGGCGTTCGCAGCCGGCCACGCTGCTGCAGGTCGGGACCCGGGCCTATCTCATCGACGTCGGCGAGGGCACGCCCCGCCAGATGGTACGGGCCGGCGTGAAGCCCAGCGCCGTGGATGCGGTGTTCTTCACCCACCTGCATCTGGACCACACTGCCGGCCTCATGGGCTTCCTTGCCCTCGACTGGACCGATCGCCGCCAGAAGCCGGTGGAAATCTACGGACCGCCGGGGACGCAGTCCCTGGTCCACGACACGCTGCAGGCGCTGAAGACCGGGGAAGTGATCTATCGGCTGCAGATCCCGGGACTGCCGGAGATGGCCTCGGTGTTCTCCGGGCACGACTGGGAGGTGACGACCGCACGCGAGGTGTATCGCGACGGCACCATCACCGTGCGCGCCGTCGAGAATTCCCACTACAGCACGATGCAAATGCCCAGGACGGACCATGGCATCGATCGTGCCTATTCCTACCGCTTCGACATGCCTGGTCGTTCGGTCGTGATCACGGGCGACACCGGCCCGAGCCGGGCCGTCGAGGAGCTGGCACGGGGTGCCGACGTCCTCGTCAGCGAGCTGATCGACCTGGATTCGGTGATCGCCAGCCTGCAGGCACGCAAGGCGGCCACCGGGGTCGACCAGCAGCCGCTGATCGACCACATGGAGAAGGAACACCTGACGCCCGAGAACATCGGCCGCCTGGCCGCAGCTGCCGGCGTGAAGCGCGTGGTGCTCACGCACTTCGGCACGGCCCCGGGGGTGGAGGCGATCGACCGCGACGCGATCATCGCCGGCATCCGCAAGCACTACCAGGGGCCGGTCGATCTCGGCGAGGACCTGGCAGCCTACTGAGCAGGCAGCCCGTCCGGGCTCAGAGATTGCTCTTGCGCCAGCGCGAGGTCCTGATCCGCGGGGTCGGTGGCCGTGATGAGCGCCTGGCGCGGGTGGTGACGATGACCGGCCCCCAGTCGGCGTAGAGCATCCGGTGCAGGTCGCTGATGGCCTTCTTGCCCAGCCGTCGCTCGAGTTCCGCTTCCATGGCGGCGATGGTGCGCAAGGCTGCGGTGTAGATGCCCTTGCCGTCCTTGCTGGGCTCGACGATCTTGGCACGCCCGTCGGCCGGATCGGGCACCAGTCTCACCAGGCCGTCACGTTCC
>JAANMX010004435.1_pt1 | contig 11113 bp, 10 predicted proteins | sample 7279681 | NCBI WGS metagenome assembly JAANMX01 (sample SAMN14094542, study PRJNA606508) | bioreactor metagenome | isolation source: A lab-scale SPAN reactor treating ammonium-rich wastewater day 351 | place: Ireland: Galway | collected 2018-01-01
CGGCGACGTGATCGTCACCGGCACCATGCTGGCCGAGTTCGAGATCGACCCCAGCCTGCCGCAGCGCGCGGAAGGCCAGGACACCGGCCACCACCACGGCCCGTCCCACGCCGCACCGGAACCCGCACCGGCCGCACCGACGCCCGCCGCGAAGGCGGAGCCGGAAGACGCCGGCACCGTGGTAGGCGCGATGCAGGTCGGCAACGCGGTGGTCAGCGAGGCGGCGGTCGCGGTCGGCGGCGTCAAGGCGGTGCCCGCGGTGCGCGCGATGGCGCGCAAGCTGGGCGTCGACATCGCCCGCGTGCGCGCCACCGGCCACGACGGCACGGTGAGCATGGACGACGTGAAGCGCGCGGCGGCGGACGGTTCGGCCAAGGCCGGCACCGCGCGTGCCGCAGCCCCGGTCGCTGCCGCGGTTGCGCCCGCCGCACCGGCGCAGCGCAGCACCCTGTCGCAGTCCGGCAAGCCGATGCGCACCCAGCCGCCGGGCGTGGCCGCGTCCGGGCAGCCGGAACAGCTCAAGGGCGTGCGCCGTAACATGGCCCGCGTGATGGCCGACGCACACGCCAAGGTGGTGCCGACCACGCTGGTGGACGATGCCGACCTGCACGCCTGGATCGGCAAGCAGGACATCACCGCGCGCCTGATCCGCGCAATCGTGACCGCCTGCAAGACGGTGCCGGCGCTCAACGCCTGGTTCGATGGCGACGGCCTCAGCCGCACCCTGCATCCGCAGGTCGACATCGGCATCGCCGTCGATACCGACGACGGCCTGTTCGTGCCCGCGCTGCGCAACGCCGACATGCTCGACGCGCGCGGCATCCGCGAAGGCATCAACCGCCTGCGCACGCAGGTCGAAGCCCGCACCATCCCGGCCAGCGAACTATCCGGCTACACCATCAGCCTGTCCAACTTCGGCATGTTCGCCGGCCGCTACGCCACGCCGGTGGTGGTGCCGCCGTGCGTGGCCATCGTCGGCGCGGGCAAGCTCTGCCATGACGTGGTGGCGGTGATGGGCGGCATCGAAGTGCATCGCCGCATGCCGATCTCGCTGACCTTCGACCACCGCGCCTGCACCGGCGGCGAAGCCGCGCGCTTCCTGAAGGCGCTGCTGGACGACCTGGCGCAGCCGAACTGAAGCCGGGTCATGGCTTCGCCGGCACCACCCACAAACGGTCGCCGGCGAGATCGAAGATGAGCTGCCAGTGCACCAACACCGGCATGCCGACGACGCCATCGTGGATCATGTCGCGCACGATGGCGCGCGTCGGAAGCGTCACATCGCCGCCCTTGCCCGGCAACGTCAGCGTGTAGGGCTGCGGCTGGGTTTGGGCAGGATCCGCCCCCGCTTCGGCGGCGACCGTGTCGCGAAGCAGCACCGGCGCACCACCGCCGCTGTCGAGTTCCAGCCACAGGTCGCCTTTCGCCGCCTTCATCCGCGCGGACACGCCGAGGCCATGGCCGCTGCTGCCATGGCGGGCAACACGGATCGGGATCTCGATGGCGCTGGCCGTGCGCTTCGCCAGACTTTCCGGCGTTTCGAACTCAAGCGTTCCGGCGCGGAGATCCAAGGTGAACGCCTGTCCGTCAAAGGCATCCAGCGCGAGCGAGCCATCCGCCACAGGCGCGTTCGGCGGCAGCAGCGGCTTCAGGTCGAGCACGCCCAAGGTCGCGGGTGCCAGTACCTTGCCGCCCGGCAGCGAGATCGCGACGCCATCGCAGCGCGGCAGGTCCAGACGCTCGCCGGTCAACCTGAAACCGGTGATCCGACCCCAGGGTTCGCAACCCACACGCTTGGCGAACTCCGGCGTGGCAAAGCTGACACCGCCGCCGGTATCCAGCAGGAAGGTCCCGCGCTGGCCACCGGCCACCACCTCGATCGAGCGCAGCCGTCCCATGAAATCGCCAAGCGCAATAGGCGATGCCGCTCCGGGCCCGGTTGCCGACCCTGCGGCAGCGGCCGGGGCGGAAAGCAGGCTAGTCACGGCGACGGCAAGAGCCGAAGCCAGAAGCAGGGGCATCGAGCGCATGAGAACACTCCTAGTGTTGTATTTACGTATAACACTAAACCATCGATTCCATCGACACAACCCTGACTGATGGCCACACTCGAAAGTCAGGTTCCATCCGCATGGAGCGCTCCATGAGCCACCGCAGCCGCCTTTCCGGCTTCATCATCGATTGCAACACCGGCGACCTCAACGCCGCCGCCGATTTCTGGGCGCAGGCGCTGGGCTGCACGGTCGCCGACCGCGACGCCGGCGATGCCACCGCCGAGTACCAGATGCTGGGCGACACCCCCGGCGAGCTGCATATCGAGGTGCAGAAGGTCGATCACCCCTCGCGCGTGCACCTCGACATCGAGGCCGACGATGTCGACGCGGAAGCCGAGCGGCTGGAAAAACTTGGCGCGAAGAAGATCGCCTTCGTCAAGCGCTGGTGGGTGATGGAAGCGCCGACCGGGCAGCGCTTCTGCGTGGTGCGGATGAAATATCCGGAGCGTGGCACGCCGCCCAGGCACTGGCCGTAAGCCACCTGTGGGAGCGCCTTTTCATGGGAAGAAGCGGTCGCGGCTAAAGCCGCTCCTGCACTGACCCGAGGAAGCGGCGACGCAGCCAGAACGCGCCGCCCAGCACCGCCAGGAACACGCCGTAGCCGACCGAGGTCGCCAGGATCTGCGGCCACAGCGCGCCGTAGCTGCGGTCCGCGTAGCCGTAGCTCCAGTGCAGGCTGGCCGCGCAGCCGGCGAACGCCAGCAGCAGCGCCACGACATCGAAGCGCAGGCGCGCCGCACCGCGCGGCTGGCGCGGATACAGCCAGTACAGCGCCGCCAGGATCAGGAACCACGGCGTGAACAGGATCAGCGCCAGGATCGGCAGCGTGGCCAGGCCATTGCTGCTCACGCCTTGCCGCCCTCACCCTCCAGCGCGGCGGCCACGAACGCCTCCAGCGCGGCGTTCACCTCGTCGCTGCTGACGCCATCGCCCAGCGCGAAATCCGCGACATCGCCATCCAGCGCGCCACTCTTGATCGAGGCGATCCGCTGGCCGGCGTCGCGCGGCGAATCGAAGCCCACGCTCTGCAGCAGCACGCGCTCGCCCTGCACCAGCTTGAAGTAGAACTTGCCGTCGGCGTCGCGGTACTGCTTGAACGTGGGCAGCGCCTCGGCGTCCTTCTTCGCCGCCTTCACTTCGATGACGGCGACCTGCGACAGATCGCGCAGGCCCACCGCCTCGCGCAGCCGCGCCAGCGCGGGCGTGGCGTGGCGCGCGCGCAGGCGGGCCGCGCCGTCGCGCAGGATCGCCTCGATCTCCGCCGGCTTCGCCATCAGCGCCTCGTACTTCTCGCGCAGCGGCGCCACTTCCGCATCGACGCGCTCGAACAGCGTCTGCTTGGCGTCGCCCCAGCCGATGCCATCGGCAAAGGCCTGCGCGAACGCGGCGGTTTCCTCCTTCGAGGCGAACGCCTGGTAGAGCTGGAACAGCGCCGAGCCCTCGGTGTCCTTGGGCTCGCCCGGCGCGCGCGAATCGGTGAGGATGCCGGCGATCAGCTTCTTCAGCTCGCCGCGCGGCGCGAACAACGGGATGGTGTTGTCGTAGCTCTTGCTCATCTTGCGGCCGTCCAGGCCCGGCAAGGTGGCCACCTGCTCGTCGATGACGGCTTCCGGCAGCGCGAAGTGTTCGCCGTAGAGATGGTTGAAGCGCTGGCCGAAGTCGCGCGCCATCTCGATGTGCTGCACCTGGTCGCGACCCACCGGCACCTTCTGCGCGTTGAAGATCAGGATGTCCGCGGCCATCAGCACCGGGTACATGAACAGCCCGGCGCTGACGCCGGCGTCGTCGTCCTCGCCCTCGGCGCGGTTGCGGTCCACCGCCGCCTTGTAGGCGTGCGCGCGGTTGAGCAGGCCCTTGCCGGCCACGCAGGTGAGGAACCAGGTGAGTTCGGGAATCTCGGGGATGTCGCTCTGGCGATAGAACCAGTTCTTCTCCACGTCCAGCCCGCAGGCCAGCCAGGTCGCCGCGATCTCCAGGGTGCTGCGCTGCACGCGCGCCGGATCGCCACACTTCACCAGCGCGTGGAAATCGGCGAGGAAATAGAAGTTCTCGGCATCGGCCGCCTGCGCGCTGGCCAGCGCCGGGCGGATCGCGCCGACGTAGTTGCCCAGGTGCGGCGTGCCGGAGGTGGTGATGCCGGTCAGGATGCGGGTCTTGCTCATGCGGTGAACGCTTTCGAAACGGAAATGCGGTTGCACAGTGTACCCGCGCGGCCGGCAACCCCATCCGCCGGCCACGGCCGTTGGCACTCACGCAGCGCATCCCCTGCGCCACGGAGAGACCGCCATGTTCCACCGCCTGCTGCTTGCCCTTGCCGTCACCGCCGCCAGCGCACCCGCGTTCGCGCATACGCCCGATTCGCCGCGCCCGCTGGTCGATCTGCAGCTGGTGGATCGCGATACCGCGCAGGCGCTGCCCGATTACCGCCATCGCGACCAGGACTGGGTGGCCGGCACGCCCGGCCACCGCTATGCGGTACGGCTGACCAACACCACCGGCGAGCGCGTGCTGGTGGTGCTGTCGGTCGACGGCGTCAACGCGGTGAGCGGCCAGACCGCCGCGCCGTCGCAGGCGGGCTACGTGCTGGGGCCGTGGGAGAGCGCCGACATCGCCGGCTGGCGCAAGTCGCTGGACGACATCGCGCAGTTCGTGTTCACCGCGCTGCCGGACAGCTACGCCGCGCGCACCGGGCGGCCGGACAACGTGGGCGTGGTCGGCATCGCGGTGTTCCGCGAGCGCCCGCCGTATCGTCGCTCGCTGCCGTCGGCACCGCCGGTCGCCCCCGCCGGCGCGCAGGCCAAGTCACTGCGTGCGCCCGCGGCGGCAAGCGCCGATCGGGCCATGGCGATGGAGGCGATGCCGCAGAGCATCGGCACCGGCCACGGCCAGCGCGAATGGGCGCCGATCGGGCAGACCGCCTTCATTCGCGCCAGCACCACACCGCAGCAGGTCAGCCAACTGCGTTACGACAGCATCGATGCGCTGGTGGCGATGGGAGTGTTGCCGCGTCCGTACCGGCCGTACGTGGGGCATGCGCCGCGCGCATTCCCCGGCGGCTTCGTCCCCGATCCGCCGCGCCGGTAACCGATCATCTCTGCATCCGCCGGCACGAGCCGGCGGGTGCAACTGCCGCTTACTTGCTGGCGGCGCCTTCGAGTTTCTCGCCGGCCTTCTTGATGTCCTTGCCGGCGCCGGCAATGGTGTTGCAACCAGCCAGAAAGGCCATGCAGGCCAGCGCCGCCAGGACCAGTTTCATCGTCTGCTTCATGCGCTTCTCCTTGCGTTCGGCGGCACATTACCGGGCGCCGGGAAGCGCGGCAAGCAGGCGCCCTGCCGCACCGTCATCCGCCTCCCTGCGGATGCCGGCACGGCAGGGCGGTGCGATCAGCACTTCATGTCCTTGCAGTCTTCGGCCTTCTTCTCGACCTTCTCGCCGGCCTTCTGCACGTCCTTGCCGGCGCCGGCAACGGTATTGCACGCGGTCAGGGTGGCGCTGGCGAACATGGCCAGGATCAGCAGGGCGAACAAGCGCTTCATGGAGCCTCCTTCAACTGTCGCGGGAGCGTCCATTTACCCCGTCGCTGCGTGAAGCAAGCGTGCACGGCGATGCGCCAGGCAAAACCGCGGATGAACACGCTCAGTCGCGGCGGCGCGCGATCACCGTGATGTGGCCATTGGTTTCCAGCAGCGCCAGGTGAACCTCGCCGATGTCCTCGATCTGGTTGCTGCGCAGCGCCTCGGCGAAGTCCTCGCTGCTGACCAGCTCGCGCCGCAGCACGTGCTCGAACACCTTGCCATCGCGCGCCAGTACCACCGGCTCGCCCTCGACCAACCGCTCCACCCTGCGGTTGCGCGACGTCAGCCAGGCCACCAGATAGTTCAGCGCGATCAGCGTCACCGCCATGATCGCCGCGCCGGTAAGCGAGTTGTCGCCGCCGTTGATGCCGTTCTGCACCGCGTTGCCGATCAGGATCAGCAGGATCAGGTCGAACGGCGTGAACTGTCCCACCGCGCGCTTGCCGGAGACGCGCACCAGCACCATCACCAGCGCGTAGATCACGCTCGCACGCAGCACGAAATGCCACCACGGCGCGGACAGCCGGAACAGCTCGTTCATGCCGACTCCAGAAATACGCAGCAAGACTGCCGCGCAACTGTCCGGTGGAAAGCCCCCTTGAGTAAAGGGGGCGCGCCGACAGGCACGGGGGTTTGGAAGCCACCGGCATGGGCCCATGGTTGGCGCGGCAAACTTTGGGGGGTTTGCGGCCGCCAAAAGGCAGCCACAAAAAAGCCCCGCAGCCAGGGGGGGACTGCGGGGCCGGTGGAAGGCCGGTTGGGGAGGACCTGCGCCTTCCGGGGTGATCACACCAGGGGAGGGGTAGTGATCGGCAACAGGCGTTGCACCTGTTGCGAGCTATATGACCACCCCGAGCATGGATGGTTCGTGAAGATTCGGGTTAAAAAACCGTTCGGTTCAGGAATGATTCATTGCATTCCCGCGAATCCCTCCGCAGCCCGCATCACGTCACGTTTTCAGCGCCGAAACGAAAGCGATTTCAGTGCGCTTCTTCCCAATTCGCGCCCACGCCGCTGTCCACCACCAAGGGCACCCGCAGCTGCGCCGCGTCGGCCATCAGCGCCGGCACCCGCTCCAGCAGTTCCGGGACGAAATCGGCGTCGGCTTCGAACACCAGTTCATCGTGCACCTGCAGGATCATCAGCGCGCGGTCGCGCCGCTCGGCCAGCCAGTCGTCCACCCGCACCATCGCGCGCTTGATGATGTCGGCGGCGGTGCCCTGCATCGGCGCGTTGATCGCGGCGCGCTCGGCGCCGGCGCGCTGGGCGGCATTGCGCGAGTGGATGTAGTCCAGCGCCAGCCGCCGGCCGAACACGGTTTCGACGTAGCCAAGATCGCGCGCCTGCTGGCGGGTGCGCTCCATGTAGTCGCGCACGCCGGGATAGCGGCTGAAGTACAGCGCGATGTAGTCCTGCGCCTCGCCGCGGCCGATGCCAAGCTGCTTCGCCAGCCCGAACGCGCCCATGCCGTAGATCAGTCCGAAGTTGATCGCCTTGGCGGCGCGCCGCTCGTTGGTGGTCACCTCGGCGATGGGCTTGCCGAACACCTCGGCGGCGGTGGCGCGGTGGATGTCGGCGCCCTCGGCAAACGCGCGCAGCAACGCCGGGTCCTCCGACAGGTGCGCCATGATCCGCAGCTCGATCTGCGAATAGTCGCAGGCCACCAGCTTGCGGCCCGCTGGCGCGACGAAGGCGGTGCGAATGCGCCGGCCTTCCTCGCTGCGGATCGGAATGTTCTGCAGGTTCGGATCCGAGGACGACAGCCGCCCGGTGGCCGCGCCGGCCTGGTGGTAGCTGGTGTGCACGCGGCCGGTGTCCGGATTGACCATCTCCGGCAGCTTGTCGGTATAGGTGCTGCGCAGCTTGGCCAGGCCGCGGTATTCGAGGATGACGCGCGGCAGCTCGTGCTGGTCGGCGATCGCCTCCAGCGCTTCTTCATTGGTCGAAGGCGCGCCGCCCGGCGTCTTCACCAGCGCCGGCAGCTTCAGTTCGTCGAACAGCAGCGCGCCGAGCTGCTTGGGCGAATCGAGGTTGAAGCTGCGCCCGGCCAGTTCCGTCGCCTTCTGCTGCGCCGCCAGCATGCGCCGCGACAGTTCGGCGGACTGCCGGCGCAGCTCGTCGGCATCGATCATCACCCCGTTGGCCTCGACCCGCGCCAGCACCGGCACCAGCGGCATCTCGATGTCGCGATACACCGACAGCAGGCCCGGTTCTGCCTCCAGCTTCGGTTTCATCACGCGATGCAGGCGCAGGGTGATGTCGGCGTCTTCCGCTGCATAGCGGGCCGCATCGTCGATGGCGACCTGCGAGAACGGGATCGCCTTCGCGCCCTTGCCGGCCACATCCTCGTACTTGATCGTGGTGTAGCCGAGATGGCGCTTCGCCAGCGAGTCCATGTCGTGGCGGGCGATGCCGGCGCTCAGCACGAAGCTTTCCAGCAGGGTGTCGTCGGCGTAGCCGCGCACCTCGATGCCGTGCCGGCGCAGCACGTGCAGATCGTACTTGCCGTGCTGGCCGAGCTTGCGCTTCGCCGGATCGGACAGCAGCGGGCGCAGCGCATCCAGCACCACAGCGCGCGACAGCTGCGCCGGTGCGCCCGGATAGTCGTGGCCCAGCGGGATGTAGCAGGCCTTGCCCGGTTCGACGCTGAAGCTCAGGCCGACCAGGTTGGCGCGCATCGCGTCGAGGGCATCGGTTTCGCTGTCGAAGGCGAACTCGTCTGCGGCCCGCAGCTTCGCGACCCAGTCCGCCAGCTGCGCTTCGGCCAGCACCGTCTCGTACTCGCCCGGTGCGGACAGCGCGGGATCGATGCCGTCCATCGATGCCGGCGCGGCCGCCGCGACGAACCCGCCGCCGCGCGCCGTGCCCGGTTCCTTCTCGGCCACCGCATTCGCCGCCGCGCCGCCGTCCAGTTCCTTCAGCGCCTGGTTGAACCCGTAGCGCGCGTACAGCACGCGCAGCGACTCGATGTCGCGCTCACGCAATGCGAGGTCGGCCGGCGATTGCGCCAGCGCCACGTCGGTCTTGATCGTCACCAGCTCGCGGTTCAGCGGCAGCCGCGGCAACGCCGCACGCAGGTTGTCGCCGATCTTGCCCTTGATCGCGGCGGCGTTCGCCATCACGCCATCCAGGCTGTCGAATTCCGCCAGCCACTTGGCGGCGGTCTTCGGCCCGCACTTCTCCACCCCGGGCACGTTGTCGATGGTGTCGCCCATCAGGGACAGCAGGTCGACGATCTGGTCGGCGCGCACGCCGAACTTGTCGATCACCGCCGCATCCGAGTCCATCCGGCTGCCGCTCATGGTGTTGACCAGCGCAACCGAGCCTTTTCCAAGATCCGGCGGGCGCACCAGCTGGGCGAAGTCCTTGTCGCCGGTGGAAATGGTGACGTCGATGCCGCCGGCCGCCGCCTGCAGCGCCAGCGTGCCGATCACGTCGTCGGCCTCCACGCCGGATTCGCGCAGGATCGGGATGCCGAGCGCGGCGACGATCTCCAGCATCGGCTCGATCTGCGCGCGCAGTTCATCCGGCATTGGCGGGCGATTGGCCTTGTACTCGGGATACAGCACATCGCGGAAGGTCGGCCCGGAGGCGTCCACCACGAAGGCGATGTGCTCGGGTTTTTCCTTCAGGTGCCCGCGCAGCATGTTGACCACGCCGAACAGCGCACCGGTCGGCTCGCCGGCTGCGTTGCTCAGCGGCGGCAGCGCGTGGAAGGCGCGATAAAGGTAGGAAGAACCATCGATCAGGACGAGGCGTGTCATGTCGGGATTCTAATCCCGACTTGTCGTAGTGTAGAGCGATGCTCCCATGAAAAACGTGTTTGCGCCGGCGCTTGGCATCCATGCCAGACAACTTTCACGAAACAAAAGCACCATGCACTCGACATCATTTGAACTGGCAAGAAGATATTTGATTGACGATCTGGAGGTGTCCGTTGAAGCCGGCTCGCATCTTCACAAAATCCTCGAATCACGCACGAAAAACAAACCCTGCACCGAAGATGAAATCACTTACCTGCACAGCAATGAATTGCATGCGCTTGCAGGCCTTATCAAAGGCGATGTTTCCTGGGCGCAGTACAAACAAGCCGCCGCAATCGAACGGGAATGCCGTGTCGCACTGATTCGAGAAGCAGAAGCCGAGGCCAAGCGCGTTCGAGAAGAGGCACGACGACTGAAGCTGGAAGAGCTTGAGCGAAAACGACAGCTTCGTCTTGAGGCTCAAGCGAAAGAGTCCGCGCTGCTGGCACAGCGAGAAGCGGAGCGCATCGCCTATCTGAACAGCCCCGAATACATCGCACAGCAAAAAGAGCAGGCGATTCTCCGGAAATATGGCGTCACATCTCCACTAAAAGAACAGGATCACCAGCAATTATTGGGGATTTTCGAAAAGCTGGAATCCAACACGCGGCTTGAAGGCGGGGATGCCGCCTGGCTGATCGGCATGAAAGGAAGGTATGGCTTGGAAGTCGCACTTACCGCACATCACCGGCTCGAAGCGGATTTCTGTATCGCCGAGTTCAAGCGTACCGGCGATCCTTGGCAAGCCGTCAATGCCAGTGGCCATTTGCGCAAGTGCAACGCTGCCAGAGAAGCCGATGAGCTTCTTGCAACGCTGCATCCAAACCGACTGAAGCACCCGAAACTGCACTCAGCCGTCCTCACGACGCATGGCGGAGCCAAGCGCGATCTAGGGAATCTTGCTGCGGCCCAATCAACGGGCGAGAAAGCCCATGTGCTGCAACCCAAAGACTTCCGGCCATGCACCCTGTTGGGTGCGGTGCATATCCAGCAAGGGAACTACGAACTTGGACATGAGTGGTATCGCAAGGCAGAGTCGCGTGGCGCGAGTTCCGGCAGCATCCAGGCTGAAATCCAAGCCTTGCTGAAGCATATGGCAGGAAAAGAGCGTGAGGCTGCCATCAATGAGCTGCTCCGGATCGACCCGGAACGCTATGGCAGGCTCGCATCTGTACAGAAGCAACAGTAGCTGGAATGACGGGCAAAGCCGGCAAAATACGCATCCAACTGCACGAGTCCTGAGCCATGCTGCGCTGGTTCGAATCCCGCCTGGACCCCTTCCCCGACGCACCGCCCGCGCAGCCGCCCACCGGGCTGTACGCGTTCTGCCGCCACTTCACCCGCGGCGCGGAGCCTTGGCTGCTGCTGATGGCGGCCACCACCGCCGCCATCGCGCTGGCCGAAGTGGCGCTGTACGCCTATGTCGGCGCGCTGGTGGACCGCATGACCGCGCTGGGGATCGGTGGCTTCCTCGCGCAGGAAGGCCCGCGGCTGGCCTGGATGGCCGCGCTGGTGCTGCTGGCGCTACCGCTGCTGACGTGGCTGAACTCGGCGGTGCAGCACCAGACGCTGCTGGGCAACTTCCCGATGCGGATCCGCTGGAACGTGCACCGCTACCTGCTGCGGCAGTCGATGGGCTATTTCCAGGACGAGTTCGCCGGGCGCATCGCCACCAAGCTG
>JAANMX010004436.1_pt1 | contig 11105 bp, 7 predicted proteins | sample 7279681 | NCBI WGS metagenome assembly JAANMX01 (sample SAMN14094542, study PRJNA606508) | bioreactor metagenome | isolation source: A lab-scale SPAN reactor treating ammonium-rich wastewater day 351 | place: Ireland: Galway | collected 2018-01-01
CCCGGCAACCTCGCCGTCGGCGTGGACCTGTGCGCCGAGACCCTCGCCTGGGCGGAGGAGCACAACCTCGCCCGCCTCACGCCGGCGCAGCGGAAGCGCGTCACGCTCCTGAACCGCGACGTGCGCCACCCCGGCCCCAAGGGGCAACGCATGGACGCCGTGCTGGCCATGAACTTCTCCTACTGGACCTTCAACACCCGCGACGCCATGCGCGGCTACTTCGAGAGCGTCCGCGCGTCCCTCGCCCCGGGCGGAATCTTCTTCCTCGACTTCTACGGCGGCTCCGACGCCCACAAGGAGATGCGCGAGAAACGCGACTGCGGCGGCTTCACCTACGTCTGGGACCAGGCGAAGTACGACCCCATCTCCGGTGCCATGACCTGCCACATCCACTTCCACTTCCCCGACGGCTCCAAGATGAAGCGCGCCTTCACCTACCACTGGCGGCTCTGGACCCTGCCCGAAATTCGCGAACTCCTCCGCGAAGCGGGATTCTCCCGCGTCACCGTCTACTGGGAAGAAGCCGACGACGACGGCGAGGGCACGGGCGAGTTCTACCCGGCCGACGAGGGAGAGGCGGACTACGCCTTCATCTGCTACGTCGTCGCCGAACGGTGAGTCTCGCCGCTAGGGTTCACGGGGCGCGCGGGCCGCCCCGCGGGAAGGACGCCAGGGCATGAGGCAACTGGTCGAGATCGACGATCGGCTCGCGCCCGTGCAGCGCGTGCTTGCCGATGCGCTCGCCCGTGTCGAGTCCCGGTTCGACGCGCAACTCGGCTCGGACCTCCCCGCCGTCCGAGAGTTGTGCGCCCACGTCGAGCGATACCGAGGCAAGATGCTCCGGCCGACGCTTGTCGTGCTCTGCGCGCTGGCTGCGGACCCGAGAGCATCCCGCCGGCCCGAGACGACGCACGCGACCGCCGCCCATGTGACCGTCGCCGCCGTCTGCGAGATGGTGCATATGGCCACGCTCGTGCACGACGACGTGCTCGACGAAGCGGAGAACCGCCGCCGCGGCCGCACCGTGAACCACCTCTACGGCAACGAGGCCGCCGTCATCCTCGGCGACTACCTCATCGCGTCCGCCTTCGAACTCTGCACGCAACTCGACAGCGTGATCAGCGCGCGGCTCATCGGCGCCGTGAGCATGACCACATGCGCCGGCGAACTCCTGCAACTCCGCTTCCGCGACGAGTACTCGATCGACGAGGAAACCTACTTCGAGATCGTCGAGCGCAAAACGGCCGCCCTCATCGGAGCATCCTGCGAACTCGGCGTGCTCCACTCGGGCGCGAACCCCGAAACCGCCCGGCTTCTGGCCGAGTTCGGACGACGGCTGGGCGTCGCCTTCCAGGTGCAGGATGACCTGCTCGACCTGACGGGCGATGAGACCATCGTCGGCAAGTCCCTCGGCCGCGACCTCGCCAAGGGCAAACTCACGCTCCCGATGATCCACCACCTCGCCGGTGCGACTCCGACACAACGGGGGCGATCCCTCCGCCTCGCTGAAGCAGCCGCCGGCGCCAGCGAGACCGCCCACGACGCCGCGCTCGCACTCCGCGAAGCCCTCGACTCGACGGAGTCGATCGCGCACGCACGCGAAACCGCCCGCCGGCTCGCCAACCAGGCCCGCACCCTCCTAACGGGCCTCCACGACTCGCCCGCGCGAGAGTTCCTCGACAAACTCGCGACCGCCGTCGTCGAGCGCGCCTACTGACGCAACGCTTGTCACTGCGGCCATCCACCCGACCCGCGTACCCTCAACCGTGCGCCATCCCGCCGATCATATCTTCCACCACACCCCCGACTCCTTTCGCGCCTGGTTCACCGCCCGCGGCCTGCCCGCCTACCGCGCCGACCAGACCCTCGACTGGGTCTACCGCAAGGGCATCGCCGACCCCGCCGCCATGACCAACCTCGGCAAGCGCGACCGCGAACGCCTCGCCACCGAGATGATCTTCCTCTCCGGCGAGGTCGTCCGCCGCCAGACCGCCACCGACGGCACCGAGAAACTCCTCGTTGAGTGGACCGACTTCGACCACGCTCACAACGAAGCACGCCGTGCAGATCGCGAAGCGCAGGCGAGCGCCCGCATTCCACTTCCGCTCCATGTTCCCTCCCCCTCCGCCCGCCAGACCGAGTGCGTGATGATCCCCGTAGAGGCCTCGCGCGATGCCCGCTCCGCCGCTCGCCGCACAGCCTGCATCTCCTCGCAGGTCGGCTGCCCCGTCGGCTGCCGCTTCTGCGCTTCAGGACTCGGAGGACTTGACGGCAACCTCTCCGCAGGCCGCATCGTCGAGCAGGTCTGGCGATTGAACTCCCTCCTCTCCTCTTCCGATTCCTCTGCCTCTCTTTCAACTCCTTCTGGCGGGGCGACCGGGACGGCCGCCTCATCCCACTCCTCCGCTCCTTCCTCCCCCCCCCGCATCTCCCACGTCGTCTTCATGGGCATGGGCGAGCCCCTCGCCAACCTCCCCAGCGTAATCCACGCCGTGCGCACGCTCGCGGCCCCGTGGGGCGTGGGCCTCTCCGCCCGGCGCATCACCATCTCCACCGTCGGCCTGCCGCGGGCCATCGAGAAACTCGCCGAGCAACTCGACCTGCCCGTCACGCTCGCCCTCAGCCTGCACGCCCCGAACGACGACCTGCGACGCCGACTCATCCCCTGGGCCGAGTACACCACCATCGCCGACCTCCTCGCCGCCTGCCGCGTCTGGTTCGAGAAGACCGGGCGCGAGATCACGCTCGAGTACATCCTGCTCGGCGGCGTGAACGACCGCCCCGAACACGCCGCCCAGCTCGCCGGCGTCGCGCGCTCGCTCCGCGCCAACGTCAACCTCATCCGCTACAACGAGGTCGAAGGCCTCGACTTCCGCCGACCCCGCACCGACGACGTCCGCGACTTCCAGCGCATCCTCCGCGCCCGCGGCGTCAACACCCACATCCGCCGATCCCGCGGCCGGGACATCGCCGCCGCCTGCGGCCAACTGCGGCACGAAGCGTCAACCTAATCCAATACGTGGCAAGCACAACGATTCCGTCCCAAGCAGTGGAGTTGGCAACAGAACCGAAGAGCCTTCCCAGTGCAAAGTGTCGGCACTGGCAAGGCGAGCGTGAATGCACGTGCGGTCGAAACCAAACCCCGTGCTCCTCCCATCGCGCGCACACTCCTACGCGCCAACTTTCGGCCCCACTGGAACAACCCAGACGGACCCCGAAGCAGCACACCGAGAGGGACCGACCTTCTGCCACCACGGCAGGGTGTGCCTAACGACCAGAATCCTTTGTGCGAATGTCGATTCTGCCCGCATCCTCTTCGATTCGATCCGGCTTCGCGGGCGGCTCGGTCAAGTCCGGGGTCGTGTTGGGGTCGGGTTGAGCAGTCGGTCTCTCATTGTCTTTCGGATCACCCATATTGCTGTTACTCCGTTCCGTGTGGTCTGCTATGCATGAACTGTACAACAAGACGACGAAAACCATAAAACTCGTGACCATCGCCAAATGTAGTAGGCAATAGGCTCGCTTGAGCCATAGTACTTTCTCGTCCCCGACTTTGATATTGAAGGAGGTCGCACTTCTAGCGGTCTCCGCCAGCTTCCACTGCACAGTGGCGAGATTCTTTTGAAGGCACGCCTCCCGCATCTCATCGAGTGGTAACCGATCCAGTCCAGCCACCCTGAGCACTCGAAAAAGACACAACCAACTTGAGAACAGTAGACATGCCAGAATCAATACAACAACTCCAGACAGCGTGCGCCACCCAAATCCTGGGACCGCACCAACGATCGCAGGTGTCGTAGCAAACAGCAACCCAAGGAGAACAGTAACGACTGAGAGATATCTGGATGCCTTTGCGTCCAAGCGGTTGGCTCGGTTGTACTCTTCCTCGTATCGGCCTACGCAGTAGTCTTCAAGCCAAGCCATGTTCTCGGCAGGCGGTGGCTCCAAGCTGTCTCTCGGCACCAAGTCGGCTGACACCGCCTCATTCCGTACCGTGCCGTCTGGCTCCAAGACTCTATCCTGACCTTGTTCTAGCGACTCCTGCCTCATGACCGACCCCTCACTGCGTCTCTCTTGGAGGATGGAACAGAATCCGTCCAAGGACGCCGCTACGCGACACAGTGTATCACCACACGCCGACAGTACTAGTCCGGGTCTCCGGACGCTCGATGCGCTTCTCACTCTCAGGAGCCCAACTGTTTCGGCCCGTTCCCCATCCTTCCCTGTCTGCACACACCTCGCCGCTCGTGTGGCTTGTCCAGCTCGAACGGCGTGCCGGTTCGCGCGGTGCCTACTCCAAACCGCGATGTGCACCTTCGCACGCCTCGCAAGAGCCAAATCGGATGCTGACATCGGCTGAACAACGCCGCCAGGCCCCAATCAACCAACGCTCCCCCCTTCCTACTCCGCCGCACGCAATTCCACCGCCCCGCGTACCGTCGCGTGCGCACGGTTCGGCGACTCGTCGTACATCCACGGCCCCACGCGACCGTCCATGTTCAGCAGCAGCATTGTGTCGTCGTCCGGCGCGTGCCGGCGCTCGGGCGTGAAGCGCTCGCCCGAGTAGCGGGCCACGCGCGACAGCCGCACGCCGTCGATCAGGCCGTCGAAGTGTGAGACGGCCGCGCCGCGCCCGTCCACGTCCGCCCCGATCATCAGCGGCAGCCGGTTCGTGCGCCTCCGCCCCGTCCGCTCCACCGACGCGACGAGCGCCCCGTCCACGTACAGCCTCGCCTCGCGCCCGTCGTACACGCCCGCGACGTGGTGCCACCGCCCGACCTCCAGCGTCGCCTCGCCCGGCCCGACCTCGGCGTACCGATCGCCCAGGTAGACGAAGAACTCCGGCTTCCCGCCGCTGACGAAGATGCCGTAGTCCGACGACTCCGTCTTGCACACCAGCCCGGTCCGCTCGCCGAACGAGCGTGCCTGCATCCAGCACTCGAGCGTCAGCGGCCCGCTCGGCAGCGCGAGCCGATCGCTCGCCACCTCCAGCCACGACGAGCCGTCGAACGACGCCGCCAGGTCCGCGCCCGACTCCTCCGGCCGCGGGAGGTCCACCGTGAGCGGCACGTCCGCCCGCGTCTCCGGGATGCGGAACCGCGCCGCCTCCGCCAGATATTCCATCGCCAGCGACACCTCGACCGGCCGGAACGTCTCGTCGATCCCGCCGCCGATCCGCTCCGCCCGGAACTCGAACGCCCGCGTCGCCCCCGGCTCGACGATGGCGTGCGCGTGGTCGGGAATGACCAGCCAACGGCTGTCGCGGCTGCCGAGCGAGACGGTCGCCTCCACCGGCCGCGTCGTCGGGTTGGCGACCTCGACGCGCAGCCGCCCCCGTGCAGAACCGTCGCGCGCCACCTCGAGCGCCTCCCCGAAGACCGGCCGCACATCCGCCAGGCGCGAGCACTCATCGCTCACCTGCCCCGTGATGGCTCGTACGTCCATCGCCGCGCCCACAGGCAGGCACGCCAGCGAGATGCCCTCATCCCGCACCGTGACGATGTGGTACTGATGAAGGTACCCCGCCTCCGGCGCCTTGCCCGACTGCCCGCCGCCGACCGTGGCCAGCGTCACGTACTCCACGCCGTCGCGCCACCCGTCGTGCCGCATCCGGTGGATGTGCCCCGCGAAGACGGCCGTCACGTTCCCCGCCCCCGCCAGCAGGGCGTGTACGCGCTCCCAGTCGTCGCCGTAGTTCCCGCCGAGCCAGCGCGGATGGTGCAGGAAGACGAAGACGTGCTTCGCCCCGCGCGCCCGCTCCAGCGTCGCCGCGAGCCACGCGAACTGCTCCTCACTGATGCGCTGGCACTCGGCCTTGTTGAAGTCCTTCTCGCCCGTCTCCGGGTTCCCCTCATCCGAGTACAGCGCGATGAACCAGCACCCCTTGTGCTCGAACGCGTACCACAGCGGCCCGAAATGCGCCTCGTAGTTGCTCTCGTGCTCGCCGACCGGCTTCCCCTCGCCGCGCCAGTAGACGTCGTGGTTCCCCGCCACCGGGAACCAAGGGCAGACCAGCCCGTCCATGATCCCCTTGAACTCGCGCATCTGCCCCATCCACCGCTCGGTCTGGTTGTACCCCTCGACGAGATCGCCCACCGTCATCACCAGGTCCGGCCCCAGCAGGTTCACGTCCCGCACCGCCTCGGCCAGCACCTCCACGCCCTCCGCCGGGCCGCCGGTCCGATCGCCGAACACCACGAAGAAGAACGCGTCCTTCTCCTCCGGCAGCGGCAGCATCGCCACGCCCCGGTTCGTCTCGAAACGCGACTCGTCCAGCACGCGGGCGTGCCTCTGCGCCGTCGGCCCATCGCCCTGCCCGAGCGACGGAACCACCGCGCACCAGACCAGCAACGCCACGATACAGCCCCGAGTGTCCATGCCCCAACATACCACACCGCGCTCCCCGTCCAGCCTGCCGCAGTACGATCCCCGCGTGAAGGTTGCGTTGCCCACACCCCCCGAACCGCACTGGGACTGGATGATCGAGTTCCGCGCCTTCTCCATGCAGCACGTCATCACGGTCGCGATCATCGCCGCGCTCATGGCCGGCGCGGCCTGGCTCGGTCGGCGCTGGCGCGGCACCCCGCGAGAACGCACCCTCCGTTACGCGTGGATCGTCACCACCGTGCTCTGGCAGGCCGCTGCCGTCGTCTGGTGGCTCCTGCCCGCCAACTTTGATCCCCGCGAGAGTTTCCCGCTCCACCTCTGCGACCTCGCCGCGTGGGTCGCGCCGTTCGCTCTCCTCACGCAGGCACGCTGGTTGCGCACCCTCCTCTACTTCTGGGCCTTCGCCCTCTCCACCCAGGCCTACTTCACGCCCGTCCTCGACCAGGGCTTCGGCACACTCCGTTTCTGGCTCTTCTTCGTCGGCCACACCCACATCGTCGGTTCTGCCGTCTACGACGTCGTCGCACTCGGCTACCGCCCCATGCTCCGCGACTGGCTCCTCGCCTCCGGCCTCAGCCTCGCCTACGGCGCGGTCGTGCTTCTCATCAACCTCAGCTTCGACCTCAACTACGGCTACCTCGGCCGCTCCACGCCCGAGCATCGCACGCTCCTCGACGCCCTCGGTCCCTGGCCCTGGCGTCCCATCGCCCTCGTGCTCATCGCGCAGGCCGCCCTCGTCTTCGCCTACCTTCCCTGGCCCATCGCGCGGCGGATCGCCCGAACCCGCGGTACAGTCGCCGGATGATCTCGCTCTGCCTGGCGCTGATCCCCGCCGCGTTGGCGGTATCCTTCCCGCTCACCGCCATCCTCGCACGGCTCGGCCACAGGCTCGGAACCTACGACTCGACAGGCGTCGAAGGGCAGATCAAGGAACCGCCGCGTCGCGTGCCGAATACCGGCGGCATCGCCATCTTCGCCGGCATCGCCCTCCCCATGCTCGCAGGCCTCGCCCTCCTCGTCCCGCTCGGACGAGCGAGCAATCTCGAATGGCAGGAGGAGCCGGGCCTCATCCCCGTCGCACTCTGGGAGCACCTGCCCGGCATCGCACAGCAGGCACCGCTCGCACTCGGTCTGATCGGCGCCCTCGCCGCGCTGCACCTGCTCGGCCTCGTCGACGACCGACGCCCCCTCGGGCCGTGGATCAAGCTCGTCGTCATGCTCGGCGCGGCCGGAGCGATCGCCGTGCTCACCGACACTCGACTCCTCACCGCGCTTGACGCCCATGTCGGCGGGACGTGGCTCTCCATCGCCCTCACCATACTCTGGATCGCCGTCGTCACGAACGCGATGAACTTCATCGACAACATGGACGGCCTGTGCGCAGGCGTCGCCAGCGTGGCAGGGGCGTGCTTCCTCGCCGCCGCGCTCCTCTCCGGACAGTGGTTCGTCGCCGCGACCCTCGCGCTGCTCGTCGGTTCCTGCCTCGGCTTCCTCGCCTTCAACCGTCCGCCGGCCCGCATCTTCATGGGTGACGCCGGCTCCCTCGTCATCGGCTTCCTCCTCGGCTTCCTCACCGTACGCACCACCTACTACGACGCCGACGCCGCAGGCGGCTGGTACGCCGTCTTCATGCCCCTTGTCGTTCTCGCAGTTCCCCTCTACGACTTCATCTCCGTCACGATCGTCCGGCTGCGCCACGGCCGAAGCCCATTCGTCGGCGACCTCAATCACTTCTCCCACCGCCTCGTCCGCCGCGGACTCGGCAAGCCCGCCGCCGTCGCCGCCATCTGCGGCCTCACCGGCGTCACCGGACTCTCAGGCATCATGCTCGCCTCTCTCGCGCCCTGGCAGGCCCTCCTCGTCGGCGTGCAGTGCGCCGTTATCCTGATCGTCGTCGCCGCTTTCGAGTACGCAAGCGCACGCCGAAACGGAAACGACGCATGAGCGACGCCGCGCCGACATCCGCGCGACGCCTTCTCTGGCTCGGCTCGACGACCATCCTCGCCGCTGCGCTCGCCCGCGCCGCCGTCCGCCATGACCCCCTCCCCGGCTGGACCATGGACCCCACCACCGTCTGGTCCCCGCTCATCGGCATCGGACCGGCGGGCTCCGTGGCTCTCGATGTCGTCACGCTGCTCGGCGCAGCCGCAGCGCTGCTCGCCCGACACCTCCAAGGACGACGCCTCCCCTCGGCCGCATTCCTCCTCTTCTTCTCCATCGGCGCGCTCCCTGCTCTCTGGCACGCCCTGCTCCGCCCCGACCGCACGCTCGACGACGTGCGCCTCGCCTCGGCCTGGATCGCCGCGCTCGCTGGCGCACTCGCCCTGCGCGAAGCCGCACGCGACGCCATGATCCGCCGCATGACCCTCGCGGTCATCTTCGGGTTCGCCGTCGCGCTCGCCGGCCGCGGCGTCATGCAGGTCTTCGTCGAGCACCCCGCCACCGTCCAGGACTTCAACCTCCGCCGCGACGACATCCTCCGTTCCCACGGCTGGGAACCAGGCTCCTCCGCCGCCCTCATCTTCGAACGCCGACTCACCCAGCCGGAGGCCTCCGGATGGTTCGGCCTCTCCAACGTCTACGCCAGCGTCATGGCCGCGTGCTTCGTCGGGCTTGCGGGCGTCGCCCTCGCCTCGCTCCGTCGCCCTTCCGACCCCCCCCCCGCGCCGCGCATCCTGCTCGCGCTTCCGCCTCTCGGCGCACTCGCCGCCGGCGCGGGTCTGCTCCTCGGCCCCATCGCCGGCGGCCAAGCGCCCAAGGGCGCGTTCGCCGCCGCCTCGCTCGGCCTCGTCCTGCTCGCGCTCCCGCTGCTCGCGCGACGTCTCCGAATTTCCCCCCGACTCGGCGCCGCAATCGGCCTGGGCGCGGTCGCCGCCACGCTCACCGCCGTCCTCACCCGCGGCCTCGTCGGCGAACGCATCCCCGAACTCTCCATCCTCTTCCGATGGTTCTATCTCCAGGGCGCCTCGCGCATCTTCGCCCATGCACCCACGCTCGGTGTCGGACCCGACGGCTTCAAGACCGCGTACCTCCTCCACCGCAACCCCCTCAGCCCAGAGGAAGTCGCAAGCCCCCACAGCGTGCTCCTCGACTGGCTCGCCACCCTCGGCGTCGGCGCGGCCGCCTGGGCCGCTCTCTGGCTCACATGGGTCGCCGCCGCAGGCAGACGACTCCTTACACCCCCCCCTGACGATGCCGCCCTCCCCTTCAGCCCCCGCTCCCCGGCATGCATCGCGGGGATTACCGTCATCACGATCGCTCTCGCCGTCTCGTTTACGCTCGAGGAACTCCCCGTCGCACGCGCCGTCACCGACTCCGCCGCGCTCCTCGCCGTTGAAGCCATCGTCCGACTGCTCGCGTGGGGCATCGCGTGGGCGGCCATCGCCGGCTCGGCACTCGCCCTCGCCCCTCGCGCCCTCGACACCGCCGCGCCCGCCGCCGCGCTCGCGCTCGCCGCGCACGCGCAGATCGAACTGACCCTCACCACCCCCGGCTCCGCCGCGCTCGCCATGCTCGTGATCGCAGCCGCATCCGCCCCTCGAACCGACGCCAGCGTCTCAACGAACCGGCTCACCTTCGCCCCCCCCGCCGGCTTTGCGATCCTCGCGGCAGCAACGTTCGCCTTCGCGTTCCTCCCCCTGCTCTCGACGGAACGCCACCTCCGCGCCGCCGCACACGCAGCCTCCCTCGCCGCCGACTTCGACCAGCGCGCCTTCGCCCTCCAGGCCGGCTCCCCCCGGCCCGGCGACACCTACGACGCCCTCGCCCTCGACCTCGGCGTCGCGCTCCATCGCCAGCCGCCCCGTACTGCCGCCCAACTCACCGCCGCGCTCCATGAAATCCGCCTGCTCGCCATCGACACCGCCGCGCCCCAACTCACCCGCGCCGCCGACGCCCGCCCGAGCCACCCCGCAATCGCTCGCGCCCTCGCCCGTCTGCACGGCCAGGGCGCGTCGTTGGCTGCGTCCATGGGCCGCACCTCCGGGAGCCGACTCGCCGACGCCGAACGAGCCGCCCGCGGCATGACCGACCGCTGGCCCTCCCGCCCCGAGTCGTGGAGCACGCTGGCGAGCGTCCTGCTTCTCCACGCCGAACTGCTCTCCGACGACGACGCCCGCGCCGCCGCCGCCGATGCGCTCGAGCGTGGCGCGTCCCTCGACCCCTACGGCCTGGACTTCCCGTTCCGCCTCGCCGAAGTCTGCCACGCCCTCGGCCGGATCGACGACGCCCGCCGGTGGGCCGCCAAGACACTCGACAACGACGCTCTCAAGCGCCTCGACCCCCTCGCCCGCCTCGACCTGCCCCGCAGGCAAAGGATCGATGAACTTCTCGGTGGTTCTTGATTCGGACCGAAGACCCTCGAACAACCGCCGGTTTCGCCCCCGCTTCAGCCCACCAAGGCCCGACCTGCACGTATCACGCCATGTCGCACGGTTCTCACCGACAGTGGTCGTCTGTTCATCGAGCCTCCCCGGTGTTGTCCTCTGGCTCGGCGTACTCGCGCCGGAGTTCCTCGACGGTCGACCTGACGGGACTTTCCGCGCGTCGTCCCCGCCACGGCCCGAGGCGTCCAAAACCCCCGACCCGTAAACCAAAACGCCCCCGCGTTTCCGCGAGGGCGTCGAAAACTCCCCGACCTGGACTCGAACCAGGAACCTAGCGGTTAACAGCCGCTCGCTCTACCATTGAGCTATCGGGGATCGGGTTGTGCGCCCTTC
>JAANMX010004437.1_pt1 | contig 11104 bp, 4 predicted proteins | sample 7279681 | NCBI WGS metagenome assembly JAANMX01 (sample SAMN14094542, study PRJNA606508) | bioreactor metagenome | isolation source: A lab-scale SPAN reactor treating ammonium-rich wastewater day 351 | place: Ireland: Galway | collected 2018-01-01
GCGCGGGAGTGGGGGGGCGATCTCTACGTGCCGACAGATCGCTGGCTGTTGTACGTGAGGGCCTGGCCGGAGCCGGAGGCCAGGCGACGGGAGATGCGCGGTGGATCGTGGGAGCCCTACGAACCGCATCTCGAGGTGGGGCAAGGGTGGATCGGGCTCGCGGGTCCCGAGCCGGGACGCTCCTTGGTCGAATGGCTGCCGGGGCATCGGGATGGCGACGGGGCCGCATCTGGCGCGGGCGGCGCGGGCGGTCCAGAGCCCGGGCACGATTGGGTCCGGCGCGCCATCGGGCGCCTCCCGGAGGCGATACGCGTGAGGCTGGGGCGCTTTCGATTCGGCCAATGGAGGCTGCTGCGGCTGGCGGCGCGCGCGCCGAAGTTTTTGGAGCTGATCGATTCGAATCCGGCGCTGGCTTGGGCGCTTGCCTCGCCCCGCGTCTTTCATGAATGCGCGCCGAGGGATCTGGAGGCCGCGGCGTTGGAGCGGATCCAACACCGGCAGCGGGATATCGCGACATGGCTGGGCTTTCCTGCCGGCGAGGGCTCGGTCCGCCTGCTCAAGAAGGTTCCGCCGGATTCCTGCGGCGCGGTGCCCCTTCTTGAACTCCGTGAACTTGCCTCGGACGCGGGGGCCGCGGAACGGCTGCGGCACCTTCCGGAGCTGTCGGCCACCGCCATCCTCGCCGTCGGCTCACGGATCCTGGGCCCATCGTTGACGCCTGCCGCCCTACAGCAAATCGTCGGGGAGATCGCGCGGGTGCGCCAAGGCAACGGGCGCGGGGGTCCCCCGGCAGAATGTCAGGCGCCCGATGGGCCCACGATCGCCCATCTGCTTGAGGATGCCGCGCGCATGGCGCAGATGCTCCCTGGCGCGAACACGCCTCGGCCCGTGCATTCCGTGCGCGCCCTGCGACGCCAACACGACGAGATGGTCGAGGCTTTCAATCGACTCGCCGCGCCACGCGAGATCGAACCACCCCCCCCGCCGGTGCCGCGAAGGGCCCGGCGGGCGCCGCCCGCGCCCCCGGAACCGCCTGCGGCCCCCGCCAGCGACTTCCCGCCAGCCCCCTTCCCGCCGGGAGACGGCATCGCACCGCTCACCAGCGCCGTTGACCTTGCCGAGGAGGGACGCCTCCAGCACAACTGCGTGGCAAGCTATGCCGATCGCGTCCGCTCGGGCGCGTACTATGTCTATCGGGTGACCGCGCCCGCCCGCGCCACCCTTGGCCTCCGCCGCGAGCGCAGTGGCACCTGGCGCATGGACCAGCTCTCCGGGCCAAGGAATCAGACGGTCTCGATGGGGTTGCGTGCTCACGTGGCGCAATGGTTTCACCGGTGCCTGAGGGCGCAGCGGGAAATTCAGGCCGCGACGGCGCCCGCCCGGCCGCGACGGCGGCCCCCCGGGCGCGGGGATCCTACCCTCCCGGGACTGTGAGGGAGAGCACGCGCCGAATCGCCTCTGGCGATCGGAGCGCGGGCGTTGGCCCTGGGCTGCGGGTCCCGGCTCGGTCGTGAGGCAAAGCGGTGTCGGCGCTGCGCTCTGCCACCGTCCAAAATCGGGCCGCCTCCTGATCCCGGCGGCTACCACCGGTGCGGAAAATGTAGCCCCTCCGGTGACGGAGGGGCCGAGCGGTGGGGGTCCACGGCCTCACGGCCGTGGATACGTCTGGAATTTTCGAGTCAGGGCAGCGCGAGATCGAGGTATTGCACGTTGGCGCCGGGGCCCTTTTCCAACCGGATCTCGATCTCGTTCTTGCCGGCGCGGACGGCGGAACGGGGGAGCGCGAAGCAGGCGTATTGGTCCGGTGCTCCGACGGTGCCGTCGTAGGGGTGGTCGAGCGGCTTGGCGACAAATGGGGCGGGGGCGAGGGGCGCGCCATTGAGGGTGACGCGCCACTGCCTTCCGGGCTTGGCGTCGGATACCATCAGGCGCAAGAGGCCGTCGCTCGCCCGGCCCTCGCCGGGGGCCGCATCGATGGCGAATCGCGTCGCGCCGCCCGCCGAGAGTTTCCGGGAAACGGACTTGGGGATCGGGTCCTTGTCGCGCCACTCGCGCGCGACGACATACCATTGCGGCTGCGCGGCGGCCCAGCGGCGATCGGCGAGGCGCGGCAGGACATCGAAGGGAGGCTCGTTGAAGGGCCCGCGGCCGGGGCCGCCGTGTTCCCGGTAATAGACGAAATTGAAGAGGCTGACCCCGTCGGCGCCGTCGCGGTAGGCGAGGTGGGCCGTGGTCGCGTACTGGGGTGCCGTCGTGCGGCGGAACGAGAAGCTGTCGTAGCCCTTGCTCAGCGATGGGCCCGTGGCGGTGGTGTGGGTCAATTCGAGATACACCGCGGCGTCAGGCGCCAGCCGCCGGATCGCCGCGAGATCCGACTGTTGCATCGTGAAATAATGCGAGGAGAGATTGAACATATCGACACCGGCATCCGCCATCGAGGCCACATCGAGGCCGAGCCCCGCGTGCGATTCGAGGTACGCCGGGAGCCGGACGCACAGCCAGCGGCGCCCGCGGGCCTTGCCCGTCCGGTCTAGGAGGGCGCGCACCCGGGCGATGAACTCCCCCATGATCTCCCGGCGCGCCGCGGCGGGCATCTCGGCCTTGAAGTAGCTCGGGTGGCGCTGGAAATCCAACTCGAGGCCGTCGATGTCGTAGCCCTCGCAAATCTCCTCCAGGAATGCGAACTTGTGCTCGCGGACCTCGGGCACCGCCCAGTCCAGGACGCGCTGGTTCCAGTCTTTCGGGTCCGGGCCGATGCGCCAGCGGCGATAGTTCTCCAGATAGAACCTCGAAACGGTGTGGGCCGCCGACGCGTTGGTCAGGCCCGCGTTCTCGAGGCCGTGGCCATCGTTCATCCGGAACGACACGAAGGCGGCCACCCCGCGCTCCCGGCAACGCCCCGTGAAGGTCTTCAGCAGATCCCCGCCCCCGAGCATGTACGCGCCGAAGGTGTTGGGCTTGATGCCGTAGGTCTCCTGATAGAATCGGTAGTGCGCCTCGGCGGGATAGACCTCCGATTTCCACCACGGGATCCACCCGCATCCCGGCTGGAACAATATCGCGTCCGCGCCGACGATCTCGTCGATCGAGGCGCGCACCTGGTCGTCGGTCAGCGGGCCGCCCTTCGGGCGCCATGGGCTCGTGCAGGATGTGATGCACGTCGTGTCGTGTCCAAAGAGGACCTTGAACGGCGCCTTGGCCGGCGCGGCGCCCAACGGGAGCATGGCGAGGCAGAGGGGGGCGAGGGGATTCATGGCAGTCAAACAATCCACGACCCGGCGCCGACTTCCAAGGCGAAAGCGGTGCGGGGACGCACCGCACTCCAAAGCGCTGCGCGCGAAATGCGGCATGGGTATCGAGATCCCGCAGGCACCCGGGAGCCGGGCGACATTTCGGCCGAAGGCCTATGGGGTGCGGTGCGTCCCCGCACCGCTTTGTCCGCGCAGGTTCTGGATGGTCTGCTTCGCCAGGGCCTCTTTACGCGAGGATCAGGAGCCCGTCGGCCGCTTGACGGGGTCGACGCATCGTCCCACGATTCCGGCATGAATAGACATCGCCTCCTCCCGGCGCTCCTGATGCTCGCGTTCGTCGGCGCCACCCGCGCGGCCGAAAAGCCCCACGTGGTATTCGTCTGCGGCGACCACGAGTATGGGGGCGAGGTCACGATGCCGATGTTCGCGGCCGAGTTGGAAAAGCACTACGGGATGCGCGCGACCGTGCTGACGGCGCAGCCCGACCAGAACGCGGAGGAGAACATTCCCGGGCTAGAGGCGCTGGCCGGCGCGGATCTCGCGGTGCTCTACCTCCGCTGGCGGCGGCTCCCGCAGGAGCAGCTGGCGCATCTCGAGGCCTATCTCAAATCCGGGAAGCCGCTGATGGGCTTTCGGACGACGTCACATGCGTTCAAATACCCGAAGGATCATCCGCTGGAGTCGTGGAATGGATTCGCCGCGGACGCCTTTGGCGCGCCGCCCGGCTGGGGTGCCGACGGGCACACGCACTACGGTCACCAGGCCAGCACCGATGTCGCCATCGCCCCCGGGGCGGAGAGACACCCGATCCTGCTGGGTGTGACGGGGCCCTTCCGCGTCCGGTCCTGGCTGTATCATGTCGTGCCGAAATGGCCCCCGGCCGATGCGGAGCGCCTGCTCATCGGCACCGCCGTCGAACCCAACAAGCCCGCCGAGCCCAACCCCGTCGCCTGGACCTGGAAAAATAAATTTGGCGCGCGCGCTTTCTTCACCACCCTGGGCCACCCCGAGGATTTTCAGGTGGAACCCATGCTCCGGCTCGTCGTCAACGCCGTGCACTGGTGCCTCGACCGCCCGGTCCCCGACCCGTGGAAGGGCCCGTTCAAGATGGACGCCCCCTACCGCGGCATGGTCCGGCCGGAGAAGAAGAAGAAATAGGGTCAGATCTCGAAATTGAGTGCGGTGCCGCGCTGGAGCTGGCGTTCGGCGGCATCGCGCAAGGCGTCTTGGAGGGTGAGGCCATCGAGGACGGCGCTGGCGGCGGCATGGAGGCGGGACATGACGATGCGGACCGCGCAGGTCTCGGGGTCGGGGCAGGTGCATTCGACGGCCTCGCCCCAGGGGACGCCCGCGCAGGGGACCGGGGCGAAGGTGCCCTCGATGAGGCGGATGACCTCGCCGAGGCGGATATCGGCGGGGGCGCGATTGAGGCCGTAGCCGCCCTCGATGCCGCGGCGGCTCTTGAGGATGTCGGCATTGCGCAGGGCGAGGAGGATCTGCTCGAGGAATTTCTCTGGGATCCGGGTGCGACCGGCGATGGTCCCGATGGCGAGGAGGCGCTGGCCCCGGGCGTCGGCGGTGCCGATCTCGACGAGCGCGCGCAGGGCATACTCGCACTTGCGGGAGAGTTTCACGGGCCGATCAGGCGTGGGCCTTGCGTGAGATGACGATCTCGTAGGCCCGGGCGAGGGCGCGCTGGAGCTCCTCGACGCGGAGGGGTTTGGTGAGGTAGTTGTCCATGCCGGAGGCGAGGCAGGCCTCGCGGTCGCCCTGCATCGCGTCGGCGGTGGTGGCGATGATGTGGGGCCCGGCGGAACCGAGGCGCCGCCGGATCTCGCGGGTCGCCTCGAAGCCATCCATGACGGGCATGCGGACGTCCATCAGGATCACATCGTACGGGTTGCGCTCGAGGGCATCGAGGCACTCGGCGCCATTGTTGGCGATATCGGCCTCGTAACCCATCTCGCGGAGCAGCGAGTGCGCGATCTCCTGGTTGATGAGGGCGTCCTCGGTGATGAGGATGCGCATGGGGCGGCGCTGGCCGGCCCCGGCCTCGATGCGGGCCTCGGCGCCGGGCGCCCCGGTGGCGGGCGGCCGACCGGCCACCGCGTGGCGCATGGCCTCGAGGAGGTGGCTGCGCACCAGGGGCCGGTAGATGATGGCCGCGAAGAGATACTCGTCGTCGGGCTGGCCGGGGTCGTTGGCGTCGGTGAGCAACAGCAGGGGCAGGGAGGCGCCGGCCGGCTCCTGGCGGATCGCGCGGGCGAGCGCGCGGGCGTCGAGATCGGGGGGCTCGTGGGCGATCAGGGCCACGTCGACGGGCTGGCCGGATTGCAGCAGGGAGACGGCCTCGTGGGGCGCGCCCGCCATCAGGGCCCTAACGCTCCAGGCGGAGGCGTGGCCGGCGATCGCGTCGCGCGAGCGCACGTCGCGCTGCACGACCAGGAGGTGCCGGCCAGACACCGTCGAGCGCTCGACGCTCACGTGGCGCTGGACCGCGTGAGAGCCCTTGAGCACCTCGATCACGAAATCCAGCGTCGAGCCGCGGCCGTCCAGGCTATTGACGCGGAGTTCGCCGCCCATGAGCTCGGCGACGTGCTTGCTGATCGCCAGGCCGAGGCCGAGGCCGCCATAGCTGCGCATCGCGGTGATATCGGCCTGGCTGTACGACCGGAACAGACCCTCGATCTCGTCCTGCCGGAACGGGACATCCCATCCCCGGATTGAGAAGGTGACGCGGCTGCGGCCCTCGGTCCCGGGCGCGCCGGAGACATGGACGAGCAGGCGCCCGCCATCGATGACCGTGAGCGCGCCGCCGACTAGGGTGGCAATGGCCTGCCCGACGCGCTTCTCGTCGGCCACCAGCGTCGAGGGCGTCGAGTCGTCCAGCTCGTAGGCGAGGTCCACGTGCCGCTCCGCCGCCTTCGGCGCGATATTCGCCAGTGCGTCGTCCAGGCAGCGCCCGACCTCAAACTCCGCGTGCTGGAGCACGAGCTGGCCGGACTCGATGAGCGAGAAATCCAGGATCTGGTCGATGATCCGCATGAGGGCGTCGCCGGAGGAATAGGAGGTCTCGACCAGGCTGCGGATCTCGGGCGGCAGCTTGTGGTTGAGCATGACGCTCGACGCCCCGAGGATCGCGTTCATCGGGGTGCGGATCTCGTGGCTCATGTTGCGGAAAAATTGCCCCTTGGCGCGGGTGGCGGAGGCGACCGCGGCGAGCGCGTCGGCGATCTCCTTGTTCTTACGGGCGATCTCGGCCTCGTGTTCCTTGCGCTCGGTGATGTCCTGGAAGGCGAAGACCATGCCCACGGGCGCGCCCTTCTCCATCATGGGCGAGGCGATGAACTCCACGGGGAAATCCTTGCCGTCCTTGCGGCGGAAGCATTGGTCATCGAAGTAGCGGCCGGTGGGCGGCGCCGCGGGGCGCCCTGGGCCGGGCGGACGGGTGAGGTCCCAGAAGTTCTGGCCGATGATCTCGGCGACGTCATAGCCGAGCATCTTGGCCCCGGCGCGGTTGACGAAGGAGCACGCCCCGGAGGCGTCGGTGCCGCAGATGCCCTCGCCGGCGGACTCGAGGATGAGCGAGCGGCTCTCGGCGAGGCTGCGGATCTCGCGCGTCATGCGGTTTAGGGCGAGGTAGACGACGACGCCGACGAAGGCCATGCCCGCGAGGGTGATGAGGGCGCTGCGCAGCATGATGTTGTTCAGCGCGGCGCTGTAGGGGGCCATGCGCGTGGCGACCTCGAGCATGCCGATGACGTTGCCCTGGTCATCGCGGATGGGGTCGAAGGCGGCGAGGTAGCGCTCGCCGAGATCGAGGGGGACGTACTGCTGGCGCAGGGGCTTCTCCCCCCGGAGGACGGTGGCGACGGCCTCGGGGCAGTCGGCCCGGGTGCCGATCGCGCGATTGCCGCCGGGCAGCGGGAACGCGGTGGCGATGCGATCCTCGCCCTGGTAGATCGTGGCGACGCCGCTGACCAGCGCGGTGATCTCATCGACAGTCTCGTTGTTCGCGTTGAGGGCGGTGTCGCCGACCATCAGCTTCCCATCCTCGATGCGGAAGACCTCGCCCCGGCGCTTGAGGACGTGCCACGCGACGCGCATGCGGTCCTCCTGCTCCTCCTGGATGCGCTGGTAGAACGAGGAGCGGACCTCGAAATAGACCGCGCTGATGAGCACGGCGCCCATGAGGGCGACCAGCCCGAGCGTGTAGAGGGTGACGATGTGTTTTCTCTCCATGGCGTTGCCCTTTCAGAATCTCATGGGTTGGCGGCGGTCTTCTTGGCCGGCTCGGCGCCGTAGTAGGCGCGGAAGAGCTCCCCGGCGACGGTACCGGCTGTCGAGCCGCCATGCAGGTCCTGATCGAAATCTCCCTCGACCATGACGGCGAAGGCAAATTCGGGATTATCCGCCGGCAGGTAGCCGCCGAACCAGGCGATCTGGCGCGGCTTGGACTTGCTGCCGACCTGGGCGGTGCCGGTCTTGCCGGCGACGCGCATGCCGGGCACCTTGGCCTGCTTGCCGGTGCCCTGCTCGGTGACCGAGACCATGGCGTCGCGGAGCGGGGCGAGCATCTCGGCGTTGAGGTTGGCGCGGTGGATGACCTCGGAGGGGAATTCCTTCACGACGCGGCCGCGCTCGTCGACCAGAGCCGAGACGACGCGCGGGCGATAGAGGAGGCCGCCGTTGGCGATGGCGGCCATCCAGTTCGCCATCTGGATGGGGGTGGTGAGGACATCGCCCTGGCCGATGGAGGCGTTGGCGACGTCGCCGTTGCCCATGTTGCGCTGGTGGGTCTTGAGGACGAACTCGGGGGTCGGGAAGAGCCCTGGGTGCTCGTCGGGCAGGAGGATGCCGGTGGGGCGGCCGAGGCCCACGTCGAAGGCGGTGCGGATGAGGTTGTCGCGCCCGGCGCGGATGCCGGTGTCCATAAAATAGGAGTTAAAGGACAGGGTGAGGGCCTCGTGGAAGGAGACGGGGCGGGTCTCCCGGGGGAAGCGAAATTCGATGTTCCCGACGCGGTAGAGGCCGTTGGCGTTGACGGTGCGGTTGGGGTCGAAGGTGCCGGACTGGAGGGCGGCGATGGCGGTGACGGTCTTGAACGTGGAGCCCGGCGGGTTAGGCTGCCGGTGGCAGCGCGGGAGCAGCGGGTTGAGGCGGGAGGTGACGAACGATTGCCAGAGCTCGGGCGCGACGGAGGGGACAAAGTCATTGGGGTCGAAGATCGGCCAGGAGGCGAGGGCGGCGGTGTCGCCGCTATCGACGCGGAGCACGACGATCGCGCCGCGGCGGCTGGTGGAGAGCGCGGTCTCGGCCGCGCGCTGGAGGCGGGCGTTGAGGGTCGTCAGCAGCGTGGCGCCGAAGCCGGCCTCCTCGACGACGGTGGCCTTCTGGCAGAAGCCATCGGGGGTCGTGGTGAGCAGGAATTTTCCGGGTTTGCCGGCGAGGTCGTCGTTGAAGACGAGCTCGAGGCCGGCGGCGCCGGCGTAGTCGTCGTAGATGACCTCCTGGGCGACGTAGCGGCCCCAGTTGCGGCCCTGGGTGCGCTTGAGGTAACCGACGGTGTGGGCGGCGAGGGTGCCCTCGGGGTAGACGCGGCGGGGGTATTCCTGCATGGCGAAGCCGAGCTCGGCCAGCGGGCTGCGGGGGAAGGCCTCGATCTGTTCGGCGGTGATCTGGTCGTACACCGGGATGGGGTGGAAGCGCTGGAACTGGTAGCGGGTGCGCAATTCGGTGGGGTTGATCTCGATATTCGAGACCCCGAGCCACTGGATCGCCGCATCGAGGCGCTCGGTGGCCCAGGCGATCGCCTCGTCCGGCGTGGGCGCGACCTCGATGCCGGGCCAGGGCAGGACCAGCGCGGTGAATTGCTCGGTGGTGGCGAGCAGCGCGCCATCGGCGCTGGAGATGTTGCCGCGCAGGCCGGGCATGCGGTATTCCGCCACGCGGGGGATCACGTCGCCGGAATAGTCATCGGGGTTCGGGATGTCCGAGGTGCCGACGTTATCCATCGAGGCCGCGAAAAGGCTGCCGAACCAATCGGACCAGTCGCCGCTCTCGCGGACCTGCGCGGCGACCTCGGCGCTCGGGCGCTTGGCGGCCTCGAGCTGGCTCTGGCGGAGATAGGCGAAGATGTGGCCCGGCGCGGGATTCAGGTGCGCCAGGCCCTTGACCACGCCGGTGCGGCGATCGACCTCGACCTTGGTCAGCACGTCCTTGGGCACGGGGAACGGCCCGCCGCGCGGCTCCTCTTCCTCCGCGAGCACGCGGGCCATGATCGCGCTCCAGAGCGGGATCGACGCGTTGGCGGCGGAGTTCTTGTCGCCGATGGGGATGGACTTGTCGAAGCCGACCCAGACGCCGCCGACGAGGTCGGTGGTGTAACCGGCGAACCACGCGTCGCGGTAGCCGGCGGAGTATCCCGGCATGCCGACGACCGGGACGGGGAAGGCGTGGTTCACCGCGAGGCTGCGGCCGATGCCCTCGCGGGTGACGGCCTGGAGCGTCAGCGTCGTCTGCTGGGCCACGACGGGATCGAGGGCGCGCCGGGCCTCGACCCTGTCGCGGGAGAAGAGCACCGCCCCCTGCGAGTTGACGATCTTGCGGATCGTGTGGAGCTTGCGCTGCTCGCCCGCGTTGGCCAGCACCTGATAGAGGGAGACGGTTTCCCACAGCGTCAGCGGGCTCATGTTCCACACCGCGTCGGCGCGGTTGGTCGCGGCGGATTCCCCCACGCCGGCCGACGCGAACCACGTCCCGAGGCGATCGGGGCCCAGCTGGAGGCCGACGCGCGTGGCGCTGGCCTGGTTGCCCAGCGCGAGGGCGTCCTGCACCGTGAGGAACCGCGCCTTGAGGTCGCGGTCGGGGTCGCCGAGGGCGGAGTCGGCCTGGCTCAGGCCGGCGGCATCGCTGATGAAGGTGGCGTTGATCATCGAGGCGGGATGGATGCCGAGATCCTGGAAAGCGAGCGCGTACACGACGGGTTGGAGCAGGGAGCCGTTCTCCCGCCGCGCCATGGTCACGTGCTCGAACTGGTTCTTCAGGAAATCCCTGCCGCCGATGAGCACGCGGACCTCGCCGGTCTTGGCCTCGACGACGAGCGCGGCGCCCTCGAGGGATTCTTTCGGGGCGTTGCTCACCAGCATCCGCTCCTGGACCTGCGGCTGCGCCTCGATCTGTTCCAGCGCCTTTCGCAATTCCTCCTCGGCCGCCTCCTGGAGGGTCTTGTCGAAGGTGGTGTAGACCCGGAGGCCCTGCGGCGCCTCGTCCTCGTCGAGGCCGAGGACCTCGTTGAGTTCCTTGGAGACGACCGAGGTGAAGAACGTCGCGCGCAGCGAGGGCTTGCGGGGCTGGACGACGATCTTCTGGGCGCGGGCCTCGGCGAGCTGCTGCGCGGTGATGAAGCCGCAGGAGACCATCTTGTCCAGCACGACGTTGCGGCGGAAGCGGGCGGTGATGAAATCGCGGCGGGGGGACCAGCGGTTGGGGGCCTTGATGATGCCGGCGAGCATGGCGCACTCGCCGACGGCCAGATCCTTGGCGGGTTTGCCGAAGTAGCCCTGGGCGGCGGCCTCGATGCCGAAGTAGCCCTGGCCGAAATAGATCCGGTTCAGGTAGAAATCGAGTATCGCCTCCTTGTCGAAGGCCTTCTCGATGCGCAGGGCCAGGAACGCCTCGATGATCTTGCGGTCGATGGATTTCTCGAAGGTGCCGATGAGGTGCTTCGCCAGTTGCTGCGTCAGGGTGCTGCCCCCCTGGGCGAAGCGCATCTGGCGTATGTTGGTCAGCATGGCCCGCGCGAAGCCCTGCGGGTCGAGGCCCCTGTGCCTGTAGAAGCGCTCATCCTCGAC